>JFJP01024000.1_pt1 | contig 87329 bp, 89 predicted proteins | sample 431651 | NCBI WGS metagenome assembly JFJP01 (sample SAMN02602958, study PRJNA72255) | Microbial mat metagenome, whole genome shotgun sequencing project. | biome: fresh water; feature: sink hole; material: water; isolation source: purple microbial (photo- and chemosynthetic) mats found in...
GTCGTGGCAGTCTAAAAGTGAGTTTTTAGAGGTGCCTTAATTTTAAAAAAATTGAATCCATAATTATTCCCTAAATAAAGAATGTATTCCTAATAATGCACTATCTTTAAGAATTTTTAGCTTTTTGACATATGCTTTTTTAAAATTTCCAAAGACTCTTCAAAACCCTCCGCCTTACCGCCAAAAAACTCATTTGTACCATATTCTTCGATATTAACAGATTCACAAATCTCTCTCTTCCAGAGATTCCTATGCTCTTTTGCTGCCGCCTCGATTTGTTTGAGCGCATTTTCGTAAGCTATTTCTTTTGATGTAGACATAAATTGACTCCTAAATTTTCTAATCTTGTAGATAAATTTGTTTGACATAACTGTTGTTAAGCCAAAAACAATGTTTTGTATATTTCTCGGCTTGCGTCATTTTGTCTTTTATTGGCAATTCAATAACATCATCTGCATTAACTGCATGGGGTCTTACATGAGATACTGGACTGAACTTTTTAGATGGAAAATTTGTCACTCTTGTTTTTTTTCCATTTTTATCTACTTTAAAACCTTTGACTATCTCTCCACTTAAAATTACTTCTTTTGTTTGCTCCCATACTTTTTGCACTTCATTTATATCTTCATAAGGCATATTCCAGAATTTTACTTTTTTTAAAACAAGTTGCTCATTTTCAAATTTAAAAAAAACAAACAAAAACTTATGCTCTAAAATATTTTTCATATCAGACTCTTCCCACTCTTGGAGAACAATCTCTTTATATTTAAATATTGGCAAAGAGATATCTTCAGCAGGAAGGTCATTTTCTTTTAAACGCACAGTTTTAACTACAATATCAGCTTTTGAAAACTCTTCGATATCTGCGTTTAACTCAATTCCTAAAATTGCTTTTGAAAGATTTGCATAAAAATTTTTTGCACTTTGATTTATCTGCATATCAAGTACTTCTAAAATTTCTAAAATTGTCTTACCGTAGTAAGATTTAAATTTTGAAACTACTATCTCTTCCAACGAAGATGATTTTGCAACCTCTAAAGAGGAAATAATTTTTCCATATATTGGATTTTTATTAGAAAGCGAGGCTATGATATGGTTAACATACCCTTGCTTCAGAGAGTAAGCTCTTTGTTTCGCTTTTATTTGTGAAAAGGGCTGTTCTCGTAAATTACCACCTTTTGAGCCTTTCGTGCAAGCTCCCAAATAAAGTGTATCCCCTTCGGAGAGCTCATGTGCTTTTCCATTTTTTATCTTGCTTGTGATTATTTCCCAATCATTTTTTATAATTTCTAAATCTATTTCAGGAAAATACCACTCGTCTACTATTTCAATTGTATAGTCTAAAAAGTTTTTTTCTAATGTGTGAAGATAAAAAATCAAAAGTAAATTTTTGTTTTTTTTCCAAAAAGAGCTATTGTCAAAAGTTTGCTCAGCAACTTCCATAAAATTAATTATGTTTAAAACTAATCTTTCTTTTGAAACATATTGAAGTTTTTTTAATCTTTTTATCGGAGATGTTTTTAATTCAAGTTCAACTTCTTTGAAGTCAGCTTCAGAGTTTGAATTTGGTTCATATAAAAAATAGTACTTTTCTAAAATCTGACCAAAATTTCCTTTATTCTTTATTTTATTTGATTCAAGAATCTCTTTACATTTAAACCTTAGTGTTTGATGAATCAATTTTTTAGCGTAGGTGATAATAGAAGCTTTGCTATGTCGGTCGTACGGAAATTCTGTCATTATTCTAGTTCTTCGAGTAATTTTTTTCCAAGCTTCTCAACTATTCCTACAACCAAAGCATTCCCCATCAAAAAAGCTCTTTTTGTGTCACTTACTCCCGCTGTATGATTGTCAGGAAACATATTCAGCCTTTCTAATTCCAATGGTGTTAATCTTCTATATTTTCCATTTATATGCACAACATGCTTAAATCTTGATGCGCTTGCTCCACCTTCGCCTGTAATAATAGTTCTTGAAGGCTTATTTAAACAATCTGGAAAACCCATAGAACCTTCACTATATGTATAATTATGACCTGTTGTTTTATTTACTCTCTCAATTGATTTTGAACCTTTATGGTATTTCCATTTTTCAAGTTCTTCATCACTTATATAAAACTCTTTTTGTACATCTTTTTCATCTTGTAAAAAATCACCTAATACAGAATAATTTTCGTTGAAATCCACTTCCATCTTAGATGTATAATAAGTACCGTCTATCATATATCCAACATCTAAAAAAGCATTTTGTTTTGGTGTATCTTTATTGAAGTTATGAGTTATATCAACTAAATCGTTACTTAACTCGGCAGCTATTATATTTTCTTGTTTTACTTCTTTAATAGGAAATGCTTTGGCAAACAATCCTTCTTGTGCCAAAATATCTGAAGGACTATTTGTTTGTAAAGTTTTATAAGGCTTCGTATTCTTTTTGTATGCCAAAATAAATACTCTTCGTCTTCTTTGTGGCATACCATATTCACTAGCATTAATGACTCGCCATTCAACCCCATAGCCTAGAGTATTTAAAGATGCTAAGATTATTGCGAAATCTCTACCTCTTTGACTTGCAGGTGATTTTAAAAGTCTATCAACATTTTCTAGCATTAAATATTTAGGAGCATTCTCTTTTTTCTCTTCAAGGATTCTGTAAATTTCCCACCAGAGCACACCTTTTTTACCAATTATTCCATGAGAATTTTTAAGTGTGCTAGCGACTGAGTAATCTTGGCAAGGAAAACCGCCCACAAGCAAATCATGGTCAGGAATTTCAGATACTTTTACTTTGGATATATCTTCATTAGTATGATTTGCATATCCAAATCTTGCACAATAGACATCAGACGCATGTTGTATTTTAGTTGAAGGTTCCCATTGATTACTCCATACCACATCATATTTTTTATCAGAATTATTGATTTTTTCAAGTCCTATACGAAAACCGCCAACACCAGCAAACAATTCAACAGTTCTAATGGCTTTAAATTGTTGCATATCCATTTCTAAATCTTCTTTCATGTCATATGTAAATAAATTAGGTAATTTCATATCATCTCCTGATAAGTTTTCAGAGATAATATATTAAAAAATAAAAAATATTAAAATTTATTGCAATTTGTAATACTTTTTTACACTTTTACTCTTCACTCCCTAGCGTCAAAACCTTATCGACGCTCTGTTTTATAACCTTCAATCTTTCATTTATAACATCTTCTATGATGTAAAGATCAACGCCTTCATAGTCGTGTGCTATAAAATTTCTCAACTCATAACTTCCTTTGATGTCTTGCTTTTCAAAGTAGGAGAGAATTTCTAGCTCACCGTTATGCAAAAGTTTATCAAACTGTTCTGCGATGGATGTGAGGTGCATTAGTATTGCAGCTCTTGAGTTTTGTTCATCTTCTAAAGCCGCGACGACTGAGCCTTTTTCATGGACGATGGCTTCTATAAAAGTTATTTTTTTGTCAATCGCCTTTACTCGTTCAAGTGCTTTTAAACTAAACATAAATCAAATCCTTCATGATTTCATCCTTCATGCTAGAGTTACTATCCAAATCAAAGATATCACTATTTCTATGAAATTTTTTCTTTATAAGGGTTTTTATTTTTGAAATTTCATCAAAATAGTCATACGCAGTTCTGTGGTCAAGGTAGTTTTTCTCTTTTTGTATTGCTATGTCTATATCGCTATAAACTCCGGCTTCATCCCTTGCGAAACTCCCAAAGAAAAAGTAATGATATTTGACTTGCTGACTCTCATTTTTTCTCTTTTTTTGTTTTTTACGCTTTTACTCTCGCTAACCTATCTGCTTCTTGCGATTTATAAAGCTCTGCACACCCTTTTGAGAGTTCACGGATTTTTAGGATGTAGTTTTGTCTCTCTGTTTGGCTGATTGCTTTTCTTGCGTCTAGGACATTAAATGTACTGGCTGCAGACATACATAAGTCGTAGGCAGGAAGCGGCAAGCCTGCTTCGATAGTGCGTAAACATTCATTGCTTTTTGCGTTAAATTCTGCGAAGAGCATCGCTGTGTCGGCTACTTCAAAGTTGTATTTTGAAAACTCTATTTCAGCCTCTTTGTGGACGTCGCGGTAGAGTGTTTTATTGCCGTTTTTGTCTTCATTCCAAACGATGTCAAAAACTGTATTCACACCTTGCAAATACATCGCAAGTCGCTCTGTTCCGTAAGTAATCTCAACGGCAACAGGGTTACACTCAATCCCTCCGACTTGTTGAAAGTAGGTAAATTGTGTCACTTCCATTCCGTTGAGCCAAACTTCCCAGCCGAGTCCCCATGCGCCCAAAGTTGGAGATTCCCAGTTGTCCTCGACAAAACGGATGTCATGTTGTGAGACATCAAGTCCCAAATACTCTAAGGATTTTAGGTACAGTTCTTGAATGTTGTCTGGTGAAGGTTTGATGAGCGCTTGAAACTGATAATAACTTCCAAGTCTATTTGGATTTTCCCCATAGCGCCCATCAGTCGGACGGCGTGAGGGTGCCACATAAGCAACCGACCACGGAGTTGAGTCAAGGGAGCGAAGAAAAGTGGCAGGGTGAAAAGTTCCCGCTCCCGCTGGAATGTCGTAAGGCTGGACAATATTGCACCCCTCCCTCATCCAAAATTCTTGTAGTTTTAGTAGCATGGAGCTAAAGGTTATCATGTCTTACCTCATTAATAAATTGCGAAATTATAGCTTAGATGAGGATGCCTAGAACTTAAATGCAAGCCCTAACTTGAGATATTGATTCTTAGCGGTGCTGTCTGGTTCGATGTATCCGTTGAGCATATTGGATTTTTTTATCGTCTGTTCTTGATAAATATACTCAAAAAGTAAACTTAAACTGTTGTTGTATTTGTATTCTACAGGGAGAGTGATTTCTATGATGTCCGCTGCACCAAGTTTAAACTCCCCTAGTGTAGGCTCTTGCATAAGAGGGTAAATACCATATTGGTACTCAAAACCCAACCCAATATTCACTCCCTTATCAAGTGCAAATTTTGCCCCAACCATTGGTCTTAAAGAGAACCATTTATACTCTTCAATTTGCGAAATCGATAATTCTCGTCTCCACAAACGGTATCCGATTCCAAGTCCATATTGAAACTCAACGACTCTGTCCATTTTATAGTGTTGAGCATAATTTAAATCAACATCCATAATAGAATGTTTATTTTTATCGACAATCGTGCCAATTGGATCACCACTTCCTATAAGGGAACCTCGATAAGTAGTCTTCCCCCTAAGCATCATGAGGTTTGCATTGATTGCCGCATAGGAGGAACTATTTTTTGCAAACAAATAAGAAATTCCAGCATCAAATCCTATCATTTCACTCAACTCAGACTCTTCGCTGTCTAAGGGAAGACCTTCGTAATACTCCATATAGTTCATATCCATTGCTACAAATGAGGCACGCGTGATAAAGCTTGAACTGCTAGCATGAGCATTCAATGAGACAAAATATACGCCTATAAAAATCCAAACTATGTGTTTCATTTTCTTCCCAAATGGCTCAAAATGTTTAAACAATCTTACAGATGATATCACCAATTTCTTTACCTAAAGAAGTTGCAACGACACTACACTTTACTTTGAGTAAAAAACAGATATTTTTTCGGTGCGAGGGGGTAAGACATTCGTAGTTTCCCATCCCTTTTGAAATAACCAAATCGGCATTATCAAAGAGCTCTTTTGCATGAGAATTTGCTCTGTTATATGTAAAACCAGGCGTATTTACTCCGCTATCAACAAGGGTACAAAGCTTGTCAAAACCTGCACTAAGCGCCTCTTTCATAGTTACATCGTTGATAATCGGGGCGCCTCTGACCATATAGAAAAATGTAGCTTGTGGAAATAAAGCTTGAAGCGTTTCTATAAACATAAAATCAAAAAGATGCTCTCCAACATTATCACCCAAAACCACAACACTTTTAGCATGGCAAAGCTCATTTTGCAAAATTTTCAGGTCATCATGCGCAAAAGGTGTATGAAAGATTTTCTCAAGCTCTTCTTCTAAGTCAAACGCAACTGCTGCTGCTAAATCTATCACATTGCCTGCAACGGCGATTTTTGTAGCAGTGAGTAATTTCTCTTGAGAGAGGAGGATTTTATTTTTTAAAAACGGAACAAAAGAGAGCGCTTTTTGCGTTGAGAGCGCTTTAACCTCATCGTACAAATCACTCTTGTTGGCTACAAAAGCCATTTTTGCATACACATCAGCGGCAATTTCAGGGGGAGTGTTGGAAAAAGAGAACTCTTTACTCATCTTCTCAACCGTAGAAGTGAGCTCTTGCGAGAGGAAAGCAGAGGCGTTTATGGCATCTGCAACTCTCTTACTTTGGTTGATTATGCATCCAACACAGGCTTCATCAATCTTCATCCGCGGACTTAACTAACCGAATGTTCTTCGATAGCTTTGTTCCACATAAGTTTATATTTTCTTCGCATAAACTCAACATCTTGTTGTGAGAGTTTGAGCTGCTCAGTGAGCGTCGCTATGGTTTTTCTATCTTCATCGTATAACTCTTGCAAAGAGGATAACGCCTCACGCAAAAAAGTATTTTCGACCTTCACAGCTGTAAGGGTCTCGTCTTTGGCATCAAGTACTTTTTCATGAAGATTGATGATAGTGCCTATCGTTTTTTCAATAAACGCAGGCTGCACCATCGTCGCTTGGATGTTATACTCTGAGAGTGCTTTAAGCTGAACAGGGACGACCTCAGTAGCGCCGCGCGAGGGGTCTATATATCGAACACCCTCTTCAAATTTTATGGTGAGTTTGCCTCTTTGTATCAAGTTTTCAACGGAAGACAAATCTAAACCTGTCAAATTCATATACTCTTCATCGCGCATCCACTGCATTTCCTTCTCCTCAAATAGGCTTTGGCTATAATTTAATGATGGTCTCAATCTCTAAAGAATCCATCTCAACTTTCTTCGCTTTTGAGATACGGTCTTCTTTAAGCTTGACTGCCAACTCTTCATTATTGAGTGCCAACATTTGCATTGCGAGATACGCTGCATTGATGGCTCCTGCTTTTCCTATTGCCACTGTAGCAACTGGCATTCCAGCAGGCATTTGCACCGTTGAGAGGAGTGCATCTATTCCGTTAAGAGCAGAGGCACTCATGGGAACACCGATGATAGGCTTGATGGTTTTAGATGAGAGTACACCTGCTAAATGCGCTGCCATTCCTGCGGCTGCTATAAAAACTTGAGCACCTTTTGCCTCAGCTTGAATGATATAATCTTTCGTTCTCTCAGGGGAACGGTGTGCAGAAGAAATTATCATTTCATACTGAATACCAAACGCTTCAAGCGTGTCTGAACAAGCTTTCATGACCTCATAGTCACTTTTGCTCCCTATAATAATCGACACAAATTTCATCTTTTTTTTCCTCAATTTTATTTTAAAAATTATACATTAATTTGATGTATTTGGGCATGTTGCATCCCTTCATTGGAAGGTATTCTAAAAAAAGTATACGGTGGGAAAATAGTTGGCAAAACTATAGGATTTACATTTCCACTATGAACCTCATCCCAAACTTTTCCTTTTTGTGAGAGAAGCTGTTTAAACTTGAGGTATATTCTCCCCTCTCTCTCATACGTTAAACCTATCTCATTGTCGACTAGTTCGATGTGAGCGCCCAGTGGAGCAACAACTTCAAGCTCATCATTTGGTAGTGTTTTATATTTGCACACATAATATTTCCCATCCTCAAGAGCCACACCACTTACTTGATGCGTCCCAAGCTGCATAGAAAAATCCAAACTCTGCGTGTCATGTTTTTCAAAAGGGCGAGAAATCAAATACGCATCCGTATAACCACGATTTTGAAGTGACTGGAGTTCATACTGATATTTTTGGCTCTCAAATTTTCCACCGTAATAGTCATCTATCGCCATTCGATACGCTTTTGCAGTTGTAGCTGCATAGTAGGCTGTTTTTGTGCGCCCTTCTACTTTTATGGAATCAACTGCTCCACTATCGAGTATCTCTTGGACATGTGAGGCTAGATTTAAATCTTTTGAGTTCATGATATAGGTGCCGACTCCCTCATCCTCTTCAAGCCTAAAAAGAGTTCCCGTCTCAGGATTTGCCGCATATATTTCATAAGGAAATCTGCAGTCATTTGCACAGCTTCCACGGTTTGGAACCCGTCCGCTTTGAAGGGTTGAGATAAGACATCTTCCACTGTAAGCAAAGCACATAGAGCCATGAACAAAAACTTCTAGCTCTAAGTTGGGAAGTTCTTTTTTTATCTCTTTGAGGTCTTTGAGTGAAATTTCCCTTGCCGTAATAATACGAGTCGCTCCCATATCAGCATAAATTTGCGCATCTAAAACATTCATGACATTGGCTTGTGTGGAGAGGTGTAGTGGCATATTTGGCGCCAAGTCATGACATAATTTTAAAACACCTGGAGTTGCTACGATAAAAGCATCGGGACCCAGTTCATTCATGGCGACAATATGTTTTTTCAGCAGACTCAGCTGGGAGTTAAAAGGAAATCCGTTGATGGTCGCATAGACCTTTTTACCACGCGCATGAGCGTACGCTATCCCCTCTTGGAACTCCTCCATACTAAACTCTTTACCGCTTCTTATGCGAAGCGAGAAGTGGCTCACTCCGCCATATACGGCATCAGCTCCAAAATCTATAGCAATTTTTAATTTTTCTAAGGTTCCTGCAGGGGAAAGAAGTTCTACTTTTTTCATGTGTAATCTCGTTTGAAGGCTTTAAGTGAAAATCACTTAAAGCGAAATTTTATTGGAATTTTAGCCAAAGGAGTTGGCTTTGTGGAGTAAAAGATTACAATTATTGTCCAAACTGAGCCAAAAGTGCCTCAATCTCATCAACAGACGCAGTATCATTATGTGTATCGCCAACAATATGTGTCGCAGAAGCAACACGTTTGCTATCATCGATTCTCCCCTCAAAAAGGGTATTCATATACCTAGAGAGTGCGCGCATGACGTTGATAACACGCTCTATTTTTTGACGGTGTATATCTTGGTATTGCATGATGTCCATTATATTCATAATAGAATCGCCACTACTTTGAAGTGTTTCTACTGTAATATTTGCATCTTCAAGCGCTTCTTCATTTTGGGTAAGAGAGCTTGCAAACGCATGAACATCAGGAAACTTTTTACTTAAAGTAGTAAAGAGTGCAATATTAGCATTTAAAACTTCTATGACTTTTTGAAGATTTTCCTCTTTTTCCATAAGCTCGCTACTAATACCTTCGATAATATCAAAGATTTGACTTGCTTTTTCTTCACTCTCTTTTGTTACATCATCAAGCTGATGTACCATTTTGTTCTCATCAGTCGCAGGAAGAGGCCAGTGATGAGCAGTAGATTCATTGTATCCAGCAGGGACACTATCATCTACAAACTCTTCTTCCACCTCTTCATCTAACGAATCTTCTTCTAAATCTTGAGAAACTTTCTCTGAGACTTCCTCATCTTCAAATCCATCAAGATCGCCATTCATTAACGCATCTAATTCTTCTTGAGTCATAAAAACATCTCCACACTTTAAACAAGGTAATTTATTATTTGCCACTATAATATCATAAATAAATTTAAACGAGATAACTATGATAGTAGATTTACATAACCATACACGACTTTGTAACCATGCTGAGGGTGAGATTTTTGAGTATGTGCAAAAGGCTTTGGAGTCGGGAACACGTTATTTTGGTTTTTCAGACCACGCTCCCATGGTGTTTGACCCAAATTATCGTATGCATTTTGATGAGATGCAAAAATACGAGCAAGATATTTTAGAAATCAAAGAGCAATACAAAGGCAAAATCGAGATACTTTTAGGTTATGAAGTTGATTATCTTGAGGGCTATATGGATAAGAGGGTTTTATGTGCAAAAGTTGATTATCTCATCGGCTCTGTCCATTTTATCGATGAGTGGGGCTTTGACAATCCAGAATTTATCGGACGCTATAAGAGCGAAAATATAGATGAAATTTGGCAAAAATATTTTGATGCCATCGAAAAAATGGCACAAAGTGGGCATTTTGATATAGTTGGGCATTTTGATTTGATAAAAGTGTTTAAATTTCTCCCAAAAAAAAGCATTTTGAGTATCGCTCAAAATGCCCTTCTTGCGATAAAAAAAGCAGACATGACTTTAGAGATAAATATGGCAGGTTTAAGAAAGCCCATTCATGAGCCCTACCCCTCTTTAGAGATTTTGCAAGAAGCTTACAAACTTCAAATCCCCATCACTTTTGGATCCGATGCACACAAACCAGAACAAGTGAGTTTGTATGCCAAAGAGGTCTCAGAGATGGCAAAAAAAGTTGGGTATACAGAGTGTGCTATTTTTAGAAATAGAAAAAGAGAGATGATACAACTATAGCGCTATTTAAAGTTTTCGTCATTTCAAATAAAGCGTAGCAATCTAACTTTTAGTATTAACAAGCCACATTGAAAAAATATTTAGATAATCCCAAAAAGATTGGATGTACTCTTCTGTAATGCCCTCTTTTGGTAGTTCTTCAAGCAGTCCTGCCATCAGAGTGAGCCATGTTTTGCGACCTGCTTCATCGATTCGAAACGGGGCATGTCGACCTACCATCTGAAATGGACCACGGTTTTGCGTAAAATACTTCTCTCCACCGCACATCTCGACGAGAAAATCAAAGGCATGTTTTTTCGCCTCAGCAAAGTCTTCTTCATCATGAATAGGAAACAAAAATGCTATATCACTTTTTTCTATTAAATCATAATGTGCATAAATGAGTTTTTTAAATCTCTCTTCACCCACTTCATAAAAAAACCCTGGATGTGGCTTAGTAGCAGGTGGTCTAACCCCTATTTCACCTTGAGTTATGGTAAGTTTCATAAAAAAACCTTTGTGTAATTTTACAAAATTATACACAAATTTGGGTCAAGATTTCAGAATTAATCTCTTATATTTCTTTGAGTAAAAGGGGTATATCCCTACAATTTCTATAAATAAAAATTCAAAATAAATTTATAAAGAGATATTTAATCTATGCCCCTGTATAATGTTATATATTTTTATTTCAAAAAGGAAACAACACATGGGTAAATATGTAGAATTAACTGGCGCCAATTTTGAGGCAACACTTAAAGAAGGTGTATCATTAGTAGACTTCTGGGCACCATGGTGTGGACCTTGTCGTATGATTGCTCCGGTAATTGAAGAATTAGCTGCAGACTTTGATGGTAAAGCTAATATTTGTAAAGTAAATACTGATGAGGAACAAGATATTGCCGTTAAATTTGGTATTCGTTCTATTCCTACAATCATGTTTTTCAAAAATGGTGAAATGGTCGATCAAGTTATTGGAGCACAGTCAAAACAAGTTCTTGCTTCAAAAATCAACGCTCTTCTCGCATAACTAAAAGCATTAAAGTGGCAAGACAAGGAGGTAGAAGCTTCTTATCCTTGTCTACTATTCTTGCTTCATTTTTTGGTGCTGCTATGGTAGCTTCCGCTTTTGCCTACTTCAACTATAAATTTTCCGAATATAAGTTTATTGATTTTAAAGAGTTAGTTTTTTATGAAAAAAACGATATTTTTTTTCCAAAAGCTGAAAAATATATTGTAATCTTTTATAGTTCTAAAGAAAAAGGGACTGTAGAGCAACTTGCCAATGCACAATTAAATTTCCCTATTCTTGCCATTGATTACTACAACGAAGCGCAACAAAATAGTAAACATACTATCTTCTTAAGAAGCGGCACTAAAAATTCACTCTCATTCATTCAAAGATTTAATATCTACGAATCCCCCTCAATCTTTTTTATAAAGAAATCCAAAGATACTCTTTATAAACAAGATAGTATGATACGAAAATTAGATAATTTGAAAGAATTATCCCAGCAAATAGATAGTTTATAAATAAAATTAAGGATTACAAATGATATTAGATTGTGCCATTATTGGCGGTGGACCAGCTGGTCTTACTGCTGGACTTTATACAACTCGCGGCGGTTTAGCAAATGTAGTTATGTTTGAAAAAGGGATGCCTGGCGGACAGATTATGAACTCTTCTGAAATCGAAAATTATCCTGGTGTGACAGGTGAAGTTTCAGGGATGGAAATGATGAGTACTTGGCCTGAACAATGCCAAAAATTTGGTCTTATTCATGAGATGGTCAATGTGCTTCGTATCACAAAAACAGGCAAGCTATTTAAGGTTCATAAAGAAGATGGAACCTCAACAGATGCGCATAGCGTTATCATCGGGACAGGTTCATCTCCTCGTCGTGCGGGTTTTAAAGGTGAAAATGAATTTTTTGGCAGAGGTGTAAGCACTTGTGCAACATGTGATGGTTTTTTCTACAAAGGTAAGGAAGTTGCAGTTATCGGTGGTGGTGACACAGCTCTTGAAGAAGCTCTTTATCTTGCAAAAATTTGTAAAAAAGTTTATCTCATTCATAGACGCGACAGCTTCCGTTCTGCACCTAACACTATCGCACGTGTTGAAAGAACCCAAAATATAGAGTTAGTTTTAAACTCATTTCCAGAAGAAGTTTATGGGGATGCTTCAGGTGTTACAGGGATAAAAGTTAAAAATAAAGAGGGCGCTATTCGCGATATCGCAATCCCAGGTATATTCACTTTTGTTGGAAACGATATCAACAATCAAACACTTATTCAAGAAGATGGAAGTTTTTTATGTGACATGAACGATCAAGGTCAAGTCATCGTAGATTTAAGCATGAAGACCTCCGTAGCTGGACTTTTTGCAACTGGGGATATGAGAATAGCGGCTCCAAAACAAGTAGTTAGTGCTGCAGGCGATGGTGCAGTTGCTGCACTCAGTGCTATAGCGTATGTTGATGAGTTATTAAATCATTAAGAAAATATTGTTATAAAAGGTAAAATTATTATGATAAGAGTTGGTGTTTTTGGGGCAAGCGGCAGAGTCGGTAAACTTTTACTTGAAGATTTAAAAGTGACTGAAGACATGAGTGTCAGCAGTGTTTATGTTCGCAATAGCTTAAATTTTTCCATCGATCCATCTATTTTAGTCACTTCAGACATGAAAGCATTTTTAAATGCTTCAGATGTGATTATCGATTTTTCACTTCCTGAAGCTTGCGAAGCTCTTTTAGAAGAAGCTATTAAAACGCCAAAACCGTTAGTGATAGGGACAACAGGACTCAGTTTTCATCAGCTTAATCTTTTAAAACAAGCAAGTGAAATGATGCCAATTCTTTATGCGACAAATATGTCCCTAGGAGTAGCTCTTTTAAATAAACTCGTTACTCAAGCCTCAGCGGCACTGAGAGATTTTGATATTGAAATCGTGGAGATGCACCATAAGCACAAAAAAGATGCTCCAAGCGGTACGGCTTTAACATTAAGTGAATCCGCAGCCAGAGGGAGAAATCTTGATATCAACAAAGTTCGCGTCAGTGGAAGAGATGGCAATATCGGAGCACGAACAAAAGATGAAATAGCCGTCATGGCACTTCGAGGTGGGGATATCGTTGGTCGCCATACTGTAGGTTTTTATAACGATGGTGAATTTTTAGAACTTAACCACACAGCAACTTCAAGAAATACTTTTTCTAAAGGTGCCATAAGAGCAGCTCAGTGGCTCTTAAACAAAGAGGCTGGCTTGTATTCGATAGCAGACTGCTTAGAGTTGTAAAAAAACTTTAGTTTTAATTGCATGTGAGTATAATTGGCTCATTTAAAATGATGTACTTGTAAGGAAAATATTTTGTTAGAAAATATAAATGAAAAGTGTGCAGTCGTAGGTATTTTTGGTCATAAAGAAGCTTCTAAACTTGCCTATTTTTCACTGCATGCACTCCAGCATCGTGGGCAAGAAGCAGCAGGTATTAGCTCTTCAGATGGAGAAAAAATAAAAACCATCAAAGACCGCGGTCTGGTCATAAGAGTTTTTAACGAGGAAAAATTGGCCACACTCAGTGGAACAAGTGCTATTGGACACACGCGCTATTCTACAGCAGGAGATGACTCTATCTTGGATGCTCAGCCTGTTTTTGCAAGGTATGATTTAGGAGAGATGGCAATAGTTCATAATGGAAACCTTACAAATGCAGAAGAAGTTCGTAACTACCTTATCAAAAAAGGGGCGATTTTTCAAACCTTTATGGATACAGAAAATCTTATCCATCTTATTGCTAAAAGCGAAAAAGAGAAGCTTGTAGATAGAATAATAGATGCAACAAGAAGCATAGAGGGTGCCTACTCTTTAGTTTTTTTGAGCAGAAAAAAAATGTTTGCTATGCGTGACCGTTTTGGTTTTCGTCCTCTTAGTTTGGGACGCATTGCAAATGGTGGATACGTTGTAGCAAGTGAAACGTGCGCATTTGACCTTATTGGTGCAGAATTTATCCGTGATGTAGAACCAGGAGAACTCCTTGTTTTTGAACAAGACAAAGCACCGACTTCCATCAAGGTTTTTGAGCCAACACCTAAGCGATGTATTTTTGAATATGTTTATTTTGCTAGACCTGATTCAAGAGTATTTGGTCAAAGTGTTTACCAGATGCGAAAAAATATGGGCGCCGAACTTGCAAAAATAGCTCCAATTGAAGCAGATATGGTCATCCCTGTCCCAGATGGCGGGGTTCCTTCAGCTATAGGGTATTCTCAAGCAAGTGGTATCCCTTACGAGATGGGAATTATGAGAAATCATTATATTGGTAGAACATTTATTGAACCTACACAAGAGATGCGAGACTTAAAAGTAAAAATGAAACTCTCCCCCATGACAGACACCATCAAAGGCAAAGTAATCATTGTCATCGATGACTCCATCGTTCGAGGAACTACCTCAAGAAGAATCGTAAAAATGCTCAAAGAAGCTGGCGCCAAAGAGGTCCATATGAGAATATCAAGCCCTCCTACAACAGACCCTTGTTTTTATGGCGTTGATACTCCAAATAAAGAAAAACTTATTGCTGCAAATATGACTGTGGAAGCTATTTGCGAATTTATAGAAGCAGACTCTTTGGCATATCTTGATTCAGAATCACTCCTCAGAAGTGTCAATGCGACTGAGGACAACTACTGCACTGCTTGTTTTACAGGTAAATATATCGTTTAATTTTGGGAGAAATATTGGAGCAGATTTATACATACGGTACTTATTTAACAAATAAATTTGGCTCCAAAGTCTATAAAGTAGGCATTCAAATCTCTGGTTTTACGTGTCCAAACATAGATGGAACCGTTGCAAAAGGGGGATGCACTTTTTGTGAAAATGACTCTTTTAGTGCAAGTACTGGTCAAGTTCAGTCACTCAAAGGTTTTCATCTCAACATGAAATCAAGTGAAAATCCTTATCTAGCCAAGCAACTTGCGCAATTAGAATTTCAATTTAATGCCCTGAGTAAAAAACAAATCAAAGAGTATGGTGCAGAGAAATTTATTGTCTATTTTCAATCCTTTACAAACACCTACGCTCCGCTTGAAACACTCCAAGCACTCTATGAAAAAGCACTCTCCTTCCCTAATGTTATAGGTTTGAGTATCGGAACACGTTCGGACAGTGTGAGCGAAGAGACTCTTGATTATTTATGTGAATTAAGCAAAAGAAAAGAGATTTGGATTGAGTTTGGGATTCAGTCAGTTTTTGATGTAACTCTGCAAAAAATCAACAGAGGTCATGACAGCGCAAATGTAAAAGAGTGGGTTCTGCGAGCAAAAGCAAAAGGTTTAAATGTCTGCGGGCACCTTATTTTTGGCTTACCAGGCGAAACAAAAGAGATGATGCTTAAGACCTCCAAGCAAGCTTATGAGTGGGGAATAGACTCCATCAAATACCATCCACTTTATGTTGTAAAACGAACCGCATTGGCAAATGACTTCATAAAAGGGACTTTTACTCCCATCCAAGAGGAGGAGTATTTAGAGGTTTTAGTGGAAGCGCTTAAAATAAAGCCCAAACATGTAAGTGTCCAAAGAGTCACCGCTGGTATCAATGATGACTCTTTACTTGCTCCACAGTGGTGTAAAGATAAAAATACGCAACTCAAAAACATCAACAAAGCATTAAAACCTGTAGGGCTAAAATACTAAGTCATGCAATGATTTAGTGCCCTCTTACTTTCGTATAATTCGCAGTGCTTCGAAAATAAGGGGGATAACTAAAATAGACTCTAAATGCTTTTGTCTCTCCAGGCTTTAAGTTTGTAGCTATGACAAACTCCTCTGTGAGTGTTTGCGGTTTATATGCAGCACTTCTACTACTATCTTCTATAAAAAATTCAAAAAAACTGCTAGGATTATAAAATGGATTATAAAATGTACCACTTTTAAAATTACCTGTCGCATGCCCTTTATTGACTAACTTAACCTCAAAATTAACCTCACCTATCTCATAATTACCTTCATTTTTAACAAAACCTGTATAAATAATTTTTTCTATCCCCAAAAGTCTTTTATTTTCTACTTTATACACTTTTACTTTTTTAGTATATTTGTCAATCACCACAATGGACAACACTAAAACAAACACTCCAATTATGAGAGTTAAAATAATAATGGGAACTTTCATCTCAGTTTTTTGCTGTTTCATGGCAACAATAAAACCTAAAACTATAAATATCCCTACTAAAAGTACCGCTAAATAGTGCCATATATTAAAAAGTGTCATCATCTACATTTTGCTCCAAGTAAAATAGTGTATTTTTTAGAATACGTGAAAGGCTCGACAATAATTTTAAATTCTCTCAATTCACCCTGCGCTATATTTTCTTCTAAAATCCGAGCATGCATAAAAGGTTTCCATTTAAATATATAATCTTTTACTGGATTTCCAACCATTTTTACTGCTGATGCGGTGATAGTGCAGCTTTTAAAATCTCTTTTTGACCCATTTAAAAGAGTCCCTTTAACTACTACTGCCTCTGTAAAGGTGAGTTTTTTTTGATTGGTAAGCGTAAGTGTATTTTTAAACAAAATAGCATGCATTTGTATATACCCGATACTAGGTCCCAAAACAAGAATTAAAAAGGAGACAAGAAGCAATAATAAAGAAAATCCAACTTTTTTTCTATTTAAAATCGCAAGCAAGAGAAAAAGAATAAATAAAACAAAAACAGCACCAAAAAGAATGTAATCATAAAGAATTAATTCATGTAAAAAGGTACTGAGCTTATTTTTCATGTGTCACTTCTAGAGTTTTTTTCTGCAATACCACTCATGTTAAATCTACGAGAAAGTTCTTGTTTTATTCTATCTGGCGCTATATTTTTTGCAGCTAAGGCTACAAGCACATGATAGGTTAAATCTGCTGCTTCATAAATCATTTGAGTCTCATCATTATCTTTATAAGCAAAGCTAAATTCCCCTGCTTCTTCTACAACTTTTTTAAGTATTGTATTATCGCCTTTAGAAAATAATTTAGCTGTCCATGAAGAGTCAGGATTTGCAAATTTACGCTCTTGAATAGTATGATACAGTGTATCAATGACGCCGTATATGGCGCTAGAGTCTACCTCTACTTCACTGGTTGTCTTACCAGAGCTAAGCTCTGTAAAAAAGCAAGAGCGTCTTCCTGTATGACAAGCCACCCCTTTTTGGGCAACCTTTATGAGAAGCGTATCGTTATCGCAGTCAAGATAAAAAGAGGAGATAGTTTGGATATGTCCACTGCTCTCCCCTTTTTTCCATATACGCTGTTTTGAACGAGAAAAATAATGTGCGATTTTTGTGCTAAGGGAGAGTTCCAACGCTTCTTTGTTCATGTAAGCCATCATCAAAACTTCATGATTTGCATCATCTTGTACAATAACTGGCAAAAGGTCACTCTTTTGCCAGTCTATTTTATTGATTGTATTTTGCATAATCCTAGTTATTCTGCTGTGGTTCTTTGTTTAGCATCTTTCATATCAACCCAGATATTTGGAGTAGAACCGCCAGGTGTTAAGAAGATTTTAGCATCTTTGTTTTCACGTAAAGCTTCATTAAACAAACCTTGAATTCTGATTTGCTCTAGTTGAATCAATTGTGTTGTCAAAGATTTTGAAATTAAATAGTTCGCTTTTGATTTTGCATCTGCTTCAATCGTCACCGCATCTGCGATACCTTTTGCTTCGATTCTTGCTTTTTCAGCTATACCTTCTGCTTCAGCTGCACGCTTAAGAGCTTCTTGTTTTGCACGCTGAACATCTTGTTCTGCTTTTTGAACTTCTTGTTTTGCAACTTGAACACGCTCGATTTGTTCTTTTACTTTTTCAGGAAGTCCAATTTCGCGAAGCTGAACAGACTGAAGGTCGGCAGGTGAATTTGTCAATGAACTTACGTTGTCACGAACGCTTTTGTCAATCTCTAAAGCTATTTGATTTCTAAGTTGAGGAAGTGACTCTGCATCATATCTTCCCACAACATTACGAACAACATCACGAACAACGGGATTGATAATTTTATCTTCCCAGCTAAATCCCCAGTTAGAGATAGTTTGTGCAGCAAACTGTGAATTAAGTCTATATTGAACAGTAATTTCAATAGAAACAGGAAGACCACGCTTATCAAGAACCGTAATAGCTGGCTTCACATTGATACCTGCAGCATTTCCGCCACTTGCTTCTACTCGTGAAGCGTAGTTGATGATACGAACTTTCGTGTCGACTTTATACACCTTCTGAATAACAGGTATGATAAAATGAAGTCCTGGAAGAAGCGCTTGGTCTTGGTACTTTCCGTTTGTACTTAAAATACCTCTCTCACCCTCTTCGATGATAGTAAATGGTCTTGCTAAAACCAATAGAACAACAACAGCAATGAGAAAATAAATAACACCCGCTTTGTTGCCACCAAAATTGATGTCTATTTTAGGCATTTGTGGACCGCCTCCGCCACCTGAGCTACCACCTGAACTCTTTTTGCTAAAACCACTCTCTTCACTTTTTTTCTTGTTGAAATAGTCATTCATGTCCGATGCCATTAACACTCCTTTGTCTTTATTGTTCATTTGATTAGTTAACATAGGTTAAGTAATGCTCATATTTTGCATTTCTTCCAAATACGATATCAAAGTAAGCACTTTGCAGCTTTTCTGTCATAATGCCACGAGAGCCACATCCAATGACCCTTGCATCAACAAAACGTACAGGGGTAATCTCAGCCGCAGTTCCAGTTAAAAACGCTTCATCTGCAATATAAACCTCTTCTCTTGTAATGCGGCGACGCTCTACTTGTATCCCCATGTCTTGTGCAATTTCGATAACTGTTTTTTGTGTAATGGAGACTAGTGCATTATCAGCTGGAGGGGTAACAAGTTTGCCATCCTTAACCATAAAGAAACTCGCACCACTAGCTTCTGCCACATATCCTTGGTCATCAAGCAACAGTGCTTCATCATATCCACACTCAATCGCTTCATATTTTGCCATTTGAGAGTTTAGATAATTTCCTACCGCTTTTGCTTTACCCATGTTTGAGGTATTTGCAGGGCGAGTCATAGAGGCGATTTTGAGTTTGATACCGCTTTTTAATCCCTCTTCACCAAGGTAAGCACCCCATTCCCAAGCAGACATGACTGTCTCAACAGGTGCATTTTTGTGATAAACACCCATAACACCATACCCTAGAAAAGCAAAAGGACGAAGGTAGACATTTTCACCCGTAAACTCATTCATTTTTATCAAATCGATTTGTGCTTGATTCATCTCTTCAATACTGAAAGGAATATCAATCAGAGTCATTTTTGCAGACTCTTTTAATCTTTTCGTATGATCATTTAAACGAAAAATTGCATACCCTTTTTGAGTTTTGTATGCTTTAGTTCCTTCGATAACCCCGTTTCCATAATGCAAAGTATGTGAAAGCACATGCACTTTTGCATCATCCCAATTGACAAATTTCCCATTCATCCAAATATATTTGGCTGCGTCCATTAAAATCTCCAGTAATTATTACATTTAAAAGTTTTGTATTTTATCTAAAATGATGTTTAACTTGCATTAACTGGCTTTTAAAGACTAACTCTTCTATGGTTTTAAATTATCCATGAAGCAAAGTTACAAAAAGTAGACATAGAATTCATCTCTATAGATTCCTACTTAGCCCTATTTCTTTTGATATTTCCACATGTCAAGTTGTCATAGTCTAAAATAAAGATTGAATACGGCGATAGGGTTTATATTCAGTTATTTATTGAAACTCTCATAAGCCAGCTTTCTCATCCAGTCGTTAAATTTTACATTATTTTCAAGGCAGTAAGCACCAAAGGTTTTTAGCTCTTCTGGAGTAAGCATCAGCTCCACTTCTACTAGTTTTGCCTCTTCGTTTACTAACGTTTCTATAGTTTTAAAGTCTGTTTTCATGACGAACAACTTAACTTGATATTTTTAAACTTACTCGGTGCCGATTTGCATAAGTGCTCGAACTCGGGATGTTCTTCAAAAGGTTTCAGTGCGACAAAGAGCAAATCTTTGACCATTTGGTGTGAGCCTTTTTGTGAGGCTTCTATGGCTTCTTGAAGCACATGATTTCTCAGGACGTATTTTGGGTTAACTTTGAGCATATTTTCTTTTCTTTTGGTGCTTGAGAGCGTTTCATATTGAAGTCTTGCGTCGTAGGCCTTAAGCCACTCATGCAGAGGAGTTTTTAGTTTTGCGAGCTGTAAAAGTGCCTCTTTGTTCCCTTCATAATGGCAAAGAGTTCTAAAAAAGTTCGTGTAATCGACCTCGCTGCTTGCAAGTGCACCTAACATCCATTGAAGAAGTTTCAAATCACTCTTTTTTTCTTGCTCAAACCCAAGCTTTTTGTACATGATTTCTAAGTATGTTTTTTCAAAAACACTTGAAAAGGTCTGAAGTGCTTCTTGCATTTTTTCGTAATTTACAATCGGAGAAAGGGCGATGGAGAGTTGCGATAGATTCCAGTACGCAACGGGCGGCTGATTTGCAAAACTGTATCTTCCCTCGTGGTCTGTATGGTTACAAATATAATCAAAGTCATAATCATCTAAAAAGGCAAAAGGTCCGTAATCAATCGTAAAGCCGCCGATGGACATGTTGTCGGTGTTCATCACTCCGTGGTTAAAACCCACACTTTGCCACTTTGCAACTAACATAGCCGTTTTTTCAACTATCTCTTTATACATAAGCAAGTAGGCGTTTTCTTGCATTTTAAGGTGTGGAAATGACTCTTGCAAGACATAATCGGCGAGTTGTTCCAGTTTGTCGTGTTTTTTTGAATGGTAAAAATACTCAAAAGTTCCAAATCGTACCCAAGTCGGTGCAAGTCTTAAAACTATGGCACCCTTTTCCCATCTCTCACGTGCTACATCTTCGTCTGAGCCTATAATAGCTAAGGCTCTTGAAGTCTCAATACCCAGACCGTGCATGGACTCCGACATCAAAAACTCCCGAATAGATGAGCGTAAAACTGCACGCCCGTCTCCTTGTCGTGAATAAAGCGTTTGCCCTGCTCCTTTTATTTGCAGGTTGTACCCATTTACTTTTCCAAAATTTATGGCTCTGCCGTCTCCGAGTCTTGGGACAAAATGTCCAAACTGATGCCCCGCATAACACATAGCAAAAGGCTCATGTCCTTCCAATGGAGTTTGTGCGTTTACGATGCTTAGAAGTTTTTCATCCTGATACAAGTCTTCATCTATGTCTAAAAGTTTGGCTGCATCATTGGAAGCTGCTATCAAAAATGCTCTTCGAAGCGGCGCAGGCTGCGCCTTGTCAAAAAAAATATCGTCTAATTCCAAATACGGTGTTGTTAATTTTATGTCTGAAAATTTCATAATTCGTTTTTAACATGCTTGTGTTTAAACGATTCTATTGCAGGTAAAAAGCTTTTTTTATTGCAGGTTTTTTTAAGTTAAATAGCAATGTAACGCACTTGTATTTTTATTTTTTAAGTGCGTTATTTATTTGAAGATAGGCTTGCAGCGGCGTAGTTTCAAAATAAAAAAGATTATATTTGTGTGCAATTTCTTTGGTCATTTTTTGCACTTCAAGAAGTTTAAACCTTGGTGCCTTTGGAAAAAGATGGTGCTCAATTTGTGTGTTGAGCCCACCATAAAACCAGTGAGTAAACACTCCACCGATAAGTGAACGGCTTCCTCGCATCTGAAGCTCCATCCATGAGAGCTTTCTACTTTGCTCTAAATCAAACACTTCGCACCCCAAATGGTTTGTAATAAAACCAAAAGCCAACCAAGGAGAAAGAGTAAAATTTAAAGTAAAAAACACAATCAAAACATCTCTAAAAGGTAACATATACAAAAGAGTTCCCCAAATAAGAGGCCAATGTAACAACATGAGCATAAGCTCCCAATACTTTTTTCGCTGCAAAACGAAATGATAAGACTGAATAATAAAAGCAAAATACATAAAAAACATCGCACCCCAAAAAATAGCTTGTTGATGTTTTTTTATAAATTGATTTTTTCCTTTGTTGTTTGGGGTAAAAGCACCGTCAAGTGCCATAATATCTTTATCTTTTTCGACGACGTTGCACCATGTATGATGGTTTATATTATGCTTAAAATCCCACCAAGAGGAAGAGTTGCTTAAAATGATGGCTGAAAATGGGTAGCTGAGCTTCATGGAGAGTGCTTTGTCTTTAAAATACTGCGTATGCAGGATGTCATGAGAGACAAATACAGCGCGGGTAAATACAAGAGACATGAATAAACCCAAAAGAATCGGATTCCATAAAGAAGCACTGAGAAAAATCAAAATCATAGAAGCTATAATCGCCACCATCTCTATAGATCCACGAATCGGAACACGCTGTAGTAGACCTGCTTCTCGCACCTTTGTTTTTAGCTCATCAAAGATATCAGGAGTTGCCGTTGATTTTTGGATTTGATTCATTACTTGCCACCTTCAAAAATTATTTTATTTTAAAATATAACATCTCAAACTCTCTGGCACATAATGGTTTTGAATAATAATACCCTTGATACTCATCACAACCAAGCGCTTTGAGATACGCAACTTGTCCCTCTGTTTCAACCCCTTCTGCAACTATCTTAATATGCAATGTTTGCCCCATCTTGAGAATTGTTTGAATAAAAACAGAACCGTTTTTTGTATTATAATCATCCAAAAAGCTTTTATCAATTTTGAGATAATCTATAGGAAATTTTTTCAAATAAGAGAGTGATGAATATCCTGTTCCAAAATCATCCAGCGAAATACTCACACCTAAGTCATGAAGCCTATTTAAAATCTCTAAAGTAGTATCACTTTGCTGTAAAAATATATATTCAGTAATTTCAATATCAATCATAGATGGCTCAACCCTCTCATCATGAAGTGCTTGCAAAAATTTCACACCAAAATTACTGTCTAAAAGCTGCTTGGATGATATATTTATCGATATTTTAATATCAATCCCTTTTGCTTTGTAAATAGCACTGTATTTAATAGCTTCTTTAAATATCCATTCGCCGAGTTCGACAATAAAACCATTTTCTTCTGCAAGAGGGATAAAAACATCAGGTGCTATCATCCCTTTTGTAGGGCTTATCCATCGTACGAGTGCTTCACAGCCAACGATTGTATCGTTTAAGAGATCGATTTTTGGCTGAAAATAAAGTTCGTACTCTTTATTTTTTAATGCCTTTCTCATCTCTTTATCTAAAGAAATTGTTTGTTGGACAGCATCATTAAGTTCTTGTGTAAAAAAGTGGTATCTTGCTCTTCCCTTTTTTTTGGCTTCATACATCGCAATGTCTGCATGCTTCATAAGTGAAATCATATCCGTACCATCTTTTGGGTAAAAAGCAATTCCTACACTGCTGCTTATAGTTATAGGATGCGTTTGAATAAGCCAAGGATTTGCCAACGAGTCTTGGACTCTTTGTATCACGTAGGTAAGCTCAAAAAGCGATTTGTATTCTTGCAAAACTACAATAAACTCATCACCACCAACACGAGCAACAAAATCGTTCGTGCGGATGATATTTTTTATACTTGATGCTATTTGTCTTAAAAGTTCATCCCCAACATTATGACCCAAAGAGTCATTTACAGCTTTAAAATGGTCAAGGTCTAAAAATAAAAAAGCAAACTCTTTTTTATTTCTTTGCGAATCTTGAATGAGTCTTTGGAGAAATTCTTGCAATGAGTTACGATTTGCCAAGCCGCTTAAAGAGTCTGTTCTTGCCATCATATAAAGCTCTTGTTTTTCTATTTCTAACCTTGAGAATGACTCCACCATGGAGTGACGTATTGATTCAAGTTCTCTAATCTTAAATGCTTGTGGCACTTCAGCATGGTAGTATGCAAATTGGCGAAGCTTTTCAAGTGGCCTAGAGATAAAATTTCGCATAAGTAACCATACAACAATCAAAAGAAAAATAGGAATTAAACCAAAATAAATGAGAAAATTTGCTCTATCTCTATTAAAATAGGAAAAAATCTCTTCTGAATCAAGCAAAAAAACTAATCTTAAACCAACTACTTTACCCTCTTCATAAAACTTCAAATCTGTCTCTATTGCTTTTTTTTGCCTGAGTATATTGTAGCTAGAACTACTCTCTTGTGTGAAAGTATCCATCACAACATTTTGATTGAAATGGGGGTCTGTTGTGAGTAAAACTTCGCTATCATCAATAATAAGTATGGCATGAACATAGTCTTGATTGGCTATGACCCTATCCAAATAAGCACGTAAAGATTTAATATCACTTTTTTTCTTAATATTTTTAGAGAGTATATAGGATGTCTCAGACAAATTACTCACAACACTTTGCAGAATAACAGCAGCTGTTTTTTCGTTTTGTCCTTTGTAATAGTGTGAGAAAAGGAAATACAAAACTCCAAGCAGAATAAGAACAATACTTAGAATAAATGTTTGCACAGTAAAACGCATAGCTAAATCAAGCCTCTTATTGGAAAAGCTGCTTCATGTAAACGATTTTTTAAATCCTTTGAGAGCTCTTGATTAATCCAAATAATGTCTTGTAAAGACTCTTTAAACTCCTCTTTTTCAAGCTCTAGCATATAAGGTTTAATGGTCTCATAAAACTCATCAGGATCATTTTTAAGATTTCCTATCGCCTTGTCAATGAGTTTTTTTAACGCTAAAAATTGATTTTGATGCTTATGAAACACCTCTTGTGTTGTAAAAAGAGCATCTACTACAAAAAGGTCAAGTCCACTTTTCGTCGATGCCACTTCTCTAAACCCATTTTTTTGAAGCTCTAAATTATAAGGAACATAGGTGATAACAAGCATTGCATTTTGAGTATTTTTGCTTTGGAGAGTTGTGATGGAGAGCTGATCTTGATTGATATATTTTATTTTTTTTTCATTGAGTGTGTATTTTTTTACAAAATCTTTTAGAATTGTATTGTTTACAGAGTCTATCTCCAAATAGGCGTCGATAGTTTTTGTAGTACGTTGCAACTCTTTGAGTGAGACATTGCTCATGACCATATCTCCGCCGTTTGAGCGGTCAAAGAGAATAATAGGCATGAGTGAGTGCTTTTTCTCTTTTAAAAGTCCGTATTCATACTGTGTGCCAACATACGCATCTGAATTTCCAGCACTGTAGAGATACATATTTTCACTCAGCGAAGAGACATTCAAAAGCTTGATATTGAGTGGTTTGAGCCATCCTTTTTCTTTAGCATAAAAAAGAGGTGTATACCCAATCCATGTTGTGACAGAGATTTTAAGCTGGTCTGGTTTCTCAGAAGAGCAAGAGGTGAGGATAAAAAGAGAAAGCACTGCCAGCAAAATTTGTTGAAACATACCTTCTTCCCTTATAAATTTTTATATCTTATCTTATATATTATCTTTGGTAAAGTTAAAAAGAGTTGAAAGAAATCTGAAGAGACAAGAGCTATCAGTATCTAACATCAGTTATTTTATATTAGCCGCCCAGTACTCTCTAATCAATTTTTTCGTATCTTCAGGAAGTGCAACATAGCCAAGCTTCTTCGCTGATGCGTCACCATTTTTAAAAGCATAATCAAAAAAAGCAATTACTTTTTTGTTCATGAGAGCATTTTCTCTTGGAAGAAGGATAAATGTAGCCGCAACTATCGGGTAGGAAGTATCTCCTGCTTGCAATGTCAAAACAGAGTAGAAATGGTCTTTCTTTGTCCAAGTAGCATACTTTGCAGAAGCCTTAAAATTCTCTTCTGTTGCTTTAACCCATTTACCACTAGCAGTTTGTAAAACAGCAGCAGTGAGATTGTTTTTTTCTTTATATGCACTTTCGATATAGCCTAAAGAGTAAGGAGTCTGCTTGACAAGATTTGCAACACCTTCATTGCCTTTTCCACCAATCCCTACAGCCCAGTCAATCGCTTTAGCCGCACCGAAATTCTTTTTCCAGTTTTGTGAACTTTTATTCAGATAATATGTAAAATTAAAGGTAGTCCCAGAACCATCAGAACGGTGCACAACAATGATTTTTTGGTTTGGAAGCTTTAAGCCTTTGTTGTTTGCTGCAATTGTTGCATCATTCCACATGGTGATTTTCCCTGCGAAAATATCTGCAACTTGCTCATTGGTAAGCTTGAGAGTTTCATCAGCTATCCCAGCAACATTAAATGCTATTACGATAGAACCGATTACAGCTGGAAACTGAAATAACTTCGCTTTATCAAGCTCTGCAGTCGTTAAAGCAGCATCAGTTGCACCAAAATTGACCACTCTCTTACTTATCTGCTTTAAGCCTCCACCTGAGCCTATAGACTGATAGTTCACACTATTTTTTGTTGCTGCTCTATAGTTATAAGCCCAATCATAATAAACAGGAGCGGGAAAAGAGGCCCCAGCACCATTGATTTTATCGCCTGCGATAGCAACACTTATAAGAAGTGCTGCAAGAGCAATTTTCTTTAGCATGTATTCTGTCCTTGTCGTATTTTAAGATGAGTAAGTATAAGCCTGCAATGTTACGAATATGTAACAATGTTGTAATAAAACGTGCCTACAATTGCAGACTTTTTTAGACTAAGGAGGTATCAATTGAGTGCTATAATAGACAAAATTTTTGCATATTCAAGCAAATTTATTGCCGTGTCCATACTACTACTAGTCGCATGGATTTTCACCGTACTACTGCAACACTCCTTAGAATCAATGGCAACCTCGGGATTTGATTTTGTTACCCAAACAAAATGGGCACCTAATTTAGAAAAATTCGGTGCACTTCCTGCTATTTACGGCTCTGTTATATCTACGTTTCTTGCTATGATTTTAGCAGTTCCTCTTGCAATCGGTGTCGCTATTTATCTTAGCGAACTTGCCCCTGCAAAACTCAAAGGACCGGTGGGTGTCTCCATAGAACTTCTAGCCGCCATACCTTCGGTCATCTATGGCATGTGGGGACTTTTTTATTTTGTTCCTATCATTCGCGACCATGTGGGAGGCATCGGCATTAGTATGCTTACTGCTGGGATTGTTCTCTCCATTATGATTTTGCCTTTTATGGCTGCAGTTACCCGTGATGCCATGAACACTACGCCCGATATACTTAAAGAGTCGGCTTACGCACTTGGTGGTACAAAATGGGATGTCATCAAAGATGTCATCATCCCTTACGCTAAAGCGGGGATAATCGGTTCATTTATTTTAGCCCTAGGTCGTGCTATTGGAGAGACTATGGCTGTAACATTTGTCATGGGAAATGTCCATCAAATTTCGACAGATTTGACCGCTCCAGCGACTTCGATTCCAGTTACACTTGCCAATGAATTCACCGAAGCAGATAGTGGGCTTTACTACTCCTCTTTATTTGAACTCTCACTTTTACTTCTTGTTATCAGTTTTACAATTATCTCTATCGCTAAGTTTTATTTCTTACGAAGAGCGAGGATAGGACAATGACACATACAAGCAAACGTATACTCATGAATAAAATCATTATGACTCTCTCAACTCTCTCTGCAATTATTGGGATGGGTTTTTTATTTTGGATTTTAGGTGTTCTGGTAATAAATGGGGTTGATGCTCTAAGCTGGAATATCTTTTCACAAGAGGGAGCACCTCCAGGATATGAAAACAGCGGACTCAAACATGCACTCATAGGGCAGCTTTTTCTCATTGGCATCGCGACACTCGTAGGTGTGCCGCTTGGTATTTTGGCGGGAACTTATCTCAGTGAATATGGGCAAAAATCAGCTCTTGCTGAGACAATTCGTGATATTTCAGACATCATGATGAGTGCGCCAAGTATTGTAATTGGTGCTTTTGTATACGCCATCATTGTAGCTCCCATGGGGCATTTTAGCGGTTGGGCAGGCTCTATTGCTCTTACTATCATCATGCTTCCTATTATTTTACGTACAACAGATGATATGCTCAATCTTGTTCCATCGACGCTTCGTGAAGCTGCATTTGCTCTTGGTGCTCCAAAATATAAAGTTATTATTCAAGTTGTCTACCGCGGAGCAAAAGCGGGTATTTTAACAGGGGTTCTCCTCGGTGTTGCCCGTGTAGCAGGAGAGACAGCTCCACTTCTTTTTACATCTTTCAATGATAATTTTCTCAACACCAATATGAATGAGCCTATGGCTTCACTCACGGTCACGATGTACAATTATGCAACTTCACCGTATGAAGATTGGCAAAAACTTGGTTGGGCAGCTGCGTTTATACTCAGTATGTTTATTTTAGCCCTCAACGTTTTGGGAAGATTATTTTTACTAAAGAAAAAAGGCAAATAATGGCAACAATTATAGATGTAACAGAAGACAAAGCACTTGAAGTAAAAGACTTTGAATTTACGTATGCTGGCAACGAAAAACCAAGTGTAAACAAACTCACAATGCCTATTGCTAAAAATAGCATTACGGCACTCATAGGTCCCTCAGGTTGTGGTAAAACGACACTTCTTCGATGTTTTAATCGTATACATGATTTATATCCTAATAATAAATATAGTGGAGAAATTTTATTTAAAGGGAGAAATATTCTTCAGCCAAAAGAGGATTTAATCCATCTAAGAACTCAAATAGGGATGATTTTTCAAAAACCCACTGCATTTCCTATGAGTATTTTTGATAATGTTGCTTATGGACTCAGACTTCAAGGGATGAAAAACAAAACGGAACTCCAAGACCGCGTTGAAAAAGCACTCAAAGATGCTGCCATCTGGAGAGAAGTTCATGAGCGACTTAAAGCTGACGCAAATGGTTTGTCAGGTGGTCAACAACAAAGACTTTGCATCGCGCGTGCTATTGCAGTTGAACCTGAAGTATTGCTTTTTGATGAGCCAACTTCTGCACTTGACCCCATTTCAACTTCAGGGATTGAAGAGCTCGTTGTTGAGCTCAAAGAGAGAGTCTCCATTATTATAGTAACGCATAATATGCAGCAAGCTGCTCGGGTAAGTGACTATACAGGTTTTATGTATCTTGGCGATATGATAGAACTTGGTCGCACAGAGGATATATTTGTTACTCCATCAGAAAAACTTACAGAAGAGTACATTACTGGTAAATTCGGTTGATATGTCAATTCAATAAAATTGCAATAAAACTAATAAGGGAAATAGATACATGTCAACAAAATATGATACAAAAATAAGCGGTATCAGACAAATGATGTCCACGCTTTTAAAAGAAATATCAGAGGCAAATACAGTAGCTCTTGAAGCTTATGTATCAAAAAATCAAGAGATGTTCAAAATATCCCAAGACAAACTCGCCAATGTAGCAACAAAGGGCGACATTATTGATAACGAAATTATTAAAACTTTTGCACTCTATGGCCCAGAAGCAAAAGAGCTTCGCTCTTTAGTAGCGTACTTAAAAATGACTAATGAAATCGTACGTATCGGAGAGGGAATCAAAAAATATGCCCGTCGTATGAGAGAACATGTCAATAGCGGATGCAATCTTACTCTTATAGACGGAACTATCGTACAACTCCATAAAAGTACCATTATTGCACTTGATTCTATTTTAAAATGCTTTACTGAAGAAGATGATTGTAATATTGTTGATTTTTACACAAAAATTGTGGTTGAAGAGAGTAAGAATGATGATCTTTTCTCAATTTTAGAAAAAGAGATTATGGGGCTTATCATTGATGAAAAAGAGCTCTCTATCGAGTATGTCAATGTTTTAGGGACACTTCGCAGACTTGAACGCTCATGTGACCGCTCTTTAAATGTTGCTAACCTCATGATGTACGCACAAAAAGGGGGAAATATCAGCGTCTATAACTAGATGCGATACTTCTTAAGATGCCTCTCCTAAAACCTAGACAGCGGGCATATCCCCGCTGCAAGAACTTCAAATAAACTTCTTTAATCTTCACAACATCACTTTACGAAACAACTCCTCAGATGATGAATATTTAATCATAATAAAATATTGTATTGAAACGAAATCCGATATACTAGCAGGAGATTATAATTAGGAGAGATAAATGGGAAAATTTGTTAATAGCACGGAAGAATTTTTTACTTTTTGTGAAGAAAATGATGTTCAGTTTGTGGACTTTCGATTTACAGATATTAAAGGGACATGGCACCATGTTTCTTATAGAATGAGCGCAGTAAATGCAGGTCATTTTCAAGGCGGTCTTCCGTTTGACGGTTCATCTATCGATGCATGGCAACCAATCAACAAGTCAGATATGCTTTTAAAGCCTGATGCAGGCTCAGCATTTCTAGACCCTTTTACAGCTGATCCGACCGTCATCGTGTTCTGTGATGTTTACGATATTTACAAAAACCAAGCATATGAGCGATGTCCTCGTTCAATTGCAAAAGCAGCACTCAAACATGCAGAATCTTTAGGTATTGCAGACGCTGCATACTTTGGACCAGAAAATGAGTTCTTTGTTTTTGATGATGTAAAATTCATCGATAACATGAATGAAGCAGGTTACAAAATCGATACTGAAGAGGGTGGCTGGAACTCAAACACTTCTTATCCTGACTCATACAATAACGCTCACCGTCCTGGCACAAAAGGTGGTTACTTTCCAGTAGCTCCTACAGATACTGGTGTTGATATGCGTGCTGAAATGATGATGATTATGGAACAAATCGGTCTTGAAGTTGTTTTAGGTCACCATGAAGTTGCACAAGGACAACACGAAATCGGCATCGTTTTCTCAGATATTATCGGTGCAGCAGACAATGTTCAAAAGTACAAATATGTTGTAAAAATGGTAGCGCACCTCAACGGTAAAACAGCTACATTTATGCCAAAACCAATGTTTGGTGACAACGGAAACGGAATGCACGTTCACCAATCACTTTGGAAAGAGGGCAGAAACCTTTTCTACAAACAAGGAAATTATGCAAATATTTCTGAAATGGGTCTTCACTATGTTGGCGGTATTTTCAAGCATGCACGTTCAGTTGCAGCATTTACTAACCCAACAACAAACTCATACAAAAGACTTTTGCCAGGATTTGAAGCACCAAGTGTTTTAACATACTCTTCTCAAAATCGTTCAGCATCTTGCCGTATTCCTTATGGTGCAGGCGAAAAAGCAACTCGTATTGAGATGAGATTCCCAGATTCTACTGCTTGTCCTTACCTTGCATTTGCTGTTATGATGATGGCTGGACTTGACGGTATTAAAAATAAAGAAGTTCCAATCGGTCCAATGGATGAAGATTTGTATGAACTCTCTTTAGATGAGATTCGTGAAAAAGGTATCCCTCAAATGCCACATACTCTTCGTGGTTCGCTAGAAGCTCTTGTACGTGATTTTGAGTACCTTAAACCTGTCTTTACTGATGAATTTCTCAAAGCATACAGACACTACAGATTTGAGCGTGATGTCTGGCCAGATGAAGGTCGTCCAACTGCTTACGAGTTCAAAACTACGTATCAGTGTTAAGCCCTTTAGCTTAGCACTTCTTCCTACATTTGTAGGAAGATTTTCACACTATTTTAAACTCCCTCAATTTGTATAATCATAAATTTGCTATAATCCGCCTCAATTTAAAGTTTTAAAGGATTCATCATGAATCAAATTCCAAAGGGGAAGTATCACTCTTACCCAAAAATAGATTTGCCAAATAGAAAGTGGCCTAACAATACTATAACGCATGCTCCTATCTGGTGCAGTGTAGATTTACGAGATGGAAATCAAGCCCTTGTAAATCCTATGGATATGAAAAAAAAACTTGAACTTTTCACACTCTTACTTCAACTTGGTTTTAAAGAGATTGAAGTTGGTTTTCCATCTGCCTCTAAAGTAGAATTTGATTTTTTGCGCCGATTGATTGATGATAAACTTATTCCCGATGACGTCACTATCCAAGTCCTTGTCCAAGCAAGAGAGCATCTTATCGCTAAAACATTCGAAGCACTCAAAGGTGTCAAAAAAGCAACGGTTCATATCTACAATTCAACCTCTATAGCGCAAAGGAAAATAGTCTTTAAAAAGAGCAAAGAGGAGATTATTGCCCTTGCCTTAGAGGGTGTTGACTTGGTCAAAAAATATGAAAAAGAGCATGAGGGAGAGATATTTCTTGAGTACTCCCCTGAGAGTTTTACTGGAACTGAGTTAGAATTTGCAGCTCAAATTTCTAATGCTGTCACAGCCCGCTGGGGGATAAGTGCCAAGAGAAAAGTTATCATCAACTTGCCTGCAACCGTAGAGATGGCAACACCAAATATCTATGCCGACCAAATCGAATGGATGGCAAATCACTTAGATAATCGTGAAAATGTCATCATCTCAACCCATACGCACAACGACAGAGGAACAAGTGTCGCAGCAACTGAACTCGCACTTCTTGCAGGAGCCGACAGAGTTGAGGGGACGCTTTTGAGCAATGGGGAGAGAACTGGCAATGTCGATATCATAACCTTAGCACTCAACATGACAACACAAGGGATAGATTCTACGCTTGATTTTTCTCAAGTAGACAATGTCATAGAAGTTATGGAGCGTTGCACCGAGATACAAACACACGTGCGCCATCCTTACGTTGGAGAGCTCGTTTACACCGCATTTTCAGGTTCCCATCAAGATGCAATCAATAAAGGTTTAGCATATCAAAAAGCAAAAAGTGATGCTTTATGGGAAGTCCCTTATTTGCCTATAGACCCAAGCGATGTCGGAAGAACATACGAGAGCATCATCCGCATCAATTCACAGTCTGGCAAAGGTGGCGTGGCTTATATACTAGAGAAAAATTATGGTTTTCAGTTACCAAAAGCGATGCATCCTGAAATAGGTCGAATTGTACAAACTGTGACAGAAGAAAAAGGCAAAGAGCTTGAAGCCAAAGAGATTTTTAAAATATTTAAAAAACACTATTTCAATACAAAAGAGCACATCACTCTTCTTGATTTTAATGTAGCTTCAAATAAAAAACTTGCCACATGTGTTTTAACCTATCGCTATCATGGAAAAGAAATCACAGCCCATGGAGAAGGAAATGGTCCTATAGATGCTTGTAAGCATGCACTAGCAAAAGATTATGAAAATGATTTTAGTATCAATTCCTATTTTGAACACTCATGTGGAGATAAAAGTTCAGCAAAAGCTATCGCGTACATCGAGATACAAAGCAGAGAAATTTTATCTTGTTTTGGAGTTGGCTCAGACAATGACATAACAACAGCTTCCATAAAAGCCCTCTTTTGTGCTTTAAACAGAGCCTTTAACTAAACACTTTTGGAGCAGTGCCTATTAATTAATCTCTAACGCAATACGATTCCTTCTTTCTGTAGTATAATAATAGTAATCATAAATTAATACACGAAAGAGGTCTTCTATGCTAGAAAAATCTACGAAACTTCATGATAAATTTTGGGAAATTTTCTCTAAACAAGACAGAAGTAAAATTGAAGAATTTAAGTTATACATGGACAAGTTTGCTATAAATTTTAATCTTTATAAGGATGGAAATTTTATAGAGCAATCTTTGCCATTTGATGTTATCCCCCGAATTATCTCCAAAGAAGAATTTTCCAAAATAGAAAAAGGTCTGCAGCAAAGAGTTCATGCACTCAACCTTTTTCTAGAAGATTTATACACAGATGCTAAAATCGTAAAAGCAGGAATAGTCCCTCAAGAGTTTGTAGAACAAGCAAGTGGTTATTTGAAAAAATTTGTTGGCTTCTCCCCATCAAAAAAAATCAGAACACACATCAACGGCATCGACCTCGTAAAAGACTCCTCAAATGATCAATGGGTTATTTTAGAGGATAACCTTAGAGTACCAAGCGGTTCAAGCTACCCTTTATCCATCCGTGACACCTATAGAAAAATCTACCCAGATTTTTTTGAACAAATGAAAATTGATCCTATCAAAAACTATCCAAAAATTATTGCAAATGCCATGAACTATGTCAGCACTGGCGGTATCAATGTTGTCCTCACTCCAGGACGATACAATTCAGCCTATTATGAGCATAGCTATTTGGCTGAAAAGTCAGGAGCACTCCTTGTTCGTCCTCATGAGCTCACGGTAGTTGACAAAAAAGTATATTTTAAAAGCTATAACGGAAAACTCTTACGAGTCGGTTCGGTTTATCGTAGACTTGATGACGAATTTATGGACCCTAAATTTTTCAATCCTGAGAGTCTCATAGGAGTCCCGGGCATTGTCGAGGCATATCTAGCAGGAAATGTAGCACTTTTAAACGCTATTGGAAACGGTGTTGCTGATGATAAAGGGATTTATTACTTTGTCCCTAAGATGATAAAATATTATCTAGGCGAAGAGCCGATTCTTAAAAACGCCCCTACGTATCTCCCCTATTTTAAAGAAGATATGGACTATATTTTTAACAACATGGCAAAACTGGTCATCAAAGATGTTGCAGAAGCTGGAGGATATGGCGTTTTATTTGGTCATGAAATGTCAGCAATTCAAATAGCTGACTTAAAAACAATCATCAAAGCAAATCCAAGACGCTTTATCGCTCAAGAGCTTATCGAATTTTATGATGAAAAATGCTATATCAACAAAGACCTCAAAGATAGAAAAGCCGATTTTAGAGCCTATGTAGTTGCGGCTGATGATATAAAAGTATGGAACTGCGGCTTAACCAGATACGCACTCGAAGAGGGGAACTACTTAGTAAACTCTTCACAGGGTGGCGGATTTAAAGATACTTGGGTAATGGAGTTATAAAATGAGTATGCATATTACAGGAAATGTTGCCACAAATTTATATTGGCTTGGAAGATATTTAGAGCGTACAGCCATCACACTGCGTGAGATAAGCGCAACATACGATAAAGTCATAGATATTGACAAACAAGCAGGGGTAAAACTTTACGAAAAGTTTGATATTGAACTCAAATATACCAATGCATACGACTTTTTAAAACAGGCTATGTTTGGTGATCATAATGCAAATATCCTCCATTTTTTAACCAACGCGAGAGAGAATGCAATCATTTGCCGCCATATTCTTGATAGTGAGGCATTTGGTGAAATCATAGAGCTTTATGCACTTTTTTTTACAACAAATAAAAATCATTTAGAGATTGATTATAAGCTTATTGACCATGCGCAGTCACTCATCGGTGAAATATGGAATGCGCGCTCTATGCGAGACCACAGAGAGCTCAGTGACTCTTTTTTCAGAATAGGCAAGATTATCGAAGAAGCAGATTATCGCATCCGCTTTCATGAAGAAGCTGACAAAGAGATTATTGAGTCTATCTATAAAGAGGTAGAATCTTTGTATGCAGGTCTCGTCAAAGACCATGAGAAAGCTCCACAATTTTTAAAAGTTGAAGGCAAAACACAAGACGACCGCTTAACTGCACTCAATGCCATTATAGACAAAATAATTATCGGCTAAATTTTTGCCAGCGGCACTACTACTGCTGCTGCTGCTGGCTTTGAGACAAAATCTGCGAAACTTTTTTTTCTTCTTTTCTTACATCCACCATAACTGACAATTGGCTCCCTCCACTACTCATCACAACCCCTTTAAGTGGGGAGACGTCATGATAGTCTCTTCCTGAACCTAAAAGTATGTGTTGCTCTTTTGGAATGATGTTATTTGTCGGGTCAAAGTCAATCCACCCAGCCCCTGGAATGTAAAGAGAAAACCACGCATGAGAAGCATCTATCCCAAAAAGTTTCTCCTCTCCCGCAAGAGGCAATGTTTCAATATAGCCACTCACATATTTTGCAGGCAATCCGATGGTGCGAAGTGCAGATATTGCAAATTGTGCAAAATCTTGACAAACTCCTTTTTTAGCTTCAAAAATCTCTTCAACAGGAGTTGTGATATCACTAAATCCTGATAAAAATTTAAAATCATGAAAAATACGCCCCATAAACTCATGTGCTGCTTCAAAAACATCTCTACTTGGATGAAAAGACTCTAATGCGTACTCTTTAATAGCTATGGACCCTTTTGGGATAAGAATTGATTCAAAAAGATACTGTTTGGCAGATAAATCATCAGCTCTAAATTTAGACAACTGTTCAAGTGCACGTTTGAGCGAAACACTATTATTTTTAATTGCATCAATATGCGCTTGAATCCGCTGTGGAAAAATTTCAACTTGCGAATTTCCAATCACTAAGAGTGCTTCATGAGGCTCTCTTATAAGCATGTGGGTATTAATATTTCCAAACATATCTGTAAACTCATACGACTCATAGACACGTGGATGTATCTCTAAAGTAAATTTTAGAAGATTTTGATGTGCATCTGTTTTTGGTTTGAGCCTTGCTATATTGTGGCTAAAAGTAACACTGCTTTGGTAGTGAAATTGTGTTTTATGGTAAATATTATATATCATGACTACTCATCATAATGGGAAAAATAGGTATTTGAAAATTCATTGGAACACTTTAAAAAAAGATCAGATAGTTTTGCTAAAACTGCATCTAACTCTACATACACACCCTCACCTTCTTTAATCTGCACGATTGTTTTAGGGTCAATAGACTCGAGCAACGCTTGAACATTTATAAGAGCCTCTTCATAAGGGGTGAGTACGATTTTAGCTTTAGGCAATAATTTAAAATCTTTTAAAAGCTTATTAGTAACAAACTTCAATGATTTTGGAAACTGCTTATTGAGGAGCAAGAAATCGATAACATTTTCTAAGTTTAGAGAGCTTTTGTAGTGTGATCTATAGGCGTTAAAACCCTCCAAGGAGTTAAGCATTCCCTCCAATAAAGTATTTCTAATCGTTTTATCAACTTTCAAACAAAGAATAGATCTTGCCTTAGAAATCAAAAGCAATGCATCCTCAATTTTATACCCAATACTGTACAAAATCAAACCTTGTTCTTTAAAAATACTCTCCTTGACAAGCTCTTTATATGCCATAAGATAAATCAGAAATTTATCAAGCTCACTTGCCACAACCAAAGTTGCATCCCCTTTCCTGTAAACAAATTCATTCCACTCTTTTTGCATTTTTTCAAACAATTTCCAAGACTCTATAGTGAGTAAATCTTTTAAATTGACATTCGTGTTTGAGAGCATGGCAATCGTAAAAGATAAAGAGCCCGAACGAAATGTATCTTTGATGATAGAGGTAATCTCCACCATGGGAAATATTTCAAGATTTTGTTGATTATTTATATCCATAAAACCAGGATATGTTTTTGTCATATGTGTCAAAGCATTTTGCAATATATTTTGAGACTCTTTAGAAATTACAACCTCATATCTATAAAAATTTGTAATTTTTTTCACAACAAGAACAATGAGTCTTGTCGTAGAGATGGCACGTGCGAGATACCTGCCAAGCCAAAACAGATTACTTGCTTTGAGGGTTGAGATTTGGTTAATGGATGTCTCAACATATTTTGTATGATTTAAAATATTGACACTTGCCATATCATAATCATCCTTGCCAAGTATCCACAAATCTTTACTGATGCCTCCTTGCTTGGAAGAGACAAGCAGTGTGTCTTTGTCATGCGATACACGAACAAGACCCCCATTCATGACGCAATACTCTTCATCTTTTTTAAGGCAGTATGTTCTTATGACAGCGTTTCTTGGCTCAATTTTATCCCCATTAAAATAAGGTACGGTAGAAAAATCAACCTCTTCTTGTGCAACATATTTATGAGGATTATGGAGCAATAACTCGATAAGTGCAGTGCGCTCTATTTGTGAGAGTTTTTTGCCAAAATATATTTGAAACATCTCTGTTCTGTCAATTTTTTTGATGATGAGATTTTCTAAATTTGCTATGACATAATCAAGCTCACTTTTTTGTCCACACCACCATGTTGCAATTTGAGGCAAGATGAGATCTTCTTGTAAAAAATATTGGCATATTTTTTTCATGAAAGGGTTAAGCCCCACATTCTCTACAACCGCACTCCCTATGGGATTCATCATGTTGAGTTTGCCTTGACGCATCGCCTCAACAAGTCCTGCTACTCCAAGTTGTGAATCATTTTTTAACTCGAGTGGGTCGCAATATCTGTCATCAACCCTTCTTAAGAGTGTATTGATTTGTTGCAATCCACCTAAACTCTTCACCCAAAGAGAGCCATTTTTAACGAGTAAATCTTCCCCTTGAACCATTTTAATCTCTAAATGAGAACTTAAATACGCATGTTCAAAATAGGTTTCATTATGAGGTCCAGGGGTAAAGAGTGCAACAGATGCAATATCTCCTCCTGATAAATGTGTCAACGCTGCTTTATACTCTTCAAGGAAAGCGGCTAATTTTTGCTTTTGGATATTTGGATACAAATCTTGTGTGACACTATTCATGGTGAGTCTATTTTCTATGGCGTACCCTAGTCCTGAGGGAGCCTGCGTTTTGTCACTGACAACCCACATTTTTCCATCAGGTCCACGGGCTAAATCCGTAGCATAAAAATAAAGATTAAAATCCTCTTTAAACCCAAAATCAAAAACCTCACTTGCAAAACCTTTATGACTAAAAATAACCTCAGCAGGGATAATATTATCTTTTATAAGCCGCTGATTGGAGTATAAATCTTTAAATATAAGGTTAAAAAGTTTTGCCCTTTGCTTAAGCCCTTTTTTTATCCCATTCCACTCATCTTCTGCGATGATAAATGGAATCAAATCCATACTCCATGACCTATTGACTGTTCCATCATGGTCATCATAAATATTATATGTCACCCCGTTATCTTCAAGGTACCAATTTATCTCAGCTTGTTTTTCTCTGAGTTTTTCTAAGCCTGCATTTTCTATATCTTTAACAACATCTTTCCAGTTTTCTCTGACATTTTTATTGCCATCATATACTTCATCAAAAGATGATCTAGAAACATACGTGTCAAAAATCTCCATTTACTGTTTAGCCCACTTTCTTCGAAGGTCTAATGTATTTGGATACTCCAAACTTGTTGGAACTGTTTGAAAAATAAAGAGTTTATTTTCAGGTTGATGACTCGCTAAAACAGCTCTTTTTGCCCCAAATTTGTTGCACAAACTTTGCTTAACAATAGAAGAAGAGACATATTCCAAATCACCTTGCGTATGGTTAAAATCATAAAATCTATTAACTCTTCTTGATTCTGCTTCGCCAGCATTGATTGGGAAAGTCTCATACGTTCTTCCTCCAGGGTGAGAAACATAGTACTTCATTCCTCCGATAGAACGTTCATTCCATTTATCGACAATGTCAAATGTAAGTGGTGTATCAACCCCGATTGTTGGATGCAGAGCCGACCATGGTTGCCATGCTTTGTATTTTACGCCTGCAACAAATTCACCCTCAACACCTGTAGGGCTCAAAGGAATCGCTACTGAATTACAAGTCAGAACATAACGCTCAGGGGTAAAATTATTTACTTTTATCTGGACACGCTCAAGGGAAGAATCGACATAACGTGATGTTCCCTGAGAACCGCTCTCTTCACCGAGGACATGCCAAGGCTCAATCGCACCGCGAAGTTCAAGATGGACATTTTCAATCGTTGCCATTCCATAAAGAGGAAATCTAAACTCAAAGAAAGGGTCAAACCAGCCAAGTTGAAAGTCATACCCTTCGTTATTTAAAAATTCGACTATATCTTTAATGTCTTCTTTTACATAGTGCTCAAGCAAAAACTTGTCATGAAGCTGTGTGCCCCAGCGAACAAGTTTATGTTTATATGGCTTTCTCCAAAAGAGCGACACGAGCGTTCGAATGAGAAGGTTTTGCATGAGTGCCATTTTAGGATGTGGCGGCATATCAAACCCGCGAAGCTCTAAAATACCAAGTCTTCCCGTGTTAGAGTCTGGTGAATAAAGTTTGTCGATACAAAATTCAGAACGATGGGTATTTCCTGTAATGTCGGTGAGCATGTGACGGAAAAGTCTGTCCGTAATCCAAAAAGGCACTTCCTCATCGAGTGGAATTTGAGAAAATGCTATTTCTAATTCATAAAGATTTTCTAATCTTCCCTCATCTACACGCGGTGCTTGAGAAGTCGGTCCAATAAAAGCACCCGAAAAAAGATACGATAAACCTGGATGGTGCTGCCAAAAAGTGATAAGACTTCGAAGTACTTCAGGACGTCTTAAAAGCGGACTGTCCTCAGGTTTCATCGCCCCAATAGTGACGTGATTACCGCCGCCTGTTCCTGTGTGCTTTCCATCAAGCATAAATTTTTCTGTTCCAAGACGTGATTCTCGCGCATCTTTATAGAGGGTAAACAAGTTCGCTGTAAGCTCATGCCATGAACTGACAGGCTGGATATTAACCTCAATAACACCTGGATCAGGCGTTACTTTAATAGTCTCCAAACGAAGATCATGTGCTGGCTCGTACCCTTCCAAAACAACTTTAATATTAAGTTTTTGAGCTACTGCTTCAATGGAGGCGATAAGGTCTAAAAATGCTTCTGTATGGTTGAGTGGTGGTAAAAATATATAAAGCTTCCCATTTCTTATTTCAACATTCAAACCTGTTCGAATAAAGAGTGCATGAGGGTCATTTTTTATCTCAATCGTCTCACCCCCCTCTGCACGTTTAAGAGCTTTTTTGAGAAACTTTTTAAGCTTAGGCGCTTTTGCAAAAAGGTCTGGTTCAAAATGTAAAGGCAACTCATTTTCAGGATTTTGAATTAATGAATTCATAGGAAGTCGAAGCCCCAAAGGGGAATCCCCTGGAATCAAAAAAAGTCCCCCTCTTTTAAAAGACCAAAAAGAAGTCATCCAGACATTCTCGGCATAATTAAGTGGTAAAACGTATCCGACAGGTTTACTAAGACCTTGGCTTAAAACTCTTGCAATAGTATTGCGCTCAATTTCATTATCAATATTGTAATCGAGCGGGTCGATATCCAAAGGAAGTGCTGCCTCTTTCATAATGAAATGAATAGGGTCTTCATAAGCGGCAAGAATTGTCTCCTTGTTCACCCTCAGCGTCAATGCTAAAGCTTCGATAAACTTTTGAGCATCCTCTTGTGTGTAGTTATATGTTTCGTTCATGTTGGCAAATAAATTTGGTTCTTTCCAAATCTTTTTGCCATCTTTTCTCCATATAATTGATGTTTGCCATCTAGGAATAGCCTCTCCAGGATACCACTTCCCTTGTGCATAATGGAGCATCCCACCTTTTCCAAAAGAGCTTAAAAGTTTTCGAGCAAGCACATCTGCAAGCTTTCTTTTTTCAGCTCCATCAGCTGCTGTGTTCCATTGGTCTGACTCCATATCATCGATAGAGACAAAAGTTGGCTCTCCACCCATGGAGAGCCTTACATCATTCTCCTCAAGCTCCTCATCTACCTCATATCCAAGTTTGTTGATAGCATCCCATTGGTCATCTCGATAAGGTTTTGTCACACGAGGAGATTCAAAAATTCTTGTAACAGTGTTTGAAAATTTAAATTCTGTTTTACATTTGTCACCCAAACCCTCTATCGCATGAGCACTTTCAAAATGGGCAGTACAAGCCAACGGAATATGACCCTCGCCCGCAAAAAGTCCACTTGTAGCATCAAGTCCTACCCAACCTGCTCCAGGGAGATACACTTCAGTCCATGCATGCAAATCTGTGAAGTCCTCTTCAGGACCACTTGGTCCATCGAGTGACTTTTCATCCTGTTTAAGTTGTACAAGATAACCCGATACAAATCGAGCTGCAAGTCCCAAATGTCTTAATACCTGTACAAAAAGCCAAGCATAATCTCTACAACTTCCTAACTTTTTATCTAAAGTCACCTCACAACTTTGAACGCCTGCTTCAAGACGAACAGTGTATTTTAAATGTTTGTATATTTCTGTATTGAGATAAACAAGAAAATCGTTAATTTTACGTTTTTGTAAATCAAGTGAGCTAATAAATTTAATGAGCTGATCACTTTTTTCAGTTTTTTCAAAATAGGGGCTTAGTTCTGCTTTAAGTGCGGGTTTATACACAAAAGGGTATTGCTCTGCATACTCTTCAACAAAAAAGTCAAAAGGGTTAATAGAAATCAAATCTGCGATAACTTCCACCTCAATGCCAAATTCTTTCACTTTTTCAGGAAAAACTATTCTTGCCAAATAGTTCCCATACGCATCTTGTTGCCAGTTAATGAAATGATTTGCTGGTGTAATTTTCATCGAATATGCATCGATAGGGGTTCTGCTATGAGGGGCAGGACGAAGTCTGATAGTATGAGGAGAGAGTGAAATATACTTGTCATATTTATAATAAGTATTGTGAGAGAGTACGACTTTGAGTGCCATGCATGGTCCTTTAGTATTTTCGTAAATTTTATAGATGAAATTTATAAGTTTATTATATCACGCTCCATTCAAATCTAAGATTAGGAATGTGGACAAATTTTAACACGCTAGCATTGACTCACCCAAACCCCTACATCAAGAGTTGATTTGGCCTCGCCTGCAAATGAACCCGAAATTGGGGGGACTGATTCGGCAAGCCTTGAGACTGCTACAGGAATATGATCAGACCCTACAATGTCTCCAATAGTCGGATCAAATCCCTTCCAGCCAGCACCAGGGATATAGACTTCAGCCCATGCATGTGTTGAACCAATGGCATCAACCATGAGTGGTGCATAAAGATATCCACTTACAAAACGCGATGCAAGTCCTAAACATTTTACCGCTTCCATAAACAAAAGGGCAAAATCACGGCATGAACCTGATTTCAAAAATAATGTCTCCTGCGCACTTTGAACACCTGGCTCTTCTCTTATAGTATACGTAAATGTAGTATAAATGCGATGTGCAAGCCTTTGTAAGAGAGTATAAGTTTGCACTGCCTCGCCACTTTTATAGAGGGTAAAAATCCAATCATTAAGAAGAACCCTTGTCTTTTCTTGGGGCAAAACCATGTAGCAAGAGAGAAGAAATAAATCAGCAGGTTTATACATGAATGGATATGCTACTGCATAATCAGCGACTATAAAATCCAGCGGCGAATCATTATATTGCTGAATAATCACTTGGCTCTCAATCAAAAGTTGTTGTGTTTTTTGGTCAAAGTTTGCAATCGCCACTGAATTTCCCTCAACATCCCTGTGCCAAAATATTTTTGCTTCTGGGGTGCTTTTAAGAATAAAAGACTCGATTCGTAACTCATAATCTTCTCTAGGGCGCAAAAGTAAATAATGTCTCCCTAAATTTACCTCGGATGAGTAGTTATAGTACGTTCGGTGAATAATTTTATAGCGTTGCATATTTTCTCCTTCGAGCTATTTTTAGCGTAAAATACAAAAAATAATCATAATCATTTTATACCTCTTTTGCTTAATCGCAAGAAGCACCATCAATGATTAAATTTTATAGTAAATAATTTGTATTTTTAGAAGGTAAATAGAAGCTGCGACCAAAACGAACTCATCCGTTTTGGTGCGTGAGGTCAGTTAATAGATTAAAGGTGTGATTTCACTATTAGTTCCATCAAATCCGCTCACATTATGCTCCATAGCATAATCAACTATTTTTTTCAGATCCCCATTAATATTGTCAATAATTCTGTTAAATGCTGCGACTTCCTCGGTGCTCATTCTAGCCATGCTATCAGAGAACATAGTTCCAAACATAAACTCAGGATTTAGGATTGAGATATCTATTGTCGTATTGTTTTCAGGGTTTACAAACACTGCAATTTCGCATGGAAGTGCTGGTGTATGGTACTCGCCTGTTGCAAGTGCTTCTTTTGCATATGTTGGTGAGCAAGCTTCAACTATCCAAGAGCCGCCTGGCACTTTTAGAGGTTCAAGTCTTCCTGATCTCCATGAGGGAGTAGCTCCTGCGAGCGTACTTGGAAGTATACTTTTTAATGCTGCTTCTTGAACACCAACTACTCCCTCTGTATCACTTGTCATAACAGAGATAATTTTTGCAGCAATTGCTTTTGCACTTAAAGAGGTGTATTGTGTCACTCCATCGCCTACATATGTGTAGTGTCTGTAAGGAACTTTGCCCTCTTTTGATGTATCCGTTGTGGCCATAGCTTTAGACATGGCAGAATAAATTGTTCCCATTTTGATTGCTGTTTTTGAGTACTCTTCATGATTTGCATCAAAAGCATTATAAATCATAGCAAATATTTCATTTTTAACTTGCGTAGGAAGTGCCATCATGTCAGATTTGAATGCTTGATTTTCCATTTCTGTTGAGTTGAATACTTCCGTAAAAAAAAGAGTAAAGATTGTTTCAGGGTTGAGCATATCTACATATATACCATTTTCGTCATGATAGATTGTTACTTCACATGGAAGTGCAGTAGTATGGTAAATACCTTTTTGAACTTTAGCACCACTCTCTCCACCAACATTAACAACACCAAGCGCCTTAGATGCATACGTCGAGTTACACACTTCAACTACTTTAACTTTTTTTGTGTTCACTGCCGTTGTAGGATAGTTTGGATCAATTGGTTTTTTTGTTGGGATAGCAAGAATGTGATGGGCAAGTGTTTCATCTGTTGCTATTGCAGTAGACTCATATCCCGCAACTATCCAGTTTGCCCCTTTAAATGTGCTTGCATCTGCCACTGGCTCATTTGTATTGGCAACATATTTTGCAAACGTATTTGCAAGTTGCGCTACTTTTGCATAGGTAGCATTATGATCCATACTGCCATCTGCTTTTTTTACAGTAGGAAAAATTGCAACGCGCTCATATGGGGAAAAACTCCCATCCCCAAAAGGAATTTTATCACTCTCTACAACACCTACCAACGATTCTCGCATGGATATCTGAGATGCTACATGGAGTCTGGCTTGAGTAAGACTAACTGCCTTAGCACTCACACCTGCTAAAGCATTTAAATTCTCAATCAATGTATCTATCCCACTGATTGTATTTGTAGTTGTATCTATACTTAGAGTTGTACGAGTTCCAAGCCATGCTGCTATGGCAGTTTTTGTCTCTTTTGTTAAAGTAATTCCGTTATTGGCATTGCCATCTGAGTCAATAGATTGTAAAAATGTTGCTGTTGCATTATCATCCTCTTGAATAATCCCCTCAGCAATCAATCCAGACTGACTTCTTAGGATGAAGTCACCAACTTTAAATGTTACTGTGTCGCCGCTATTAAAACTAAACGCTCCATTGCTGCCTGTAGTTCCACTGAGACCACTTGTAGTTGTGTAGTCAACACCTTCTATTGCCGAATCTACATAGTAGCCGGTTAACACATCAGCACTCTGCTCATCATTGTTCCCACAACCACTAAACCCGACAAACAATAATGCTGCTAAAGCAACAGACCCTAAATATTTTGAATATTTCATATATAACTCCAAGATTTTAATAAAGTAATATATAATAAAAAATTATTTGAATCAACTCAATCATTATTATTTTTTTTAATATTTAAACTTTGTGTATTAATGTAACATTTACAAACAATTGCTTCTTAAACTCAACAAAACATCTTTTTTATATTGTAATATTCTATATCACCAACAATCAAGGCTGTGTCTTTTTTGTGTCTCTGTTATACTATAATATCATTCACAATATCAAATAAATACACTTTTCAAACCTAAGGAATTTCAAATGCAACAACTCACACAAGAGGGTCAAAACCTCGTTCATGACCTCAGTTCTCGATACAATTTAAGCCAAGATGCAGTTATCCACATGATTATAGCTGTTAGTAATGGCGGCGGAACTATGGCGCAATTCAATTCTCCCGAACTCGGAGGAGGCGGTCAATGGATGCAAGGCGGAATGACAATGGTAGGAGACATGTTTAATTATGGTCTTAAAAATACTGTCAATAATTTATGTGCCGAAATTTCTAATGCTCTCTCAAGAATGCAAATTTTTCCATTAGCACCTGCAGGGACAAGAGCAAGCAACCAATGGTGGCCAATGGATTTAGGGGTTCCATTTAGCAGTGGCGGACAAAACAACACACGTTATGCAGTATTTCCCCACAGACTTGCCGTTGAGCTCAATGGCGCAGTAACCGTCTATGACACGCTTGACCACAACATTGGTGGCGTTTCACAACAACAAGGTGGTGATACTTCTCTCACGTTTAGCAGTCAATATGGAACTATTTCTGTAACTACACTTCCTATTATTTCAGGGCAAGGGACTCCACCGCCGCCAAAAACGAACTTTGCAGAGCCGCTTCAAAATAACTTTGCAACCCTTGCTCCAGTGCAACAAACTCTACAAACAACACCAACACATGAATCCTCCGTCGCTATTATAGGGCTTATCGCAAAGTTAGCCGAGTTACACCAAGCAGGAGTTATTTCACAAAGCGAATTTGATTCTAAAAAAATTGATTTACTTAACAGACTTTAAACGCTCACTTTGAACTCCTTATATGAAATTTTATTTATGAGGCTCAAGCGATGAATGAAAAAATAAAAAAGCACTATGCACGCATCAATGAATCTTACACAGGTGCGATTCATATTGCTCCTGCGCAAATTGCAAAGAGTCTTGGACGACTTTATGCCTATGACAAAGGTTTGTTTTTTGCCGCTTTATCGCGAATTATGACAGATCAGCTCATTGAAGTTTTGCTTGAACTCGATGGCGACACATTTCAAGTCGCCATTAAACGCTTACATTTCAACAAACTCCTCGAGAGTATTCATAAAGCTCAAAGCGATAATGCAACCGATATCATGAACAAAATCGAAACTGTTAATCAAACATTAGCAGCAGCCCTCTTGCGCTCACTTGGACCTGATATGCAAGATGAACATAAGACCCTCTCAAATTATGATGAAGATATGGCGGGTGCTTATATGCAAACCGAAATACTCACAGCCACGAGAGAGGATACCCTCAGAGTTGTCAAAGAAAAAATACAAAAATTTCGTGAACTTGAACCACTTGGCTCTATCGTCAAACTCTATATCATTGATGCAGTTGGTGTACTTTTAGCCTCTCTTCATTTTAGCGACCTGATTTTGTTTGATGATGATGATACGATTGCGTATATTCTCGATACAGTTCGCCCTCGCCCCCCAATTACCATCCGAACAAAATCACCTGTCCAAGAGGTAGTCAGGCTCTTTAGCGACTACGATTTAAATGCCATTGGTGTTGTAAACAAACAAGGTATTCTCAAAGGACATATCACATACGATGATGTTTTTGACCTCATTGAGAGCCTTCATACTGAGCAGAGCTACTCTATGGCGGGGGTCAATGACGAAGCAGAAGAGCAAAATGCCTTTAAAGCTGGACGCTCACGGCTTATCTGGCTTTTTGTAAATTTAGGGACGATTTTAATCGCCTCTTTTGTCATAGGAATTTTTGAAGAGACTATCCGCCAATTTGTTGCATTAGCTATTTTAATGCCAGTCGTAGCAGCCCTTGGAGGCAACGCTGGCATGCAAGCGCTCACAGTTACCATCAGACGTTTAGCGCTACGAGAGATAGATTTCTCAAGCGTTAAAAGCGTACTTCTTCGTGAGCTTAAAATTGTTTTACTCAATGGGAGTGCGATTGCTGTATCTATCGCACTTATCTCTTATCTTTGGTTTTTTAACCCAACTCTGAGTCTTATTATTGCCGTATCCATGTTTTGCACATTGATACTTGCTGGAGTTTTAGGGGGACTTATTCCTCTTATTCTTAAAAAAATTGGTATTGACCCAGCAGTTGCATCGACCGTGTTTCTCACTACCATGATTGATTCTTCAGGTTTTTTACTCTTTTTAGGTTTGGCAGATATATTTTTAATGTAAGCATTTTTATTTTTTATTTGCAAAAATCAACTTTTTTGCATCATTTTTTTTAAGATTAGTTTTAGCATAAAGAATTTAAATAGTCAGTATAATTTTATTTTTAAACAAACAAAATTTTACTAATTTTGATTTTATAGAGGTAAAAGAGAATGACACTGCAAGACCTTAAATTTGCACTTGAACTGAGTTGCGTATTGGGGAAAGATATTGAGTACTTATTAGATTTTAGCAAAAAAAATGGCATTGATGCCCAAGAGATAGATAATGAGCTTGTAAAACTTGGATATGATAAAATATTTGAAAACGGCTTTATAAGCGATGACGATGATGAAGATGATGAAGATTTTGGGTATATCCAAAAATTTCCACAAAAATCCAAATTTTATGAGGAATAGAATTGATAACAAATAAAAACCTTGTTTCTAAATACTACGACATGTGGAACTCCCATGATTTTAGCAAAGCAGCGAACATTTTTAGTGAAAATCTCCGTTTTCGCGGCTCTGTAGGGGTTATGACAGAGGGGATAGAAGAGTTCAAAGAGTATGCAAATATGATTTTAACCGCTTTCCCAAATCTTTACCATGCGACTGAAATAGTCATAGAAGAGGGTCCTCAAGTAGCTGTTTATGTCACTTATACGGGGACACATAAAGGGAAACTTTTTGAGTATGAACCTACTGATAACCGCATAAATTATTCAGGTGCCTCCTTTTTCACAATCAGAAATGAGAAGATAACAGACATCAAAGTCTTAGGCGACAGATACGCACTCTACAACCAAATCAAACCTAACTAAAAAATTGTTGCACATTTTTGTGCAACTCAATTCATTTAACACTTCACTAACATTTATAGATTATAATCTGTCATGAGCAAAAAAATACTCCTTTTAGAAGATGACATTTTATTGGCACAAACTCTTTGCGAACTTCTTGAGAGTGAGGGGTATGATGTTGTGAGCGTAGCATGTGGGAATGATGCTATTGATAAAACCTATGATGAGAAGTTTGATTTATATGTTTTTGACATTAATGTCCCCGATATCAATGGTCTCAAACTTTTAGAGAGTCTAAGAAATGCAGACGATGAAACGCCAACTCTTTTTATCAGTGCTTTAGTTGACTTAAAATCTATCTCAAAAGCATTTGAAGTGGGCGCTTATGACTACATAAAAAAGCCTTTTTTTCCTGAGGAGTTACTGATTCGAGTCAACTCAAAACTGGCGATAAAAAGTTTGAATATTCACTATAAAGATTTGGAGTATGACCCAAGAACAAATGTTCTACGCAAGGGCGGTCACATTTTAGCCCTTGGTGAAGTTCAGGAAAAACTTTTTGAACTCTTTATAACAAACATTTCAAAAATACTTGATAAAGATTTGCTCTTAGAATGTTTAGAAAAACCCTCTCCTGTTGCCCTTCGAGTCGCTTTGAGCAAACTCAAAGCGACAACTGGATTGCAAATCAAAAACCTTCGCGGCATAGGATATGTTCTTGAACAAGGTTGAAATAGAGTCATTTGTAAAAAGTTTTTTACTTTTTTTCACCTCTTTGGGTGTTTTAACTGGCATACTTTTTTATATCAACTATACAAAAGATATTCAAACACTCAAAGAAACTTTATTTTCACAAATGAGGGTGTGCAGTTTTGATTTAAAATGTGAAGAGTTTGTCATCGATTTTGTGGAAAAAGAAAGTCAAGAATTTTACTCTTTATATAGTGATGAAAAAGGTCTTAGTACCTACTATCCGCTTCCAAACTCTGACAAATACCTTATGCTCATTCACCTTAGCAAAGAGCAATACGCTCTAAAATTGGAGAGTTTAAAGCGGGATGCTTTGGTACATTTTTTCATCATTTTGGGTGTCATTTTTATTTTATCTGTACTCTTTTCATTGTATGCACTCTATCCTCTTAAAAATGCTCTGCTTTTAACGCAAGAGTTTATCAAAGATATTCTTCATGACTTCAACACTCCGCTCTCTTCGCTACGACTTAACAGCGCCATGCTAAAAAAGCAAATCGGAGAGAACCAAAAAGTTGAGAGGATCGAGCAAAGTGTGCAAACTATTTTAGATCTGCAAAATCATCTTCGCTCTTACTTACACAATCACACCTTGCAAAAAGAACCATTTGACTTAAGCGAAATCCTTATGGCTCGCATATCGGTTATAGAAAAAAACTATCCTAACATACATTTTCACACACACGTTGCAAAGCAAAATCTCCTCAGCAGTAAAGAAGCTCTTGTGCGCATTATTGACAATATACTCATAAATGCGGCAAAATACAATAAAAAAAACGGCTCCATTAGAGTTTCTTACGACAAAGAACATTGTACTTTATCTATTACCGATACTGGAGTGGGCATTGCAAATCCTAAACGGATTTTTGAAAGATTCTATAAAGAACAAGAGAGAGGGATAGGCATCGGGCTTCATATAGTCAAAAAATTGTGTGATGAACTGGGGATTAAAATCCATGTTCAAAGCAAACTTGGCGAAGGGTCAACTTTCACCCTTGAGCTCCATACACTTACACAGCACTAACATTTGTGCGTAATAATACGACTAGAAAAATACAAGGAGTTCAAATGAAAACTTTAAAATTAAGTGCAACGCTTATGTTCTTAGGAACTTTAGCATTGTGTAATGGAGCAACTACGGATGAGCAGATTTTAGCTATCAAAACAGCGACAACCACACAAGAGAGGGTAACTCTGATGAATGAGTTTAAAGCAACGCTTTCTACTTTAAGTGCCCAAGAGAGAGCAACTGCGATAGACCAACTTCGCTCAAACATGAATGGCAGTGGTGGACAAACACAAACGCAAGTAAGAGTCAACGAAAGAGTTCATGCCAACCAAATGCAAGCAGATGGAAGTATGCTTAGAAATCAAACTGCTAATCAAAATAAAGCTGCTTCACAAGCCACAGGACGTGGAGTTGCTACACATGGTTTTATGGGCAATAAATAAATACTTGCCATTAAGCAACAGGGCGTAAAGGGGGTTAAATGGGGAAATTTTTAATATTTATAGTAGTGATTGCGACTCTTGAGCTTTTTGCATATAGTGACTATGATTTAGATGGAGTAGAGGACCAACAAGATAGATGCCCAAACTCTCTCATGAGTGAATTGGTTGACATACAAGGGTGTGCGGTCAAATCACTAGAGAGTCCACACAATTTTGATATTATTGTCGGACTTGAATTTTCTCAAACAAGTTATGATGGTCTTGAAGAAGCGGACACGGTAAGTAAAAGCGTGCAAGTTGACTATTATTACAAAAATCTCTCCATTGAGATGAGCACCTCTTATTATGACTCACAAAGTGCTAGCTACACTGAGAGTGGTATGAGTGATTCTTTTTTAGGTGCTTTTTATAAACTCTCTCCAAAAAACAAACTTGACGTGCGTCTTGGCGCTGGTCTCATCCTTCCCACGTATGATTCAAATCTTGGAAATAACAACACAGACTATGTTTTCTCAGCGAGTGGCAGTTATATGCTTACGCATATAAATATTTTTGCAAGCTACAGCTTAACGCTTGTAGGAGATGATGACTCTATCACCGCCGAGGAGCAAATCCGCTATCAAAACACAAATGCATACACAATGGGCGTCGGTTTTTATCCTCAAAAAAATTTGTATCTAGCTGCTTCTTATAACGCCAGCCAAAGCATTTATCAAGATGTTGTCATGATGGAAACAGCTTCGCTTTATAGTTTCTATACCATAGATACTCACTGGTTTACAACACTCAACTATGCCCACGGACTAAGTTCAAGTGCGAGCGATAACTACGTTTCACTTCGACTGGGGTATTACTTCTAACATACCAAACTTATTGCCACATGCCAAGCTCAGTAAATATTATAGGTGAATTCTACGGGGTTCAAGCAGGTATAAACTACGCTTTTTACGAAAATTTTTCTGCTGAAATAGGCTATCGCTATTTAAAATCAAGTATGAAAGATTCCTATACTGCTTCTGGGTCAACATCTGGCATTGATTACACTCAAGATATTACTCAAGAAATAACTACCATTAAAAACTGGTTTTTTGGCGTAAGCTATAAATTTTAAAATCTTGTACAACAAACGTGTAAACTCTTAAAAAAGTTTAACCTCGCTTCCAAGTTTTACTTTGAAGCGTATATCACAATAACAAAACCCAAAATCAGTCATTGCGAACGAGGATAAAACATCGTAAATCATTCGCAGTGATTCTTAAAACGAAAAAGCAAATACTATTTCTGGATAGGTTGTGGAAGATTCATCGCCGTAATGAGTGTTTGCGTAAAACTCTTGCACTATCCCGATGGCTAAATAAGATTTTTTGGAAAATGCTACTGCTAGACCTACTTTTGCACCATAAGACTCATAATCTTCATAACCTGAGCTCATGAAGGTCTCTCGCAAAAATGCTCCAAAATAGGGGTGGTATTTTTCATCAGCAGGGAGATAATAGGTTGAAGAAACGGTGACTTGATTTAAGCTCGGAGATGCTCCAAACCAGCCCATATATCCAAGTCCCACTGACATATCATCTACGATAAAATAATCAACTCCAACCCCTGCTAGAGTATAATTTTGCGTCCCCTCGCTTGTAGTAGCAGTTCCACTTCCCACTACAATGCCAAGACCGACATTCCCCTCTTGAAATAAATCAGCACTGCATATACTACTAAGCAATGCAAAACTCCATAAAATATTTTTACTCAAAATACTAACTCCTCTTGTGCACTTGGTGTTGCCTCGGTGCGAGGCGGTTTTGAAATATCACTAAAATACTCTTTTTCACCATTGATATTTGTCTCGATAATCCCCTCAGGAACGGTAAATTCTCTTTGAATTTGGGGGAAAATATTTAACACATGAGCATAGTATCTTGCAAATGCAGGTGCGGCTACAGTCGCGCCCGTCTCTCTTTTATACATCGGGCTATTATCGTCATTTCCAAACCACACAACCGTCTCTATAGTTGGGGAGTAGCCCACAAGCCATCCATCTACGTTATTGTTTGTGGTCCCCGTTTTCGCAGCAAGTTCAATCCCCTCAACAGCGGCTTTGCTTGCAGTTCCACGACGCACAACATCTCGAAGAATAGAGGTCATGATAAACGCTTGTCTTTTTTCTATAACGACACGGCTCTTCTCTTTTTTCTCATAAATTCTCACCCCTTTTTTATCTATGGTGTTGATAAGATTTGGAGTAACTTGCACGCCCCCATTTGCAAAAGAGGTATAGTATTTTGCCAAATCCAAAGGGGAGAGCGAAACAGTCCCAAGAGCGATTGAGAGATTACGCGGAAGATTTTCTATACCAAATTTTCCAAGCTCTCTTAAGAGTTGTGGCAGTCCTATCTCGTTGACAAGATTAATCGTTGCAAGATTTCTCGAATGGACTAACGCTTCTCTTAAACTCACTAAACCTATATAATTTTTTTCATAATTTTTTGGCTGCCATTTTACATCTTCTCCACCCTTGCTATAACCATACGTTTTAGCAATATCAACCAACTCAGTCATCCCAGAATACCCTGAATCAAGTGCAACTTGGTAGATAAAAGGCTTAAATGCCGAACCAGGTTGGCGGCGTCCCTGCGTAACACGGTTATAAGAACTTTTTTTATAATCACAACTCCCCACAAGTGCTAAAATATCACCACTTTTTGAATCCAAACTTACAAAAGCACCATTTAAAAGAGATATCTTAATTTTTGAAGCAGATGCTGGGTCCTCTTCTTTATAAATTTTCATTCTCTTTAAAGATTCATGATAAGCATATTTAAGAGACTCTTCTGCTGCATCTTGGAGCCGCATGTCTATCGTTGTATATATCTCATATCCACCCGTTTTGATATCATCCATCCCTTGAGAGAGTGCAAATTTAATCACTTCATCTACGACAAAAGGGGCTCTGTTTCGGGTTAATGTATCATCATAAACTTTTGGAGACTCTTGAAGTGCCTTGTTATAAGATTTTTCATCAATCCACCCTAGTGCATACATTCTTGAGATAACGCGGTTGGCTCGACCCATAGACATTTCATAATTTTTTGTCGGAGCATACGTGCTTGGCGCCTTTGGCAAACCTACTAAAACTGCCATCTCTTTCAATGTTAAATCTTCAAGTTTTTTACGAAAATACCCATCAGCCGCTGTTTTTATTCCATAATAACTATGTCCAAAATAAATCTCATTCAAGTAACGCTCTAAAATTTGCTCTTTTGTTAAAGTTTGCTCAATTTTAAGTGCAAAGATGGCCTCTTTGATTTTTCTTGAGAGTTTTTTCTCTCTGCTTAAAAGTTTGTTTTTAACTAGCTGTTGTGTGATGGTACTTGCCCCTTCAACAGCACTTCCTGCTTTTATCACCTTCACAGCAGCTCTTAAAATTGCATCAATATTTACCCCTGGATGTTCAAAAAAAGTCGTATCTTCAATAGCGGTAAGTGCCTCTATAATTCTTGGAGGAATTTCATTATACGGGGCATAATATCGATGTTTTTCTTCAAAAATATTTGCGATTCTTTCGCCGTTTTTATCATATATTCTGGTTGTGACAGGAGGGTCATAGTCGATAATGGAGGTAATATCATAATCAAAATTTAAAAAATACCCAAGAACGAGAAACGGGGTAGCAATACCCACCACTAAAACTGTTATAATTATTTTTTTTATTATTGTCATTTTCTAAATTCTCTCTTTGCAAAACTTGCATCTATTAAAGTTTTTGTATAACTCTCTTTTGGATTTTTTAAAATCTCACTCATATTCCCTTGTTCTATAACACGTCCGTTTTTTATCACACAAAGAGTCTCGCATAAAGACTCAGCTGAAAGCATATCATGAGTGACAAAAAGTATCTTGAAAGCAAACTCTTTTTGGAGTTTTTTGAGTAAATCCAAGATCAAAACTCTCGTTTGCGGGTCAAGTGCTGTTGTGGGCTCATCAAGCAAAAGAAGTTTTGGCTCAGATTCAAGCGCCATAGCTATAACGATACGTTGGAGTTGTCCACCTGAGAGCTCAAGAGAAAACCTCTCAAGCAAACGCTCATCTAATCCAACTTGAGAAAAAAGTTTTTTCACATTTTTATCACTGGAGAAAAACTGATTTTTGATTTTTGTAAGAGGTGAGAGTGCTGTAAAAGGATTTTGGGGGACGAAAGAGATATCATGACCTGCTTTAAGTTCATACTCACTCCTATACTCAAGCTTGCAATCCATGCCCTGAGGCAACATCCCCAAAAGTGCCTTGATTGTTAAACTTTTGCCACTTCCGCTTTGTCCAACAAGAGCCAGTGATGAGGAGATTTCAAAAGCTATCTCTACTAAAGTTTTCTCCTCCAGAGTAATGTGTAATTTTGAAATCTTCATGGGTGTTTTATCGCTTGCAAACAATGGCACAACTCTCTTAATTCTTGGCAACTTTGCCCTAATCTGGCAATAAGGCGAATGATGGCGCGCTCCACCGTAGGCTGCCTTATCCCGCCCACAGCGAACCCTTTTGCATAGAGTGCATCACGAATTTCTATGACTTTTATGTTATCATCTATGAGTATTGGAGCGATTAATCCCTCTATTTTAAAACCCAATATTTCATAAATAATATTTTGCCGAAGTGCTATTTGTTCTTTAATTTGCGTTTTATTTTCTAGTATGTAAAGCAGTGCTTGATGCGCTAAAAGTGTATCATATAAAGAGAGTGCGGTTGCGTAAATGATAGGCTTGGCACGATTGATAAGGTACTCCACAATGTGCTCTGATGCCAATATAAAAGCCCCAAAACTTCCATATGCTTTGCCCAGTGTTCCCATTTTTATATGATTTGGCTCTATTTTTATGTTGTAATAATCAAACGCACCCATCAAGTTTTTTCCTATAACGCCACTGCTATGCGCTTCATCTACGATAAGCAGTGCATCATATTTATCACAAAGAGCGAAAATTTCCCCATTTACGATATCGCCATCCATGGAGTAAATTCCCTCAACGGCAACTATTTTTCTCTTCGCATGGGGAAATTTCTGTAAGAGCTCTTCTAAATTTTGCATAGCATTATGCGCAAAAAACTGCACATTTTTACCTTGTAAATTTGCCGCAAGAACTCCTGACGCATGGTATTTTTCATCCATAAAAAGAACATCACCTTTTCTCACAAGTGCATCAATGAGGGCAATATTGGCATTAAATCCACTCCCTAAAATAACACCCGCCTCAAAGCCATTTGCTTCACACAAAGCTTTTTCAAAATCCTGGTGTATTTGATGATATCCATTGACTAAAAGCGAAGCTTTGGCGCTGTTACAAGGGAGCATTGCAAGATTTTGACACGTTAGCGTATGAAGATTTTTATTGTGTGCAAGCCCCAAATAATCGTTTGATGCAAAATCTAAAACAGTCATGTCCAAAACTTTTCTGTTTCGATATCTGCCAGAACTCTTCAGTGCACTTAGCTCTTTATCGTAATACATCACCCTATCACTATCCTGTTTGTCCCTTGGGCTTTAGCTTTTGCCAAAGCTCTTTCAACTTTAGCCAAAAGTAATGCAATTTCATCTCCAGCAGTATAAGTTGCCACACCAAAACTCATCGTGATAGGGAGGATTTTTTGGCTTAGGCTCACCGCGACACTCAGTTTTTGGGCAACTTGTCTTGCACCTGCCAAATCTGTTGAGGGGAGCATAATAAGAAATTTTGCTTCATGAAAGCGACAATAAATATCCATTTCTCGTAAATTTGAGAGGATAAGATTTACATAGGCTCCATGCAACTCTCTTACTAAAACTTCTCCATGCAAGCTTTGTATCTCCACTAAATTGTCTATCTCAAACATTAAAATTGATAAACTATGTTTATAACGCTGTGCTGTTGCAACTTCATGTTTCATTTTGATATCGCAATATTTTCGATTGCCGATTTTTGTCTGGGGGTCTAAAAGTGTTAGATCTTTTATCTCTTGTTGTAACTTCACCAATTGAGTGATATCTGAAAAAATAAGCGCTGCTAATTTTTTCTCAACTGGGGAGTATTTTACAGAAAAATAGTGTTCTCTACCCTCTATTTTAAGTTTTATATTTGCATTTTTTAGTTTTAAAAGATGTTCCAACCAGTGAGAGCCATCCGCTGTAAGAGTCCCTATAAAATCCTCTTCTTGCTCAAAAAAAGCATCGATTGAGCCATGTTTTTCTACAAAATCTTTCACAGAGTTATATTTGTCAAAATAGGTAAAAAACGATTTATTCGCATCTATTAAAACAGAATTTTTGTAAAATAAAACCATGGGAGAGACGCTATCGATGATATTGCTGCTGTATTTTATTTGCTCCATATTTTTTAAAATAAAAATAGTCACGCCTGTCACAACCAACCCAAATACAATTGCCATTACCATCTCAACGCTCATGAATAAACCTCTTATTAAACAATCGAAGCACGAATGCCTACAAAATTAAAGAAACGCCTGTAAAATTTCTACACTCAGTCCCATAGCAGTACTTTCATACCCCTTAACCTCTTTAATATACTCTTTACAAAAGCCCTCAACCATACAAGCTCCAGCCTTTTGACTCCAAGCACCACTCTCAAGATACTCTTCAAGTGCGTCAAGATTAAACGTATCAAAGATATAGTCTGTTTGAGAGATATCAATAAGTTTGAACTTGGAACTTTGATAAATCATGCACGTGAGTATCGAAGTGACATTACCGCTTTGTGTCATTAAAATGTTGCGTGCATCTTCTTGAGATTTTGCTTTGCGAAGGATTTTATTTTGAGAAGTCACAACAGTGTCAGCGACAAGCAGAGGGAAATCTTCATATCCAAACGCTTTAAAATTAGCCTCATATTTTCCCAAAGTTGCTTGATAGACAAAATTTTTCGCGCATGAGGCTATGATTTTTTCTTCATCAAACTCAACACTTTGTTGAACAAAATCAATGCCACTCTTTTTTAAGAGCAGCGCGCGAGTTTCTGAGGAGGAGGCAAGACGAATCATGACAAGTTATTTGAGAGAAATGTCCCCAAAAATATCGCCACAATACCTAGAACAATATTGAGTGGGACCATATATTTGCCAATCATCTCTAGTTGATTTTTAGCAAGAACAAAATCGCCTTTTTGGAGCGCTTTTTTCCCTTTATTTCTTCGCAAAATCATAAGTGTAAGGTTCAAAAACATAACACTCCAAAGAGCCTCTTTAGCATATGCAAATATTTTGAGTTCGCTCTGCGAAAGACTATACCCTTTTATCATTAAAATAGCGCTCAAGAGCAAAATTACCACAAAAGGAGCAACGATATAAAAAAGTTTCCCTAGTGCATCTGCAATTCTCTCTAGCCTTTTTTGAGGAGACTCTATCTCAAGAAACGAAGGGTGTGCAGCATAACGCATAGCAATCATTCCGCCTACCCAAACCACGGCACTTAAAACATGTAAAAAAATAATGAGTGTTTTATACTCTGCAAAAAAAGCTTCCATTATGCCAACACTTCTTTGATATATCGCATCGCTTCTTCTTTTGCCTCTTCTACTTTTGTTACATCTTTTCCACCAGCTTGTGCAAAATCAGGACGACCGCCGCCGCCACCGCCTAAAATCGGAGCAATGTTTTTAATCCACTCACCCGCTTTTGCTTTTGCTTCTTTAACACCGGCAGCCATTAAAACCTTATCCCCTTTGACTTGAAAGAGCATAATACAAATCGAGTCATGCTCATTTTTGAGCTCATCTATTTTCTCTTTGATGTCACCGTTTAAAAACTCTTCAACAACAACAGCAACGCCGTTTATCATCTGTGTTTTCATCTCAACTTTTGCCGCGTTTTGTGTCTCTTGCAACTGCGCTTTTAACTCTTTGATATTGGACTTCATTCTTGCGATGCCAGCATGCACATCTAGGTTTTTCACCTCAACTTGGACTTCTTTCATAAGTGCTCGCAAAGAGGTAAAATAATGATACGCTGCACTCCCACAAACTGCTTCTATGCGGCGAACACCGGCGGAGACTCCGCTCTCTTTGGTGATAATAAATGAACCAATATCTGCCGTATTTTGTACATGGACACCGCCACAAAATTCAACGCTTGCATCACCAAAACTTACAACGCGCACCTCATCGCCATATTTTTCACCAAACTGAGCCTTCGCACCCGATTTTTTTGCCATCTCAATCCCTAAGACTTCGGTTTTAGCCCCTATACCTCTTGAGATTTCTTTGTTGACACGCTCTTCAATCTCTTGAAGCTCTGCCTCACTGACTGCTTTTGGATGCGAAAAATCAAATCGTAGCCTATTTGCTTCTACAAGAGAGCCTGCTTGAGAAATATGGTCTCCTAAAACATCGTAAAGCACGGCATGCAAAAGGTGTGTCGCCGAGTGATGTTTTGTGATTTCATTTCTTGAAATATCGACAATAGCATACACTTCATCCCCAACCTTCAAATCATTGAAAATTTCTATATGGGAAAGATTGAGTCCAAAGATTTTTTTCGTATCAAGGACGTTTGCAAACCCTTCAAGGGTTCCAATATCTCCAGTTTGCCCACCAGACTCTGCATAAAACGGAGTTGTATCTAAAAGCACCCAGCCTTTGCTCGTGCTTGTCAACTTTTCTACATGTTTATATCCATCATCCAAGAGTGCTAAAACCTTTGTAGCGTACGTCGTAGACTCGTATCCGACAAATGTATTTTCACCGAATTTTTCCAAAAGTTCTTTAAAATCACCATGAACTGCCTCATCTCCGCTTCCCTTCCAAGCAGCTTTTGCACGCGTTCTTTGCTCAAGCATTAACGCTTCAAACTTTGACGTATCAAGCTCTAAGTGTTTTTCTTTGAGCATGTCTTGCGTCAAATCAAGAGGAAAACCAAAAGTGTCATAGAGTTTAAAAGCAATTTCTCCGCTAAATATTTCTTTAGTATTGTGAAGTTCCTCATTAAAAAGCTCTATTCCAGACTCAATAGTTTTGAAAAATCTCGCCTCTTCAAGTTCTATTTGCTCTTTAATAATAGGTGCTTTTTGGGCTAAATAGTCATATTCGCCTCCCATGATTGCGACAACATTATCTACAAGTTTACACATAAAAGGCTCACGAAATCCCAATAAATAGCCATGTCTGACAGCACGGCGTAAAATACGGCGAAGAACATAACCGCGTCCTTCATTGGAAAAATTGGTCCCTTGTGCCAAAAGAAATACAGCCGTTCGGATGTGGTCGGCTATAACACGGTACGATGCACCGCCTTCATATAGATACTTTTTGCCTATAAGTTTTTCAACTTCTCTGATGATGGGCATAAAAAGAGAAGAACCATAATTGCTAAGCTGCCCTTCTTTGATAGCAACAACGCGCTCCAAGCCCATGCCAGTGTCAATAGAGGGCTTTGGAAGAGATGTCATGGTTCCATCGGCAGTTCTTTCATACTGCATAAAAACTAAGTTCCAGATTTCTAAAAATCTATCTCCATCGCCACCCATTTTATCCTCAGGACCACAAAAATTCTCTGCACCTTGGTCATAAAAAATCTCACTGCACGGTCCGCACGGTCCTGTGTCTCCCATTTGCCAAAAGTTATCTGCATCACCAAGACGCATGATGCGCTCTTTTGAGACATATTTTTGCCAAATAAGTTCCGCTTCATCATCGCTCTCATGAACAGTAATCCAAAGTTTCTCTACGGGGAGTTCAAGAACTTCCGTGATAAACTCCCAAGCATACGCAATTGCCTCTTCTTTGAAATAGTTTCCAAAACTAAAGTTACCGAGCATTTCAAAAAAAGTGTGGTGTCTTGCGGTGTGTCCGACATTCTCAAGATCGTTATGCTTTCCGCCTGCACGGATACATGTTTGACAAGAAGTGACACGCGGATTGTGCGGTCGTGGTATTTCGCCTGTAAAAATGGACTTAAAAGGAACCATTCCCGCATTATTGAAAAGAAGGGTCGCATCATCGGGAACCAGTGGAGCTGAAGCGACTCTATTGTGTTGTTTTGATTCAAAAAATTTTAAATATTCTTCTCTTACATTCATCGTATTCTCACATTATAATATGACAAGATTATATCTAAAGTTCGCCATAAGTCAATTAAGAGCACCTATAATACGATTATATTCACTTTGAAATACTTCTTTTGCAAAACACTTATTTTTTCCCTTATATGATGAAAAATTGTTCATAATTTGTTACCTTACAGAAATATTTATCCTATAATATTTCGTTATCTTTAACACTAGGATATAAAATGCTTGAGAGAGAATTTGTTATAAATCCAGACCATGAAGAGTTGGGATTTTTTTGTGATTTAGATGAAGAGAGTGCAAAAAATATTTGCGAACATGACTTAGAAATTCCCAAAGATTGTATCAAGAAAATAGAGTGTTATGATGATGTTTTCAAACTCTATCTCAAAAATAGCCGACAGTATTATAGAGAAGACTGGTATGTCAATCTCCAAAGACTAGAGTGTGTCTCTTAAATCACACTTTAGCAAATAACAATACTTTTTATTTCCGTCATCTCTTCGATGGCAAATCTCGGACCTTCCCGTCCGACACCGCTTAATTTGACACCGCCATAAGGTTGGATATCAAAACGAAGTGTCGGCATATCATTTATCACAATCCCTCCAGCATCAAGCTCATCTATAGCTCTTTGAACAAGGGATAAATCGTTTGTAAAAACAGAAAATTGAAGCCCATAAGGGGAGTTGTTCATGCGAGGGAGTGCGTCATCAAAAGAGTCCACTTTCACCAAAGAGACGATGGGTGCAAATACTTCTTCGCAAACTATCGCCATGTCATCTGTTACATTTGCCATAACACAAGGATAAAACATTTTCCCCTCACATCGCGGTGGCAAAAGGGGTATTGCCCCCTCTTTTATGGCAGACTCTACCCAACCCATAGCACGCTTCGCTGCTTCTTCATCTATGAGCGGACCCATAAAAGTGTCTTCATCATAAGGAGAGCCGACTACAAGTTTTTTTGTCTCTTGTGCCATGTTTGCCGCAAACACATCATAAACATCCGCATGAACATAGATTCTTTGCAAGCTGATACAAACTTGACCAGAATTGACAAATGCCCCTAAAGTACACCTCTTGGCAGCTAAGTCTAAGTCGGCACTTTTATCGATATAAGTCGCTGCATTGCCGCCAAGTTCAAGGGAGACTTTTTTTATCCCCGCAGATTTAACAATAATCTCCCCCACGGGAACGCTTCCTGTAAAACTTATTACTCTAGGAATTGTGCTGCAAACTAAAGCGCTCCCAACCTCTGCATCGCCATACACAACGCTCAAAGCATTTGGCACGGCAAACTCACTCTCTATAAAAAGTTTTGCGAGTTTGTAAGCAGTCAAAGGAGCTTCGGGAGTCGGTTTTAGTACAACGGTATTTCCAGCTACAAGAGCGGGGGCAAGTTTATGTGCGACAAGATTGAGAGGAAAATTAAAGGGAGTGATTGCCGCTACAACACCCACAGGCTCTCGGCGAAAAAAACTCATCGTTTTTTTACCGCTCATCATCGCATCTGTGTTAATGGTCTCGCCATGCATCGTTCGCATAGTCTCAGCAGAGAGGGTTAGCGTCTCGATGCATCGCTCAACCTCAATGCGCGCAAAAGTGATGGGTTTGCCGACTTCATGTGTGATAGTTTGTGCAATATCTTCTTTATTTTCTTTGAGTTTACCAGCCACATCCAAAAGCCAACTGCACCTTTGAGCCAAAGTAGAAGCCTTTGCATCTTTTGCGGCAAGTTGTGCTATTTTAAGAGCTTTTTTTGTATCTTGTGTGTCACAAATGGGAGTTTTGGAGACAACTTCACCGCTATAAGGGCTTTTTCTCTCCGCTAATTTCTCTTTAGTCTGGGCACTAGAGCCAAAATAAATTAAGGCATTCATAAAATTCTCCAAATTTGACTTCTTCCGAAATGCACAGCATTCCTCGTGTAATATTTTCGTATCCTACATAGAATATATTTTACACAGAAGCATCAGATGAAAGCCAAGGCTTCATCTAAGTAAAATGCCTAAATATTTTCTACCAGCCTCTAATAATTATATGGCAAGAAAGACAGTCATTTACAACATTTCCATAGCTTTGTGTTGCTTCAGAATACTTTTGTTCATTGACAGCTTTTTTTAATGCAGCTAAATCTTGTGCTAGATTTTTATTGATATTTTTAGTAACTTGGATTTTATTATTGTGTGCAATAAATGTTGCAACATCTACTGTGCTAAAAATTGCATTGGCATTTTCAACTGTACTAATCCCTTTTAATATCGTCTCTTTGCTGTTATATAAAAAGCCCGATTGCATGTCATCCATGCCTTGCTTCATTAATTTCATCGTAGCATCTACCGTTATAGTATCTGCGAGCGCAAGAACAGAAGTCATGACTAATGCCAAAATAACTTTTTTCATTTAATCTCCTTAGAGTGTTTTTAATTAAGAAAGAGCATACTATGTTAATAATTAAAAATTTATGAAAGAAGGTTTATTCCCTTACAAAGTTATATTTTTTATAAATTCAATGCTCTTTTGTGTTACGATAAGTGCATCATGGGTAAAATCTAAGTCAAGTGAATTTTTTTTCATATAAATATATCCTGTTTTTACAAGTCGAGAAATTTTTCTAGGGGTAAGATTTCCAACGGCACTCTCATAATCAAGTCCGCTTTTTACTTCTACAAAATGCAAAACATCATCTTTGAGAGCAATAATATCTATCTCGCCGAAACGGGAATAAAAATTTCTCTCTAAGATGGTAAAACCGTTTTCATCAAGAAATATACAAGCTAAATCTTCTGCTATATTTCCCTTTGCTCTACTCATTTAGCAGTTGATTATTTCGACTTTTATCGACTTAAATGCGGCCGTTAAAATCAGCTCATCCGACTTGTCTCCAAAAAGATTGTTTATCTTTGATTTTGCATGATGAAAGGTGCAAAACAAGGTCTTTGGCTGTACTTTATCGCTCAATTTTATACTGAGTGGATTTGTTTGCCCAAACTCTGATTTGAGGATAACCTTCTCGCTTGTAAACGCAGCGCTGTCCCCTTCATAAACGAGCAAAATATCTTCATCGTAACGTTTGTTGAGCTTCTCACTGCGAGAGGTTTGCGCTGCGTTGTTATAGTGAGAGATGGTTCTGCCCGTTGTGAGGTGAAATCCGCTGAGTTTTTTTTCTAAAATCTCTTGTACCATGCCGCGAAGTTTGTACGGATGGTAATGAAATGCGCCGAGTCCATCCTCAGTTCTAAAGTCTAACTGATGGAGTATCGGGGTGTCTTCAGTGTGCACGGGCCACTGAAGTCCACGTTTTCTATGACGCTCAAGTCTCACATACGAAGCACCGCTAAAGCGTCTATACGCCACTTCCCGAACCTCATCCCAAACATCGTTGGAGCTTTTATAATCAGACTTACCGCCCATTTTGTTGTCTAGAATTTGCAGCACTTCCCAGTCATCGGGAAGGTCTGATGCAACAAGCGGTTGCGACAAGTGAAGACGACGCATGGCATTGACATACACGCCTGTTTTTTCATAGGCAGATTTTACGCCTACTACAATATCTGCACGGTTTGCGACATCTGTCATGAAAAGTTCTTGAACAAAAAGGAGTTCAAGCATTTGGAATGCACGGTCTATTTTGTTTAAATTTGGATGGATATGCGTAATATCTTCCCCCATATTCAAAACAGCTTTTATGGAACCCTCAAGCATCGCATCCACAAGCTGAGGCGTCATCAAACCTATCTCTTTTGGCGTTTGATAGTCAGGGTCAAAATAGGGAAGCATTCCCATGTCGCAGGTTCCCTGAACATTATTTTGTCCGCGAAGAGGCATCAAACCGGCTCCCGATTTGCCGACATTTCCGGTCATGAGCGCCAAATGAGTTATCGCCATGACTGCATATGAGCCATCAATATGTTCAGTAATTCCTAAGCCCCAAAATATCATCGACTTTTTCAAAGCGTATTCGCGAGCGACTTTTCGTATTATTTTTGACAAATATTCATAACCCTCAAGATTTTCAAAATAATCAGGATTTGCACGAGCATCATTTAAGATACTCTCTTTAAACTCAGCAAAACCTTTTGTTCTCTCTGCTATGAAATCTTCACTATACAACTCTTCGTCTATGATGACATAGGCGAGCATATTTAAAACCAGCAAATTGGCTTCATGAGGCATAATTGCCTTATACTTTGAAAATCTGTGAAGCTGAATTTCACGAACATCAAACACGGCCAGATTGTTGTGCTCGCGTGCAACATCAAGGATTCTGTTCGAGATAATCGGATGGGCTTCGGTGGTATTTGAACCAATCACTATCATAAATTCGCAGTTGTAAATGTCGTTGTAGGGGTTCGTAGCCGCGCCCTCTCCGATAGTCTCTCGCATGCCCTTGAGTGAAGGAGAGTGACAAACTCTCGCACAATTATCGACATGAGGAGAATGAAGAGTGTGACGGGTAAATTTTTGAAAAAGATAAGAACTCTCGCAAGAAGTTCTCGCTCCGCCTAAAGAGCAAACACTTTTTTCGCCGTAAGTTGTTTGAATCTCTTTGAGTTTCAAGGCTGCAGCAGTTGTTGCACCCTCAAGAGTAGTCTCAAACCACGTTGCATCCAAATCTGTCAAACTAGAAAAAACAGCTTCTTTGATATGCAAATTTTTCTCTAAAAAAGTTTTTCTGATTCGAGGAGTACGCAATCGTTCGGGAGAGTTGACAAAATCAAAACCGTATTTGCCTTTGATGCAAAGTTTGCCCTGAGAAACTACGCCATCAGGATGGGCAAAAATGCTCTCAATCGTATTGGTTGCCGTATTTACATTAGCAGCGATATCGCAGCCTGTTCCGCAGTATGTACAAACACTGTCTATAACTTTCATAGTATCCATAATTTTTCCAAATATTTTACTTTATTCCTATTACACATTAAAACGAACGCCTTCGTTTTACTTAACTAAACCTACAATTTTATCTCTTAAAAATTGAGGAAAGAGGTTGAGTACTAAGATGATGAGATAAAATTGAAGTGGAAAAGCATACAATCTTTTTTCTTTTTCTATCGCATTTTTTATTTTTAGAGCACCTTTTTGTGTACTCAAAAGCCATGGCATATGAAAATCATTTTTATCTGTCAGCTCACTTTTTATAAATCCAGGAAGGATGGTTGTGACGTGTATGCCGTGATGTTTATATTTGTACCTAACTCCCTCAGCGTAAGCGTTTAAGGCTCTTTTTGAGGAGCTGTAAGCTTTGGAAGTGGGCATGGAGATGAGGGAAGCAAGGGATGATATAAAAACTATTTTGCCACTTTTTTGCGCCATAAAATGAGGCAATAAAACTTCTAAAATAGCATGGTTTGAAAGCAGATTGACATCGTAAAGTTTCTTAAACTCTTCAAAAGGAGTGATGTCATGAGAGTGCCCGATGGAAATGCCTGCATTGAGAATAACCATGTCAACCGCACCGATGCCTTTTATCTTCTCTTGCAAGAGCGCAAAATCCGTTACATCTGCCACGATTATCGCCACACTTTTTGCAAGAGGTGTCAATTCGTTAGCCAAACTTATAAGACGATTTTCACGTCTGGCAAGCAAAATGAGTTCATTTTCTTTGTTGGCATAGACTCTCGCCAACTCTTCACCTATGCCACTGCTCGCACCCGTGATGAAGATTTTCACCGCTTTTTACACTATCCTAATCATGACAGGAGTTGTATTGACAAAATCGAGTGCCGCTATCTCTTGAATCATTTTTTGTATATCTTTTTCTACTGCTATGTGGGTAGAGATAAGCAAATTTGCCGAATTTGAAGAAGCAGGACGCTGCAATATCGTCTCTATTGAGATGTTATTGTCTTCAAATATTTTAGCAATACGCGCCAAAACGCCCGTTTTATCAGAAACATTAATGCGAAGGTAATATTTCGTCTTGATTCTCTCTGCAGGTTTGAGGGTCAGTTTGCCTTTAAGTGCCTTGTCAAATCCAAGCATCGGCTTACTTTTACCGCTTCTTGCAATATCAATAATATTTGCAACAACAGCAGAAGCAGTGGCATTTCCGCCAGCACCAGGACCGTAATAAAGTGTTTCGCCCACTTTGTCACCTACAACACTGATAGCGTTCATGACACCGTCTATTTTTGCTATCATTTTCTCTTGCGAGATAAGACAGGCATGGACGCGAAGTTCTATTTCACTCCCGTCTTTTTTGGCTATGCCTAAAAGTTTGATGGCATAGCCAAACTCTTTTGCAAAAGCAATATCTTCTTGCGTTACTTTGTCTATCCCCTCAATGAGAATATCTTCGGGTTTGGCATCAATGCCATAAGCAATACTTGCAAGGATGAGAAGTTTATGTGCCGCATCAAAACCGCCGACATCAAAGGTCGGATCTGCTTCAGCGTAGCCTAACTCTTGCGCCTCTTTGAGTATCGCTTCATACGCCACTCCGTCTTTGGCCATTTTTGTCATCATATAGTTACAAGTTCCATTCATAATGCCCATAATGGACTCTATATGATTTGCAGAGAGTCCATCGCGAAGTGCATTGATGATGGGAATCCCTCCAGCCACGGAAGCTTCGTATTCAAACGCAATATCTTGAGCGATTTCTTGGAGCTCGTAGCGATGGTAGGCTAAAAGAGCTTTATTGGCAGTGACAACTGCTTTGCCGTTTCTGAGTGCTCGCTTTACAACTTCAAAAGCTTCTTCGACTCCGCCCATAAGCTCGACTACAATGTCAATCTCAGAGTCATCTAAGATATCATTGACATTATCTGTTATGACAATGTCCAAATCTCTTTTTTTACTCAAGTTTTTCACAACACCACGTACAGCGACGATGTCAACACCCGCGCGTGCACTTATGATATCCGCATTGTCTTTTAAAATTTGCACAACGCTTGAGCCTACTGTCCCAATCCCAATGATTCCAACCTTAATCATACGTTAGCCTGCTTCTCTTCACAGTTAAACTGCTTCAAAAATTCTTTAATATTTCGAGCGGCTTGACGGATACGGTTGTCGTTTTCTATGAGGGCAATACGAACATAACCCTCACCATACTCTCCAAATCCAATGCCCGGAGCAACTGCAACTTGTGCCTCTTTTAAAAGTCTCTTTGAAAACTCTAAAGAGCCCAGATGCTCTACACATTTTGGAAGTTTTGCCCATACAAACATACTTGCCTGATTTTTTCTAATCTTCCAGCCAGCTCTCTCAAAAGCGTCTAACAAAATGTCTTGGCGATGGTCGTATTTGTCAACGATATCTTGAACGCACTGCTGGTCGCCGTTAAGTGCCACTGTTGCAGCGACTTGGATTGGGGTGAACATGCCGTAATCAAGCCATGACTTAATTTTTTGCAAGGCTCCAATGAGCTTTTTGTTTCCAACAAAGAAACCAACTCTCCAGCCCGCCATATTGTAACTTTTTGAGAGGGTAAAAGACTCAACTGCAACATCTTTTGCACCCTCTACACTCATGATAGAAGGAGTTACATAGCCGCCAAAAGTGATGTCTCCATAGGCGATATCAGAGATAATATAAAATCTTTCTTTTTTTGCCATAGCCACAAGTTTCACATAAAAATCTTGTGTCACAGTCGCAGTTGATGGGTTGTGTGGGAAGTTTACTAAAACATATTTTGGTCTTGGCGAAGTCTCTTTAAAAACTCTTTCAAGATTTTCAAAAAAATGAGGCTCATTAACTTTATAATCTTCGTCAAATTCTAAGCCAAATTTCACAACATTTCCACCCGCCAATATAAAAGCATAAGAGTGAATCGGATACGTTGGGTCTGGGACTACCGTTGTATCTCCAGGATTTGTGATGGCATACGCTAAATGCGCATAACCTTCTTTTGAACCCATGGTTGCAACACACTCAGTCATCGGGTCTAAATCAACACCGTATCTTCTTTTGTACCAATTGGCAATCGCTACAAGAAGCTTGGGGATTCCTTTGGAAGTTGAGTATCCGTGCGTTTTTGTTTTTTGCGCGGATTCAATAAGTTTTTGACGAATGTGCTCAGGAGTGTCTCCATCAGGATTGCCCATTGAAAAGTCAATGACATCGGCTCCTGCTCTGCGCTCCGCCATCTTTAGTTCGTTAACCTCTGCAAACACATACTTAGGAAGTCTTTTTATTCTATCAAATTCAATTTCGTCAAACACTTTTAGCTACCTCTGCTACTATAAATTATGGTCGGTATTTTAGCGAAAAATATTGAGAATAAAGCAAGAAGGTATTATCTCAAACCTACAGGATAAACAACAAGGGAATCTTTAATATTTTTCAATGTGTACATATCAGAGATTTTAATATACTCGGCATATTTTGGAAGCTCTAAAATGATTTTGGAAGTTTTTTCATTTTTTTTAACTACTTCTAAAAGGTGTAAAGAGCTATCATAGTATGCGATATAGGGATACCAATCGTTGCTTTTTGAACTTTGAATCTGCAGTGTTTTTACTTCAGAAACATTGAGCCAATACGCAGAAAGGGACTTCTTTAGAGCCATCTCTTGTCCAGCTTTAAGAGAATCTAAATTTAAATGACCATCCCTCATGTCTAGCGTATACGTCCAATCAGTCATAGAATTTCTTTGCAAATCGACGATGGAACACCCATTTTTTTGAAGCTCTTTTTGTAAAATCAAAGGGTCAGTTGCATACTCTGAGACAAGAGAGATACTCCATGTAAACTCGGAGGAATCCAAATGAGACTCTTGGGTGACATATCTATAATAACCAATATTTCTCAAAGTATCACCCATGATTTTAACAAAAAGCAAAGGGGAGCCACTAGTTTTAAAACGCAACCTTAACTCTCTTGGCTTCTTAAAAAAAAGATTTAAAAGACCATTATTTTTGAGTGTTGTAACAATTTTCACTGCATCAACTCTATCTTGAGTGAAATAATCAGATTTTGGAGAAAAAAGAATTTCTATATATCCTTTATTTTCTTTATAAACCGAAGCATCTAAAAATGTTTTAATTTTTTCTCTGAGCAAATCCTCTTGAGTTGCCTCACTTGCAAAAGAAAAAGAAAAAAATAGGAACAAAGAAAAAAATATTTTTACCATTCTTTGCCTTTATTTAAAGTTTTAAATTCACTCAAAGTTATTTCGCTCAACACGCCCCCTATATAAGAAAATCGTAAATTATTTTTCGATTTAAATACTTTTTTTCCCAGATGTGTCTCTATGGTCAAATTTCCATGTCCAAATACCATGAGCCAGTCTCTCTCTGGGTCTAATGCAAATTCACCCGAAACAGTCTTTTGATACCTCTTGTCGGTTTTTAAATCTATGTAGCCCATCCATACGTTTGCACTTGAGAACACCTTTAAAGCTTTAGAAGAAACTGGCACTTCTTGAGCTACAACATTCTGAGTTGCTAAGGTATCATTGAAATCTACACTAGAGTTATTAATATCTGCCACAGAGGAATTTGCATCTTCAAGAGTTACGTTCAAATCTTCTTGAGCGTAAATATCTATAACAGCAGCAGGACTCTCCACGATTTCACTTTGGAGCATTTGAACCGTTTTATCTGTCTCTTGCGATGAGAAATTTGTTATTGTAAATGCAGCAACAATTACAAAAACAATAACAGCTATGGACATATATACAAAAGAGTAATTTTTCTTCTTCTTTGGTGTCACAAAAACTTTATTTTTTTGAGTCCCACCTGGAGTATTATCACTAAAATATTTTTCTGCCTTAGCTTTTAGGGTATCTAAGTTTACATCATACTCTTTCTCAAGAATAGAGACAAAACCCAAGAAATGGATTCTGCTCATCCCCTCAAAACTCTCATGAAGCATAGCTTGCACATAGTGTTTTTTTATATATGTGGTCTCATGTATTTTTTGAGCACCCAACTCTTTTAGTTTTTGCATTCCTTCACTCATACTCTCATCCTGTCCATTAAAATAGCTCCTGCAACGCTTACATTTAAAGAATCAAATGCATGCGACATATGTATCCCTACAACTTCATCAAGTTTTGAAATCACACGGGGAAGAAGTCCTTCCCCCTCACTTCCTAAAACAAGAACTCTTCTTGGTTTTATTTTTACTTCTCGAATGTCTTTGCCACCCATGTCAGCACCATAAATACAAAATCCTGACATTTTCAAGTCATTGAGCACATCATAAACATTATGCTCCAAAGCTAAAGGCATATCAAAAAGTGCCCCCGTACTCGTTCTAAGAATTGGTTCAATAGAGAGATTTTTAAGTCCACAAATAACGATTCCTTCAACGCCCAATGCGTAAGCACTTCTAACAATCGCACCTATATTTCCGACATCTGTCAGGCTAGACAAAACCAAAATAAAATCTTTATCTAAAAAAGAGCTAAAAGGGTGAAGCTCATACTCATCCACTTCAGCCAAATATCCTTGATGATTTGCATTTTTACACATTTTTTGTGCAGCTTCTTGAGGGATTCTTTTCACCTCAAAACCCATTTTCATCAAACGAGAATACTCTTTTTTTTCAAGCTCTTTGGCAATATAAAGCGTCTTGATTTTGTTTGGATAGTTATCAATTACATAGTTTACGGGTTGTTTTGCATATATTAACATAAAGACATTCTATCCAAAAAGGTTTAATATTTCACTAATGTTGCATTTTAAATTTTTTATGTACCAAATATTGATACATCACTTTTAAATCAAGAACAGCTTCAAAGTGTAAGTAATCTTTGATAGCAGCTTTTTGTATTTTCTCCCGTTATTTTACTTATAAGTTTTGCTTGAATTTTCTTTGGCAAATCAAGCTCAAGTATATCATTTTGGCCAATAGCACTGCTTGCATGAAGCACTCCTGCTTCTATGACTACAACCCACTCGCCTTTATAATTACCACTCAGCTTTTGCAAAATTTCTTTGGCAGTCCCATGAAAATAATTTTGAAATTTTTTTGTAAGCTCTTTGGCTAAAAATATTTTTCTCTCCCCTGCTTCTTTATCTATCTCCAAAAGAAGTTTTTCAAGTCTGTGGGGCGACTCATAAAGGATGGTTGCGTAGCCACTATGAAGTGCCCCTTGAAGTCCACTCTCTCTTGAATTTCCTTTATGATCTAAAAAGCCATAAAAAAGCATTTGGGTCTCTACAAATCCACTTGCTACAAAAGCGGTAAGAAGTGCATTTGCACCAGGAAAAACATCATACGCAATGCCATTATCTATGCAATAACGGACTAAAACTTGTCCAGGATCGCTAATTCCAGGCATGCCTGCATCACTTACATAAACAACATTTTGCTCAAAAAAAGAGGGTTCTAATTTTTCAACAAAAGATTTTTCATTGTGTGAATGGAGTGGTATAAAATTTTGATGCTCTTTGGGAGTTAAGTTGTATCGCTCTTTTAGGATGTTGATGAGTTTTTTAGTAACGCGAGTATCTTCGCAAAGAAGGGTATCGGCTTCACTTAGAGCACTCATGGCTCGAAGTGTTATATCGCCTATATTTCCAATGGGAGTTGGAACTAAGAATAGCAAGTTTTAAAAACTATTTTTGAGCGTAACGTGCGTTGAATTTCTCAATTCTTCCTGCAGTGTCAACACGTCTTTCAGAACCTGTAAAGAATGGGTGACACTCATTACAAATGTCGATTCTTAACTCGTTTTTTTGACTTTTCGTCTCAAATGTGTTGCCACATGCGCAAGTAACTGTGCAAGCTACCAATTTAGGGTGAAGATCTTTTTTCATGTTTTGCCTTTTGATACGCGTCTTGTGTACGGATATCTATATATTTTTTAAATCCGTATGGGTGCGGATTTTTTACAGACGGGATTATATCTAAATTTATCTTAAATTTTCAATGCGCTAAAAGGCACCTCTAAAGAGATTCTAAGAAGTTGGAGAGTTCCTTTTTTAAATCGTTTTTATCTTCAGGCGATAATTTTTCCACTTGATAAGAGAGCTTAAATCCATTTTTTTCAATAGCGATATTTTGCCTATCTTGAACCACTTCATCTCCCTCAACTTTATACAAAATCACGGGACGTTTCAATCCTTTTGGCGTGATGCTTGTCATCTCTTTACAACTATATTTATCTGCTACTAAAAGTTTTGTCTCCTGCGAGATAAATATTTCATTGGGATTTGCAGAGGACTCGATGCGGCTTGCCAAATTTACAGATGAGCCAATAATCGTATATTCCAATCTGTCTTTACTCCCAAAATTTCCCACCGTACAATATCCTGTATGAATTCCCATCCTCACTTCAAAAGGTTTTGTGAAACCCTTTTCTCTCCATTTATGATGTAATATTTTAAGTCTCTCATGCATAGCAAGAGCCATTTCTATACATGAAAGCGCATCTTCGCGAACCCCTTTTGAGTGGGGGTCGCCAAAAAATAGCATGATGGCATCACCCATATATTTATCTACTGTTGCACCGTATTTTAGAGCAATAATAGTCATTTCATTGAGATAATCGTTTAAAAGTTCACTTAAATCTTCTGACTCCATCGTATCTGTCGTGTCGGTAAAATTTACTATATCTGAAAAAAATATCGTTAATTTTTTACGCTTTGATGTGAGCGTTACATCTTGATGACCCAAAAATATAGACTCATACACTTGAGGAGAAAGATAGCGTGAGAGCTTCGTTGAGAGCTCTTGAAGCATCTCATTTTTCCCTCTCTCTTCAATCAAATTTTCACGATTTTTTGCTTCAAGTTTGAGCCTCTCAAGAGCATTGGACATTCCTAGTATCATTTTATTAAAGGAGGTTGACAATTTGCCTATTTCATCTCCAGAAGAGACTTCAACCTGATAAGAATAATCCTGTTTTTGGGTTATCTCTTCGACGACTCCAGAGAGTTTAATGATGGGCTTTATCAGTATATTGAGAAAATAAAAGGCAATTAATCCTATCATAAAAGCACCAACAAGTAATGTTATAAGAAACAATTGCTCATATTTTTTCAACGAATTTAAAAATATTTCCTGATTTTGCTCTAAAACTATCTCTATATTTTGCTTTGTTTTCAAGGGTTTGCTGACATGGATCTCCTCTTTAAAACTGTCTGTTTTAAAGAGAATCTTTGTTTTATCCAAAGTAATATAATAGTGCCGCTCATGGGAGTTTTCAAAGAAATAGGTGATGTTTTTCAAAGAAAAATCAAGAGTCAATTTTCCTATAACAGAACCATCAAAGGGTGATTTTATATCGACTGAAAAAAACGGTACAAAATTAGCAGTGCTAAAAAGCATTTTGGCATCACTCGATGCGATGATTTTTCCTGATGTATCGATGATATGAAAATCACCCTCAAGACTCAGTTCTTTTTTTTTCTCTTCTAAAAGATTGGAAATTCTGCGGTCAACATCATTTGAAAAAATATCATTCATGACATCTAAACGACTTAAAAACAAGAGGTCTCTCTCAAGCGTACTTAGATACTGTTCAATCCTTTCTACACTTAAAAACAACTGTGTCTTCATCTCCTCTTGGGTATTGTCATGATACTTGCCTCTCAATATATTTCCGCCATATATCATAAGAAGGGCGTAGGGCAAAATACTTACACAGAGGATAAGTGAGACTATTTTTAATCTAAAACTCATACACGATTCTCATATCCTTATCAATCAAGCCAATAGGGAGATATCCGATGGCGCCATTGACATTTTTCACAAAAAGTTTCATAGAGTTTTCAGAAGACTGTACTACAGGAGGGCGAATGCCATGAAAATGCTGCTTCACCCAATAGTTACTCAGCTGCTCTCTCTCGATTTGTAAAATCTTTTTCTCAAATGTGTCACGCATAGGTGAAGCAGAAGAAATATTAACAGGAACAACGATTTCATCATCTACAAACTGCTTTTTTAAGATAAATATATCTTTAATCTGTTTTACCGAGAGCGTTGCTATGGCGCTCTTCTCACTCACAACTACAGCATATTCAGATGAAAACAAAGAGGTGGTTATTAAAAATATAAAAGCTAAATTTCTCATTAGAACAACACCGAAAAAGAGAGGATGGATTTATTGAGATGCGCATCAGAGTTTACCTGACACTCTGCTTTTAAAGAAATTGAGTAAATGGGTCTGTAGCTGTATCCAACTACTCCGATGTGATTGATCTGTGAAACTCTTTCATCATCAAAATACTCATAACGCCCTATGACTGCATGTTTTAAACTGAAACTATACATACCTTGCGCGTAACCAGAAAATTGATAACTTTTGGAATTTAACTTTTTATTCTCAAGTGCATTATACGCCATTTCAGTTTGGACAACGAATGGATACGCATCGTATTTTGCATTCATCTGCGCAAATTGAACCCGTGTATCTTCTTCTTTTGTTCTATACTCGCCTAAAGACCCGCCAAAGTCTATAGCATCTGAGTATTCATAATTTAAAACCGCTCCAAGAAAATGATCATTTTTAATATTGATATAATCTTCATCAATGTCATCATTAAATTGTCCAAATAAGTGATACTCAAATCTATTATCCTCATCTAAATGTCCATATAAATCAAGACCACTTAAGAGTTTTGGAAACATGAGAGTGCTATAAAGCGGGCTTGAGCTTGTGTCACGCAATACGTTAATAGGTTCAAGATTCCAATAACCAATTGGCGTTATCTGCTTGCCTAAACGAAAATTAAACATCTCTGAATAGCCATAATCTAAGTACATCCGTTCATAATGAAACTTTAAATCTGTCTCAGAGTTGTTAGCTCTTAAATCATGTGTGTGCAAAGGAGCTGCTTCAAACTCAACCATATAAGAGAGTTTTGGGTAAAGAGCTCCATATGCTAAAAGTGCCACATCATCTATTCGAAAACGATCTTGTTCCTCTGAAGCAGTATAATCTGTCGAAAAATATGCTCCGAGATTTAATGCTTCGTCTAGTTTTAAACCATGTCCCATCTCATAATCATCTGCTCTTAAAAACAATGTAAAAAATAGAGTCATATATAAAAGTACTTTCACAATAATCCTTACAAAATAAGTCTGGTATTGTAGCCCATGTATTATAAAAAAAGATTATGCTAATCCCAAATTAGAGTAAAATCTTCCCTGCCACTGCCAATATGGCTGTCTCTGAGCGAAGTGTCATGGGAGTATCTAGCCTAAAGACTTCTTGTGAGCTTAAAAGCGCACGCTCTTTCTTTGAAAAACCCCCTTCACAACCAATGAGAACAGTTTGAAAATCAACACTCTCTTTTAAAATAGTGTCACAAAAATCAAAAACTTTTGCATTGGGGTATTTGGTTATAAATATTTGCAGTGTGTCCAAAATTTCAAACTCAATAAACGAAGTTCTTCCGCATTGTTGCACGGAAGCTTCCAAAATTCTCTTAAATCTCTGAAGGTCAAGCTTAAAGTTTTTTTGGCTTCTTTCACAGTATATAAAAGAGATTTTGCTCACCCCTATTTCACTCAAAGCGGGCAAAACTTTCTCAATTGACTTTGCATCAATGACGCACCAACCGATGTGGAGCTTCTTTTTGCCCTCTACTTCTTGGTTTGATGAAGAGAGAAGTTTTAGCTCTAAACTTCGAGCGTCAATGCTTTGTATTTCGTACGTGTAGAGTATTTTTAAATCTTCTTTATTTCTCAAGCTCAGCATATCACCGACCTCATGGCGACGGACTTTTACAAGGTATTTGTGCAAATCGCCTCGGAGTGCAATAAAAGGTTTTGAAGCATCCTCACACAAAATATAAATCATGACCACATCCAAGCAGAAATTGAAAAAATTAAAAAAACTTCAAAAAGTAAAATAGAAAATGCTTCCTTTTTATAGGACGAAAAAACCCCTTCTTGTTTTTTATCCAATGCCCTAAATTTTGAGGAACGCTTATTCTCTAAAATAATCAATACAAGTCCTATAACAATCATCATTATATTTTCAAGGGTAAAATCTAAGTGTTGAGAGGTCATCATAACGATACCTGTGAAAATAACAGCCGCGATAGCAATCATGCCAATCGGCATAAAAAGTCTTAATTTTCTTGCGTATGCTTTTAGTTCTTGTGCCAGACCAAGCATCATTGCATTGATAAAAATCACAGCCAGCACGCCCATAACACTTAAGTTGTGTGTTACAATACTCATATTATACATTTCATTCATGACGAAATTTTACAATAATTATCTACAAAAAAGGGACAATATGGCTGTTAAAGTAGAAGAAGCATTCGATTTAATTTATAAAAATGTATCTGGTGGATTTTTAAAAATAGTCCCTCTTGAGCAAGCTTTAGGTTTTATTTTAGCCAAAGATCTCTTTGCCACTCATAACCTTCCACCTTACGATAATTCGGCAATGGATGGATATGCTGCAAAAATTTCAGATTCAGGTAGTTGTGTGGTGGTAAATCATACTATTTTTGCAGGAGACAATTCCGATAAAGAGCTCTCAGCTGGATTTGCTATTAAAATCATGACAGGCGCTAAAATTCCCCTTGCAACACAGTGTATCGTCCCCAATGAAGATGTCATAGCGTGCCAAATGGGAGTTAAACTTCCCGATAATTTAGTCATCTCCAAACATATTCGCCTTCTTGGTGAAGATATCAAAAGTGGCGACTTGCTTTTAAAAACAGGGACTAAACTTGGTGCTTACCAAATTGCCCTTTTGGCTTCTCAAGGGATAAGTCATGTTCAAGTTTACAAAAAACCCAAAGTTGCCCTTTTTGCCTCGGGAAGCGAGTTAAAGATGCACTTTGAAACTATTGAACCTTTTCAACTTTATAACACAAACACCCCAACATTTTTTGCAAGAGCACAAGAGCTTGGCTGCGAAGTAGAATTTATAGGCACCGCACATGACTCTCTTGAAGATATCCGAAAACACATCAAAAGCGCTCTTACGTGTGACCTCATTGTCACAAGCGGTGGAGTAAGTGTTGGGGATGCCGACTACACAAAAGAGGCATTTGCTCCATTTGGTTATGAAATATTTTTCGATAAAATCGACATCAAACCTGGCAAACCTACAACATTTGGTCGCATAGAAAATACTTACGTTTTAAATCTTCCTGGAAATCCACTCGCTGCGGCACTCAACTTTGAACTTTTTGGAAGCAGTATTATCTTGGCTCTCAGCGGCGATACCTCAAAATATCTCCACTTTATAAAAGCCAAAATGAAAGAGGAGTATCTCATAAAAGCGGGTAAAAGAACTTTGGTGCCTGGTTTTTTTGATGGAGAGTATTTTACACCATGCGAAAAATTTGCTCCTGGGATGATAATGCCTCTTGCAACTTCCAACGCTTTTATCATGATTGATGAGGCTTGCAGCAGCTTAGCATGTGGAAGTTATGTAAAGGTACTCTCAACAAGGTTTAGTTTTACTTCTCTTAAGAGGGTTAGTTTGGTGAGTAATTGACCTTATAATTCTCGAAAAATAAAATTTTCGTAGCTTTAGGGGGTGTTAGGGACATTATGTCCCTCACAGTAAAACGGACGCATTTGTTTTACTGTGGAACATCAGCAAATCCTAAACCTCTTTAGGATTTATAAACTTTTCACTTTTTTTTATTTTTTCCCACAACTCTTTGTCTGCCCAGTCGTTTACAATATCGTGCGAAAAAATAATCTCTTCTAAGGCAATGGCGCCCATAGTTTTCGAGTATGCATCTTCTTGAAAACCCTGCGCATACCCCGTATCTGTTTCATGGACGATGACGCTATGAAGCTTTACTTCTTTTTCGCCGTTTACGGTAGTTGTTAATTTTAAAAGCGCGTCTATCATGACAAAAAGAACTCTGCAAAATTGTTCGGCTGAGGGGGAAACGGGAAGTTCTACCCATCTTGCGGAGTGTTTTTTCATCTCCTTTATGTACTCTTTATCATCTGCGCTCCAAAGAGCTATGGCGTGGTCAAAACTCTCAACAAGCGCTTTGATATTTTGTTTCATCAGTCCAAAATCAAAAACCATTTGTCCGTTATCTAAAAAGTTAGACTCAAAAAGAAGTTCTACTTTATAAGAGTGTCCATGAATGGATTGTTTGCATTTGATGCTTGAGCATCCTCGCACAATATGGGCATTTTCAAATTTAAAAAGTTTTCTTATTATCATCACTAAACCCCTTTATTTCTGTCCCAAACGCGTATGTGAAGTCTATCGCTAAAGTTATAGCCTTTGGCTTTACAAAACTCTATCAGCGGCTCGGTATTTCGCTCTACTTCTTCTTTAGAGCCACCTAGCGGCATACAATACACCTTTGTTTTTTGGGAGTGGATAATTATACTGTCTATTTCTTCTTCTAAACTCAGGTCTATAGAATCGGCATCGATGCTAAATTTGAAAAAAGCTTCTTTGGCATTTGAGGCAATGTTGTAAATAACGTCGCCTCTGACTCTTTTATGAAAGGGCTCGTTTGAGTTTGAAAGCTTCACCGAAAGTGCAAAAATACACTCTTTATAAATAGGGTATTTCTCAAAATCTATATCCAAAGAGCCGTTGGTCTCAAACGTTATTTGATGCCCTTTTATATGCAGAGCATTTAAAAATTCTATAAAAATTGCATCATTGCCGTAAATCAAAGGCTCTCCTCCTGTGAGAACGATGTCTACGTTTGTCGGCAGTTCATAAAGCGCTAAAACATTTAAAAGTTCATGCGCATTTTTTATAGGAATCCAGTTTTGCGCAAAATGCTCTTTGCTTACGGCATACACAGTATCGCAGCCCAAAACTACCACTCCGCTTGGTGCTTTTTCTTTACAGCCAAAACCTTCACATCGCATATTGCAGCCGCCAAAACGAAAAAAAAGCGACGGCGTGCCCGTATAGCGCCCTTCCCCTTGAATGGAGTAAAAATGTTCTACTAAATAGAGCACAACTCAACCACCCGTTTCATAAAATGCGCGAGATGAAATTTCTCCATCTACTCCGCCCCAGCGATTTTTTTCAGGTTTTGTTCTGACAACTTCTTTAAGCACGAGTGCCGCACCTTTAATGTCCCCTTTTTTAATCGCCTCGCGGATACTCATGGCCTCATCAAAATACAAACAAGGGATAAGATTTCCCTCGGCCGTGAGTCTGATACGGTTACATTTTTTGCAAAAATCATCTTCATAAGGTTCTATAATTCCAAATTTGTACCCGTCTTGCATCGTATAATAGTGTGAGGGTGATGAGCCGTCAAACCCATTATCTTCAAACGTGTATTTATTTCGTAAAATCTCTAAAAGCTCATGAGATTTCATCCCACTGATATTTGCCTTGGCATGGGCGTTTTCCATGTATTCAATAAAACGCACACTCATGCCACGCTCTTTACAAAACTCTAAAACATCAACAATCTCATCTGCGTTCATCCCCTTCATGGGAACCATATTTACTTTTATTTTGAGCCCAACTTTTAAAGCTTCTTCCACACCTGCGAGGACATTTTTGAGGACATCTTTGCCAGCAATCGCCTGAGCAACCTCAGGTTTAAGCGTATCAATCGAGACATTAATCCGCTTAAGTCCTGCATCTTTGAGTTTTTGTGCAACCCCTTTGAGCAAATAAGCATTCGTCGTCATCGCCAAATCTATGCTTGGCTCATAATCATAAATCATTTTTATAAACTTGTCCAAATCTTCACGAAGCAGAGGTTCACCGCCCGTAATTCGGATTTTTTTTACACCCTCGTCTATAGCTATTTTCATAAATTCAAACAGCTCTTCAAAAGACAATAAATTTTCTTTTGGAACCCATGAAAAAGGTTTTTCAGGCATACAATACTGACACCTAAAATTGCACCTCTCAGTCACCGAAACCCGAAGGTAATCAACGACTCTCTCATAGCTATCAATCAGCATCTACTTTGCTCCTCTTATTTTGCGGTTATTATATCTCTTTGAGTTAAAAAAAAATTGATTTATATCACGCTATAAATAAATAAAGTTTGTTTAATTATTTATGTTGAACACTTTTTATTTAGCTTCAACAACAATGGTGCCGCTGAGGAAATCATGGAGGGCTCTTTTATCTTTTCTATACAATGGAATGAGTAAACCAAGAAGCGTACTAGCTGCAAATAAAAAGGCGACAAAACGAAAAAAAGCTCTTAAAAAAGAGAGTTTTTTATGTGTTTTAAAATCTACCACTTTTAAAGCGTACGCCTTTTTACCAGGTGTTTGAGCAAATTTCCACAGAAGAATTGCGTAAATAAAACCATACAGGATAACGGCGACAAGCGGAGCCATTTGAGAAGATTGGAAATCATCTTTTCCATTCATGACACCATATGCTATAAGGTAAAGAATCGGTGCATAAATCATAAACATATCTGTGATAAATGCTTTAATTCTTGCAACATAACTTGCATATAAAACGGTTGGCATATCACTTTTAAGGGGATTATTTTTAATTGATTGCTTTCTTAGGTCTCTGAATCTCATAAAAAGATTATATCAGATGAAAAATTAAAGTAGGTAGGAAACGAAACGCTTTGACTCCAAAGGAGTCAAAGCTTTAGTCGCCTCAACAGCATAAGCGAGTAAAAAGAGTGTGTTCCTTCTAACGACTCCTAGTGTAAGTCTTTCCAGACTTTTCTTTTCCAAAGAAATGCAAAGAGTGCAAAGATTACAATGTAAATCATGACACTCATACCAATTTCTTCTCTTTCATGTCTTTTTGTATCGCCCGCATCTTGTAGGTATTCTATAACTTTTTCTGCGGCTTCTGGTGTTACACCTACACGTGGCATAGCAGTTCCCTCAAGTTGACTCTGAGGATTTTCGATAAATGTACTAACATAATGCTCACCACGAGAACGGATATACATACTCAAATCTGGTGGAGTTTTACCCATATATGCTTTGAGTGAATCTTGATACTCTAGCAATTTAATATCAAACGCTAAAGAATCTTTTTTATCTTTAAAGTTTGGTTTTGCCCCTATTGGAGTCCAGTTTTCATAACTCACCGCATGGCATCTGCCACAAGCATTTTCAAATGCCATAATCGGTGTCACTTCTTCAGCTTTTACGGCGATAGACTGTAGATATGCAATCATGTCTGCAATTTCTTGGTCTATATCTCCACCAGCTCCATAAAATGGCACCATTGGATGCATTTTACCTGCATCAGCATCGAACTTATGCTCAACCATAAGTGCATGTGCTGGGTTTTTTATCATAGCTGCCAAAAATTTAGGATCATAAATAGCACCAGCATTACTAAGGTCTGGCGGATTCACGCCATAACTCGCAGCAGCCATTTGAGGCTCCATTGTAGCTGGCACTTTTACAACATTTATTGAGTGACATCCCGTACAAGCACCAGCACCCATAACAAGTTCTTGACCACGAGTTACATCTCCTTGCTTTTGAATAGCTGGAAGATCAGCATAAGCAAAGCTCTCACTTTCAACATGCTTGTGCATTTGTGAATGCGCGAAAGGCTCTACAAGATAGTAAGTTACAAGTGTGAAGAAAACAACTACAGCTAATATTAATGGTTCTTTATTTTTCATTTTCTCTCCCTTACACTTTTTTTTCAAACATTGTGATTATAGGAAGTAATATCCATAAGCCGATAAATGTTAATGCCGCAACTAAACCGATAGTACTGAAAATACCTGAAGGAGGGAGTTTTCCCATCGCAGTCAACACAATCATATCAAGCAACATAGCCCAAAACCATATTGCAAAGAGCCCACGACGACTTGCAGGGACTGTATTTGGACTTCTGTCTAGCCATGGCAAGAGGACAAAAATAACTTGTGCAAAACCAAAAGCCATAAGACCAATATCGGTAGAGAACGGACGTAAAATCTCATAAGACCATAAGAAATACCACTCAGGATAAATATGTGCTGGAGTTTTAAGACCATCTGCTGGATCAAAGTTCACTGGATCCATCGCAAAACCATAATGGTAAAATACTAAATAGAAAAAGAAAATCAAATAAATTCCCACAACCATCATGTCTTTAGATAAAAAGTCATTTCCAAATCTCATAACTTTTGAGCCTACTTTATCGCCTGCTAAATATTTTTTAGATTCTGCGTCAAAATCTATCTCTTCACCATCTTGGTTGTTTACGTGTGGAATACGAAGAGCCGCGAAGTGAAGCCCGATAAGTCCTAAAATTGCCAATGGAAGAAGAAGCACGTGAAGCATAAAGAAACGAGACAAGAATGCTTGAGCAGGAACATAATCTCCACGAATCCATTCAACTAGGAAATCTGCATGTAACGAACCACCAGAGAAAAGATTTGTGATAACCATACCTGCCCAGTAAGACATTTGTCCCCATGGAAGCATATAACCAGAAAATGCTTCTGCTGAGAAAGTGATGAAAAGAAGCATGCCAGAGAGCCAAATCATCTCACGGCCTTTTTTATAAGAACCGTAATAAATGCCCGTAAACATGTGAATATAAATAATCAAAAAAACAACTGATGCAGCAACACCATGCACGTGTCTCCATAACCAGCCAAAATCGACATCTCTCATGATGGTGTAGTTTACGCTATAAAATGCCGTATCAACATTTGGTTGATAATACATCAATAAAAATATACCTGAAACTAAAAGGAGCACGAAGGTAATCATAAGAATAAGACCCATCGCCCACAAAAAGTTAATGTTTTTAGGAATCCAATACTCAGACGCCATAACCTTTTCCACTTTTTCGATTGCTAAACGTTGGTTTAACCAATCTTTTACACTTGTTGCTTTTGTAAAATGTGCCATTTTTTCCCTTTTTTAAAGTGTTATACCAGTTTCTTTCATCTTCATGTACTCAGGACCTGCTTCGCCGAGAACCAACAAATTTCCATCTATCTTAAATGGAGGAATATCAAATCCTCGTGGAGGCGGAGCTTTTGTCACATCACCAGAGAAGTCAAATTGACCACCATGGCATGCACACAAAAAGCCTTCTTTGCCTGCATCATACGCAGGAATACAACCAAGATGTGTACATAAACCAATACTCACCATGTAATGTGCACCACCTATAACAATGTCACGAGCTTTTTGTTTCTCTGTTTGCTTTGCAACCATTTCCGCTGTTTTTTTCAAAACAAAGATAGGCTTGCCTCTCCATTTTTCAGTCACTAATTTATTTTCTTCATATATTGACATATCAAGAGTAGTAAAACCCGCCGCTTTAACACTTGGAAGTGGATCCCAAGTCTTTTTCATAGCGACTAATGAACCCACAGCACCCACTGCTGCAACAGCACCAAATGCTTTACCCATAAAACCTCTACGGCTATTTTCTTCCATATTTGCCCACTTATTGTGAAATTTGTAGCTTATTATATACCAAACATCTTTTAATTAATTATTAATTTAAGTTTTCTTTTATAAAATCTGAAATTTTTCTGCTGTTTTGTTGCAATTTGTAATAATCAATATTATCTATAGTTTTAATAATCAAGTTTAAATGATTTTTGTCGAACTCTTTAACGACTGGAATATGGAAACTCTCAAAAAGGGGAATGAAATCAGTCGTATAATTTTCTCTTTGAATATAAATTGGTTTGCCCCCGCTTGCCAAACTCTCAAGAGTCGCTTGAGGGGAAGCTGTGATGAAAATCTCAGTTTTTTTAATGGTCTCTTCATACGCTTCAAAATCGTGCGTGCGTTTAAATATCTTTTTTAACTGCGCTTCATAATCTAAAAAATAGTAAAAACCCAGTTGCAAATCGGGTTCTAAACCCTCAAGAAAAGCTAAATTTTTCTCCAAATCTTTCTCATAATCATCATCGCCAAAAAAATAAGCTATTTTGATAGTTTTAGCCGTTTGCTCAAAAAAAGTATCATCCACTGCATACCCTTGACAAATACCTTCATCTTCTAAATAAGGGGAGATAAGAAACTCATTTTCCTCTTTTATATCTTCTTGTAAATCACTTATTCTTATAAAAGTAGAAAAATATTTTCTCATGTCCTCGAGCATAAAAGGGTTGGCTTCTTTTGAGTCAAAAATAAGCTTATCGCCGCGATGAGCGATTTGGGGTATGTTTCTCACAACATCTATGCCAACGCTTTTTTCTACCCCAAAATCTCTAGCGATTTGGGCTATGCGAAAGTCGGAACAAAGCAGAGTAATGTCTAAGTCGTCCAAAGAGCGAATAATAGTCGTCGCGCGTCTAAAGCGGTCTAAACCGACTCTGTGACCAGTGTGAACATAATAAAAAATTCTCATTTTAAACCTTTTTTTTGCCCATTTTTATATAAATGTGCAGTATTTCGATAGCCGCAGGCGTAATGCCGCTGATAGCAAGAGCTGCTTGAAGTGTCGGAGGATTAAAAGCTTCCAGTTTTTCTACTATCTCTCTGCTGAGTCCACTGACGATTTTAAAATCAAAATCTTGAGGAATTTCGATTTTAAGATACTTTTTCATCTTCTCAATCTCATCACTTTGCTTTTCGATGTAACGGGCATATTTAGCCTCTACAAGTATCTCTTCTTGGATGTAAGGGTTGTACATGGCTAACTCAGGCACGAGTTGCACCATCTTTTGAACGTCAAAACTTTTTCGAGCAATAAGCTGTTGCGCTGTAGAGATATCTTTTATCGCCACCTCGTCCATACTCTCAAGCAAAGCAATAAACTCTTTATTTGGGGTAAAGGTAGTCTCTTCTAAAAGCTTTGCTCCAGCTTGTATTTGGTCGTTTTTGAGTTTGATTTTCTCATACGTTGCATCATCTATGAGCCCCAGCGCATGTCCATAATGTCCCAATCTTGTATCGGCAGATTCTTCACGAAGAAGCAGTCTGTACTCTGCACGGGAAGTAAACATTCTGTAGGGCTCGTTTGTCCCTTTTGTCACCAAGTCGTCTATAAGAACGCCGATATATGCCTCATCACGTCTTAAAACCAAAGGCTCTTTGCCTTGCAAAGAGAGTGAAGCGTTAATGCCTGCCATGATGCCCTGTGCAGCGGCTTCTTCATAGCCTGTTGTGCCGTTAATCTGACCAGCAAGATAAAGCCCTTTGATTTTTTTTGTCTCAAGCGAATGTTTGAGCTCTCTAGGGTCGACAAAATCGTACTCTATGGCATAACCGTAACGGACTATTTTAGCCTGTTCCATACCGACCACGGAGTGAATCATTTGTCGTTGTACCTCAGGCGGAAGCGAGGTACTTAAGCCGTTTATGTAGCACTCGGTATTATCCATGGTTTGGGGTTCTATAAAAAGATGGTGTCTCTCTTTGTCGGCAAACTTGCTTACTTTGTCTTCTATGCTTGGGCAGTAGCGTGGGCTTTTGCCTGCTATTTGACCCGTAAAAAGAGGCGCTCTGTAAAAATTGGATGCGATGATGTGATGTGTCTGCTCATTTGTGTAAGCAATGTAGCAAGGGAGCTGTTTTTTTGTCCTTTGAAACTCCTCACGATTGGTGCGAAAACTAAAAGGGTTTGGAAGTGCGTCGCCATCTTGTTCTTCCATGACTGAAAAATCTATAGAAGAGCTGTCAACCCTTGCACAAGTCCCTGTTTTGAGCCGCCCCATAGTTAAACCACAATCATTTTTGAGCGAATCACTCAAGCCGACACTTGTTTGTTCCCCAAAGCGACCCCCTATTTGCTGCACTTCACCGATGTGAATAACACCTTTGAGGAAGGTTCCGCTTGTGATAATAACTTTTTTGGCACTGTACTCGTTGAGCAGGTCGGTTTTCACACCCCTCATCATCCCATTTTCTACGATTAGCCGCTCAACCATCTCTTGGGCCAAGTCAAGATTTTTCGTACTCAAAACTGTATTTCTAGCTATAACACGGTATTTGTCCATGTCTATTTGCGCACGGCTTCCGCGAACTGCGGGACCTTTTGTTTGGTTAAGGATACGAAACTGTATCCCCGCCGCATCGGTAATAAGCCCCATTTCTCCGCCAAGCGCATCAAGTTCACGCACTAAATGTCCCTTTGCCAAACCGCCCACTGCAGGGTTACAACTCGTAGCACCAACATTTTCAGCAAGCATCGAAATCAGCAAAGTTTTATGCCCCATACGAGCACAAGCCAAAGAGGCTTCTATCCCCGCATGACCGCCACCGACGACTATTACATCATAATTCATTATTATTGTCCATATTTTTTCAAAATTATAGCAGTTAGTTATAAGATATATCTATTGAGTAAAGATTAATCTACAATTGACTACAATGAGAAAAATAAATTTTTAAGATTTTAAAATCATCACTCAATCACTAGCTTATGAGTTTGCAAGAGACTCTTGTAAGGTATGATTGAAACGCGAAAAAGAGAGAAAACACAATGAAAAGTGCAAAAGAGTTATTTAAAGATTACGTCCCTGAGATACTAGTCTATGATGAAAAAATCGATGGGAGTCCCGAGCATGAAATAAGAGAAGACCG
>JFJP01034001.1_pt1 | contig 87058 bp, 73 predicted proteins | sample 431651 | NCBI WGS metagenome assembly JFJP01 (sample SAMN02602958, study PRJNA72255) | Microbial mat metagenome, whole genome shotgun sequencing project. | biome: fresh water; feature: sink hole; material: water; isolation source: purple microbial (photo- and chemosynthetic) mats found in...
CGGTAAATCAGTTCAAAAACTGTCCCATCATTGAGCTCACCATCATCCTCTGTTTCCCAAAAACGATTGTCAATTTCCAGTACGGTTGAACGAGGTGAAAGCAGTTGAAGTCGAAAGGAAGAATCAAGCGCTGCGTTGAGATACACATACAGATCCCAGTCGGAAGTCCGATCGGGTGTACGCCCCTCTCCCCGGGAACCCGCCAAGAGGATGGCCTCCACCTCCGTGCGGGTTTTTAGACCCTCGATCACCTCTTCCAGAAGCCTCGGCAACACCATGGCAATCCCCCCGGGGCACTGTTTTATCATGGAACCTTGTTTTTGACAAACAGGAGGAATCCCGGTAGACTCGCTTTCATGAATATCATCCGGGACAAGATTCAATTATCGGCTGACGTCTTTCAAATGGTCGTCGAAGCACCCCTGATTGCCCGAGAGCGCAAGGCTGGTCAGTTCATCATTCTTCAGCTTGACTCTACCTTTGCCGAAAGGATTCCACTGACCATTGCCGATGCCGACGAAATTGCCGGAACCATAACTCTCATTTTTCAAGCTGTCGGGGGCACGACCCGCAAGCTGGCTCTGAAAAACACGGGCGACTCCATTGAGAATCTGCTTGGTCCCCTTGGTCAGCCCACACATCTGCAGAATTTTGGACGTGTGGTGTGTGTTGGCGGCGGTATCGGTGTCGCACCCTTGCATCCCATTGCCCAGGCCCTCAAGAAAGTCGGCAACCATGTCACAGTGATCATGGGTGCCCGAAACAAGGACCTGGTCATTTTGGAAAAACAAATGCGTGCTATAGCTGATGAGCTGATCCTGTGCACAGACGACGGTTCGGCAGGACGAAAGGATCTTGTGACAGTTCCGCTCAAAGAACTCTGCGCCGGTCCCAATAAGCCAGATTTCGCCGTGGCCATCGGCCCCCCGATCATGATGAAATTCTGTGCCGAAACAACACGCCCGTTCGGTGTCTCTACCGTTTGCAGCCTAAACTCGATCATGGTCGACGGCACGGGTATGTGTGGTGGATGTCGGGTCACCGTTGGTGGTGAAATGCGTTTCGTCTGTGTCGACGGCCCTGAGTTTGATGCGCATAAGGTTGATTTTGATAATATGATGCTCCGTTCCAAGGCGTTTAAAGCCAAAGAGCAGGCCGATCACGAGTGTTTTATTCAGGAATACGGAGCCAAAAAATGACCAATAAGGAACGAATGGCAATTCCCGTTCAAGAGATGCCAGCCCAAGATCCCCTTGTTCGTGCCAAGAACATGCAGGAAGTCGCTTTAGGCTATACAGCAGAACAGGCTCAGCTGGAATCCAATCGTTGCCTTCAATGCAAAACGGCTCCTTGTATTTCCGGTTGTCCAGTCTCGATCGATATTCCCCGCTTTTTGGGCCTAGCGGCCGAAGGGAAGTTCGCTGATGCACTCGGTGTCATCCGTGAAGCCAGCCTTCTGCCTGCTATCTGCGGCCGGGTCTGCCCTCAGGAGAGTCAATGTCAGGCTCCTTGCACCCTCGGAAAGAGCCTGAAAAATCCACTTCTGGCCGTGGCTATCGGACGCGTCGAACGCTACGTTGCGGACAATTGTTCGGCCGAGCTTCCTCTGCCCACGATCAAACCTGAAACCGGAAAGAGCGTCGCCGTGATAGGTTCCGGCCCCGCCAGCATTGCGGCAGCAGCTGACCTCCGCCAGAATGGCCATGCTGTGACAATATTTGAAGCCTTTCACAAACCTGGCGGCGTTCTGGTTTATGGGATTCCTGAGTTTCGTCTTCCTAAGGCCATTGTGGACCGTGAGATCGATACCTTGCGCCAAATCGGTGTCAAAATCGAGACCAACTTCTTGGTTGGGCGGACGAGGAAGCTCAAGGATCTGCTGACCCAGGATAACTATGACGCCATTTTTGTCGGCACCGGCGCCGGACTTCCCAAATTCATGAAAATCGAAGGCGAGAATCTGGTAGGTGTTTTTTCGGCCAATGAATATTTAACCCGTTGCAACCTGATGAAAGCCTACGACGACGGACGGGCATCGACACCAATCTATCGGTCAAAAAAAGTCGCAGTCCTCGGTGGAGGAAATGTGGCGATGGACGCTGCCCGTTCCGCACTCCGTCTCGGTGCAGAAGAGGTCAGTATTGTCTACCGTCGCAGTCTCGAGGAAATGCCGGCGCGCCAGGAAGAAGTCCACCACGCTCAGGAAGAGGGGATTCATTTCCGGACTCTGACAAATGCCCAGAAAATACTGGGGGACGACCAGGGACGCGTAAAGGCGGTGGAAACCCTGACCTACACTCTGGGAGAAAAGGACGCTTCTGGCCGCAGGTCACCAGTGGCGGTTGAAGGAAGCGAAGCTATCCTGGAAGTGGATACAGTCATCGTTGCGATAGGCAATGACTCCAACCCGCTCCTTCGACAGACCACCCCAGAACTGAGTGTCGATAAACGAGGCAACTTTCTGGTGGATGAGAACGGCTTAACGTCAATGCCCCGGGTTTGGGCAGGCGGAGACATTGTCTTAGGAGCTGCAACCGTCATCTTGGCTATGGGACAAGGTCGCAAGGCGGCTGCTTCCATCCACCGTTTTCTGGCGGGCTGATCCGGCTCAGCGTTGCTTTTCTAGAATCGCCACAAAAAGCGTGTTGGCATCGAAAAGGGGAATGCCAAGGAGTTCTTGATGAACAACAGCTGCGCCTGATTCATCACAGAATTCCTCAATGATCTTTTCATTCTCCCGAGGAAACCAGGAACAAGTGATGTAAGCCATCAGACCGCCAGGCTTGAGGGCATTCCAGCCTAGTCGGATAAGTCTCTGCTGGTGTTTTTCCAACTCGTTGAGCATCCGCGGGGTGAGTCGATAACGGCTTTCCGGGTCGCGCCGCCACGTACCGGACGCACTGCAGGGGGCGTCAACGATGACGCGGTCAAAACCACCTCCTTGGGCAAATTCCAGTCCAAAATCAGGAAGCTCGTCGCCACCCCAAGGCAACAGACGGATGTTCTGGTATCCGGAACGCCTGACACGGTCCTTTAGGCTTTTCAGTTTCATCTCAGCAACATCGGTGGCCACGAGAGCACCTTTCCCCCGCAATTCTGTGGCCGCTAAAAGCGTCTTTCCCCCACGACCAGCACAAACATCCCAAACCCGCTGCCCTGGACGCAGGCCCAACTTACGCAGACTAAGCTGACTCGAGGCATCTTGAATTTCGACAAGTCCTTTTTTCCACTCCTCACTCGTTTCGAGACCTTGCAGCCCAGTTAGACGGTAGAACCCTGCAATCTCCGTTGGTTCAATCAACCCAAGACTTGAAAAACGATTTTGGCAGGCCTCCCCGAGAGTTCCATATTGAAAGCGGACATAGACAGGAGATGGGACTTCTTGAGATTCCAGAAACACCTGCTGAGCTTCTTCAGACCAGCGAGATCTTTCAAGGCGATCCTCCCATTCTTGATTGAGCCATCCAGGAATGCCGGCAGCTACCGGTGTGAGCTTTCCCACAGGCTTATGTGCCGTTCTGACAGCCCATTCCTGAGCCCTTCCCCGTATTGCTATCCGGAAGCCTGCCCAGAAAGTTTCTGAAGCGGCTCCAGCCGAAGGAAGGAGTTCGTAACCACGAACCATTGCTTTACGAAGTTCGTTCCAAAGCTGACGCTGCTCAAGAACCGTCCATCCTCGGCCTTTGGCTTGATGACTAAACCAACGGTCCAAAGGAGGCAATTGTTCTTCCGAAAGGAGGTCCTGCAGAAGAGAAACCAGCCGGGAATCGGCAAGTGTGCGGTTTGTACTCACCTCTTCACTTTGAACCAGACAAGCGGGTTTCACCAGACCCTCTGGACGAAAACAGCAAAGTCCGCTAAAGTACCCGAGCACTAGAGAGTCAGTCTAGAAACCGGACGAGTAGCTCATTTGGATAGAGCGCCGCCCTCCGGAGGCGGAGGTAGTGGGTTCGAGCCCCGCCTCGTTCAGAAACCCTGCTTCGGCAGGGTTTTTTTTTCCGAGGTACTGCTGTGAACAATCCCCGTTTTATCTTGGCTTCGGGCTCACCCCGACGCAAAGCTCTTCTGGAGTCTCTCGGTATCCCCTTTTTGGTGGCAGCCAATCCTTGGGACGAAGTACCGGTTGCCAAAGAAAGTGCCAAAACACAGGTCTCCAGATTGGCACGCGAAAAGTTGAAGCATTACTTGAGCAATCATCCTGAGAACACCCTGCCGGTTCTGACCGCCGATACCCTCCTTTCTTTTCGAGGCCAAGCTCTGAACAAGCCTCTCAATGCCGCTGAAGCCTGGCAGTTCTACCAAATTCTAGCCGGCAGAAAGCACCGGGTACTCACTAGCTTTGCCTGGGGAGACCCGTTACAGGGTGTCATCGTGCAGAAGACTGTATCGACCTCGGTGGAATTTGTGCCCTGGGACAAGGATCTATTTCAACGGTACCTGGACAGGAATGAATGGAAAGACGCGGCAGGTGGCTATAAAATTCAGGAAACGGGAACCATCTTGGTTCGACGGATCAAGGGGAGCTGGTCCAATGTTGTGGGCTTGCCAATCCACGAGGTTTATGCAACAATCATGGCAACTCTCCGCGTTCCGAAAGGCTAGGTTTGTCCAGCACAGGTGAATGTCGTGAAATATGAGAAGGATCACGAAGGGACAACTCGTTCTACCGTGAAATTTAAGGAGCGACTACCATGGCTGTAGTTACTATGAAGAACCTGCTCGAGTCAGGTGTTCATTTCGGTCACCAGACCAAGCGCTGGGACCCCCGGATGAAGAAGTTTATCTTCGCCGAACGCAACGGCATCCACATCATCGACCTGCAGAAGACCATTCAGGCCATCAAGGAAGCGTACAACGCTGTCCGGAAGACCGTCCTGGAAGGGAAGACTGTTTTGTTCGTCGGCACCAAAAAACAAGCTCAGCAATCCATTCAGACGGAAGCCGAACGATGCAATATGTTCTATGTGAACAACCGCTGGCTTGGTGGTATGCTCACCAACTTCACTACCATCAAGAAATCGCTGATGCGCCTCAAGAAGATTGAGAAGATGGAAGTGGATGGTACCTACGGGCACCTGACCAAGAAAGAAATCGCCGGTCTGAGCAAGGAAAAAGCCAAGCTCGAAAAGAACCTCGGCGGTATCAAGGAAATGAAAGAACTCCCTGGCATTCTCTTCGTCATTGACCCCCGCAAAGAAGCGATTGCCATTGCCGAAGCCCGCCGCGCAGGAATTCCGATCATTGCCGTGGTTGATACCAATTGTAACCCTGAAGGTATCGACTTTCCCATCCCCGGCAACGACGACGCCATCCGGGCAATTACACTGTTTACCCAAATCATCGCAAACGCTGTTATCGAAGCCGACAATGAGATTGGTCTGACCGTCATTGATTCCCTTTCAGAAGACGAAACCCCTGGAATGGAAACCGCCGGCTTCACCGATTCCGGTCTCGCCGCCACCTTCGATGCCGAAGACGACGAAGTCCGCTAAGAAACGATACAGGAGAAGATTATGGCTATCAGCCCACTCGATGTGAAAAAACTCCGGGATCAGACGGGTGCCGGTTTCGGCGACTGTAAGGAAGCCCTGGAAAAGGCCGGTGGTGATTTTGCCGCCGCCGACAAGTACCTCAAAGAAAAAGGCCTTGCCGCGGTTGCGAAACGTGCCGGCCGTTCTGCCACCGAAGGGCGCGTTTTTGCCGCTGTCGTCGGCAGCCACGCTGCTGTCATGGAAATCAGTTGCGAAACTGACTTTGTGGCACGAAACCCTGAGTTTGTAACCACCGGACAGAAAATCCTCGACGTTCTTGTTAAAGCCGGATCTCAAACTCCCGACAGTGCTGCGGATACCAACCTCAAAGAACTGGCCGTCAAGACAAAAGAGAACTTGAGCATTAAGACTTTTAAGACAATGACAGTTGGTTCAGGTGAAGCAGTGGCGCAATATATCCATGGCGAAGGCCGAATTGGGGTTCTCGTCAAGGTCAAGGTGGCCGATGCGGCCAAGGCTGCCGATCCTAAACTTCTGCAATTCGGCTTTGACTTGGCTCTCCATGCAGCTGCCTTCAATCCCACTTACCTCAACCGAACCAAAGTTGATGCCACGTGGCTGAAGGAGCAGGAAGAAATCATGCGGGTTCGAGATGCCGAGCAGCTGGTTGGCAAACCCGAGAATATTGTCACCGGCATCATGAAGGGAAAGGTTGAGAAATTTCTCAAGCAAATCAGCTTCGTGGATCAGCCTTTCGTTAAAGATGACAAACTAACCGTAACCCAGGCAGCCGAGAAAGTCGGTAAAGAACTTGGGACCAAGGTTGAGGTTGTCGATTACGTTTACGTCCAAATCGGCCTCGAGGCCTGATTTCCGTTTCGAACAACTTGAACGGCCGCCTCTCCTAAATCGGGGGGCGGCCTTCTGTACGATAGGAGGGGACTATGTCCGCTGCGATCAAGGCCGATGCCGAATTGAAAATGAAAAAGAGCGTGAAAAGCCTGCAAGATGAATACTCTCTCTTGCGAACTGGTCGAGCCAGCCCTGCCCTTTTTGAAAAATTGCCTGTGGAATATTACGGATCAAAGACTCCGCTCAGCCAGGTCGCCAATATCTCGATACCCGAAGCCCGTTTGGTGGTGATACAGCCCTGGGATAAAGGGGTCATCGGCGACATTGAGAAGGCGATCCTAGCCTCGGATCTCAGTCTGACACCCAGCAACGACGGCAAGGTCATCCGTATCAATATTCCGCCGCTAAATGAAACACGCCGCAAGGAACTCGTTAAACAGGCAAAGGCTGTGGCGGAAAACTTCCGAGTCGGTGTCCGCAATGTCAGACGTGATGTGAATGATGCTTACAAGAAGCTCCAGAAAGATGGTGAGCTCACCGAGGACGAAGTAAAAAAAGCCTTGGATGAAATTCAGAAGATCACAGACCATACGATTAAGGACATCGACCGGATCGCTGTCGAAAAAGAAAAGGAAATTCTGGAAATCTGACATGCCCGACCCAGCGGCCCTCCCCCTTCATCTGGGGATCATCATGGATGGGAATGGTCGGTGGGCCCAGCACCGGGGTCTCGGGCGGTCTGAAGGTCACAAAGAGGGCCTGAAGGCAGCCAAACGAATCACCAAAGCGGCCTCAGACACGGGTATCCGCTTTCTTTCCCTTTATGTGTTTTCAACAGAGAACTGGAAGCGGGCCGAGCAGGAAGTCTCTTTCCTTATGTTCCTTCTGAAAAATCACCTGCTCAAGGAATGGGATTTCTATCGGGAGAACAGGATTCGAGTCGTCCATAGCGGCGACTTACCAGGACTCCCTCCCGAGGTTCAAGCCGATCTAAAGCAAGTTCAGGCCGACACGGCAGTTTTTGATGGTCTTACGGTCAATTTGGCAATCAATTATGGTGGGCAGGATGAAATTCTCCGAGCTTTCCGAAAATGGCAAAATTCTCCCAATTCCCCGCCCCTCGATGTGGAGAATTTTCATCGCTATCTCGACCAACCCGATCTACCACCTGTCGATCTTCTGATCCGCACAGCAGGAGAAATCCGACTTAGTAATTTTCTGCTATGGGAATCAGCCTATGCAGAATTCTATTTCAGCGGCAAGTATTGGCCAGATTGGACCGATGAAGACCTTCGTTTGGCGCTTAGGGAGTATCAAAAACGGCAACGAAAATTCGGGGGAATTCATGAATAAGCTCGTACTTAGAATTCTCTTGTTTGTTTTTGTTTTGCCAGCGTTGCTGATGGTGTCCATGTGGAATTTCGCCTTTCACCTCCCCTTGGCACTCGTTGCCTTGGTCATCTCTGCCTTAGGTGCGGGTGAAACAGCCGCTCTCTTGCGGGCAAAGGGTCTGGTTCTCAACCCCTATCTTCCTTACCTGCTGGGAATGATCTTTCCTAGTTTTGCTTATTTGGAAAATGCAGGATGGCTTGCTGCCGACCAAACAATGGTCCTTTTGGCCTTCGCCATTATTGCTATTCTGATCCGTCAAATATTCGCCAATACGGAAGAAAACCTCCACACAGTTTTGGGCAAAGTAACCGGTATTGTCTTTACACTGATTTACCCTGGCTTTTTCGTCTATTTTATTTTGAAAGTTCAGTCATTACCCCAGTCCTGGCTTCTATTGCCGATTTTTTTCTTGGCGACCTTTGGAAATGATGCCATGGCATGGCTTTTTGGAACTCTTTTCGGGAGGAATTCCCCAAAGCCTTTTCTCGTGAGTCCTTCAAAAAGCTTGGTAGGTTTTGTGGGAGGTATTTTGGCTACCTTCGCGGTCTTGGTGGGAGCCTTTTTTGGGTTTCCCGAACTTCTGGGAAAAAACCTCTACCTTGTCCTGATCCTGTCTTTCGTTTTCGCACTGACAACCATCGTTGGTGATCTCTTTGAATCGAGTCTAAAACGCAGTGCACGGGTCAAAGATTCGGGAGATGTCATTCCAGGTCGCGGTGGTGTCTTGGACTCTATCGATTCACTTCTCTTTTCTGCGCCGGTGTTTTACTTTTTCCTCCAGTATGGGAGGTTCTAGGTGGATACTGTCATTTTCATCCTAATCGGTTTTGTTGGGCTCAGCCTTGTAGTAACCATTCACGAAGCCGGACATTTTTTGGCTGCCCGCTGGGCCGGAGTGGAAGTAGAGGCTTTTGCCATCGGTTGGGGAAAAATTCTCTGGGCGTGGAAGCCGGGACAAACTGAGTATAGAATCTGCCTCTTTCCCTTGGGTGGTTACTGTAAAATGAAGGGAGAACAGGACCTGATGAATGCCCTGCAAACTCAGGACGGTTCTTACGAGCCGACAGCGGGTTCTCTCTTTGGTGCCGCTCCCTGGAAGCGGATCGTTATCAGCGCTGCAGGTCCGGTATTCAATCTGCTGTTTGCATTTCTAATGTTCTTCTTATTGCTCTGGGCAGGCCAGCCGGAAACGGGTCCGGAAGCTCGAATTCTCCTTGCCAGCGAAGTCGATGGCCGCAGCGGTTTGCCGGCAGATCTGGCGGATTTGCGCACAGGGGATAAGGTTCTCTCGGTTGATGGTAAAGGGATTCGTACCTTCTCGGACCTTCAACGGGCTATTGCTGCTTCTGAGGGGAAGCCTTTGGTTTGGCAGATTGAAAGAGCAGGTCAGATTGCAGAAAAAACCGTGGTGCCACGCTATATAGAAGCTGAAAAGAGAGCTTTGGTGGGGGTATATCCATTCATCACTCCCTTGGTGAAAGCAGTGAAGAGTGATTCCGTAGCTGCCCTGGCAGGATTTCGTCCGGGCGATTTGATTGTGAGTATTCAAGGCAACCCCATAGCGTCTACTCAAGAGTTTTTCCAAGCGCTCACCAGCGCTGGAAACAAGAGTTTCACGGTGTTGGTTCGCAGAAACGACAGCACTGTTGAACTTCTTGTTGCTCCCGATGCGTTGAAATCCCAAAGTCCAGGTTTAGAGTTTGTTTTACCGACGTTCCCCGCCGTTGGTTCAAACCCTGTTCAAGCCGCAGGAGATAGTTGGAATAAAACCTGGTTTCTCCTGGGACAAATGGTTGATGGTTTGATTCAACTGTTCACGGGCAAAGCCGACCCTAAGGAAAGCCTTTCAGGGCCGTTGAGGATCACCTATTACGTAGGAGAGGTGGCTTCCCAAGGATTCCTCGCTGGCTGGGGACAAGGATGGGGAGCCATTACCAATTTTCTGGCATTCATCAGCCTTGCTTTGTTTATGATGAACCTTCTTCCAATTCCCGCTTTGGATGGTGGTTCCATCATCCTCAGCGGTATTGAGGCTGTTCGACATCGCCGAATAGGTATCAAGGCAATGATGCGCTATCAACAAGTTGGTATCGTGTTGATCTTGGGTTTGGTTCTTTTTACGACCTTCAACGATCTTGGCTTTCTTCTAGGCCCTAAATAATCTGAGTTAGTCCCTCGTTGCGTGTGAAGGATTAGTGAAAATCTTTCCGATTGCCGACTTGACTGCTTCCTCGATCTCCAGACGCATACCGTCATCGTCGGCATTGGCATAGATAGCACCAAGCAAGGTTACACGGTAGCTTGGTTTCGTATGGTTCAATGCCAGAGCAACCATATCAAGAACACACTCCTGACAGCGGCACACTTCCGTACGCACTTTGAGCTGGTTTTCGAGCTCAGCCACCACGTAGCGTTCTTTTTCGTTGACGAGAAGGCTGAAGTCATATTTGTCTTGAAATGCCATGAAGTTCCCCTTCCCTACGATTATACGGGACTGCCTTCGTGACCGCCATCAAAATCGACGAACTTTGTCTGTTGAGCATGGAAACCAAGTTTGATCGTCCCAACAGGACCTTTCCGCTGTTTTCCAATAATGAGATCGGTCTCAATGATGACTTGGTTGGTATCCTTGGTCTCGCGGTCGGTTCCGCGGTTTCGATGGAGAAACAACACAACGTCAGCGTCTTGTTCCAATGATCCAGATTCTCTCAGGTCGGCCAAACCCGGCAGTTTTTTTTCTTCAGTGGCCCGGCTCAGCTGACTAAGTGCCACAACAGGAATTTTTAGTTCTCGAGCCAAAGCTTTAAGAGAACGTGAAATGTCAGAGACCTGCTCATGTCGAGGCATATTCGGATTCTCATGCCCAATCAAACTGATATAATCAACATACAAAATCTGAATATCGTTCTTCGCCTTCATTCTCCGAGCTTGAGCCCTTAGGTCAAGCAACTTCATATTAGGAGTGTCATCGATATAGAGTGGGGCTTCGTAGATCTGTGGAATAATGTCACGAATACTAGTCAAATCAGCGGGTCGAATGAATCCATTACGGATTTTGCTCCAGTCCAACCGAGCCTCGGCCGCTAGAATCCGGTCTACAAGGTCAAGGTCAGGCATTTCCAGGCTCAGAAAACCAACAGGAATTTTTTTGGTGATGGCCTGATAGCTGGCAAGGTTCAGTGCAAAGGTAGTTTTTCCAATGGAAGGTCGAGCGGCAATAATGATGAACTCAGACTCATGGAAACCAGTAGTATCGCGGTCCAGGTCTTTGAACCCCGTAGGTACACCAGTAACAAAATCTTTACTTTTGGAGTGGGCGATAATCCGCTCGACACTGAGGGAAACAATATCACCCACTTTTTTATAGTTATGGGTGGTTCGCTCTTCAGCCAGCTCAAAGATCTTTTTTTCGGCTTCTTCAATCAAGAGCCGGCTTTCTATCGTCTCTTCGTAGGACTGGACAATCAACTTGCTCGAAACATCGATGAGATTTCGGCGTACTGCCGAATTTTTTACAATTTGTGCATAGTATTCGGCATTTGCTGCAGAAGGAACCGACTCGGTCAGCTGCGCCAACATGCTCATGCCGCCCACGAGATCCAAGCGCCCGGCTTTGCTCAACGCATTGCTCAGCGTCAGGACATCAACCTCATGTCCTTCAGTCGACATCGACAAAATAGCTTCAAAGATGGTTCTATGAGCTTGTTTATAGAAGTCGTTGGCCCTCAGAATGGGCACGACGACATCAATGGCCTCTTTAGAAAGAAGAAGGGCCCCCAACACGGCCGACTCAGCGTCGAGGTTGTGAGGGGGAACCCGCTCCTTTCCCATATATCAGGCTTCCAAAGCCTTCACTTCAACCTTGATGGTCGCATACTCGCGGTCAAGAACCCGGATCTTCACGTCATACACGCCTACCAGCTTGATGGCATTGCCATGGATGCTGACATAGCGTTTGTCGATGGTCACACCGGCACTTTGCGCCAAATGATCTGCAACGACACCATTGGTGACGGCTCCAAAAAGCTTGCCATTATCACCAGCTGGCATGGAAATCACCAGATTCAAGCCTTGGAGCTTTTCTTTCAGGCTCAAAGCGGCTTTCTTCTTGTCTTCCTTGCGCGCTTCAATCTTTGCGGCACGTTGCTCGATCAGATTCAAGCCATGCTTGGAGAACAATACCGCGAAACCACGTGGCAGAAGGTAATTGCGTCCGTAACCATCGGCAACGGTCTTAACTTCACCCTCATCTCCCAGGTTTTCCACATCTTTCAGCAGAATGATCTTCATAATCCCACCCCTTGCGTTCTTTTGCGAAAATTCACCCATAGTTCTAAAACCGCCAAGATCGGCAACCCTGCCAGAACAACAATCTGACCGTTCCCAGGAACCATCAGAAAGAAGATCAGCAGGACCCGGACCACACCCTGGCTGAAACGGGGCCAATGCCACCGATCCATCAAGGAATGAACGATACCCCACCCCGCCAAAGCGTGGACTATCAGAGCCACCCAAGCCACATTCAACATGGCGTACTGAGCGATTCCCCATTCCCATTCCATCCCATTGCGAGCCAGCAATCCCTGTACCAAGATCACTGCCCACAGCCCTAAAAGAATCCAGGCTCCCTGGGAAGGTACGAAGAAATCCTTCAGCGTCGATCGCTCTTCAACAGGAGCGAAAAGCCGGGTCACCCATGCTGTCGCTCCCCAGAAAAGGAAGAACAAAAGCAAAAAGCTGGCCAAAAAGGTCTTCTTCAGCAGGTCAAAGAACTCGGAGCGGTCCAGCTGTCCCATCAACCCCGAGGCATCCATCCCCGAGGTTTCGAACATCTGCTTCCAAACCTCACCGAAGGAAACCTCCAAGGCTCGGACGAAAACTTCCTGCCGGAGCAGAGAAGCAATCAGCGGAAACAGAACCAAACCGGTGACGGCGGTCACCGCTAGAAGCCGGTACAAAAACCGCCAGCCCAGGCGTTCCATCAAGACGATAGCCACCCAACCGGCGATCAACAAAAAGGGCAGTCCTAGCATCGCCGTGTCCAAACCAGTCCACGGAGAGTGCCTCAATGACTTGACTACCGCCTCAACAGCCGCTATACCGACCGCCGTCGATATAGAAGCCAATAAGAAGGAACGTTCGCCTTGACGAAACTTGACCCACTGAAGCGGCACAAGGAAAAGAATTCCAACAACGCTCAGATGATAAGCAGCCACGGCTAAAACCGCCGACAGGGCCAATTGTGCTCTGTCTCGGTTTTCTTCCTTCATCACTTCCAACCTCAGTTTTTTACGTATGGCAGAAGAGCCAAAACCCGAGCAATTTTCACTTGGCGAGCCAGCTTCCGCTGAAACTTAGCGCTTGTACCAGTGATGCGTCGGGGCAGAATCTTGCCCCGTTCCGTGATGAATTTCTGAAGAATATCCGTGCGCTTCCAGTCACAGGGCCACTTATGCACAGTGAACTTGCAGATCTTCTTCTTGAAATAGACCTTGCCGCGACGGGCACCACGGTCGCCGCCATCTCGGCGATCGCCGCCGTCTCCGGGACGAGTGGCTCCCTTATCCAGGGATTCTTCCAACTCTTTTTGTTCGTTCTCAAAAGACATGCTTTCCCCTCCTCGAGGTGATTAAAACGGAATGTCGTCTTCGTAGGCTTGGGGATCGAAATCATCAGCCGCCGGCTTTTGTGCTGGAGACTTTTCAGGGGAGCGAGCCGGGGCAGAGTAACCAGATTCAGTGCCTCTTCCTTCACTGGAACCACCGCCGCTTCGGCCTGAGCCCAACAATTGCAGATTGTTGACAAACACCTGAATCTTGCTGAACTTTTGGCCGTCTTTTTCCCACCGATCCTGACGCAGTTCGCCCTGCACCGCCACTTGAGTCCCCTTAACGAGGTATTTATTCAAGTTTTCAGCCTGTTTTTCCCAGAGGGTCAGGTCGAAAAAACTAGCCTCATCGGTCCACTGATCCCCTTTCTTGGCACGACGGTTAACCGCCACCGAAAAGTTGCAGAGAGCAGAACCCGAGGCTGTGTAGCGAAGCTCGGCATCGCGTGTGACGCGTCCGACCAGGATGACTTGATTGATATCGCCTGCCATGACTAACCTGCCGTCAGGCTTCCTGTACGATAAACAGGAATTTCAGGATTTCGGTCTGGAGCTTGAAGCTCTTGTCGATTTCAGACACCTTGGATGGGTCAAATTCGACATTGAACAGAATATAATGGCCCCGATCTTGCTTCTTGATCGGATACGCCAAATTCCGTTCGCCCATATCTTCTTCTTTGACGATATTGGCGCCGTTGGCTTTGAGTTCGTTCCGGACGAAATCCAGACCCTTGGTAAAGTGGTCGTTTTCGTGCCGGAAGATGAACACGACTTCGTAAGTGCGCATTGGTCCTCCTTGCGGACTATCGATCCGGTCCCTATAGGCCGGATAAAGAGGCGTTGCCAAACTATCACACCTATGGTTTACTGTCAATTCGGACTATGAAAAGCAAGATCCACTACGAAGAAGACTTATTTTTCCTCAACCTTCAAATGAAATGGGTGCGTGAGGGTCTGCAATTGCAGGTCGATGCCGATTATTTTCAGGACAAAATCCTAGCTGATATCCGGTTTCTTGACGCCACGCTCGATAAAATTCTTTCCACCTTGAAAGAAAATGCCAGTCTGATCCATCGGGCAGAATACCTCTACAACCTGGTTAAAGTGGAAGGCACATTTCTTGAGCTTCTCAATGATGTCCTGGGTGGCACTGGAGATATCCGTGAGGCATTGATTCCATACCGTAATGAATTCCTTCAGCGCCGGGAAAGCCATGAAGCTGACATCCAAGAAATTCGTACTCTCTTAAGGGTTGTAAGCCAAGAAGAAGAGCGTGAGGACGTCATCACCTCCGATGAATTGTCACTTCTCACCCGCCCAGACTCGGAACCTTCGGGAAAGAACTGATCAAAGCGACAGCTTGAGCCAAACTCAAGCCGTCGATAGCCATTTGTGCAGCGGTTGGTGAAATGTACCCCCATAGAGCCAAATAACATTGACAATTGGGGTGTCCAAAGTCGAGATGGTCGATCTGATCATCAATGAGGACTGATGGGCGGCTACCGGCGATTTCGGCGATAATCTCGAGTTTTTTTCGAACTCCTGTATAGAGCGTTCGATCCAGAGGCCAGGACACACCGTGATGAGCCAAGATTTCTACGATAAATTCGGCTTTTTTTGTCGAGAGGATCCAGACCGAGGGGTTGTTGACCTGGGCTTTCAGGGCTTGCCCGATTCCCTGGTAGAGGGGGTTCCAGGAAAGCCATCGGGTGTGGTGCTTCTCAAGTAGACCATCACGCACAGCGTAGAGCCTTTTCTTGAGTTCGGCCAAAACGACGGGACCTTTCACCGCCAAGGTTGCATCAAAGGCATCCTGATCAGAGGGGACGGAGCCACGCCCAGCCCATTCATGGACCACAAGGTAGTCTTCACCCGAACGAATAAAGGGACGGCAGGCGTCAAACCTGGCTCTATAGGCCTGATCGAACGGAGGATCGGGCGGGGTCTCACCGGTGATGCAAATACCGGCGCCAGTCAGCCAACTGGACCGGTAACACTCTTCCAGGGAATCACAAAGCACTCCGTCAAAATCGAGGAAAAGCAGCTCGGCAAGGGGGCTGGAACGCATTGCGAAAAACCTCACTTCATCGTATTCTACACCGTATGAAGACGCATTGGCTGAAAGATATCGACAAAAAATACCGTAACCTCATCCTCGTGGGTGACGTCGGTGGAACCAATACCAACCTAGGAGTTGCCGGTGAATGGAACGGCAAGGTCGACCTTCTTCTCGAGGTGGTGTTCGACAGTGCCACCGTCACGCAGTTTACTTCTTGTGTCAAAAAGACGATGGAGATAGCGAGGGAAAGCCACCCCAACATTTTTTTCAATCTGTGTTGTATCTCAGGTGCCGGACCCGTCAAAGACAACTTCTGCAAAATGACCAACCAGAACTGGGTTATTGATGGCAACGAGATTCAACAGACGCTGGGAGTGCCCACACTGATTATCAACGACTTTTCAGCTATCAGTTTCGGCTTGCCTCTGCTTGATGTTAATGACCCTGCACAGGTGGAGATTCTGCGTCGTCCCGATGGTTCAACGCCTGAGCCTCAAGGCGACCTGAGAGCTGTTGTAGGTGCCGGAACTGGCCTGGGAGTCGGCTTTTTAGCAAAGATGGGTGACCGGTGGCGGGCCTTTCCCAGTGAGGGAGGCCACATGGATTTTGCCGATTTCGATGAAGATACCAAGGGTTTCAAAGCCTGGATCATGGAAAGCATCGATCTGGTTCCCGAATACGAAATGTGCATTTCAGGAATGGGAATCAAGAATGTCTTTTACTATTTTTTGGAAAAGGGTGTTTTAAAAAAAGAGGATCCGACGGTCATATCGATCCTCAGGGAAGCCGATGCCAACAAACCAGCCGCCATCAGCAAAAATGCGGCCAACCACGAGGGTTGCCAGCGGGTCATGATCACCTTTGTAAAGATGTACGCCCGGTTCGCTTCCAGTGTGGCGAGCTTCCTCCTGCCCAAAGGGGGATTCTACCTGGCAGGGGGCATTTCGGGCAAAAATCTGGAGTTCTTTCTAAAAGACAGTTTGTTTGTGAGAACTTTTGAGCAGCACTGCAATCCCAACATTTACCGGGTTCTTCAGGAAATTCCGCTGTACGTCATCAAGGACTATTCCATAAGCCTCTATGGAGCCGCAAATGCCGCTCTGTCTTTGATGGTGTGAGGCGATGACTGAGGCGGATCTTCGTGCCCGGTTTGCAGAAGTCGGGGCTGATTGGGAATTGTCACAGTCGATTCTGACGCGATTGAATGACGGAACTCTCAATCCCCCGGCAGTGATGGTGGCAGAGTTTCCACCCCTTGATGGAAAACAGATTCTCGATTTGAGGGGAGACGGCCCTTGGTCAGTTTCCCGGAGCAAGGCAGAGATTGCATTGCTCCAGCTGTTTCCCGAGGAGGATCCTGGTGTGATCCTGGGAAAGAATACGGGTCAAACTGTCCTATTGGATGGCCCTACCTTAGAGTCGTTTGGTTTGCGCCTCAGCCAGATCACGGCTTTCGGAATACTCAACGGCGGTATGGCGACCAGTTACACGGATACGAAAAAAAACCAGGCACTTGGGGCCGGGTTGTATTCCATTTACAAAAATGACTTGGAGCAAATGGCAATGCAGAATGAAGGCCTTCCCAAAGGCCTCACTCCTGCTTTTGTGCAAGAAGACGGGTCACCCGGACCAACCTATCTGGAATTGAAGATTCGAGTACTCTGTCAAATCAATCTGGCGGCAAAAAAGGCCGGTTTTTCCGGTCCAGGCTTGCAGTTATTTCAGATGACAAGCCATAGTACTCAAGAAAAACTGAAACAGGCGCTCGCGAGTTACGAAAGCATACCCTCTCTGGTCGATCTGTTGCCCCACTCCCCTGGTTTCCTCAACCAGACCCCTACGGCCATCCAGAACTTGGTTGGAACCTTTACCAGCGGAAAAGATGGGCATCCCCGAAAATTTTTTACCATAAAGAAGGATGGGCGTGAACTGCCGTATGCCCTTCCAGGTGGTCATGGACAAAATTTCAGAGTACTGAGGACCGTCTACACCAATCTTCAAAAGGCTGGATACCGCTATGCCTATTTGGGGAATGTTGACAACTTGGGTTACTTACCCAGTCTCAAGGGAATGGCATTGCTGGCTCTGTCTGGAGCGCCAGCCGCGTTTGATTTTGCTTTCAAAACCCCTGTCGATGTCAAAGGTGGTGTTTTGTATCGCGAGCTCTCTGGCAATCTCAACTGTGCCGATATTGGTGTCGCCATTCGAGCCGATCAGGTTGCCGCTGCAGAGAAAAGTGGAACTCCTGTCCTGTTCAATTGCGCCACAGGACTGTTTGATCTCAATCGACTCATTGCAGACCTCGATAGAATAACAGCAGTTTTGCCAGTGAGGCTGAGTGACCAGGACAAGGATGTTGGCCGCTACACTCAAGCAGAGCAGGTTACGTGGGAGGTGATTGGACTGTTGGACCACCCGCTGATCTTCGGCATTGAAAAAAGCCAACGCTTTCTTGCGGCCAAGCTGTTGATCGACTGTCTCCTTACCAGTGGCCTTCATTGGGACGATCCCCGCTTTGATCAGCCCGACCTTGCTCCCTTTCGTGCATTATCTGCGGGGCTCAATGCAGGCCTCACCGCATTGCTGGAGGGACCCTTTGGGTACAGGGCAGAAGGCAAGCATTGGATACCGCTGTCAGAACCAGAGATTTCCCGGCGGATCACCGCCGGAGGATGGAGCTTTCTTTCAGTATAGGGCGATGATTCTACTCCACCCGGTCTTCTGTATCGAACACGACTTTGCCGAGTGCTAACTTGGAAAGATCAGTCTTTCTGCGTGTTTCCTCCATATCCGCCATTTCTCTCCCGAGATCAGGAATCGAATATACGAGGGGCTCAGAGCCTTTGACTTCCAGGGACCGATCTCCAGCTAGATCACGCAAGAGAACTTCTTTCAGAGCCTCCCGTTCAGGCCCAGGCTTGCCGGGGGCGTTGCGTTCATCATCAGGCTGAATCTGATCCAAACGTATCTCGGTCGGTGCCGCAAAAACAAAGTTGATAAGCTTTCGTCGAAGGTTGTTAGTCTTGATGCCAAGGTTTTTGATTCCTTCTTTCCAGCGGCGTACAAGGGGAATACCAAAAAAGAACCCGGAATACAGCGCTGGGACAACTCCTAGGATTCCAGTAACCCAGGCATTGGCCGCATTGACACCAAGATCACTCAGTGCGGATACGCCAGCGACCGTCAGCAAATAGACGATACCAAGATTGTCACCGACATTCCGAACCGCTTCAAAGCCCTGCATTCCAAAGGCTATAAAGTACGTACCGAAAACTAAGTTGAAGGCATTCAGACCAATAATCCAATTGTTCGTCTTAGGGGGATTATTGCTAAAGGGAATCAGCTCTTGGTCGGGCAGTTGGTATGCCCGACCAGATTCCAGGGATGTCTTCATCAGCTCCGGAAAGTAAAAATGAAGCGTTCCAGCGTCACTAACTCTCGGTTCTCCCTCGTATTCGAGCATAATCCGACTGACAAAAATGTCCGCGTCTTGCCGGCTTTTTCCAGTCAGAGCCATCAGTTCTTCCAGGCTGATGGAGCCCTTATTCCTTCTGACAAAGCTGATCACAGCTTTTCGTTCCATTTTGCCACGAACTTCAGGTCGTTCCTCAGACCCAAAAACGAACTCAAAAACCGCCTTATGGAACGGCTTTTTACGGCCTACCTGGCGGTCTCTGGGCTCACCGGAATAGAGCCAGAGTAGAACAAAGAACTCGAAAACCCGGGTCACCATATAAAAACCCATGATGCCCCCACCGGAATCGCCGTGGTCGTCATCACCGCGTTTGGCGAAACTCAGTGCAATGGAAATGACAAGGGCGGCGATCAGGATGAACACAAACAGAGCAAAATATCCTACCAGCATGACCATAATCCAGACCTTGAAAAGAGCTGCCAGGACCTTGCCGAGACCCTGCAGAAATTTCTTTCCAAGGCTTTTTTCGGGGTTGGTCAGACCCAACGGAAACTTGTAAAGAATTTCGCCGCTTTCTGTAACAGCCATTTGCCCCCGGCATTCGGCAACAACCGCAGGTAGCACAGTCTCAACCTGGTACTTTGGGAGACCGGAGACCCCTACGACATCGGCGACCGTACCCCTGTTGCTTTGCCGCCGAAATGCCGAGGCAACTTGATCGCGCACTTGGTCAAAAGGGAAATCGTAGACTTTCTTGGTAGTTTCCATGCAATCAAAGTAGCGTGTTTGAGAGGGTTTGAAAAGCCGTATGTCTTGACAGATAGGTTAGGTTTCGGATAGATTCTTTTTGCTCGCGCCTGTCGTATAATGGCTATTACCTCAGCCTTCCAAGCTGAAGACGTCGGTTCGATTCCGATCAGGCGCTTTTTTTTCACCCCAGCGGAAACAAGGGTTTGACTCCCCTCGACAAAATACGAAGTTCTTCAATTTCTTCTTTGCTGGGTTCCTGAAAGGGACTGGCCGTTTCCAATGCCCAACGAAACCATTTGAGGTATCCCGGTGACAACGCTGCAGTGATCCCCTGGGCTAAAGTGTAACGGAAAGCCAGTTTGGCGTGGCGTTCCTCAGAGAGCGGTTCATACCAGGTTTTTTCCAAAATTTTTTCCGCCCCTTCGGCAAGTTTGGTGCGTGCCATACCTTTAAGAGCAAGGATTCCCATATTCTGTTTTTTTGCTTCTTCCAGCACAGGCAGAGAAAAACTCCCCTCGAGAAGGTTGACCCAGTTGAGGGGGTACAAAACCGAGTCAAAGCGATAACGCGCCATCAAGGCCAAGGCGGCTTCCTGCGAATGTGCCGAAAAACCGATATAGCGGATCAACCCTTCCCGCTTCGCCTTTTCAAAGCTTTCCATGGCACCATCGGGACCAAAAATGGTCTCAACCTCTTCCATCGTGGTGACAGCATGAAACTGGTAGAGATCAAAATGGTCGGTTCCCAGCTTCTGCAGAGACGCCGTTAAAAGATCCCAGGCTCCTTGCCGTGTACGGTTTTCCGTCTTACAAGCGAGGAAGACACGATTTCGCTTGTTCCTTAAAGCAGGTCCCATCCTGTCTTCCGCATCAAAATAGGTCGGGGCGGTATCGAAATAGTTTACACCGGCATCGAGGGCTTCATCGACCAACTTATTCGCTGTCCCCTGGTCTTCACGTGCGGCCAGAATGCCCCCAAAACCCACAATTGACAGCTTTTCACCAGTATTGCCTAACTGACGATATTCCATATTCTCCCCCTTTTCATTTTCATCGTAACACGAACCTATCCAAAGTGGTTTGTGATTTCATTGTTACGGGTTACTTTAAGATTGAGGGGAACAAAGATGAACAGATTCTTTTTTTTGCTTCTGGCATCCATGACGATTGCTGTTACGACACTCTGGGCGGGTGGTCAACCTGAAGCACCACCTGTGATTCCTCTCGATATTCAAACCCGGCCCTATCTAGCGCCGGAGAATCCAGACTCAATCAACAAAACCCTCACTCTGCCCTTTGCTCCACAAGCCTCTGGAAAGCAGGTTCTGAAAGCGTGGTCCTTTACGGTTTATGATGCCTCAGGCAGACAAGTATGGTCGGAATCAAAAACAGAGATGAAAGACAGGGGATTCTTTGGGGAGTTGTTTAACCTTGGTGACCGTCCTCGAGTCGAAGTTCCTGTGCAGCTGATATGGGATGGAAAATCGGCGGAAAACGGTGACTACACTTTTATCCTGACGGTAACCGACAGCCAGGGTCTGACGACGAGAACCCCCCCCGTTGCCTTTACCATTCAAAACGCGCCTGTCAGAATCACCCGCCTTGGAATTGACTATGCGATTTTTTCGCCGAGAGGCAAACGGAATACCGTTACAGTCCGCCAAGCAGGAACCAGGGAGCTTCGCTGGGAAGGAACTTTTATCGATACTTCTCAGAAACCTGTTCGATCCTTCCTTTGGGAAAACACTTCCAATCAGGTTTTGGCAGACCAGGCACCACAGGATTTTGAATGGGATGGAAAGGACGACAACGGTCAGGTTCTTCCAGAAGGGGAATATCATTATTCCTTGAAAGGGACAAACAGGGCAGGAGCTTCGGTGATCCAGATTCTGGATCAACCGGTCGTGATCAGTGAAAAACCTGGTGTCCTTCGGCTGACTTCGGAACAGAACATCTTTTCAACCCGTGCCGACAAGTCCTGGCCGACGGTGTTTACCTTCCGCCCTGATTCGGGAAATGCAGAAGGTCTTGTCGATTGGGCTGTTACCATAACCGATCCCAATCATCCCAAAGTCGCTCTTTGGTCCAAAACAGGAAAGGCTCCACTCCCTGAAACCCTGGTCTTCGAAGGAAAGGACCTCCTGGGGCGTGCTTTGCCGGAAGGGAAGTATCAGGCACTTTTGAGTGCCAACTTCAACAATGGTAATTCTGGAGAGTCACCCGCCAATACTTTTGAAATTGATTTGACCCCACCGCAAGGAAGTCTTCAAATTGCTCAAAAAACTTTCGGTGGAACTGGTCGTTTGACCTTGCCAGTCGTTTTCGTCGGAGACGGTAATGTAACGTGGACCCTGGAAATCCTTGGCCCTGGCGCCAAGTCCCTGCGGAGTTTTCCTCTGGGGGACGTCGGAAAAGCCTCGCTGGAGATTCCTTCCACCGATTCCACAGGGAAACCCCTCCCTGATGGTCCCTATACCCTTCGTGCCACGGCTCACGACCGCGCGGGAAACCTGGGTAGCTCCCTAGCGGCGATCACGAAAGATACCCGATCCATGAAGGTGTCTCTGAATCCTTCTTCCTTGGTCTTGGTGCCCGGCAACTCGGTCAATGGAACTGTCACGGTCGCTCCCGTCCTGGAGGTTCCCGATTCGGTTGTCCGGTCTATCTGGAGTGTTGCATCACTCGATGCCAAGGGTGTCGAAAGCAAACCGGTTGATCAGAAAACCATTGAGGCCGATGTACCGGCGTATGAGTGGGCCCCGGGTAGAAGTCTACCGGACGGAGCTTACAGGATTTCTCTTTCGGTGACGTATTCCAACGGAACTGTGAGCCAGGCACAGAAAGATCTTCGGATCGACACCAATTACCTGAAAGAACCCCAAGGAACTTTAACGGTGTCTGCACCTGTTTTCGGTGGCAATGAACGGACAGTCTTCACGGTGTTTTTCCGAGGGGATTCAGGAATACCATGGCAACTTTCACTGCTCGATAAAACAGGGAAAGAGATGGGTCAGTATCCGCTGGGTTCGGGCGGTGAAGCGTCCGTTACGATACCCACCGCTGCCGAGGGCCCTCTCGCTGACGGTGTTTACACCCTTAGAGCTACGGCCAAAAGTGTCGCAGGTGTCGCTGGAACCATCATGGCGACCATAAAAAAAGACAGTCGGCCCATGAAAGCCTCCCTCGATCTTTCCCGCGGCGTCCTCGTTCCGGGAAAAGGTGCCAATGGTCAGGTTCGTATTACTCCTTTGCTGCAGGTTTTGGACTCGGTTGAAACCTCTACTGTCGAAATCCGCTCTCCCCTCGGACAGGTCTTCACTCAAGAATCGAGGACCGGTTTGATGACTTTTTGGGATTGGGACGGTAAGAATGCCACAGAGACCGCAGCCGACGGTATTTACAAGGTTTCATGGACAGTCCGCTATGCCAATGGAAACCTGTCAAAAGCTTCGGCTGACTTGAAAGTCGATTCCACCGAACTTCAAGGAACACTTGCTGTCTCAGCACCGGTTTTCGGCAGCACAAACCGCCCTTCCATCTCTGTCACCTTTGCGGGAACACCTGGTTACCTCTGGACACTCGATATCCTTGACAAGGCTGATAAGTCCATACGGCAGTTTCCATTGGGAGACACAGGAAAGGCAGCCCTTGAGATCGGTACCGATGCGGCCGGTAAGCCGCTTCCCGATGGAGTCTACACACTTCGAGCTTCAGCCAAAAAGGACGAGGGCATCACAGGAACGGTGATAACATCCATCAGGAAGGATTCCCGTCCGTTGAAGGTTTCAATTGATCTCTCCTCGCCTATTCTTGTTCCAGGAAACAGTCTGAATGGAACAGTCAAGGTGAGTCCTGTATTAGAGGTTCTGGATTCCATCGAAACCACAATACTCGGATTATCAGACGCGGAAGGCCGCACCATTGATGAGAAAACCTGGCAGGGTCTTGTACCCTTCTGGGAATGGGATGGAAAAGACCCTCTCGGAAAAGCCCAGCCGGATGGAATGTATCGACTGACACTAACCGTAGCCTATGCCAACGGTGCGAGAAGCCAGGCCCAGAAAGAACTGAGGATCGATTCCACCTACCTGAAAGAACCCCGGGGAAATCTGACTTCGACTTCTACGGTTTTTGGAGGCTTGGGCCGTCCCGGTGTCACGGTTTCGTTTGAAGGCGACCAGGGAATTTCCTGGAACTTGGAGATCCTTGGCATGGATGGGAAAACGGTGGTCCGCTATCCTCTGGGCGATACCGGGAACAACAGTTTTGAATTCCAGGGATTGGATGATCAGAAGCGGGTACTTCCCGATGGCCCTTATACCCTCCGTGCTTCAGCCGTCAGCAAGGCCGGGGTCTCCGGTACCGCTCTTTTGCAGCTCCGCAAAGACAGCCGCCAGGGCAATGCATCCCTCGACCTTTCCCGAACCGTGCTTGTCCCTGGTCGCGGTGCCAATGGAGTCGTGAGGATCACTCCGATTCTGGAAGTCGTGGACTCGGTTGAGAAGACGGTGTTGAGTGTCTTGGGTCCCGATGGAAAAACCATCGGGGAAAAATCCAGCGAGGGCACGGTTCCGTTCTGGGATTGGGCAGGACAGGACAGCAAAGGAAAAAATCTTGGCAACGGTACCTATCAGATTGCTCTGACAGTGAACTATGCCAATGGTTCGGTGGCACGGGCTCAAAGCGAGGTGAAGATCGATTCCACCTACCTCAATGATCAGGGCCCGCTGGTAGAAATGACGCTCTCAACCAAGACCTTTGCACCCAACAATGTCGATGGCCCCACCGATCTGACGGTGCTGATCAAGACAACCGAAGGGGTGGTTCCGGTTGCCAGCTGGCAGCTGGTTGTCCTGGATCCACGGGGAAAACCTTTCAGGCAATGGACAGGAAAAGGAATACCGCCCAAAAGCGTGTATTGGGATGGTAAATCGGACACCGGCGAAAATGTGGAGTCGGGGGAAGACTATCAGCTACAGCTGAGGGTTTCCGATACACAGAACCATGTTACCCGCAAGCAGGAAACGGTGACCATTGACATCTCGGTGATCAAACTGGCCGAAGGCAAATACAAGATTGTGGTCAGTTCCATCCAGTTTGCCGGCTATTCTTCCGACGTCTTCAAAGTGCAAGGCGAGTTGCTGACCAAGAATCTGTTCGTTCTGAAACGCCTGGCCAACGCCCTCGGCAAATTCCCCGGGTACAAGATCCGGTTGGAAGGCTATGCGGTCAGCGAGTTCTGGAATGACCCCAAGACGGCAGAGTGGGAACAGAGAACACAGTTATTGCCCCTTTCGCTCGATAGGGCGCAGGCGGTCAGGAATGTCATGGTTCTTTTGGGAATAGAGCCAGAGCGGTTCGCCGTTCAGGGATTTGGCGGCGACCGGCCCATAGTCCCCAATTCTGATCTGGAAAATCGCTGGAAGAACAGGCGGGTCGAGTTTTACCTCGACCGTACCTGATCGTCACGGGGGGATTACTGACCCAGGAGCTGGAGGGTCGATTGGGAGCGCTGGTTGGCCTGGGCCAACATAGCGTTGCCCGATTGGACCAGAATCTGGTTCTTGGTGTAGTCGACCATCTGTTTGGCCATATCGACGTCTCGAATACGGCTTTCGCTGGCCTGAAGGTTTTCGGCTCCGATGTCGATTCCTTTGCCAGCGAATTCCAGCCGGTTCTGATAGGCTCCAAGATCAGCCCTCTGTTTGCTCACCCGATTGAGAGCCGCGTCAAAGGTCATGATGGCGCGGTTGGCATCTTCAGCGTTTTCCAGTGAGATCTTTTTCCCATCTCCCAAATCCTTGAGCCCAAGGGAGGCAGAAGTGACAGTTCCGACATAGACCCGTGTCCGCTGGTCCACATTCGCACCAATATGGAACCACATAGCGGAAGGTACTGTATTGGTTCCCTCTTCACGGGCAAAGGCTCCCGTCAAAAGATTCATTCCATTGAACTGGGCATGCGAGGCTACACGGTCGATCTCATCGACCAGCTGGCTGACTTCAACCTGAACCTGCTGGCGGTCCTGTGCGGTATAAATTCCATTTGAGGATTGTACGGAGAGTTCTCTCAGCCGTTGCAGGATATCCTGAGTTTCTTGAAGGTAGCCCTCAGTCGTCTGAAGAAACGAGATTCCATCGTCAGCATTCCTGGAAGCCTGTCCCAATCCCCGGATCTGAGACCGCATCTTTTCCGAAACCGCCAAACCTGAGGCATCATCACCGGCCTTATTGATCCGGAACCCAGAAGCAAGTTTTTCCATGTTCCGAGAGACATCTTTGACCGAATCGCCTTGGACCCGCTGGGCGTTAATGGCACTCATGTTGTGGTTGATAATCATTTCGTTGCTCCTCCTTTTTCCCATCGGATGTTTTTCCATCGTCATCAAGAGAAAAAATAGGGTATCCTGAATCTATGGCCGAATCCTTTCTAGAAGCACTTCGTTCCGATCCCAGTTTTGCCGCCCAGGTACAGGCCTGGCATACTTTCCCCGAAAGAGAGGGGCGCTACAGCGCCTTTCCCGAAGATCTCTCGCCCCGTTTGGCAGAAGGCTTGCGTCGGAGAGGAGTCGAAAAACTCTACAGTCACCAAGCACAGGCTTTCACCGCAGCACGAGAGGGCCGCAACGTTCTTGTAGCTACCCCGACCGCCAGTGGAAAGTCCCTATGTTACAATCTGCCGGTTATGCAGACCCTGTTGGAGCATCCTGAAGCACGCGCCCTGTACCTATTTCCCACCAAGGCTCTCAGCCAGGATCAACAATCTGAACTGAACGAGACAACTTTGGGAGCTGACCTGGGTCTGAAGATTTCCACCTATGACGGCGATACCCCGACCAGCCTGCGCGCTTCGGCCCGTGAAACGGGTCAAATTATCATTTCCAACCCCGATATGTTCCATTCGGGCATTCTTCCCAATCATCCCAAATGGATTAAGTTCCTCAAGAACCTCCGTTATGTCGTCGTTGACGAGGTCCACACCTACAGGGGAGTTTTCGGAAGTCAGGTAGCCAATGTTCTAAGGCGGCTGCGCCGTGTCGCGGCTTTTTATGGGGCAAATCCTCAGTTTATCGCCTGCTCGGCCACGATTGGGAATCCCCGGGAACATGCCGAAGCTCTTTTGGGTGTACCGGTTGAACTGGTAGACCAATCAGGAGCGCCCTCGGGTCGGCGGCATTTCGTACTCTACAATCCCCCCCTGGTCGACCGGGTTCAAGGAATTCGGCGGGGAACCGTCAATGAAGCGCAGGCTCTTGCGGTCAAAGTGCTCACAAACGGCCAGAAAGTCATTGTGTTTGCCCGCAGTCGGGTGCGTGTCGAATTGATCGCCAGCTACATCAAGGAACGTCTGGCTAATCTCTATACGGACAACAAACGGATTCGGGTTGAAAGCTACCGCGGAGGGTATCTTCCGAATGAACGCCGAGAAATCGAGAAGGGGTTGCGGGAAGGGACCATCCAGGGCGTGGTCAGCACCAATGCTCTGGAACTGGGCATCGATATCGGGGGACTCGATGTGGCAATTCTGGCGGGTTTTCCCGGCAGCGTCAGTTCGGTCTGGCAACAGGCTGGCCGGGCAGGCCGAAGGCAAACTGAAAGTCTGGCAATTCTGATTGCCAGTTCCTCACCGCTGGATCAGTACATGGTGGCCCACGACCAGTACTTCCTGGAGAGGCCCCCTGAGGCAGCCTTTATCAACCCTGAAAATCCCTACATCTTGATGGAGCACATCAAATGTGCCGCTTTTGAGCTCCCTTTCGAGGGAAGATTGGACACTGTGAACGACGCTTTTTTTTCCCAGGCAGCTCCTTTTCTGGGTGTTCTGGAGGAAGAGGGAACGGTTCGTCATACAGGGGGAAAGTGGTACTGGTCTGGTCTGGCCTACCCCGCTGAAAATGTCAGCTTGCGAAGCGCCACCGCCGAGAACATCGTCATAATCGATACCACTGGTGGTAAAAACCAAGTTCTTGGTGAGATGGATCGTCCCAGTGCGAAGGAGATGATTTTCCCCCAGGCAATTTACCTTCACCGTGACCGCCAGTTCTTTGTGTTGGAGCTGGATTTGGCCAACCGCCGTTGCCTTGTTGAGGAACGCGATGTCAATTTTTACACCGATGCTGTCGTGAAAACGGATCTGAAAGTCCTTCATGAGGATCAACGGTTCAATGGGCCAGGGTGTACCCTTGTTTTGGGTGATGTCCTGGTGCGGACACAAGTCAGCCGCTTTAAAAAGCTGAAATTTCATACCCATGAAAATATCGGTTACGGCGAAGTGGCGCTTCCCGAAGAGCAGATGCACACCCGAAGTCTGGCCCTGATTTTTGAGGAAGGCCGTGCGGCAAGAGCGCTTGACGGTCTTCCAGAAGAGTTGAAGGGACCCGTGATGGCGCGCATCGGTCACCTTCTGCATGCCGTCGCGCCGGCATTCTTGCTTTGCCAAGGACAAGATTTTGGTGTCTCAGAACGGCTGAAGGACCCTCATTTTGATGCCCCGGCAATCTTTGTCTATGACCAGTCACCAGGTGGATCTGGTCTAGCGGAAACCCTGGTAAGCCAGCTTGAAAAGGTTCTGGCAGCGGGTGCTGATCTGGTGGCCGCCTGCCCCTGCCGGGAAGGGTGTCCCAGCTGTGTCGGCCCGCGGGACCCCGAAGAGGAAATCGGTTTGAATCCCAAGGAAGGCCTTTTGCAACTTCTCAAAGGTTGGCTGGAGGTCTGATGGCCGATCTCTGGGAAAGACTGAGGGCAGCAAAGGTCCGCAATGAGACTCAAGAACGGAATTCCAAGACGGCAATTGAGCCGGATAACACCGTCGATGCTGCACCGCCAGGGTGGTCTTGGGTGGCTCCCCTTGTTGCTGAGCGCACCGTGACCTTTGAGCTGGAAGCTGGATTCTGGGGCCATTTCCAATCTCATCTCAGCCCTTCAGATTGGTATGGCGTGCTTTGCTTCGACACGGAAACAACCGGGCTTTCCGGGGGAGCTGGCACAGTGGCATTCCTTGTTGGCTGGGCTTCGCTGGTTCCCACTTCGAATCCGGAATGCCCTGTTGTCGAGGTCCGGCAATGGTTTCTTCGCGATTTATCCGGTGAAGCGGATATGGTGGCCCTTGTAGAGCAAGCACTCCTCGGCGCAGATGAACTGGTGAGCTTCAATGGAGCGTCATTCGACCTGCCTTTGCTGCGAAGCCGTTGGGCCCTGAACGGACGGTCCTTTCCCAACATTCCCCACAGGGATGATCTTCATGCCGCACGGAGACTCTGGAAACGTCTGCTGGAATCCTGCCGGCTATCCCGCCTGGAGGAAACAGTCCTCGGTATACAAAGAATCGATGACGTGCCCGGCAGCCTCGTGCCCGTCCTCTGGTTCGACTACCTGCGCAGCGGTGCCGCCCCAGACTTCCTCACTCCGCTCGAAGGCGTACTGCGTCATCATGCCCAGGATGTGTACTCACTCCTTTGTTTGGATCTCGTACTTGCTTCGTTAAGGAAAGAACCCGCCAATCTTCGTTGGAAAGAGACCTTTGGGCCGTTTCCTCATCGAAAACATCTCGCTCGACCAACTTTGGAAGGCCTGCTCCACCCCGACTTGGGCAGAGAAACGCCTGTCGATTTCTGGGGTTTGCTTGACCTGCAGAAAGCCGAAACCCGTGTGGACAGGCTAGAACAGGCTTGGTTACAGAAGCAAACCGAACCTCTGGGCTTGGCTTGGGCGGATCATCTCAAGCGGCTTAAGAGCCCACAAGCCGTCGAAATCTGGACACAGCTCTGGACGCAAAACCGTTCCTTTCCAGCACTCGAGGAATTATTGAAGTGGCTGGAACACCGTGAAAAGGGACCAGAAGCCCATCGCCATGCCCTAGAATACCTCAGCGACGCCTTTCAATCTCCCTTTCTCCCTCAGGCCTGGAAAACCAGCTTAGAAAAGCGAAAAAAACGATTGCAGGAAAAAAATCCACCGAGTCATCCATCTTGGGCTTAGACTAGGTGTTCCCCTAGGAGGTGAAAACTTTGACTGACCATTTGACCACTCTCTGTGACTTGGTGGAACGCAATGCCCATCAATGGCCTGGCCGTAAATCCCACCGTTGGAAAACCTCCACAGGTTTTGACGAAAGAAGCTGGGCTCAATTTCGTGAAGAAGTCGGGATCCTGGCACTCGGTCTGGAGGCTGCCGGTGTCGGACACGGTCCTGCGGCTCTGTTTGCAGACAATCGTTTTGACTGGGCAGTCACTGACCAGGCACTGCTTCATTTGGGAGCACCCAGCGTTCCAAGAGGTTCCGATACTGCCCCAAAAGAACAGAAATTCTTATTCCTTCACAGTGATGCCCGGTGGCTTTTCGTCGAAGGGATTAGGAATCTAGCAGTACTAGCAGAAGAGTTCACCCCTGAAGATCGGTATCCTGAATTCGTCTTTCTATTCGATACTCCGGAAAACCTCGACTCTATCCCTGAGCGCTGGCGTCCGCTGGTCAAAACCTATGAGCAGGTTCGTCAGAAGGGTCAAGAGCGCTGGCGTTCGGAACCACAGGCGTTGGTCCGATTGCGAGCTGGTGTCAAGGGATCAGACATCGCATCGGTAATCTACACCAGCGGAACATCGGGAAACCCTAAAGGAGTCATGCTGACCCATGACAACTTTCTTCATAACATCCGGGCCATATCACCATTATTGCAGGTCGACCCCGAGGCCGACGAACTGACGGTTTCAGTGCTACCTGTCTGGCATGTCTATGAGAGAAGCTTTGAGTATTGTTCCAGCTTCTGTGGCATGACCCTTTTCTACTCGTCTGTTCGTAATCTGGCAGAAGACCTGCTGAGGGAAAAGCCCACCATCGTAGCTTCAGTACCTCGGGTCTGGGAATCGATCTATGGCAAACTGCAAGACAAAATGTCCAAGGAAAGCGGTGCCAAAAGAGCGATATTCGGACTGTTTGTCGCCGTTGCAAGGAGCCGGTTTCGTGCTCAGCTGGCGTTAAAAGGATGGAGACCCCGCTTGGAGCCACATCCGTTTGCCTGGGCCGGGATTCCCTTTCACGCCTTGGCTTGGATTCTCTTGACTCCCTTCGACAAAGTCGCTCAAAAAGTGTTTGGACCCCTTCGTGCTTTGTTGGGAGGCCGGATGCGGGCCAGTTTTTCTGGTGGGGGGTCTCTCCCTCCGACAATCGACCTGTTTTTCAATATGATTGGCATCACCCTTGTGAACGCCTACGGTATGACCGAGAGTTCTCCCGGTTCCATTACCCGTAGGCTCGACCGAAATGTCCCCAATTCCATTGGCATACCGCTTGATGAGGTTGAAGTGCGGATAGTTAAGGAAGATGGAACACTTGCAGGAGTAGGTGAAAAGGGCATGATTCATGTCCGTGGTCCCAACGTAATGTCTGGTTATTATAAAAACCCAAAAGCAACAGCCGAGGTAGTGGATGCTCAAGGTTGGCTTAACACGGGTGATCTGGGAGCATTGAGTCACTCGGGGGACTATGTCATCACAGGTCGGGCGAAGAGCACCATCGTTTTGGTTGGCGGCGAGAACGTCGAACCCGAACCCATCGAAGAAAAACTGCAGGAATCGGATTTCATCGAACATGCTGTCGTGGTGGGACAAGATAGAAAGAGCCTCAGAGCAATCCTGACGGTCAACGAAGACCATTTAAAAAAGTTGGGAGACCGTCTAAAGATCGGTTGGGATGAACTGTGGCATCACGGTGGTGATACGGTCAGGCATACCAAAATTCTGACAGCACTAAGTGTTGAAATCAAGCGGCTGGTCAATCGGGAAAATGGTTTCAAACCCTTTGAATCCATCACGAAATTTGTGGTCCTCAAGAAAAAGTTCCAGATCGGCGATGAACTGACTCAAACTATGAAAGTCAAGAGAAACGTCGTGGAACAAAAGTATGGGCAACTGCTCGACGAAGACGAAAAAAAGAAACAAGAGTCCAAGGAACTCTGAAGGAACGGCCCTTCACTTCAGGGTGAAGGGCTTGGTCTTTTTCAACAAGGCCGCAAAAGTGCCTTGCGGCAATGCATTGGTGGCAACAATCAGCTGTCCCTGATAGTAATAGCGCAGGTAGGGAATTTCCCGGTTGTCAAACGTGTCTTCTTTAAACTCCATGATTCGTTGAAAAAGTGGGTGCCGGTTGTAAGTCAACAGGAAAATGGCAGCCTGATCCGTAAACTGCGGCAAAAACGAATCCATGGCGTGCCAATCGGGACACCAGTCCTGGGTAAGTACAACAACGACTTTCTCAGCGGCATTTCTGACCTCAGAAGGGAATTCCCCTTCCAGCATTGCAGTTCTTAGGGAGTCTTCGTTTAATGTTCGATAGGCCATAGCGGCTCCTTCTAACCCAACAAGATATCGAAGATCTCAACGCAAGCCCAGGGTTTCTCTCTGTCCCCCCTTCCTTTTTTCCTCTCTTTTTCACTATAATCCAAGATATGAAGCCCCAAGTCAGTCTGCTGAAACCTGAAGATGCCACAGGAGCACCGCTTTATCTCCTCCGTCGGGGGTCGATGGAGGTGGTACTCTCCGGTTATGGTGCTGCCATTCGCTCAATCCGAATTCCCGATGCCAAAGGCGTGGTCGACGAGGTCACACAGGGTTGGGACGACGAAGAATCCTGGAGAGTGAATCCACCATTCTTTGGTGTCTGTGTAGGACGTTTCGCCAATAGAATCGCTGATTCTCGTTTCAGTCTCGAGGGCAAAGTTTATGAACTTGCGGCCAACGACGGCCCCAATCATCTTCATGGAGGCCAGCTGGGTTTCCATCAGCAAGTTTGGGCTTCAGCACCCTTTGAGTCGGAACTGGATGCCGGTGTTGAATTCCGGTTGATTAGTCCTGATGGCCAAGACGGGTATCCGGGCAGGTTGGAGGTGAAAGCCAGGATCAGTTTGACTGACCGTTACGTGATCAAGACTGTTTTTGAAGCTGTCACTGACAAACTGACACCTATCAACCTCACCAATCACACCTACTTCAACCTCGGTGGACCCAAACATGAATCGATTCTCGATCATGTTTTCTGGTCCGCTGCCGCTGAATGGCTTCCCGTCGGACCCTCTCTCATTCCAACAGGAGCCGTCCAATCGGTAGCCGATACCCCGTTTGATTTCCGTGTACCCAAACTGCTGGGAAGAGACTATGCCCGTGTGCAAGGTGGCTACGATCACTGTTTTGTGCTTGATGTGAAAAACCGGCCCCTTTCATCAGTTCGTGAAGCCGCCAGAGCCACCCTCCCTGCCAAGGGACGAACACTTAAGCTCTATACTGACCAAAGTGGGTTTCAACTTTATACGGGCAATTTCTTGGGTGGGGTGATAGGAAGAGAGGGTAAGATTCTTAAACCGACTGCAGCATTCTGTCTGGAAAGCCAACGGTTCCCCGATTCTATCTCCCGGCCGGAATGGGTTGCTTCCATACTGAAGCCTGGAGAAACCTACAGGCATGAGTTCCATTACGCCTTTGAGTTCTAAAGCTCTCATTCGTTCTCATTGACAGCAGAAATTTGAGGGGTTAGGCTTCTTAACAAGAGGTACACCCTATGCTGACCGATATCCGCCGCCTCCGGAACGTCGCCATCGTTGGACACACCGGAACAGGCAAGACCACTTTGCTCGAACAACTGCTTTTCCACGGAAAGGTCATTCCCAAGGCGGAGAAGGTCGAAACAGGTCGAACTGTTAGTGACCATACCGACGAAGAAGTTCGACGCGGAATCTCCATTCACACCACCCTAAGCCACATAGCCTGGCAGGAAGCCAAAATCAACCTTTTTGATACCCCAGGCTCTGCCGATTTCTCAGGCGAGGTCATTGCTGCGTTCCGTGCCAGTGAAGCGGCTTTACTGGTGGTCGGTGCCCGTTCAGGGGTTCAGATTGAAACTTTGAAGCTGTGGCGTTTCCTGGGTGACCACAATATGCCACGGATGGTGTTCATCAACAAAGTCGACAAAGCTTCCAGCGACTTCTGGCAGACCCTGGACGACCTCAAAGACAAATTTCCCATGCCCTTCCTGCCTGTTACCATTCCCTTAGGGCACGATATGGACCACCGGGGTGTTATCAGTCTCCTCGACATGAAAGCTTATCGTTTCTCGACTTCTGGAAATCCAGAAGTTGCCTCGGAAATCCCGTCTGAATTTTTGGCTGAAGCAAAAAAAGCCCGTATCGCCTTGATCGAGGAAGCTGCCGAGGCGGATGAAGAATTGCTGGAGAAATTTGCCAGTGAAGATACCCTTGATACAGAGGATATCAAGAAAGGCTTGCGTGTCGGTTTGGAGAAGAACCAGTTTGTGCCGGTTTTTTGCGGCTCAGCCTTGGTTGGTTCAGGACTGGTACCTTTTCTGGACTTTGTCGCCTGGGACGCCCCTACTCCCTTCAAAATCACCGAACCTTGTGTCAGCGGAGAAAAAGAACGGATTATCAGTCATGAAGGTCGATTTTCTGGTCTGGTCTTCAAGACAACCATTGATCAATTTGCCGGCCGCTTGAACTACATAAAAGTAGTGACAGGCAAACTTGTTCACAACACCGAATCGTATGTTCCTCGGTTGGGAAAGAGTATCAAGCTCGGAAAGCTGTATCTTTCTGTTGGAAAGAAACTGGTTGAAACTGATGAATTGGATGCAGGTGACGTTGGTATCATTGCCAAATCCGACGACTTGAAGACCAACGACACCCTCTGTCCTGCCGACGATATCATCCATTATTTGCCCTTGGAGGTTCCAAGGCCCGTGTATTCTACCACCATTGCCGCCAAGGTTCAGAAGGACGAGGACAAACTCAGCCAGATCCTCACCAAGGAAGCCGAGCAAGATCCGACGTTTGCCGTGAGCTATCAGCATGATACAAAGGAAACCATCCTGTCTGCATTGGGTGAATTGCAGCTATCCATTCTTCTCGACAAGCTCAGAGATGCGAAAATTGACTTCTTAACAAAACCACCGAGAATCAGCTACCGGGAAACCATCACGAAACCAGGAGAAGCTGAGTACACTCACAAAAAGCAAACTGGCGGCCATGGCCAGTATGCAAAAGTCCTGATGGACTTCCGTCCGCTCGTACGGGGTGAAGGCTTCCAATTTGGAAGTACGCTCAAGGGACAGGGTGTGTCCAAAGGGTATTTCATTGCCATTGAAAAGGGCGTCCACGAAGCAATGCAGGAAGGCTTTCTTGCAGGCTATCCGATGGTTGATATTGCGGCGAACATACAGGATGGAAAGGAACACCCTGTCGATAGTTCCGAGCTAGCATTTAAGCTGGCGGCGCGGGGTGCCTTCAGGGAAGCTATGGCCCAAGCTCATCCGATTTTGCTGGAACCGATTATGAATCTTTCAGTCTACATTGAGGAAAAGTACCTGGGTGATATACTAGCTGACCTGTCGAGTCGAAGAGGTAAGGTTCTTGGACAGGAGAGTTATGGTAAAGACATTGTTGTGGTCAAAGCTCAAGCACCCCAGTCAGAAATTCAACAGTACGCCTTGCAACTGAAAGCCCTGACCAGCAGCACCGGTGCTTTTGAGGCAGACTTCGATCATTACAGTCCCTTGGGCTCCAAGGAGACAGATCTTCTTATGAAAGAGTATCAAGCTCATAGAAAAGCCGGTGATCACGAGACCTGAACCGGAACACAGGCAAAAAAAAACCGGTCCTTTGGGACCGGTTTTTTCTAAGAAACTTTCTTCTGAAAGCTTAGTCCATCAGTTCGGAAGGACGGCGGGCGGTGTTGCCAGACTTTTCACAGATGGCGACATGCCGCATCTTTCCGTTTTCAAAAACAGACTTCATGCGGATCTTTCCGCCCCACTTGCTCAAAAGTTCCTGGGCCCCTTCACGACGGGCGTTCTTCGAAATCGCTTTCTTGGCCATCTAATGCCTCCGGTCAAATTCTCAAAAGAAATTAACCGATTCAGGTTGTTTTGTCAAGGAACCTTACCTTAGGCAACACCCTGGGGCCAAGCATGATGGGGGTCTCTGAGCGTTTCCAACGTAAAAGGCAGCATTGGCAACATTTCTTCCGCAGTTAACTGCCGATCTGCCGCATTGACCGATTCTCCCCTCAATTTTCTAGCTCTTGCTAAAAATGATACAGGAATCTCGGCTTCTGTTGAGAAGGGCTCACTGATCCCACGAACAATCGTAGACAACGGTGCACCATCAAAACCATCTCGAAAGGCAATCCATCCCGGAGTATCCCAGTGCTTATAGAGTCCCCAGGGGAGGGAAACAGAACCACAACCGAGTATCATATCTTGAGAGGTCCAGGCTTCCCACAGGTCAAAAATCTCTTCCCAGGAAAGGGGCTGGCGAGCCCAATCCAAAAAAACAACAGAAGCACCTTCGGGAAAGTCCTGAATAACCTCGGGAACAAGCTCTAGCAAACGGGCATCATCTGAACCTAGAAAAGCTCGGGGAATCTGATTCCCCTGGATCACCCTTCCCTCGTCATCAACGAAGGCTCCGTAAGGGGGATCTGGATCCCAGTCGGATTCGGGAGTTTCAGTCCACTGGGATACAACCAGTTTGAAAGGCTCTAGAACCTCAAGAGGAATCGTCGCAAGTAGGGAATGCACACCCATGAAAGAACCTCCGTTCCTGACAATTTTCGGCAGAATCGGAGATAATCTGAGAGTTTACCCTATTTTCACTCCCATTCAATGGTCGAGGGAGGTTTGGAGCTGATATCGTACGTTACCCTTCCAACGGCTCGGACCTGATTTGTAATCAAACTGCTGATCTCAAGGAGATCCTTCATCGGAAAAGGATAAACATCTGCACTCATGCCGTCTTTTGAGACTACAGCGCGCAGAGCTAGGACAAAACCATAGTCCCTGGCATCCCCCGTGACACCAACAGATCGAACAGGTAGCAATACACTAAAGGCCTGCCAGATTTCTCGGTAAAGTCCCCGTTTTTTCAGCTCATTGATATAGATCCAGTCGGCATCTCGCAAAATATCACATTTTTCCCTGGTGACTTCCCCCAAAATACGGATGCCAAGACCTGGCCCTGGGAACGGATGGCGCCAAACCACGGCTTCTCCCACTCCCAGCTTTTCACCGAGAGCCCGAACTTCGTCTTTATATAGCATTTCCAGAGGTTCCACGATCAACCCTGCTGCGCGCTTAGCCTCGACCAGGGGAGTCCCAACATTGTGATGACTCTTGATCACCTGGGCTTTTTTTCCAACCCCTTTGCCGCTCTCAATCAAGTCTGTATAGAGGGTTCCCTGGGCGAGAAAATAGTCGTTGAGTTGTAGCTTGGAAACCTCTTCTTCTTGAACCCTAATGAAAGTGTCACCAATTGCTTTTCGCTTGGCTTCGGGGTCTGATAGCCCCTCCAACGCTGAAAGAAATCGCTTTTCGGCTTGGATGAGGTGAAGGTGCTTTGCACCGAGCTGACGAAGGATTCCGGCCACCTCTTCACTTTCGTACTTACGCATCAAACCGGTGTCGATGTACATGAGATGAACCTGAGCCGGATCCAGGATTTTGAGAAGCATAGCTCCGGCAACAGTCGAGTCAACTCCCCCAGAAATTAAAAGAAGGACATCCTTCTTTCCTACCCTTTCTCGGATCTTATGGCTCTCCAGCTCGAGAACCTTGTCAAGTGTCCAATCCTGCGCTGCATTGCAGATGCGACCAAAGTTGGCAAGAATCTGAGTACCAAACTCATTGTGGCTGGTTTCAGGATGGAACTGAATACCCCAAATCCGCTTTTCCGGATTCCAGGCGGCGGCAGGATGGTTGTCGCTGACGGCGGTGATTTCAAAACCAGGTGCCAAGGCGGCAATGCTGTCACCGTGGCTCATCCAGGAGTTGAACCCTGAAGGAACACCGTCAAAAAGTGGATTTCCTGTTTGGAGGGTTAGCGGCACACGACCGTACTCTTTGACTGAAAGGCTTTCGACCCGCCCTCCGCAGAGGTGTGTCATCAATTGAAAGCCATAACAAATCCCCAGTATCGGAATACCCAAAGTGAAGAGTTGGAGATCGACATGGGGAGCTCCGTCCTCGTACACAGAATAGGGCGATCCGGAGAGGATGATTCCTTTTACATTTTTCAGCCTAGCGGAATTGAGAGGAGCATCATGGGGAGCAATTTCACTGAAAATTCCCACTTCTCTCAAACGTCTGCCGATCAGTTGACAGGTTTGTCCCCCAAAATCCAGGATCAGGATCGTATCCACGGGTCCGTCCTTTGAAAAGTCTGGGCTTTATCAGGACCAACAGAAACTACAGCTATGGGAGTCTCAACGAAAGATTCGATGAATTTGAGATAGTCCTTAGCGTTTTTCGGCAAGTCCTCAAACTTCCGTAGAATGGACAAATCTGTTTTCCAACCCGGGAATTCCTGAATCACCGGCTCTGCTGTTTCGAGATCTTCAATGGTGGTTGGAAAGTCGATGGTGATTTTGCCGTTCAAGCGGTAACCAGTGCAGACTTTGATGGTGTCAAAGCTGTCGTAAATATCCATCTTGGTGATCACCAAGCCATCAAGGCTATTAGTCCAGCAAGCGTATCTGAGGGCAACAAGATCGAGAAACCCTGTTCGTCGGGCGCGTCCGGTAGTGGTTCCAAATTCCTTGCCGATACGCCGAATTTCTTCCCCCAGGTTGCCATCCCGATCCGATCGGAACTCCGTTGGAAAAGGTCCGTTTCCAACTCTGGTGGTATACGCTTTGAAGACGCCGAACACCTTGTCTATTGCCCGAGGTCCGATACCTCCACCCAAAGCGGCCCCACCTGCGGCCGAATAGCCAGAACTGACAAAGGGATAGGTTCCCCAATCAAGATCGAGAAGGACTCCCTGAGCCCCTTCGAACAAGGTATGCTTTCCTTTGTTTTTCCTCATAAAAGCTGCCTGGTCAACCACCAAGGGGCGCAGCCGCTCACGGTAAGGCTCAAGAAAAACCTTTTCTGCGGGCCGTAAATGATTCCAAGTCTGTTCACTAAACAAATCTCCGACACGGACACCATCACGGTGAGCCTTGAGAGCGTAGGTGACGCCAATTCCGCGGCCTGTGGTTCCAATGGGAATCCGGCGCTGGGATTCCATCTGTTGGTCGAGTTCTTTGTAGGTGGATAGAACCAGGTGGGCTCTATCACTGACAAAGACCCGTCCTACCCAATTCACACCAGCTTCAGAAAGGCCGTCCAATTCCGTGAAAAGGGCTGCCGGATCAACCACCATACCGGCACCGAGAATAGAAACCTTTCCAGGACTGACGACACCAGAAGGGACAAGGTGGAGTTTGTAAACTTGATCCCCGTGGATAATTGTGTGGCCGGCATTGGCACCGCCAGAGTAACGGATTACCATTTCAGCACTTTCCGAAAGGAAATCGACGATCTTGCCTTTTCCTTCATCACCCCACTGGGCTCCGACTACGACTATGTTCAAGAGATGCTCCTTCCGTTTCCCAACACTCACGAACGGGAGTAGTTGGGGGATTCCTGGGTGATATGGACGTCGTGGGCGTGGCTTTCACGTAAGCCGGCAGAGCTGATCTTAACAAATTTGCGGTAGGCCCGCAATTCATCGAGATTTTTACATCCGGTATACCCCATCCCTTTCTTCAAACCTGTGACCAACTGATGGACGAAAGGTTTCAGCTCACCTTTGAAGGCTACTCGTCCCTCGATTCCCTCAGGCACCGGGTCTGTCTTTTTGTCCATCGCATAACGGTCACCAGATCCTTCCTTAATGGCTCCCAATGAACCCATTCCCCGGTACTCTTTGAAAATTCGACCTTCGTAGATGATTTCCTTTCCGGGTGCCTCTTTCAAGCCTGCAAACAGGTTTCCGAGCATGACAGCCGAGGCTCCGGCACCGATCGCTTTCACAATATCACCGGAGAACTTGATACCACCGTCTGCAATGATGGGTATGCCAGCTTTTGCAGCTTCTTGAGCGCAATCCCAAACCGCGGTGAACTGAGCCACCCCGATTCCCGCCACAATACGGGTTGTACAGATTGAACCCGGACCCACGCCAACCTTGACGGCATCAGCGCCAGCGTCAACCAGACGTTTGGTACCCTCTGCAGTAGCGACATTACCGCCAATAACCTGAAGCTCTGGATACGCTGCCTTCATCGCCTTCACAGCACTGATAACATTGGCGCTGTCGCCATGAGCCGTGTCCAGAACAACAAAGTCAACTTTCGACTGAAGCAGCAATGGCACACGCTTCTCCCAGTCTTGAGGACTCACGGCAGCACCAACAATCAACCTGCCAGAGTCGTCTACCGAAGCATTAGGAAACGCCTGATGCTTTTCCATATCTTTTACAGTGACAAGGCCAATCAACCGGCCTTCCTTGTCAACAACAGGAAGTTTCTCGATTTTGTACTTATTGAATTTCTCTTCGGCAGTAGCTAAAGAAACAGTACCAACTTCAACCACGGGGTTCTTGGTCATCACGTCTTCCACCAGCTGACTGTAGTCGCTGCAGAACCGTAAATCTCGGCCGGTAATGATGCCAACAAGCTTCTTGTCATGATCAACAACAGGAAGGCCCGAGACTCCATACTGCACCATCAGTTTCTGCACAGCATCGACAGTCTCACCTTTGCGAACCACCACAGGGTTCTCAATCACCCAGTTCAGATAGCGCTTGACCCTGCCCACGTGTTCAGCCTGAACTTGGGGACTCAGGTTTCGGTGAATGACGGCAGCTCCCCCTTCAAGGGCCAGGGCAATGGCAAGCCGATCTTCCGAAACCGTATCCATGGCAGCGGATAGAATCGGAATGTTCAAGCTGATCTTTTTAGTCAGACGGGTTTTCACCTTGGCAGCACCCGGGAGAAAATCGGCATAACCCGGAACCAGCAAAACATCATCGTAACTAAGGGTTTCCTCAAATGTGATCACGGGAGATTCTCCTTCAACGTCTTCATCAATGCCTCGTATTTGTCAGAAAGAGCGCGGGCTTTTATGGGTGCTTGGCCATGATAGAGCTCGGGGTGAGAAAAGAAGGTCTCAGCCTCCCAACCAGTTCGTTCTTTCAGCTCGTTCACCAGTTTTTCCCAAATTGCAGGACGAGCCTTCAATGCCTGGATCAAGGGGATCTTTTCCCGGTCGCACTCCAAGGTCAAGACTCGAACCACTTCATGACCTTCAGGCTCTCCCGCAAGTGACAACAAAATATACACGCTTTCAGCCAAAACGAGATCACCGGCCCCTTCTCTTAGGTTCCTATCCAGTCGATTCTTGTCCACCGACAGAGTCGAGACGACTTTCAGCATACGGGCTGCAGCCGCCGCAAAACCAGCCAGATAGTCTGTGACAAACCGTCCCGATGCCGAATTGGTCAAATCTCTCTGATGCTCGCTGATCTGATCCATAAAGAAAGTCATGACCCGAGGAGCAAAAGCCTTCCAAAGGCTTTTCACATGCTCACTGTTCCAAGGATTGCGCTTCTGAGGCATGGTGGAAGAACCGACCTGGGTTGCAGTGAACAACTCTCGGAACTCTCCAATCTCAGACCGCTGCAAATTTCTCAAGTCGTCTGCCAGGTTGGCGATGATTCCAAAGGCGACATTCAGCTCAAGAAGCAGACGCAGCAGATACTCAGGTTCGACAAGCTGGGTGGAATGCTCAGAAGGTTGCAGACCGAGGTATGCCAGCACCTTCTGCTCAAGTGCCTGCGGATCGGTAGTCATGACACTCGTAGCATTATAGGCCCCTACGGCACCGGCAAATTTGCCTTTCAGACCGTCAGCCAATCGATGTATTTCAAGGATGGATTTACCCAAGCGGCTGACATATTCGGCAAGGGCAAAACCGACGGTCACTGGAACGGCATATTGGCCATGGGTTCGACCGATCTGCGGAGTCTCAGCTTCTTGCCTTGCCAATTTGATGAGAGCTAATTCCAAATCAGCAAGAAGCGGCAATAAAACCATCTTCACCGCATCACGGGTTTTCAAAGCATTGGCGGTATCGAGCATGTCAACGGAGGTTGCACCCAAGTGGACGTAAGGAACCAATGCCTCAGGGAGGTGGCGTTTAATGACGTTTACAAGCGCCCGGATGTTGTGCTGTGTCTTCTCTTCCTCGATATAGACTTCATCTGGAAGAACCGAGGTTTCCAGCTGATCGAGGGCTGATAATAAGTTCGGTCGATCGGAAGGTTCAAAGTGTAAATCGAGGTGAGCTTTCAGCAGGGCAACTTCGCAACGGACGGCGTACCGAACAGAAGCTTCTTCACTAAGACAAGCTCCCAGCCTGTCGAACAGGTCTCGATTCGACAGATAATACCGATGATCGAGGGGTGAAAGATTGAGAAAAAGGCTTCTTTGTTCCATGCGGCAGTATGGCAAGACCCCTGTCTTTTGTCAAACCTTTGGGATAGACTCTTCGCCATGTTTTCGATCCGTAAATGCACAGAAGTTGGGTGCCGTAGAAACGCTGTTGAATTGTCTGAAACCTGTTTTGGACATCTTCCCGACCGGACTGCCTACTTGAAAGAACTCAGAGCTTTTTTTTCACGACAAAGGGAATTCTCCGGACTCTCCCTGGCTCGGACGATTTGGGAACAAGAGGATTTGAGAGGTCGATCCTTCGAAGGTTGCAACTTTATGGGCGCTCGATGGAATGATCTGCTTCTTGATGGCTGCAGTTTTCGGCATTGTTTCTTTGACTTCAGCAGTTACAAACGATGCTCGCTCACCAAGACCTCGTTTCTTTTCTGCAGTATTTCAGGCATCAGAATGGAAGACTGTAATTGGAGCGGTTCGGATCTGTTGCATGTTAATTTCAATGCCTTGGAAGCAAAGCGGACACAATTTTCCGAGTCTGATCTCTACTTCACCAGGTTCATCGGTTCCAAGCTTGACCATGTGGATTTCGTCGATTGTAACTTGAAAAAAACTCAGTTTACGGGAGCCTGGCTGAACGAGGTGAATTTCCGGTATTCCAACTACGAGGAAGCTGAGTTCGACACAGCGCTTGAGGCTCCCACATGAAGTTAGTTTTCCACTACTCCGTTGAAAATTTCTCCAATACTTATGTCGTCGGTCCAGAAGATGGCGGTGATGCCATTCTAATCGACCCGGGAGTCTTGGATGTCCGTTTATTAGAAGCCATAGAATCGAACGGCTTCACAATCCGTTGGGTTTTGATCACCCGATGCCAGCCCGACCATGTCAGAGGACTGAGAACACTCAAAAAGGTTTATGACGCAGAGATTTTCAGCCGCCAACCAACAGTACTCGAATTTGATTGTCAACTTGTCAAACCTGGTACGCAGTTGCAGCTCGGTCCTTTCAAAATAGACTGTTTATGCTATCCCGAGTTCAGTCATGACTCGGTGATCTACAAATTTGAAAATTGGGTATTTTGTGGAGATTTGATTTCGGCAGGAAAACCAGGCAAAATTACCAGCCCCTATGCACAGGCAAATCTGGCCCAAGCCCTGGAACGGAGATTCTTCACCTGGCAAGATGATTTACTGGTGTTTCCCGGTGAAGGTCCCCCGACCACACTTCGCAGCGAGAAGCTTTTTAATCTTGCTCGACGCTCAGCGGGGTTGGAAATCCAAGATCGCTCAGGACCTTCTGGAAGTCGGGTGGCAGAGGAGCCCTAAGGTCGATTCGCCCTTTACCCCCCGGCAGCTCGATCAGCAACTGAGCAGCATGGAGCATTAGCGGAGCATTGGGGCACTTGGGATCAATCCTGGCATAGATAGGGTCCCCAAGGATGGGGGTTCCTAGAACAAGACTGTGAACCCTGAGCTGGTGAGTGCGACCTGTGTGAGGTCGAAATTGGACCATCGTATAACCTGGAACACGAGCAATAACCGACCACGCTGTGACGGCTGGTTTTCCCTGTGATGCCCCAACCGCAGCGAAACGTTGCCGGTTTTTTGGATCCCGCCCCAACCAGCCCTCGATGGTTCCTGAAGCAACCTTCAGAGTTCCCTTCAAGACAGCGTAGTAAGTTTTCACAGTTGACCTGGCTCGAAACTGCGCTGCAAGAAATTCGAGGGCCTCCGGTGTTTTAGCGGTAATCAGGACACCACTGGTATCTTTGTCAAGGCGATGGACAATACCGGGTCGAATTTCGGAACCATCCTCTTCCTCAAAATTATCCGCCAGTTCTTTGACACGAAACAGCAAAGCTTGAACCAGTGTTCCCGACCAGTTACCATGAGCTGGATGGACGACCATGCCTCTGGGTTTATTGACAACGACAACAGCCTCGTCCTCGTAGAGAATGTCCAAAGGAATGTCCTCGGCTTCAAAACGGTTCTCAGGAAGGTCCTCCCACAAAACAGAAAGGGATTCCCCCCCCTCCAACTTTAGGGAAGGTTTCAGTACCTTCCCGTCCATTAGTACTTCCACGTTTCGCCGATCATATTGGCTTCGAGGAAAAAGCCCCAAGGTATCAGAAACATATTTGTCCAACCGGCATGGCAGTTCCAATAGGGGAACTTCATGTTGGATTTGGTGTTGTGCCATCATTGCCCCAGAAACCAATCAACACCAGCCAGAATCAGCCCTGAAGCCAGACTGATGCTTACAAGGGTAAGGTTTTTTTGTTGCAGAAGGTCGGACTGACTGTTGGCAACCCAAGAGGAAGTGCCACGTCCAAGCGGCCATGGAACATTTTTTTGTGGAAGTCCATTGCTAAAGTAATAAAAATAATCATAGCCCAAACCAGCAAAAAGATATGCGAGAGGAAAAGTCCCCACTGCGAGGATTTCGGCACGTCGGAGTTGAAGCATCCAAGGCTCAAACTCTTTATCAGAATAAGGTTTTGCGATGGCTGGAGTGGATGGTGTTGAGGTGTTGGATGCGACTGTCTGCGGCATTGCCGGAGTTATGTAGAAAAGGCACCCTAGTACAAAGATCAAAGCTTTCTTCACCGGAACCCCTCGAAGAGTGCTGTCCCGATGCGCACGAGAGTACTACCTTCTTCAATGGCCCACTCAAAATCGTTGGTCATACCCATCGAAAGTGTTGACCAAGATTGCTCGGGAAAACTGGCTGCCAGTTTATCCCGCCAGTTCCTGAGCAAACTAAAACACGGCCTAACCACCATTTCTTGAGGGGAGTAAGGTGCCATTGTCATTAGGCCTCTCAGCTTCAGGTGAGGCAATGCAGCAACAGCTTCCGCCATACGTAGGAGAGAATCCAGATCCCTCAGGCCATCTTTAGCCGTTTCTCCCCCTGTATTGACTTCCAGAAGTACATTCAAAGTCCTCCCTACCTTCGCAAATTGTTTTTCTAAGGCTAAGGCGGTGTCCTGCTTATCCAACGAATGAAGCCAAGAAAACCCAAGACTATGCCTGGCTTTGTTGGACTGCAGATGGCCTATCATGTGCCACTGGATATCAGAGGGTAACACCTGCTGTTTTTCAACAGCCTCTGAAACACGGTTTTCACCGAAAGACCGCAAACCCAACCCGTAAATATCTTCCAGGTCCGAGAATGCTCTGGTTTTGGTGACAGCTAATAGCTGAACAGAATCGGCCGACCGACTAGCCCGCGAGCAGGCATCTGCCATCCGAGACTGAACCAATTGCAACCGTTCTTTGGCCATCTCGACGTTTTGCATGGTAAAAGTGTATCTGTTGGGCAAAAAAAAATCACCTCCTTGAAGAGGTGACCTTTCTTTACCGGTTTGGTTATTCGATGACAGCCAAAATGTCAGCCATTTTCACGATCAAGTGCTCATCAGAGCCAACCTTGACCTTGGTGCCGGCGTACTGATCGTACATGACTTTGTCTCCGACCTTGACGGTAATGACGTCCTTATCGGTACCTACGGCAACGACGGAGCCCTTCTGGGTTTTCTCCTGGGCGTTGTCCGGGATGAAAAGCCCGGAAGCGGTTTTCTTTTCAGCTTCTTCTACCTTGATCAGGACACGGTCGCCAAGAGGCTTTAATGTCATGGAATTCCCTCCTTTATGGATATTGTGATTGTTACAAACGAATATACCTAAACACAAAGGCACGGTCAAGGAACTGCTGCTGGGTATTTTTAACTCATTTTATCAGGATTTAGGAGTTCTCTGGAAATTTTGACTCTGTTTTGACTCAGGAATCATGGTTTGGGTCATAATGAACCATATTAAATTGTGCACAACTCAATTAGTGAAAATTAAAATCTCACGTGCTACTCTATATTTCATTATTATGAAAGAAGTTACGCGATATTTTTGATTACTAAGGCCATTTGGCACGGAAATTGATTGTTAGTTTGTGCACTGAGGAGAGGAACACTATGAAAAAGAAGACCATGCAGACTGTACCGTACGATGGAGAAAATTCCCTGTCGATGTACCTGAAGGAAATCAACAAGGTCGCTCTCCTGACCCGCGCAGAAGAAGAAAAGTACGCCCGGCTCGCAGCACAGGGAAATCAGTTGGCCAAAGATAGGCTCGTGGCAGCCAATTTACGCTTTGTCGTTAATGTTGCGAAAAAGTACCAGAACCAGGGTCTCGGCTTGGATGACCTGATCAGCGAAGGCAACATCGGTCTGATTAATGCCATCGAGCGCTTCGACGTCGAAAAGGGTTACCATTTTATCAGTTATGCCGTTTGGTGGATTCGACAGTCCATTCTTAAGGCCATCTGTGAAAAGAGCCGGACTATCCGACTCCCTCTCAACAGGGCCAATGAATTGGTTCAGATTGAAAAGATGCGTAAAGAGATGTTCTCAGAACAGGGAATGGAACCGGCTGACCGCGAATTGGCTAGACGCTTGGGAATGGATGAAGGTCAAGTCCGAGACCTTCTCGACATCAGCCGTGAAATGATCAGCCTGGAAACTCCCGTATACACTGACAGAGACACTTCTGTTCTGAGTGATTTTCTGGAGGACGCCAATCACCCTTCCCCGGAAGCTCAGACGCTTCACGGAAGCCTTAAGGCCGATTTGAACAACGCCCTCGAAACCTTGAGTGAGAAAGAGTCTAAGATTTTGGAACTGCGCTTTGGTCTGAACGATAAACAGCCGCTCAGCTTGAAAGAGATCGGTGAGAAATTCAACTTGACCAAGGAACGAATTCGTCAGATTGAAAAGAAGGCACTTCAAAAACTTCAGGCCCCATCGGAAGACAAAGAACTGGAAGCCTACCTCGTGGCTGTGTAATCCAAATCAAGTCTCAAAAAAAAACCGGCTTCACAGCCGGTTTTTTTTCCCTACTTCCAGGAGATGGGTTTGATGTTCCAAATCTCTTTGGCATATTCCCCAATGGTACGGTCAGAACTGAACTTGGCGCTCGCAGCGATGTTTAGAAGCGCCATACGGTGCCATTTCTTCTGATCACGGTAAGCCTCATCAATTTTCGCCTGGGCAGCAATGTACTCAGGCATATCTTTGAGAACAAAGTATTGGTCTGGAGCGTTACCTTCGACACCGTACATCAGGGAGTCATAAAGTTCCTTGAACAAGTCAAAACTCTCAACATTGTACGTTCCGTCAATCAGCTGATTCATCGCTTTCTTGATTTCAGGATGCTCTTCAAGAATCGCTTGTGGATTGTAGGCTTGGCTCTGTGTCAGCCTTGCCACTTGGTCAGCTTTCAGTCCAAAAATGAAACAGTTTTGTTCTCCGGCTTCCTCGGCGATTTCGACATTGGCACCATCCAGAGTACCCACTGTCAAAGCCCCGTTCATCATGAACTTCATATTTCCAGTTCCCGACGCTTCTTTACCAGCTGTCGAAATCTGTTCGGAAACATCGGAGGCGGGAAAGATTTTCTCTGCCAGAGATACGCGATAATTCTCAAGGAAGTAAACAGCCAGCTTTCCTTTGGTTCTTGGATCGTTGTTGATAACTTTGGCAACGGTATTGATGAGCTTGATGATATTTTTCGCTCTACGGTAACCTGAAGCGGCTTTGGCTCCAAAGAGGAAAGTCCGGGGGACACCTTGATAGGTCGGATCGTCTTTTATTTTGTTGTAAAGGTACATCACATGCAGAATGTTCAGCATCTGACGCTTGTACTCATGGAGACGTTTGACCTGAACATCGAAAAGACTGTCGACATTCAAAGTGATATCTTGAGTCGCCTTAAGGTAGGTGGCCAAAGCTACTTTATTGGCCTTTTTAATATCAATCAGCCTCTGTATGACAGCAGGATCATCTGCAAACGCCTTGAACTTGGTGACCTGTGACAGATCTTTAGCCCAACCTTTTCCGATTTTTTCATTAAGAAGTTGACTGAGACCGTGATTAGCCTTTAGCAGGAACCGACGTTGGGTCACCCCATTTGTCTTGTTATTAAACTTTTCAGGATAAAGCTCGTACCAGTCCTTGAGTTCCTGATTCTTAAGAATTTCCGTATGGAGGGCTGCTACTCCGTTGACCGAATGGCTGCCATGAATAGCAAGCCAAGCCATCTTTACCACTCCATCGCTCAAGATGGCCATATGGCGGTGCTTACCATAATCGTTGGGATACTTTAACCGCAATTCTTCGACAAAACGACGGTTGATTTCCTCGACTATCATCGTGAGCCTAGGAAGCTGCTGTTGGAAAAGACCGATAGGCCACTTCTCCAGTGCCTCACTGAGAATGGTATGGTTGGTATATCCACAAGTACGGGTAACGATGCTCCAAGCGACATCCCAAGGCAACTTTTGCCAGTCGATCAAAATTCGCATCAGCTCGGGAATGGCAACGACCGGGTGCGTATCATTGAGCTGCAGCGCAACTTTGTCGGGAAACTTGCTGAAGTCATCACCGTATTTCTTCTTGTAGTTTCCCACCAAATCCTGGAGGGAAGCCGAAACAAAGAAATATTGCTGTCTGAGGCGGAGCGCTTTTCCCTGGGGACCATTGTCATTTGGATAGAGCACACGACTAATGTCTTCGGCAGAGTTGGCCTTTTCCACAGCTCGCTGGTACTGCATGTCATTGAACAACTGCAGATCAAAACCTGACACCGATTCAGCTTCCCAAAGCCTTAAGGTATTCACCGTCTTGGTGTCATAACCGACAATAGGTGTGTCATAGGGAATCGCTTTGATGTCCTCGGAATTAACTCGGATGTAGTGTTCCTTGCCTTCGGCATCCTGATGAATGATCACCTGGCCGCCAAACTTGACAACTACAGACTGGTCAGCACGCCGTATTCCCCAAGGGTCACGCTCATTGAGCCATGTTTCTGGTTTTTCGATCTGGTACCCGTCGACAATTTTCTGCTGAAACATGCCGTATCGATACCGGATACCATAGCCGTGGCCAGGAAGGTCCATGGTGGCCAGAGAGTCTAAAAAACACGCTGCAAGACGGCCTAGACCTCCATTGCCCAGTCCGGCATCGGACTCCCGGTCCTCGACGAGGTTGTAGTCGACTCCCAATTCTGCCAAGACGTCCTTGATGTCGTCCTCGGCGGTCAAATTGACCAAATTGTTACTTAAAGCCCGACCCATCAAAAATTCGGCGGATAGATAAAATGCCTGCTTGTTGCCCTGGTCGAACGTGGCCTTCCTGGTATCAAGCCAGTTGTCCAGAATCGGTTCCATCACCGTGTCAGACACACAAGAATAAATTTCCTGTGGACTGGCCTCTTCCAACTGTTTGCCATAATGGCGTTTCAGTCTGCCCAGTACACCTTCTTTGAATTTGACTTTATCAATTTTCATAAGGGACTCCTTGCCACCACGTTGTGTGGCACGCGAAAAAGTCTAATGTCAAGCGTTGCAGATTACAAGCGTCCCAAGAGTTTTCCAGTTTGAGCATCCCATCGACATAAGCTTCCATCATACGAGCACGAAAGGAGATACTGCCCGTCCCCAACCCAAGCAGCACCTGTCACTGCAGACTCGTGGGCTGACCAAGAACGGAGGATTGCTCCAGTAGACAGCGACCCGATGGTAATCTGTCCATCCGAGTTGCCAGAAGCCCAATAATCTTTTGCGGCAATCCTGACCTCAGAGGAAAGCGGCGATGCTGTCAACCAGCGCTTTCTCATATTTGTGAGACTCTCCCAGGAACCAGGAACAATGGAGGCAGTTTTGACGGTTTTTTGATCAAGATCAATCAGAATAAAGTGGCCACCAAGTGACACCGCTGCCAGCAGCTTTCCCTCAGAATCAAAAGCAACACCGACAATAGGACCAACATTCGTTAGCGACCAGGAGGCGAGAATTTCACCAGTGGCGACATCAAGCCACAGGATTTGCCCCTCCTTTCCCCCTGTTGCAAAAGTTCGGCCGTCTTGAGAAAGTTCGAGAGCCGTGAACCCTTGCCAAGGAAAGGCAAAAACAGGTCCTACCACAGAAAGCAGGACCAACAAAACAAACGTTTTCACACTTTGATACCAAGCCATGCTAAAAGGGCAAAGAACAACGCCTGCAGGACGACATACCAGGAAAGGATAGGTCGGTTCGGTAACTGGAATTTCCCGGCCCACCAAGATGCAACAATAGCAATCAGGCCCCAAGCGAAATAATTCTGTAACGGTACCTGGCTGTCATGCCAGACCCAGTATTCCAGGGAAATTGCCACCGGTTCCAGCAAGTAGTCAAAAGCGACGCAAGCTAGAGCAACCATGAGAATTTGAAGCAATCTGTTCCAATTTGGGAGTAACCTCAGGACGGCAGTATGGACACCAAGAACAACCAGCACCCAATTCATCCCGATTACGGGAGGAACACCAAGGAACAACATTCCCAGGGTGTCCGTGTAATGGTAGGGACCGAAAACCAGACCAGTGGCAACACCGAGAGCTTCCAACCCGAAAGTAAGCAACAAAATAGGAACAAAACAAGCCAGTAAGACCTTCCAATCTGTTTTCCAACCGTAGGTTGCAACAATCGCAGCCCCAGCACCAAGAAGAAACCAGGGTGTCAGAACAATCATCCAAGGAAGAAAAAATGGAATGGCATGCCCTGCAATTCCAACAATGTATAGGAAGGAAATAACAACAAAGATGATTATCGAATATCTTTTTTCATTCATGGCAACACCCTCATTTCTCGGAATCCCCCTTCCCAGTAAGCCTCCCCATAATCTACGGTTAGCTGTTCATCCACCCGTATATCCCGGATCGTCCTGAAAAAGGTGACAAAAAGATCGTCAACCAAAGTGTGATCAACTGCCAGGTTGGGTTTTGCCGAATGGTTGGCAAACCTCAGCTCATTTCCTTCCCGAAGTGCATTGATTTCCAATTCAGTGCCATCAGGTAATTCGTCAGGATAGTTCCAAGCATAGTCTGAAAGATAATGTCCATCCACTTTTTGTTCAGGGGATGCGTCTGACGCTTCTTGAATCACCCCGGAGTACTCACCGACCAAATCCCCTAATTGTAAATCCACCCCGGCAAACAGCCCATACCCGAGACCAATACCCGCTTCTTTGATAAAAAGCGGGGGCCGGAAACCTCTCTGAAGTGACTCTCCATAACGATGGGTCAAAGACTCAAACTCATCTTGGTTCGCCTTATAATACGGACTTGAGGACCAGCGGTATGCCGAGATCCTCGGATCAGCAATTCGACACCTTGCCAGATAGACCAATCCCCTCAATGCAAAGAATTCTTGAATTGACTCCATGAGCCCAGAGTACTCCGTCAGAAGCCATGGCGTCCAGCAGGGTATAGACTATCAAGAAAGTTCATTTTTTCTATTCGATTTTGAGGTGAAATCCAAAAATCGCAGATAACGCTACATTTTTTTGAGATGCCATATGAATAATCTCTAGAACTCATTGACTTTCCTGTCATAATTGCTATGATATTTCTCATCTTCTGAGTTTTTTTGCGGATAGTTTGTTTTTTTGAGGAGATACAGATGAGCCAAACCACCAAAACCGGGGCCGATGCTTTGGTCGACGTCCTTATTCATGAAGGTGTCGAGTATGTCTTCGGACTTCCCGGTGGTGCCGCCATCCCGATATTCGATGCTCTCCCCGGTCGAACCGTCAAATTTATTTTGACCAGGCATGAACAGGGTGCCGTTCATATGGCCGATGGTTACGCACGGGCTACAGGAAAGGTAGGCGTCGCCTTAGTCACCTCCGGGCCAGGGGCAACCAATGCAATTACTGGATTGTTCAGCGCATTGCTTGATTCAGTGCCGGTCGTTGTTTTTAGCGGACAGGTTCCTACCTGGAACTTGGGTCTTGATGCCTTTCAGGAAGCTGATATTTACGGTATGACCCAGCCTGTTGTGAAGCACTCTTACCTTGTCAAGGATGTGAAAGACCTGCCCCGCATCGTCCGCGAAGCGTTTTATCTGGCCCGTACCGGCAGACCGGGACCGGTTCTCGTTGACCTACCCAAGAACATCACCAGTTCCGCATTGACTCCCGATTTCACTGCTCCCTTTCAGCTTCCTGGGTATCAAGCGGAACCACCGCATCCTACAGCAGACGATATCAAGAAAGCCGCAGAAATGCTGAAAAAGGCAAAGAAACCAGTACTGTTGGCTGGTCATGGGGTCATTATCAGCGGTGCAACCGAGGAATTGTCTCGCTTGGTAGAAATTCTGCAGATTCCTGTAGTCAATACCCTTTTGGGAAAGGGTGCTTATCCCGAAAGTCACGAACTGAGTCTTGGGATGCTTGGCATGCATGGAACAGCTTATGCAAACAAAGCCATGGTTGATGCCGACCTGATTTTCTCAGTGGGCTCGCGTTTCGATGACCGCATTGTTGGAAACTATACCGACTTTGGTGTTGGTGCCGTCAAGATCCATATTGACATCGATGTTGCCGAGATCAATAAAGTCGTGAAAGTTGACTGTGCCTTGGCCGGGGATGCCAAAGCGGTACTTCAAGAGTTGCTGCCAATGCTAGAGCGAGGTGATGTGGCTGTCTGGAATAAGCAGATCAAGCGGTGGAAGAGAGAGTTTCCCCTAACCTACCGTAAAGAGGGTCGCCTGCGTGCTCAGCATGTGATTGAGGAAATGTATAAACTGACCAAGGGCAAAGCAGTCGTGACTACCGATGTCGGTCAGCATCAGATGTGGGCGGCTCAGTTCTATCTGACTGATCAGAGGTTCAACTGGCTTTCATCGGGTGGGGCTGGAACCATGGGCTGGGGATTCCCGGCTGCCATCGGAGCTCAAATGGGACGACCAGGAGAAGCTGTCGTCGCCATTGTTGGTGATGGTGGTTTTCAAATGACCCTTTCAGAACTCTCCACGGCAATGATCAACAAACTGCCAATAAAAATTCTCATAATCAACAACCGCTATTTGGGTATGGTCCGTCAATGGCAAAACATGTTTTATGACGATAACCTCTCGGGAGTGGATCTTGAGGGAAACCCGGATTTTGTCAAATTGGCTCAGGCGTATGGGATGAAAGCTTTCCGTATCAAGCGCTCTGCAGATGTGAAGAAAATCCTCAAGGCCGCGTTGGCATACAACGAAGGCCCCTGCCTCATTGATGCAGAAGTAGAGCAGCACGACAATGTGTTCCCCATGGTTCCTGCTGGGGCCTCTCTCCGCGCTATGGTTCTGGAGCAACCAAAGAGAAAACTCGAAAAACCCACAGGAGGGACCTGAAATGAGCACACTTGAGACAGAAAACCGGCACACAATCAGCCTCTATGTTGCTAACAAACCAGGGGTTCTCAACCGAATCGCTCTTGTGTTCGGCAGACGTGGTTACAACATCGACAGCCTGGTTGTGAGCGAATCCACCGACCCTGGGTATTCCTATATGAATATCGTCGCGACAGGCGACGGGGAAACTCTGGTTCAGATCATCAAGCAGTTGAATAAACTGGTGGATGTCGTCAGCGCTAAGGACTATAGCAACGAAGATGTTATTCAGAAAGAGCTGGCATTGTTCAAAATCAATTGTCCCCCAGAACGCAGAACCGAGGTGCTCCAGATTGCTCAGACTTTCAAGGCGGTTTCAGAGGACCTGACTTCGACAACATTGACCTTAATGGTTACGGGAAAATCTGAGAAAATCGATGCTCTAAAGGAAATGCTCTCCAATTTTGGAATTCTTGAATTGGTCAGAACAGGCAAAGTGCTGATCAGCCGTGGAGACCACCGAACGAGCCGGAATTGAACCAGTTTCGTATGGTTGATTCAAGGGCGCTGGCAGCCGGACTTGGGCGTGAACCTTCTCGGACAACCAGAGAAAGTGTCCGGGTGGGTGTGGGAGGCAGTAAGTCGAGGTAAGCTGGTCCCGGGCTTTTTCGGACCATTCTCGGTACCAAGCTTACACCCAGACCTGCCTCGACAAGGGCCTGTACGGTCTCGATACCACCACTTTCATACACAATTCTTGGTTCGATTCCTTGAAGTACTAAGTAGTCCAGGACTATTTTCCGAAACCCAAAGCCACTTTTCATAACGATTAAGGGCTCTCCAGACAAAGCCTCGACTGCTATGGCGCCTCGTCCGGCAAGTGTGTGATCCCATGGGACTGCCACGAGAAGTGGTTCGCTGAAGAGCTGGTAGGACTGAAGCCCCGGTCCCAATCCTGCTTCATCCAGGATGGCAAGATCGACACTTCCATCCCTTAGGGAGTCTGCCAGCAAGGGAGAGGATTCTTCGCGCAGGGAAACAGCTAGACCAGGATGAAGCTGCCGAAATCTCCTCAATAAGGGTGGGAGGAGGTAAGCCCCGGTTGTTGGCAGACAACCTAGAATCACCTCTCCACGGCGAAGTCCATCCAAGTCAGCAAAGTCTTTCATTGCTTCTTGGAGCTCCCGAAGAATATGACTGGCTCGGGGAAGAAATACCTTACCACGTTCAGTCAGGCGGGAACCCAATCGGTGCCGTTCCAAAAGGGAACCACCAGCTTCCTCCTCGAGTTTGGCAATTTGTATCGACAAGGATGGCTGGGATACATGACAGTACTCAGCGGCAGCTGTAAAAGAACCAGTATCGACAATTGCTACAAAGTAGCGAAGCTGATGTATTTCCATAACACTAGTCTATACATATCATAGTTAACATATCTTTTACAAATATAATTCAGTACTTTATTCTCAATACCATAATCCGGGAGGATTTCATGGCGAAAGGAACGCTTTACAACAAAATTTGGGATGCGCATGCGGTGACAACCCTACCTACGGGTCAAACCCAACTCTTTATCGGCTTGCACTTGGTCCACGAAGTAACCAGTCCACAAGCCTTTGATATGCTGAGGGAACGGGGACTCAAAGTTGCCTATCCTGACCGGACTTTTGCCACAATGGACCACATCGTTCCGACCAAAAGTCAAAAACGCCCCTTTATGGACGAACAAGCGGAACTCATGATGCAGGCCATAGAACGGAATACCAAGGATTTCAGTGTCAATTTTTTCGATTTTGCCTCCGGTCGCCAGGGCGTTGTGCATATCATTGGACCTGAACTGGGTTTGACACAACCAGGTATGACCATCGCTTGTGGGGACAGCCACACTGCAACCCATGGAGCTTTCGGTTCTTTGGCCTTCGGTATTGGAACAAGCCAAGTCCGCGATGTACTTGCGACCCAGTGCCTGTGCATGGACCCCATGAAAGTCAGAAGGATTGAGGTGAATGGCCATTTGAAGCCCGGAGTTACACCCAAGGACGTTTCATTGTACCTTATCAACCGTTTAGGAGTGAAAGGGGGCATTGGCTTTGCCTACGAATATGCAGGTTCTGTTTTTGATGAAATGACCATGGAAGGACGGATGACAGTCTGCAATATGGCCATCGAGGGGGGGGCACGAGTCGGATACTGCAATCCAGATGAAACAACCTTTGATTATCTCAAAGGCAAGGAACATGCCCCGAAACAAGAGAATTGGACTCAGGCCGTAGCCCGTTGGAAAGCCGTAGCCAGCGAAAAAGATGCCGTTTATGATGAAGTGGTGAAATTTGATGCCGGCGAGATTGAACCCATGATCACTTGGGGAATCACCCCTGGCCAGAGCGTTGGAGTCCTGGATTCGCTTCCAAACCCAGAAGTTATTGCCGACAAAGGTGAACGTGAAACAGCCTTGCTGGCATACAAGCATATGCAACTGAAACCTGGTCAAAAAGCCGAGTCGATCAAAATTGATGTGGCGTTCATCGGTAGTTGTACCAATGGCAGGATCAGCGATCTGAGGGCTGCGGCCGAAATTGCTAAAGGAAGAAAGGTTGCCCCTGGAGTCCATGCCTTTGTTGTTCCAGGCTCGATGAAAGTCCGAGAGGAAGCCATGGCAGAAGGTTTGGACAAGATTTTTCTCGACGCCGGTTTCGAGTGGCGCGAGGCTGGTTGCTCCATGTGCTTGGCGATGAATCCTGATCAACTTAAGGGAGATCAGATTTCTGCCAGCTCATCCAACCGAAACTTTATTGGCCGACAGGGCTCTCCAACTGGTCGAACTCTGCTGATGTCACCTGCCATGGTCGCAGCAGCAGCGATCGCTGGCCACGTTGCCGATGTCCGAACACTCGCCCCACTAGGAGCCGCACATGTCTAAGATTGTCAACATTCAAGGTAGAGCCGTTCCTGTAGTAGGGGATGACATTGACACCGACCGTATTATTCCAGCCCGCTATCTGAAAGAAATCACCTTCAGCCGTATGGGTGAGTACCCATTCTATGATGAGCGCTTCAAACCCGATGGAACGAAAAAGGAACACCCGTTCAACCGCAACGAGTATCAGGGTGCTTCCATTCTTCTTGGGAACGTCAACTTCGGATGCGGTTCCAGCCGCGAACATGCACCCCAAAGTTTGGTTCGGTGGGGTATCCGGGCGGTGGTGGCCGAAAGTTTTGCAGAGATTTTTGCAGGCAATTGTGTGATGTTGGGAACACCAGCGCTTGTTGCTTCGAAAGAAGACGTGGCACAGTTGCAAAAGCTCGCCGCGGAGAAACCTGGTACGGTCTTTACCGTCGACCTGCAGGCAATGGAAGTGAGGGCTGAGGGACTGACCATCAAGGTGACGATGCCGCCTTCCAGGAGAAACGCTCTTCTGGAAGGTACTTGGGACAGCACAGCCTTGCTTCTGGCCAATGCAACCACCGTAAGGGCAAAGGCCGCCGTGCTGCCCCACCCTTCTGGAAAGTCCTAGTTTGACAGAAGGAGCAAATATCTGGTATGTTTGCTCCGAAGACAACCGGACGAATAGCTCAGTTGGTTAGAGCGGCTGCTTTACACGCAGCGGGTCGGGGGTTCGAATCCCTCTTCGTCCAAAAATGTTCCTATAAACATGCTTTTCTGCTGAGGCTGATACGTTTTTTTGCTTTGTCGACCGAAAGTACCATGACTTTCACTGTCTGCCCCGGCTTGACAACATCCATTGCATTCTTGACAAACGTCGTTGCCAGTTGACTGACATGGACAAGCCCATCTTGATGAACTCCGATATCGACAAAGGCACCGAAGTCAGTGACATTGGTTACAATTCCATTGAGAATCTGCCCTTCATGAAGGTCATCCATTGTCTTGATCAGGTCGTCAAAGGTAACAACCTCAAAGGCGGGTCGGGGGTCACGTCCCGGTTTTTCCAGCTCCTTGAGAATATCATGCAAGGTCACGTCACCGACTTCCAAGTTGGTTTTCTGCCCGCCGGCCAGGGAAGCTAGGTCCTTGCGTCCAATCAAATCTTTAACAGAACAATGCGCGTTCTTTGCCAACTTTTCGACAACCGGATAACTTTCGGGATGCACTGCTGAAGCATCCAATGGGTTCTCGCCATCATGTATTCTTAAGAATCCGGCCGCTTGTTCAAAGGCTTTGGGACCAAGGCCTTTCACTTCCAAAAGATCAGTCCGCCGCCGGTAAGGTCCATGTTTCGTGCGATGAGCCACTATCGATGCTGCCAGTCGTCCGTTTAGACCGGCAATATACGTAAGGATAGGTTTCGTGGCAGTATTCAAATCAACACCTACACGGTTTACACAACTCACAACAACGTCATCGAGACTTTTCTTGAGCTCTTTTTGATCCACATCGTGCTGATACTGCCCTACCCCTATGGACTTCGGGTCGATTTTTACCAGCTCATTCAGTGGGTCTAGAAGACGACGACCAATAGAAACCGCACCTCTGACTGTCAGGTCATAATCTGGAAATTCTTCTCGGGCCACCTCACTGGCGCTATAAACTGATGCTCCACTTTCATTGACAGAAAGTACAGGGATTCCAAGATTGAGACTTCTCAGCCAAGACTCGGACTCCCTTCCTCCGGTGCCATTACCGACCGCTACAGCAGAGAGGTTGTACCTCTTGACTGCTTCACGTACCAAATGCTCTGCTTCCTGAGTTTTTTTGTGGGGTTCGAGGGGATAAATGACCCCATGATCCAGCAAGGTTCCCTGAGCCGAAAGAACAACGACTTTGCAACCCGTCCTGAGACCAGGATCAACTGCTAACAGCGCCTTCTGCCCCAAAGGAGCAGAAAGAAGGAGTTGCCGTAAGTTTTCGGCAAAAATATGAATCGCCCCCGATTCAGCCCGCGAACGCGCCTCCTTCAAAGCTTCATTCTCCAAGCTAGGTCCAAGGAGACGCTTCAGACTATCTTTAATGGCAGACTCCAACAGAGAATTGGGATTCGTTCCTCGAGGAAATGCGACGGCGAGAATATCCAATTGGGCAGCAGAGTCATTGATTTCCAAGCTGAGGCTGAGATGTTTTTCTGACTCTCCACGCAACACAGCCAGCAGTCGGTGTCCAGGCATCAGAGACAATTGTTCATTCTTATCAACATGCTCTCTAAAAGGATGCTCTTTAGCGGCTCCTCGAGCTTGGGAAACAACTAATACACCTTGACCAATATACCGACTCCGAATCACCTGCCGTACGGCTGCCGTCTCGGCCAGCCTCTCAGCGACAATATCACAAGCTCCTGATAAGGCTTCTTCACTGCCTTCTAGTTTCTGATTCTGCCATAATTGATCGGCCAGCGGCCCATATCCTTTCTCCAAAGCTACGGACGCCCTCGTCTTGCGTTTGGGTCGGAAGGGCAAAAAAAAGTCCTCGAGCGCCGTTAAGGTCGAAAAACTAAAAACCTGTTTTTCCCTGTCCAAGGACCAATGACCATTCTCTTTGAGGCTTTCCAACACAGCGACACGCCGTTTTTCTAGGTCATGAACCCTTTCTCTTTCGTCACGAATCGCTAATAAAACGACCTCATCCAAATTACCAGTGATTTCCTTACGGTAACGAGCGATGAAAGGAATCGTGTGCTCCTGGTCAAGGAGTTCAAAAACCGAGCCAACAGAACGTTCAGAAAGACTCAAACGTTGTGCAACGGCAGATACCATGTTCATAGAAGACGTCCTTGAAATAAAAAAAAGCCGGCTGGGGGAGCCGGCTTTTTCAGTGTGTGAAGAAGTATTACTGTGCAGCAGCGGCGGCAGGAGCAGGCTGATCAAAAGCAGCTTCTTTAGCCATCTTCTTAGTTTCCAGGGACCGAAGTACCTGAAGATTACCAAGTTTCGCCAACTCAAAGTTGCGTTCCGACTCTTCCCGAGCCTTAAGAATACCCCAAATCGCCTCATCATCGACATCGGCGTTTCTATCAACGACAGCCTGGTCATAGATGACCTTGATGTCTTTGATATAGGAAACGATGTCACCGCCATCCTGAGCTGCGTCCCGATGAATGACAATGCCCTTAAGCTTGATCATCGGAGCCGAGCGAGGATAGAGAGGAAGAACTTTGACGTCCCTGTTCCGAACTTCGGTCTGATAGTTCGGATTGTTCCATTGAAGAGCCTTCCAGCCATCGAAGTTCAGATATCCCATAAAGATTTCCTGTTCTTGGCCCAGTTCATTTTCCAGCAACAACGAAATGCTGTTGGAGAAGTTCCGTCCCAGAATATTGATCTGAATGGACTTGATCACGCCGACGTTCTTGAGAACGCCGAAGCCATCAAACTGCGAACCAGCCTTAGCGTTCTGATCGGTCGAACCTTCCAGCGTGGCATAAGCAGGGATAGTGAACGCAGGCTTGATTATCGCATACGAGTTCACACCGTAAGACGGGAAGTGAATCCGGACACCCATGACAGTCTCACCACCAAACTTGGCGGCATCCTGCTTGACGGGAGCAGCGGTAATCTGGGACAGGGTCTGGTTCTCCACGGACTGTGAAGAAGAAGCCAGTACAATTTCCCAGCTAGGAATAGCGAGGGAGATCTTCATCTTGGCCTTGTCTTCAGCACTGTAGGCTGATCCCGCCTGGCGGCTATAGTCGATGGTCGTCTGAGCGTGCAGGCCAGCATCTCCTTCGCCAATCAACTTTGAGAAATCAATGAGAGTCGCTTGTTCTGCGAAGGCACTGTTAGCCAGAAACAGGGCCACCCCCAGAATCGTGAAGAACCTTTTCATCCAGTGCTCCTTTTTAGCTTGGATTCTTTTTTTCATTATATGGATGCTTCATCCTTTGTCAACGAGATTCACCCCAGTAGGTTCCCCCCCCACCGAGATCATCACATTCGAAACACCTGAAAAGTTGTCCATCAGCGTCGCTTTCAGGACATCCAAGGCCATTACAGGCGAATATATAACATCGGGGTCAGGATTGAAAGCCCTTTTTGACAAATCGATGAAAGCTGTTTGCCCACGAACGAGAACTGTTCTAACCTGGGCCTCACGGGAAAACAACCGCAAGTGCTGATGCTGCGCTGGTCCAAGCAAGATTTCCTTGGTCAGGAGTTCCATATCGTGTTCCACATTTCCATTGAACGGCAAAGAACGGGCCTCAGGTACCAACTGATGGCTGATTTCTGCTGGAAATTGAAGGACTGTTCGGACAAGATTGCCTGGGAGAACGAAATACAGCAAAAGAGATAGCAGAAACACTAAAGCAAGTGCTGCCAAGGCCCCAAGAAGTGTCCGATCAGAAGTCATGGAAGGTCCTCATAATTGTGGATAAATGATTCCAGCCCATTATAGAGACCCTGGGCTAATTTCTTCAAGTAATTCGGATCGTGCAGAGACTCAGCTTCTTCGGGATTCGTGATAAATCCCAGCTCTGCCAGAACAGCAGGCATTCGTGCCATCCTTACCACAAACCAAGGGTTTTCCTTCAATCCTCTCTGGACACTGGAGTCACCCAGCTCTTTTGCCAGCCCTCGAGCCAAATGCTCAGCCAATTCTCGGCTTTCTTTCTTGTATTCAGAATCCACCAAAGTATTCAGTACCGGAAACACCGATTCCGGAATATCGATTCCAGGAATTACCTCCCTTTCAAAATTCTGGGGGACGTACCAAAGCTCCAAGCCCCGGGCTTTTCGGTTAAGACTGGCATTGAAATGGAGGGAGAGAAAAAAAATCGATTCTTGATCTCCTAATTTCTGAGCATGGGCAATCTGCACTCTTCTTTCCAGTGTTGGGTAGGTGTCATTCTTTCTGGTCAGCACGATAGTTCGGTCGGGATACGCCTCCGTCAGCAATTTCTGTAGTTCCAAGGCAACCGTAAGTGTCAGATCTTTTTCCCGCAGGACGACCTCTTTTCCATCAATGGTATGGCGGCCAATGCTGCCGGGATCTGTTCCTCCGTGACCAGCATCAAGAACAAGAACTTGGATTCTTGGCCCCTGACCGGTTCGTTCAACCGTAACCGGAACTGCAGGAATCTTGGTAGGAACCGGTTGATTATTCCACCAGCTCAGCAGAGTCTGGAAGTCGGTTGAATCCAGCTGGCCAGTAATGGGGTCAAGTTTTTGGAGGGAAAACTCATCCTTTCCATCTCCCAAAGCCAATCCCGTGACCAAGTCAATTGACAGCCGGTGTCTGGTATCAGAAAGCAAAACGATGTCCCGATAGGGTTCCCAGAATACCTTAGCCCCGGTCTGCAACACCAAATCCTGAAGATTCTCGGCAAGGACAGGCGAGGCGTACCGAGCTCCACAAAGCCCCCCAACAAGCAGAGACCGCCATACGCGCTCTGTAAACTCGGAAGGTTCCATCCCTTCTTTGCGAAGGACTACCAACAAATCCTCCAAGGTGTTTCCGTAGAGATCTTTCCAGGCTCCGGCCCGAGCCCGTTCAAGCAAGCCTGCCGATGTTTCCGAGAGTCCTCGGGCTTCGGGGAACCACCAGGGGTCGGCACCCGTCCCTTGCAGAAACAATTCGGTAGCGGGATTGGGGTACTCATATTCAAAAACCACTAGGTTTCGAACCAGGCGAGCGGTTTCCTCCACTTCCTTTGCTTGGGTACCGGCGACAATGACATTCCCCAGTTTCTCAACATTGTTACGGGGAAATACCGTTTTTGTTCCAGGAGCAACGAGAAGAAACAGGTCTTTGACACCCGGCAAGTCGCGAGCCTGATCTACTCCATGGATTGCCTTGATTCTTCCGGGCAAACCGATCCAGGCCCGTTCCGCGACTGGCAGACTAACCTCATCAGGCTGCTTCGATAGGGGAAGTCCCAGGGCTGTTTCAACAGCCCAGAGCACTGCAGAACGCCCTGATGTCAACGGATAAGTCCAGCCAGACATATAGCCGCCGGAAAGACGTGAGGCTATTTCACCAATAACAGGACCCCGTGAAGGTGAGAATTTCACGTCCCCTTTCGCGGCTCCCCAATTGAGCCCCAGGGCACGCACACCCCGTTCGAATTCGTTCCAGACAGCTTCTTGGACTACCACTGGGGCCGTCGAGGGAAAAGTATGGCCAATTTCAACAAAGGTCGGAGGAAAGACAATGGTTCTGTCGGCCAACCCGCACCGGATCAGCTGCCCGTCCCGAACAATGGCATCAACGCTAAACTCCGGACCATCGATGTACTCCTCGACGATGGCACGACCCGTCAGGGAAAAACCAACCGCATCGGCAAGGGAAGCAGGCAAATCTTCACTGCGATGGACGAGCCGGACTCCCCGGGCACCCATGCTGTCCGTCGGCTTGACTACAACAGGAAAGGGAAAGTCCAGCTTGGGAATTGTTTGCGACAACCCTTCAAAGACTTGATGCCGGGGTGAGGAAATTCCCGCTTCATCAAAGCGGTGCCGCATCAGGCCCTTGTCCCTGGCCAGAAGGGCCGCTTCATAGGGAGTCCCAGGCAGGCCAAGATGTTCAGCAATCCAGGCTACTGTCGTAGAAAAGTCCGTACCCACGGTCAGAACACCATCCAGGCGCTGAGCCTTCTGATGGGACCGGGCTCGTTCGAGGCAACGTTCAAGGTCTTTGATGTCACAGACTTCAAACCAATCGGCTTGGTCACGAGCCGGGGCCATGGGGTTTCCGTCAAAACAGAGTACCTTAACCCCAAGCTGATGTGCAAACTTGAGAGCCGGCAGCTGCATGACGCCACCCCCAATCAACAGCAGATGCAGACTCATGGCAGCTCCTTTGTTTTTCGGGCATAAACCTCAAACGTGTCACCCCAGCCCAACCAGCGGTCCAGCAGCGTAACAATTGATAGTACAGGATCTGAGGGTCCTTTCAGTCCGGGGAACCGCTCCGGATGATGCCCTGTAACCCGAAATGCCAACACTTCAAAACCAAAACGTCTCAGAATCGGTTTCGTATTGGCCGGATTCCATATGGAAAAGTGATCATCCGGGCTTTCTTCCCAGAATTTCTCGGGTTGAAACGTTCTGGTGATTCCCTTTCCATTGGGCGTGGAAAAGGCAAACAGACCTCCGAGAGGGAGCAGTTTATTGACCTGGCTGAGCACGGCTGACAGATCGGGAAAATGTTCAATGACATACCAAAGCGAAACAAGATCGGGGCGGGTTACCCCTGGAAAAGACTCTTCCCATCGGAACTCCAAAAAAGAGGCCTTGACCGCTGGAAATCCAAGTGAGTCCCGAACATAGGCTACCGCAGCTTCTGCGACATCGAGGCCGAAAGGATGATGCCCCGAGGCCGCAGCCGCTGCCAGGAACGGACCGTAGGCACAGCCGACATCCAGAATATTCCTGCCGACACTCGTACCAGCCGTACGATCAAGAAACTCCAACCGCTGCTGCCCTAAAGCCTGAATGTGAGCAAAGTCTTGTAGGTAGGTCTTTCCATACTGCTTTTGATAATCTTCAAAGAAATACGCTTCTGAGTATTCTTTGGGAGGTAGTTGGTGGGCCGAGAGATACTCCATTCCACAAACGGCACAACGATGGTAACTCTTATGATGGCTTCGGAAGAAAACAGCATTGCCGCCAGTTCGGCATACTGGGCAACGGCTGTCGGTACCACGAAAGGTTGAAAAATACTCTCCTGCATTGAGAGGCTCTTGCAGCAACTTCGTAAAAGCTTCGCGCGCGGCACCCTGGGCATCTTCCAAACCGGAAAGAAACGCATCGGCTCGGGGTCTGCGTACACCAAAAGTGGGAAGTCTAGCGGCGCGTGAAAGCTGTTCATGATAATTGGTGGGATTCAAAAGCAGGACGGGAGTTCCGGCAGCCAAGCTTTCCAAAGCGGTCAATCCCCACGAGGTAACCGTCAGATCCCATTGACCAAGGAGTTTGGGAAGCTCGGGCGGAGCTTCCAGCACTTCGGTATCCAGCGGAACGATAAATCGCGAAAGCGGCCCGCGGACGACAGTCAAAGAATACGGGAACCTCCCCTGTGTGCGAAGGGTCTGAACCATGGCTAGGAACTTCAACGTCAACCCGGCAGGATCAGAACCACCGAAAACAGCCAGCATGGTTCGGATTGGTCTATCGTAACGGTGCGGTTTGGGAGGAAAAGACAGACCGAGGAGGCCTGGAAGACGCACATTGGGTTCAGGCTTTGTATCGTGTGGAAGCGAGTCTACCAGAAACGCAAACCGCCTCCGGGCAGGTCCCCCGTCATCCCACCCTATCAAATGCAAGGTCCGACGGGAAAGAAGGGAAAAAGCCGATAACGGTGCAGCCTGCATGTCGAGAACTGCTTTGGGAGCAATATAGGATTCCGGCCATTTCATCCAGAGTTGAACACCGGCAGAATCCGCCAGGCTCTGAACAATGGACCGCTCAAATACCGGGTGCTTTCCGACAAAGGCAGAGTCGGCTGCAAAATAGACCACCGCCTGGGGTCCAACCGAGGCCGCAGCCGCCAAACAGCGGCGCAAATGCCCCATGCCTCTATCGATTCTGAGGCTGGGAATAAAAACCAACTCTGGTGTCAGCGCGGATGTCGGTTCAACCATGGGATCAGGTCCTCCACTTCGAGGGGCTTGCCCCGGTAAAGATCGGTCCAAAGGGACCGCAGATACTGAAGATCATCCGGTGTATCAAGGGTCACCCTGGCTGCAGGTGCCCGCAACGCTTCTGCAACTGCCGGGTGGTTGATATGAAAACGCTCCGGTCGGCGGTACAGAAAGGGGCTTGCGTGTTCCTGCTCATACTCGTCGGGGTCCGATGACCAAGCCTCTTCGAGAGCACTTACCTTCAGAACTTCGACACCAGTCCCAATGGGGGAACCCACAAAGCCGCTGTAATCTGCGCCGCTGGCAAGATGCAGCTCCAGGAGCTCGTTGGCTAGTCGGGCTGAAACCAAGGGATTGTCACCGGTGGCACGAACAACGGTGCTGGTTCCTATCGAACGGGAAGCTTGGACAAAGCGGTCCAGAACATTTTGTTTGTTGCCGATGTAAATTTCCCAGCCTGCTGAGCGGGCAAGGGGTTCAAGTTCGCCGGCACTCTCAGGTTCCGTGACCAACACTCGCCGGTCAACACGCACGGCGGCAAGAGCTTCAATGCAGCGTTGCGTAACAGAAGTTCCACCCAAGTCGGCCAAGGCCTTGCGTGGGAGACGTGTCGAGTCCAGACGAACCTGCAAAAACACAGCGGTCACAAGTTCCCCCAGAGCTCAGACAACAGTCTGGCATCAGTCTGAAACCGGTAACGGTGAGTTTTTACCCACGCACGCTCATTCAGAAATTCGGCCAGACTATCGCTAAAGGAACGGCCGCTGCGCCTCGCATGAGCCCAAAACCGGATCATTGGAAGCACTCCATGATCTCCTAGATGTCGTACCGCCAAATTCCGAAGATAAAACCGGGAATAGGAACGGTCAGGGGTTTGATCTTCGGAGGGAACTTCCGAGCGGTAGTCCACTTTGAACCCTCGGTCCACTACCAGTCTTTCACCCCAAAGGTGGCTTCTGACTCCCCAGTCCACTTTTTGCCAGAAAGGATTGCCGAGCGCTTGGTCATACCCGCCCGTTGCCAAAAATTTTCCGCGGTTGTAGAGACCGGTATAGTCGGATGCAAAAAGAGTATCCACGTTTTCCTGGTCGGTACCCAAGGTAAGGATCTTGAGACGATCCTTCTCAAGAGTAGGGACTTGAACGCAGGGAAGTTCATATCCCTCCCTATCGCGCATTTCGGGAACCATGACCAAGAAAGAAAAGTCCTGCCACAGACGTTGGACCTTCGAATGCAGTCCTGTTTCTGACAGGGATTGATCGTCCCACAAAACCAAAAACCGGTCTCCTCGAATTTCCCTTGCCGCCAAATTGATCCTCACTCCCGGTGTCGCGGGCTCTGATAGAACCAGAAAACGCAGACCAGGGAGGTCGCCTAGCAGTTTCTCGGCATCAAAACGGGGACTTTCCTGTTCGATACAAAGAATTTCTGGAAAACCGAGGGAATGAAATTCCGTTAGTACCGAAGGCCGGAAAAGCGCCGGCCCACGCCCCAGAACAACCAATGAAACCCGAAGTTCAAAGCGGCTGGTCGTGCCTTCGGGTGCTCTGCTGCCCAGGATGGAGTAGGATTCAGAAATGAAAGGTGTACCACTCATCGCAATTCCTGCAGACCTCGGGCCAGTCTTCCTTGACATGCCGCTCAAACAGCCTATCTCCCCGATCCCAAACAGCCGAAAGTTCCTCTGTCCAGGCATTGCCCAGGGGCTGAGTCCGATGAAAGTCGTCCCGACAAACGACCACCGTTCCATCAAGAAAGACCGCCAAGTCACGGGCGAGGTGCCAGCAGGCATGCCGTTTCCAAGGAGAAAGATCCGACGGTTTGGCGCGGTCAAGTCTTCCTCCAAAATCGTTATGCTTCTGAATGATGACTCTGCCGGCTTCCTCTTTCCAATGCCGGTGAAAAGCCTCCATCTCGTTTTCATTCTCACCCATTCGCACTGTCTGAGGCCAAACCCTGGAAGGAAATAGCGCAATCAGCCGGCGGGTAAAAGCCTGAGCTTCTTCCAGACCGTTACCACGAAGTTTCTGATAGGTTTCCGCAACATCAGAATCGAGCTCAACAATCCAGTCGAGGTTGGTTGGATGCCTCGCGGCCAAAGAATCGAGATCTACCTTTCCCCAGCCCAAACCAGAGGTTTCCAGGCACAAATGCAGGCCAGGCTTTGCCAAAGCGTCAGTCATCAATTCCAGAATTTCAGGATGAAGAGAAGGTTCTCCCCAAAAGGACGGCATGACAGTCAGATCTCCAGCCCAAGCCAGAGCCTGGTCCAGAAGATTGTTCCACCGTTGACGGGAAAGCGTGTTTCTCCGGGTCAGAGCATCAGGGTTTATTTGTTTCAGAGGTGACCAGATTGGTATCTGGCGCACCCCATCCGTGATTTGAACAAGAAGTGTGGCGGGCAAGGTCCGAGACCGATCGGCGGTAACATCGAGAACATCCAAAAAACCCTTGGTATCGAGGCTGACCTCCCCAAGGTAGCGGTCAAGAAGAATTCGGTTGCGGCGGGAATCGGCTGTCAGACTGAGCCGACGGGAACGCAGATCCACTGGGCTGAGCTGGGTTTCGATATCAAACCTGTTGATATCGACAGAGAGAAGCTGAAACAGCGACTCACGGGTGACTGGCCCACCTTTATCGGCTGCCCATCCTGCCAAAAGAGGGAGGATGGACGGACGGAGAATTTCGGCGGTCAAACCTATTGGATAGCCATCTGCAAAAGTATAGTCAGCCCGGTATTCACGATGAAGTGCCCGCATTTGATGGAGAACATCAATGCGCAAGAAAGGGCTGTCATCAACAGCAAGCACCAGTTCATCAAACCCCTCGGAGATCGACTGCAAAGCCGATACAAGGTCAAGGCAGCTGAGAAACGGCCCCAAAGATTTCCGAGGCACACCAGGAGCGGCCTGATCGAGAGCGTCAGACACCCAATCAGCCACACTGCGGTTGCCCAGAGGACGGTCGGGGTCAACGACCGGTTGAAACGACAACAAGACACAGAGAGTGTTCATTTTGATTCATCATCCCGAGATTTCTTGTCTTTGGCAAGGAAAAAAGCTAGGATGTGGCCATGTTGGCCCCCCGTGGTGTCTTGACGGTTTCAGAGCTCACCAGTGTCGTAAAAGAAATTCTCGAGGGGGGATTCTCCTCGGTGACTGTCGAGGGAGAGATTACAGGACTGAGGTCTACCTCTGGTAAGCATCTCTACTTTTCGCTCAAAGATGAGACCTGTCTTTTGAAGGCGGTTTGGTTTTCCTGGGCCAGCCGCAGTGACAAACCACCCGCTGAGGGGCAGCAAGTCAGAATCACCGGCCGTCTTACTGTATATGAGGCTCAGGGTGTGTACCAATTGGTTGTCACCTCTCTGGAAGCCGTCGGTCTGGGAGACCTCCTGGCACGTTTGGAGCGCTTGAAAAAGAGTCTCGAAGCGGAAGGACTGTTTGACCCTTCGCGAAAGAGAGCCCTGCCTCCCTACCCCAGCGTCATCGGTTTGGTTACCAGTCCTACAGGTGCCGCTGTTCAAGATATGCTGCGCATCTTCCAAACCACGGGTCTTCCTGCCGTGATCAGAGTCTTTCCCGTGGCAGTCCAAGGCACCGAAGCCCCTGGTCAGATTGCTGCTATGGTGCGCTATGCCGGTACACGGCAACTAGCCGATGTTTTGGTTGTAGGCAGAGGCGGGGGCTCGGTGGAGGACCTTTTGGCCTTCAGCGATGAACGGGTTGTCCGTGCTATTGCAGAGTGTACCTTGCCTGTAATTTCTGCCGTAGGACATGAAATCGACTCCCCGTTGTGCGACTTCGCGGCTGACTGGCGTGCACCGACCCCCACGGCTGCGGCCGAACTGCTGTCACGCTCCTGGATGGCAGTGGATCAGAACCTGGCTCAGCTCCGGAGTGACCTTGAAGCAGGGATTCAAGGTCGTCTTGACCGGGCCCGTCTCACTCTTGCCGATTATCGCTCCGACCGGCTTCGGGAATCGTTTCAGCGGGTTCTCCAGCCCTATTACCAGCGTTTTGATTTTGCCAAAGACTCGCTGAAACAAGCATGGACAGACAGAGTGACAGATTTGAAGCGGCGGGTAGAGCTCAGCCGTTCGACACTGGAAGCCTTGAACCCCTATGCGGTATTGGAACGGGGATACGCCCTCGTCACTGACACAGAGGGAAAGGCCGTTCAGGCAGCTTCTGGCCTGATCAAGGGTCAAGCACTTAACCTACGCTTTCATGACGGCCGGACGCGTGTCCAGGTCGAGGAGGTCCTGGATGAAGAACTTTGAAGAACGACTCAACCGGTTGGAACAGCTGACCCAACTTGTTAAAGCCCCGCAGACCCCGCTTTCTGAAGCTGTCACGAGTTTTGAAGAAGGTTTCAAGCTGGCACAAACCCTTGAGAAAGACCTGGAAAAAATGGAACGACGTGTCGAAATTCTCCTCAATCCGCCGTCCACTGGAAGCACGCCCTCTGAGGCTGATCCTACCTTTGATTTGTTTAACGATCTGCCGAAACTCCCTTAAGCTGATCGAGAGAAATACGGTCGCCCACTTTGACGCCTTTTTTTGAGAACACCCCTTGTTTGACTTCAAGGGCAAAGGTGACAGCATACCGGCTCGCCACCGGAGCCAGGCTGAAGGCTTCCATATCGAGAATCTCCTTGATAACCCCTTGCTTGTTGATATACGCGATCGACAAGGGTGTGGGGGTATCTTTCATCCAAAAAGTTCGTGTGGCCTCATCAGGAAAGACAAACAACATGGCTTGGTCTTCAGTGAGGTCGGTCCGGCCCATCAGTCCACGTTCCCTCGTTTCCGGAGTCGAGGCAATCTGGGTCAAAAAGGTCACGCTCCCCACCTGGACCGAACGGGTTTCCACGGTCTGGCCTGTACAGGAAGCTATGATAAACAAGAGCGCGGACAAGATCAGGACGTAGAATCGGTAAAATCGGTTCATGGGTTCTCCCTAAAAATTATCGAGAAACTTTTCTCTGGTTACAGATTGTAGCGCTTGCTGCGCCCGCCCTTCCTGTTGAAACCTTTGAAAAAGCGGCATATCGATGTACTTGACGGTCAGTGGCTTTTCGAGAGACAGACGGACAGCGGCGCTTTCCCAACGGGCTGACGTCGGGTCAAGGGCAGAAGGCTCACCGTATTTTTTGCTAAGCGATGTGTACATGGCAAAATAGTCGAGTTGTTCTGGGTTGAGCTCCAAAGTGATGCTGTAGAGTCTTCCTTCTACAACTTGAAAAACACCTCGGGTAAAATAGGTCAGACCGGGCACGTCGATGAGATTGGTATTGGGACGATTGAGAAGGGTCACATCAGGTTCACCGGAATACAGGAAAAAAGAATTGTTTATCAGGGCGGATTTCAACTCTTCGAGGTTCATCCCGAGGCGAAATACATCGAATCCCGGGTTCAAGGCTGTCTGCGCCGGCAATTGCGCTAGCCCTAGAAAACAAAACACGAGCATCAAGAGCCATCGTCTCATCATTCACCTCTCAAGAACCAGAAAATTCCAACGGATACAATCAGAAAGATCAGCAGGACCACCATCACCGGAGCGAAGAGCGGTTGCCGTGCGGTTGCCTGAACTTGCGGTGCCGCCAAGTACCGACACTGAGGACAACCGTCGGAAAAAGCCCTTGGGGAACCTTGGTGTCCGCACCGGGGACAGCGGACCGCATCAAAGACCTTACCACAGGAGGGACACAACGTGGCGTGAAGTTCAACGGCTGCCGAACAATGGTCACAGGTGAACGTCGACAATACTTTTTTCAAGGCAATTCTCCTAAGGAAAAAGAGGAGAGCTCAAAAGACCTCGTTATGTTGTTTTCGGTCACCAAGAGAACCCAGCTGGAACGAGCAGCCAACCAAGCATTGGCCTCACCTGAGGGAAACCGATCCCAGGGAAGCCAGGCCTCGAGGTCGGTGTTGTCCAGCACAGACCAACCGACGGCAAGGGGTGAAGCTCCTTCTACCCATGACCAGAGAACCCTATCACTTCCTGTCAGTGGCCACTCTAAAAGAGCACCAGGACGGCGCAACCCCAAAGAAACAGAAATCCCGGCCGGTAAGGTCTTCCAGGATCGGTCTGCCGTGAAGCGGATCCAGAAGGCTCCTTCACGGCTGACAGCTCGAAGTGCCTTTGGTAGCGGCCAAGTCTTGCTCCAGGGTTGATTTCCTGGCAAGAAGGAAGAACCCCATTCGAGAACAGCTCCTACCTTTGCCCAGTCCTCAAAACTACCGTCCAAGGCATATTGGGGCACCGTCAGCCCCCAAGCCTGCAATGCACCAGAAAGAACCCGCCCCCGGTTGGCAGCCGCAAAAGAAATCCTGTCGACGAGGAGGGTTCCTTTCGATGGCACCTCTTCAGGCAATAAAACCCCTCCCTTGAGAAGGGTTCTGTAAGTCAGTGTTTCTTTCCAAGGAAGGAAAACCCCGGCCAGGTACTGCTGAGATCCAAGAACAATCTTCACCCTTTCACCAGGCGCTACGGGATGGCGGCCAGTGGTGGCCATGGGTAGGAGTGAGAGAATCTCAGTTGAGGGCCTCGAGAAACTGCCCTCCAAAATCCAGTAGTCAAAAACGGCGTCTGTATCCGTGTTACGCAACCAGAAGGCAGTATCAGCCACCACCATGGATGAGCCCATAAGGAAGAACAGAAAGCACAGAACATGGCTGCGAGTCATTTTTTCCGAATTGCCAGCAAGGTAAGATCGTCAAACTGGTTGTCTTCCTTCATATGGGCATATCGTATATAACCGGGATTGGAATATTCACGTGTCCCACCTTCTAACTTGTACCCTTCCGGACTGACAGAGTCACCCTTCGAGATATCCCCCTTGACCCAAAGTTTGACTCTTTGCCCGTCGACCAGTTTGTAACCCTCCGCATCGCGGAGATCTTTTCCGTTACGGTCTGCCCTTTGACATTCCTGGACGCGCTCACCATCGACAAGCCTAAAGCCTTCAGCGTCAACGGTGTCGCCTTTCGAGGCCACACCCCTCTGCCATATTGGAATTGGTACAGCTCCCGCGAGAAAGTAGCCTTTGGCATCCATGTTCTCTTTCTGGGGAATGGCTTGCCGGTAGGTCATAAACCCGTTCTTGAAGTACTGGTCGAATTCTTTGAAATGCTTTTTGAGAAATTCGTTTTCGACCAGGTCAAGGTCGATGAAGTCAAACTCTTCGGCTTTGGGGTCGGGAACCAGCCGGAAAATCCGGTCGATGGAAATCAGCGCCAAAACCAATCCGCGGGCGGAATCATCACAGGAACCAAAATCGAAATGATACTCGACTTCAGGATGAAGCCAGTTCTGCTTCACCAAGGTATAGGGTTGACGGTGTTGGTAGGCTTCAATGATCGCCTCCATCCGCTCGGGCCCAAAATCTTCCACATCCTTGGCCTGAACCTCGCGCATCGGTCCGCCTTCGAACACAGGAACTCTCTTTCGAGCTCCGGGGACTGCGACCGTGGTGGGGTCTACCGGATCAAAGTAGGCGATCTGCTGCCAGTTTTTGTCCCGATAAGCAGACTGGCTCTCTTCGATACCGTCAGTGAAGTACAACAGCGTGTCACCAGGAAACAGTTGCAACTTTTGATTGCGGTACCGAATCTGATGGTATTTGGAAGAATCAAGTCCCGCCGGCGCGGTCTTCTCGAGCTGCATCAGTTCAAAATGAGCAGGTTTGTCTGAGGAGGCGGCCCTCCAGAGGTGAAGTAGGTTGTCCCCAGCCTGACTGAACTGCAGTTCTCCGGTCATCGTATTGAGAATACCAATGTTCAAGGCAGCGAACTTCTGCGCTCCGGTTTCGGCGAGGATGGGCTCAAGATTATCGTTGATGCTATTGAGAATTTCGTCTATTTTTGTTTTTCTTCCATCCTTCGCTTCAGTCCAGCGCCGGAAGAAATTTGTAACAAAGGCAGCGGCAATGGTCATGGCGAGAAGAGATTCGACCCCTTTGCCGGAGATGTCCCCTTTCATAATGCCATACCAAGGGGAGTTGAGGTTCTTACCTTCCTTGGTATCCAGTTGTCGAAATTCGTAAAGGTCACCGGAGACGGTCTTGGCACCTTCGTAGTAGGCATACACCTCGACCCCATCGAGGTCACGTCCATACGTGGTCATTTTGTTGCCTGCGGCATCTTTATCAAGTGAAATAAAATAGGTCTTCTGCAGGCCTTTGGCTCCGGCCATTTCCTTGCTCTGTTTGGCACCTTTGACCAGACTATGGGTCATTTCATTGACTGTCGAGGCCAATTCCGCCAACTCGTCACGGGTTCGAACGTCGATGAGATGACCGTCCAGTTGGGACTTGTCATCGGTATCCCGAATTTTGGCAACTCCGCTTGAAAGCTTCCGGATCGGGTTGATTGTCAGAGCAGAAAGAACAAATGCACCGACCAAACCAAGGGTCAGGGCGATCAAGGCAACGATCGCGGTCACCAGAATCAATTGATCCCGGCTTGCTGTGATCTGTTTTTCGATGGTTTCTGAGGAGACCTCAATGCGGATCAAACCCCGTACATAAGTAGGGTCTCCCAGGGTCAAATAGAGGAAAGGCTGATAGAAAAGGTATTTTTTCTCTTGGGAAGCGGCAAGATTCTGGATGTTGAAGGTTGGGTAAGTCCGGGCTTTGCCGCCGATTTCGGCCAGTTTGGTGATAACCTGACGTTTCAAGGCAGAGATTTGATCGTCGTATTGTTTGACAAGCCGGCGCGAGGCATCGTCATTCTTTGTAGCCAGCGGGAGTGCTTCTTTGGAAAGAGACTCAATCTGCCGGGCCATATCACCGACTGCCAATTCGGCTTGCTGATTGAGCTCTGCTTGAAGGGTCAACCAGAGGGGCTCAACCTGGTCGCTCAAAAGAGTCACACCGGGGATCAAGGTGTCCGTATCGGTTTTCGCTTTTAAATCCGGGTCATTCGAAGCATAAACATAGGACAATCCGGGTTTCTTCTCACTGCTTGGACCGGTGATCGTAGCATAGAGAGCCTCGCCTTCCATGGCGGAAATCTGCTGGGGAAGGAATCCAAGTTCCTGAGTGTTGGAGGTAGGCAGATAGGTACGTGCCCCGGTTGCCAGACTTTCCAGAAGAACTTGAGTCCGTTGCTGTAGAGCCGTTCCCAAGGTCAGCTGGGAGTTCTGCGTGATGAAAAACCCGAGAGTCAACGACAGCATGAGGATGACAGCCCCCGTCAGACCCAAGATCGAAATTGCAAATTTGACGGTTAGGCTGAGGCCCTTGGTCTTCATAACGGTACTCCCGGCCCGACGGGCCCACTTATCAGCATTATCGGCAAACAACGACCGGGCCTGACGGTCCAGGCGGTTTCTTTCCACAAGGGCCACTGCAAGAAGGCGGGCTGACCCCAAAGCAATCAGAACAAGAAGCACCATAAGTGTCCAAAAGTAAACTGCATGGACAGAGAAGAAGAAGGTGATTCCTTCGAAGAACTGCCAGACCGTTCTGTCCAAATTTCGATAGTCGCCAATCTTGACTGTTCCAGTCGGCTCCACTTTCAACAGCGGTTGTGTAAAGACTCTGCCACGTTCCGGATGGCTCACGCCGATACGGTAAATTCCTTCAGCAAGACCTTCGACCTTGATACCGTCAACCAACCGATCGGAGGCAAGATGAAACGCACCTGGGCCTAGGTCATAGTCGAAGGGTGCCTGACCATCCCGGTCAATGTACACATGATCCAAAGGACCACTGGCGGTGAACCCTCGTCCGTGAATGGCAATCTCGACCCGCCCGAAGGCATCCTGCCGGGTGTCGACATATTGGATAACCGTATACGGGCGGAATTTATTGAGCCGGAAATAATGGGTCGATACGGGTCCGCGGTTTCCGGCTTCATCGTAGGCCGCGACGGCGAGTGCCCATAAACCATCTTCGAGATTCAGCCCGCCGGCTGTCAGTTCAGCTCCCGTGGGAGAAGAACTAGGCTCGGGCCCTTGATACGAAGCGAGGGTGGCTTCGGTCAATACATCTCCCACCCGGGCCAATCGATAGGAATACGCTACGGCATCATCTGAAGTTGGTTTCCAAGTTAGCTGGAAGGTGTTGCTGGTCAGAAAACCCCGCGAATCGGTGGAGGGTCTGTCAAACAGCACAGGTCCGGGTGGCGTTGTCTTCAGAGAAAGGGCAATCCGGGCGGCAGGCGACCAGTTTCCGGCAAGGTCGACAACGGCTATCGCCAGGTACCAGAGACCTTCTTGAGGCACTGTTTCCGTCCATAACCGTTCTCTGGACGCCACCCAGCGATCATGCTCAGGTTCGGCGGTCACATCCTGCGTCAACAATGTACGGAAACCCTTGATTCCAGAGATGTCCTTGGGAAAACCAATTTCCACAGTAAAAACGGGATTTCGAGTCTTCACACCCACTTTGAAATTGTTTGGTGCCAGTGTCGGAGGTTCCGCCCGGCGGTCCGGTTGAAGCATCAGCAAACCAGGATTGTCGCCAAAACTGTTCTGCCAGAAGAAATAGAGATCCTGACCCAATTTAGCAGGCTGACCAAAGACAGAGTTTCCTGCGTCCTGAGTCAGACGTTCCGGGTTGTCCCAACCAAGCTCAGGGTCCCAGGGAGCCACATACAGATCGTAGGTCTCGTTGCGGTTGTCGAACCAGGCTAAATTCAATTTGTTGCGAAAGGTGTAAAACAGCGGATTTCGGGCAGAGTATCCAGATTGGGTAAGAGCTTGAGCGTCAAGGCGCTTGCCCTCGGCAGAGTAACTGACCAGCTCGATCACCGGAAGCGTTCGTGAGGTTCGACGCTCCCATGCAACAAAAAGCCGGTTTTCATAAAGGAACGCCGAGGGCCGCTGATTGTCGGCTTCATCAGGATCTTCAACAAGGTCATCAACAAAGTCCGATAGTCTTTGTGCCGTTCCCCAGGTTAAACCTCCGTCCAGCGAATCCTGACGAAAGATCTGGTAGGTAATGCGCTTTCCGGTTACGAGGGTTTGGTACACCATGGACAAACGGTCACCCAACCTCACGACAGAGGGTTGGAAGCTCTGACGCTGATTTTCCTCGGTCGTGATGACACGCAAACTAGACCAGCGCCCCCCTGCTCGGCGGCTGACAGCAATCCGGAAAGTAGACGCATCGGCCTGGTTGACCATGAGGATGGGTTCATCACCGGCACCCAAAAACAGCTTTGGAACGAGAAGGTTGCCGACACCGGTCAGGCGGGTTTCCTCACGAAACGTTGTGGCACCGTCGTCAGAGCGGTAGAGGATAATCTGCCCCTCGTCGCCCAATACGGCAACCCAGAACACTCCTTGTGGAGTGAGGAGAGCTGAATAAAACTGCGCTTCCGAACCTACCAAGGTAAAAGGACCTAAAACATTCCGCCGGATTGTCCAACTGTTGTCGGCCTCGTTGCGGACCGTGACACTCAAGAAGGACTGGGGCCAACCATCGGCCTGGCGTCGCTCCTGCCAAAAGGCAGCAGCTGTTTTTCCATTATCCACTGCGAGAGGAAATCGGGCACCTTGACGGACCAAGTACTGGGGATCGTCCCAGAAATACGTCTGGGCAGGAAGAGCTGTTGCCGCGAGAACCAATACAAGGAGGAACCCGAGACGCCTGCTCAATTCAGTTCACCGCCTTGATACGTCGTTCGGCTTCTTTGACACGGGCTTCATTGGCGACTCCAGGATATTTACCCTTGAATTCGGTCAAACGGGACAGAGCTTCCAGGGTTCGCTGCGCGCGGAGCAAGTCAAGAATCTCATTCAATTCCCCGACTTGTGAGGGAGTCAGCGTCACGACAGTCGGGGCGAGCCGCAGAGTAATTTTGTCAAATAGAGCCTGGGCTTCACCGTTGGTGGGATCAAGCTGTAAAGCCTGACGAATTTGCGCTTGTGCTGTCGGAAGTTGTGCAAGGTTTCCACCATCGAACGTCCGAGTTGCCTGAGCAACCAATGCCTTTGCCTGGGCAATGACTTTGGGATCGACTGCTTCCCGGTCGAGATTCAATCTCTTTCTGACCAGCTTGATGGCGGCAGCCATGCCAGCATAATTGGGTTGGATTTTGTCGAGATCCTGCAGATCATTATAGGCTGTGGTTGCGTCCGTAGCAATTCTTGCAACTGCCGCATCAAAGCTCTGTTTGAATAAGGCTGGAAAATTCTCAGGATCCGATGCTTTGAGGATCTCGAGATTCAGCAAACGAGCCTCCTGGTTGAGTGGAAACGGCAGAAGAATCTTGCCCAGGACGTCACGGGCAGCTTTCATAAGCTCCAGACCGGCGGCTTTCTGGCCCTTGGAAAGCAGTTCCTGACCCAGAGTATAGTCACGACGGGCAAAGTTCAACAGTTGTTGAACTTCGTTGAACAAAGGGTCAATGGGAGACAACTCCCGGCCCGTCGTCACGGACAGGGCATAGTTGGCCAGTGTCAGCCAATACTCTACTTCGGAATTGGTCTCGGCGTTGGTGGTAGCCCACCGGCTGCGAGCCCTAAGAAGAATCTGCTCGGCAGATTGAAACTGCTGGTCCAAATAAGCCTGACTTCCTTGAGTGATCAGTCTTCGCACCTCGCGGACAACGACTTCGTTTTCGCCTTTCAAAATGAGATCAAAGAGGGTCTTGACTTGTATATCGGAATCGGAGCGGAAGGCCTGGTCTTCCTGCAGCGCCAAAGATTGAGAGAACCGGGTGGAAAGCTGGTTCAGAGAACTTCTGGCGAGGGTGAAATTTTCAGCCTGAATAGCAGCGTTGACCGGAGCCACCAGATCCTGCCCCTGTTTTTTTGCCAATTGGCTCTGAGCATAATTGGCCTTGGCCGCCGTCAGCAACCTGCTCTGCAGAGTTTGGGCTGAAATCAAACGGGCCAACAGCTCATTACCCCGAACAGGCCAGCGGGTCACGGCAGGAGTCTTCATTTCTTGCGGCTCGCTATCATACAACGAAATGAAGGTCGCAAGATCCTTTGCCAGAAGATCTTGAAGCGGTCTGAGCTCTTCGAGACGGCTGGTAGCCTGCAAGGGGTACTTGACCTTTCCTTCCACCAGTTCCTGATTCTCCAACAGATTGGTCTGAAGTCCTGAGAAGCGACCATCGAGCAAACTGTAATCCAAGGATCCCCGGCGGTCGACAAATTCTGCTTCTTGCTTCAATGCGAGAGCACGGTAACCAGTCCATGTCGTCTGCCAAGAGGTAAAGAACGCTGCAGAGTCCAGCATTGTTATTCCAGAACCCGACAGATTCTGAGTCTGCAGCTCTCGTCGGACAGAGGACGATGCAAACGATGCGAACGAATCCTTCTGTGCTTTCATTTCGGCACGAGCCAATTCCAAGCCCGCACGAACAGGAATTGTCGAAGCGATGAGGGAAGCACCCTGGGGAAGGTCCTTGGAAGCTTGAAGCCCCTGGGAGGCTAGTATCATGCGTTGCTCCAACCAAAAGGCGAGCGGAAGGATCTGGTTCAACTTGGTGCGGAAAACAGGATCCATTGCACCTGTTTCATCAAACCCCGCTAATCGGTTCCACAGAGCTATCACGTCGAGGCCCTGACGGGTTCGAATCCGCAATCCCTCAAAGGCAGCAGACGCCTCGGCGTAACGGCCTTGATCCAAGGCGGTTTTTGCCTGGAGGTAACGGGCTTCGACACCCGTCCGAATTTGAGCTGTCCAAGGGTCGAGAGCATCAGCCCACAAACGGTCGATGGCCCCCAGTATTCCTTCCGGTGTTTTTCCTTCAGGGGGTCCATTGACGAACAAATAGGAATAGCTCAGAAAAAAATCATCCTGCCGGCTGTTCTTAACTAAAAACTCATTCTGCAGACGGAAAAGTCGGCCATCTGCCCAGACTCTTTGCCTCCATGTGGCTAGATCTTTGATTGTGACCAAGAGACGGTCCAGAGCAGCAGAACTCCCCTCAGAAGCCAACAAAGTGGTACCTTGAGCCGGCAGGGCCTTCAGTCGGGCTTCCGCTTGAACCAGGAGAGCCGAGGCACTCTTCAAATCTTCCCAAGCCCGGTCGACTTGGTTTGTGAGGACATTACCAAATCCCGACTCCAAAAACATATCTTTCGCCAAGTCAGAACCCTCGAGGTACACCTGAACAGCCTGCCCGTACTCCTTTCTTTCCAAGAGTGCCAAGGCACGTGACATGATGTCTCGATACCGTTTGTTGTTGGAAATCAACCGTGCCGATCGTTTGGCCTGTTTGATATCATCAGCGACTTGTTTGTTGGGGTTCTTGTCCAAAGCTTCCAACTGGGCAATGATAATCAGTGCTTGCGCCTCGTCTTTGTCCTTATACAACAGGTCGATCAAAGTCTCGTAATCCGAGTTGTACTGGTTGCGCAGTCGCACAATCTGGCCGATCAGTTCCTGAGCCTCGTCTTGCCGGTCCGGTTCTTCCTTGACCACCGTTGTCAAAATGAGAATGGCATCGTTGTAGTTCCGTTGGGCTATCAGTTCCCTCGCCTGCGCCACCCGGTTCTCTTGAACACCGTTGGCCTGCAGGAAACTCCCGAGAAACAGGAAGACGAGAACGGTCCCCAGGACCCTGATTCGGTTCAGGAAGCCCCTCCCTCCAGACAAATCGGCCCACTATTCAGACAAGGCCCTGCCTATGGTATTATAATGGCCACGCAATGAAAAGATTCCCCGTGGTCCTTTTTCTTTTGCTTTATAGCGTCTCAAGTTGGGCCCAGGGGCTGGAGGATTGGTATGCCGCTCTCAGTCAAGCCGCAGGCATCGACAGAAATGCCGGTTTGACGACATTCTTAACCCTCGTCATACCCCCTGGAGGGATGTATCAGTCCATGGGGACCGCCTACTCCGCTGTATTGAAAGATTCGGGATACCTTGAAGCAAACCCAGCTGGCAGCGCACTTCTCAAAGAAACAGAGCTTTCAGTCTACCATAACGACTGGATTGCCGATTCACGGCTCGAAACGGTGGTTTTCACCATCCGTCAGGGTGATTTCGGGGTCGGGCTGGGAGCAAAAATCCTCTATCTTCCGTTCAATGCCGTTGACACCTGGGGAGAGAGGTACCGAAATTCCTGGGCACAAGATTATGCCAAGGGTTACTACACGGAATTTGTAGGAACCATCAATGCTGCCTATACGGCCTTCGGCAACTACTATTTTCATGGATTGACCGTTGGTGCCAACCTCAAACTGGCACACAGAGGGGTACCGGAGGCCATTGCCAAGGGACAATCGGCTCTAGCATTGATGGCTGACCTGGGGGCCTTAACCAAATTCAACCTTCTGAAATTTTACCCGTCAAGAGAGCGCAACCTCGCCTTTTCTGCGGTACTCAAAAATCTGGGTGCACCAGTTGATGGTGACGCGCTGCCAACATCTTTTGTCCTGGGAATGGCCTATTCCCCAATCCGTCCCCTTACCTTCTCCATCGACGGTACTTTTCCACACAATCTCCAGCAACCCTTGGACCTTACATATCTGCCCGTTCTTGCCCTGGGACCCAAGGACGAATCGGCTTCCTTTGCTACTGGAATGAATCTTGCGCTGACGACGTTCTGGGGATTGCAGGCGGGACTAGAGATCAAACCGGGACGTCCACGACTGACGGCAGGCACCACTGTCAACCTGGAAAAGCTCACTTTGAATGTGAGTTATACCGTCGACTTGCTGACAACTCTGGCCATACCGGACCGGCTCAGTGTTGAGGTCAAGATGAATTTGGGAGATCTTGGGAGACAGGAAGCGGAGGACCGTGCAAGAGAACTGTACCTTGCCGGTCTGGATTCCTATGCCAAAGGTAATCTTGAGGATGCGGTCATGTATTGGGATCGAGCTTTGGAAGTTCTTCCGTCTCTTCTTCCGGCAAGAGAACTCCGCGATACGGCGCAAAAAGCACTGGACCTTCGTGAAAAGATGAAGACAAGCCAGAAGATCGAGTAACTCAGAGGTTTTTCAAAGCCTACCAGGGTATCGCTCGGCAACTTGTGAGAGGAATTCCTTTCTGCCCAGCAACTGCGCATACTGACACGCATTCATGCCTAACTTGTCGGCAACAAATGGATCCGCGCCTGCCAGAAGCAGGGTGGAAGCCACGGCTTCGGATCCTTTTCCAATGGCGAGCACCAGGGCGTTCTGACCATTCCGGCTCAGTCCCTCCAGGTTTGCACCGCGTTGAATCAGTTCACGAACAAGGTCGTCTGCCCCTTCCGCCGCCGCGTCCATCAAAGGAGAGTTTTCCCGGTCCCGGCTACAAAGGTTCACATCTGCACCTCTGTCGAGAAGAAGTCGTGTGACTCCCAAATGCAACGAACGCACGGCAAGTCCCAAGAGACTCACACCCTTCTTGTTCGTCAGGTCGGGCGAGAAACCCGCATCGAGAAACAACTCACAAGAGGCTGTATCACCTTTCTCAATAGACTCAAGAAAGGCAGTGTTAGACACCTCCAGCCCACGGTCAACGATCTTTCCCTTTGCTTCCAAACGTGAAAGGAAGAGCAGCCATCTCTCTCGCTCAACTTCAAGAGCTTGAACAAGAGCCGGAAAATCGGGACAGATATTCATCAAATTCTTCCAGTAGCCAGGAACCGAGCCGCTGGAGTCATCGAGGAGATAACAGCGCTCCTGCAAGGCGATACAATAGCCTGCGGAAAAAAGAAAAGCCGGGTTGGCAAAATCAGTATCGGAAAGAAGAAAAACCCAATGGGTATGGTCTTTGAGGTAATGCAGCAGGTCCTCTGATACACCAATAGTCCAATCCTCAGGCAAGGGCATGGGATGAAAGCGGATCGATTTTTCTTCGAGAAGCGTCGAAAGGGACAACAACGAAGTCTTCGTTGTTTCTGAATAGACAATCAGGAGATCCAACCGGCATAGCCTCCTCGCGGACCTGCTTCCTTGAAGGGTGCCGCAGTTCAATGGTAGTCTATGATTGTGGAAAAAGAAATTCCCTCGACAAAAGAAAAAAATCAGAAAGGGGCTCGGTTGCGTGAGGCTGTGCGATTCTTGCAAGAGCTACCACTCGAACGGCTCCCCACCAGTGAAGAATGGGACAGTGCAACCAGAGATTTATCTCAAGACGACTTAGACCGGTTGAAAGTCCTCGCGCAAGGACACCTCGATCGGGCTCTTCAACTGCTGGAATCCGATAGACTCGAGGACGTTGAGGATGAGGCACGCGCCGCTATCCTGCTTAACCCTCGTGAGAAGGCCTGGCTTGAGGAGGTCTCAAAATCCCTTCAGACCAAGAAGTGGATCTCACCCGAAGCCACGGCCTTTCGGTTGATTCTTAATATACGGACCGGTCGCAAGCGAACGAAGAAATTCCCTTTTTGGGGTTGGATCATCGTTGTGACAATGGTAGTGACTCCTCTCGCCATTTGGGCTGTTTACGCAATGGGAACGGAACTGAAGCTCATTGCCCCCGATAACCGGGTGATCGGGCCTAGAAAACTGGAAGCGGCCTTTGACACTCAAGGAATAAAAACAAACATTCAAGTGGCACAGAGCCGCCTCATCCTTTTCCCTGACGCAACAGTGGCCGAACTCTCAGCCTGGGTCACCTTTCCCGACCATCGGGTCGATGTCTGGGAAGGTGCGGTCGAAGTCCTTGATTCTGAGGGAAACCAGCTTACCCGACGCGAAATCACCTTCCGCTCATCGTCCCAAGATCCGATTGAAGCCGGTCAAGGCGTCGAAGTTTTTCAGCAGTTTGATGCCTGGCCTTGGTTCGACCGCGTTGCGTCTTTCCGACTGGAGACCACACGGATCTTGGCTCAAGAAACTCACCCGAAAGACAGAAAAGAGATGCCGGTAACCGGTCTGGAGGAGCTCAGTCCGGGGTACAATATCCGGGTGTGGCTGCAAAAGAGCGAATGGGTTGACCGGTTCGCATCCAAAGTTCACAACCTCTCCTTGGAGTTGGAAAACACCGGATTGAAACCTTTTGAAGAGCTGCAGTTTATCCTTCTCTGGCGAGACGAAACGGGAAGAACTCTCAAAACCCTTTCCTTCCGTCCTGTTTCTCCATTTCGGACGGCCCTTCCCTCGGGAGGGAGGCTGGGTTGGAATCAAGAGACCATTTTTGACACGGAAGTTTTTGACTGGCTTCCTGGAAATGAACCCATTCCCGTTCTGGAACTTCGAAAATGGCAATGATGAACTGGGCCGATTGGAAACCTACCGAGAAAGCCGTGCTGGTTTTTCTGCGCGATGGTGGGAACGTGCTTCTTATCCACAAGAAACGGGGTCTGGGTAAAGGGAAGGTCAATGGACCCGGCGGACGTCTGGAGGCAGGTGAAACCTGGGAAGACGCCGGAATTCGTGAGACCAAAGAGGAAACAGGTCTTACACCTTTGAGCCTTACGGCGGCAGCCGATCTGCGGTTTCAATTCACAGACGGGTATGCCTTGGCTGCCCGAGTTTTCTTGGCTGAAGGTTGGAAAGGAACCCTTACAGCTTGTGAGGAAGCCGACCCTTTCTGGCAGCCGCTCGCTGACATTCCATGGAGCCAGATGTGGGCCGATGACGCACTCTGGCTTCCACAAGTATTCTTAGGCCATTGGGTAAAGGCTCAGTTTGTCTTCGACGGTGAGAAAATGAAGGAAGCAAACATTGAAGTCCGACAACGGCCATCAGGGCCCATGAACGGTTGACAACAGAAGCCTTTGGACTATAATAGACAACCGAGGTGTTTTCATGAGCGATCCCGTTGACAATGAAATCATGACTCTCTCTGAAGTGGCTTCCTACCTCAAGATTGCCGAAAAGACTGTTTCGCGCATGATTACCCGAGGTGAAATTCCGTGTACCAAGGTTGCCAGCCAATGGCGCTTCATGAAATCCATGATCGATGACTGGCTTATCAGCCGTATGAATGTTGTACCTCAGAATGACTTGGCAAAGATCCTTGAGAACCCCGAGGGGCTCATACCTTTCACTCGCCTGACCTCTGAAGATTTGATTATTGACAACCTTAAAGCTGGTACCAAAAAGGAAATTCTGGCCCAATTAATCCAGCCTCTTGTACAACATGAAATTATTGAAGACGCAGATGATTTTCTGCGGAAACTGTTGACCAGGGAAAAAATGGTGACTACCGGTATCGGACGCGGCGTTGCGATCCCACATCTTCGCCACCCTAAGGAAAACCCCGGCGGTGGACCGAGAATGGTGGTCGGTATTTGTAAGACAGGTACGGACTACGAGTCCATGGATGGTAAGCACACCCATCTGTTTTTCCTGCTCGTTTCTGACAGTGAAGTCGTCCACCTCCGCGTCATGGCTAAACTCAATCAGATTCTCCGCGAGGGAGATTTCGTCAACCGCCTTACCAGTGCCAAAAAAGCAGACGTGCTCCCCATCCTGATTGAGGGTGAGAAACTCTTCAACAAGGCCTAACAGCCCTCTGAACTCCCAGGTTTACCAGCCCGACGTGGTGGAACCAACAACCGTCGAACCAGGGAGCCAGGCTTTTTCCGTCGTCCAGAGCTCGGCGTTCGTTTTGGTGGTCAGAACCCACGAAACATCACTCAGGTTGACGAGCGTGCTATCGAGAAATTGGGCACCCCAAGCCCTTTGGCCTCCACCTGCAAGCTGAATTTTCGCAGAAGCTAAAGTCAAAGACCCCCCGTCAACACTGAACCCGCCCTGATAAGCCCCTGTCTCCAGCTTCATCTGAAACGTCCTGAGGATAGCTTCACAGTGGTCCAGCACCAAACCTTGGTTAAACTCCTCACCGCGGAGCAGGCTTAAGGAAGACTTCTGAAGCTCGAGTTTTCCTCCAGTTGCTTGGAAACCTGTATTGGCCAGAGTTCCATAGAGTGCAATCTCAGTATTCCAGAACACCGCCTCGGTTTCTTTCAATGTGAAAGCTGTGGCACGGGAAGCCCCCTCACCGGCAAGAATTCTGGTGTTATCAAAGGTCAGCCGGGAATCCGAAGCGGATAATACAGCATCGTAACCAGAGGCTTTTTTGGATACAACCACGAGATCTTGAAACAACGCCTGTACCGTTTTCAGAGAGAAAATCAACCCGCCTTGATTTTGACTCAGACTTAAGTTGAAATTTCTGACATTAGCTTCCAGATTGCGCAATTCCAAGAAAACAGCTCGGGGTTCGGGTGTGAAACTGGCGGTCACATCAGAAAGATCCAATGAACCCCCTACCTGATCCCATCCCCCTTGCGCCAAACCCCAGTTCCAGGAACTGTTCTTGATAGAAACAGCGGCACCCCTGACGAGAACCAAGCGTGGCAGGTTTGCAAGCGAAGTCAGATCAATACGCGAAAGTGACCAGTCTTTCTCTCCTGATTCCAAAAAAGCCGAACCCGTAAAAGCCGAGCCAGCAGTCCATAAAGAGCGACCGGGAGAAGGAGTTGCTTCCCACAAATCAGCGGCCCAGCCACCGAAGACCCGAATTCCCCCCAGATCGATGGTTCTGGACACAGGATAGGTTCCTGCCAAAACGAACAAGATACCCTTCCCTTCTTTTTGAGCGTGCTCAACAGCATCGACTACTGTGCCTGCAGGTTGATTTCTCGAACCATCTCCTGAACCTTGAGTCGCTAAGTAAACGACATTCTGATCGATGAGGACCGTCTTTTCTGTTACTGGCCCTTCATTGCCTGCTTCATCCCTGAGATACGCCTGGACCTTGAGCCTCGTCAGGTTTCCTTCCGGGGCCGTAAACAACGGGACCTCCGTAGTGAGAGAGCGCCAATCAATCCCTCCTGTTGACTGAGGAAAGCACTCCCAGGACCAACGGTAGTACAGTGTCTCTTCAGGATTCCTGCCTGCCTTGGGATACTCTAAACTCGCTTCAGGTCTCCTCAAATCCAACAATACGGAGTATTGCGGAGCCCTGGGGATGGAGCGGTCAATTCGTACGTTGTATTCGACTTCTTCAGTCAGAGGTGTGCCTTCGGGGGAGAATCCGCGGAGACGGATAGCATACGAACGGTCCACACCGGGTCCTCCATCAAGAACCATTGGTTTGTCCCAGACAGGTGACAAGTTCGTTACAACTCGGGGCGACCCGACCCCTTCCCGAACTTCATACCGGAGAACTCCTGTCGGCCAGTCGGATTCCAGAGTCACAGCCGCCAAACTCACAGGAGTTGGGGGAAGACCTTTCAGTTTGGGCACAGGTACGGACGAAACAACGGAAGGTTTTGGATCAGAACTTTGTGCAATAGCGGTTCTGTCTACAAGCACAGCATAGGTGTCACTGGCAGTTCCGGGGTGACCAGCTTCCGAATACGTCCTCCAACGGAATCGATACAACACACTTAGACCGGAATTTCCTTCAAGAAGCAATCCAGAAGGAGGAACCACCGGTGAGAGAAGCGAAGGAATTTCTGGAAGACTTCCGTTTGAGGTCATTGTATACCTCACGACTCCCACCCCTTGAGGTCTGGCCACAGTAAAGGGGGCACTGGTATAGGTGAACGGTTCCAGAAGCGGATTCAGAGCAACAGGAGGAGAACGGTCAATGGTTACCGGATCACCGAGAGGAACTTCCATAGCAAAACCGGCCACCGATACGGCAGCCATCCTGACCCGGATGACCACTTTGCTGGAAATGGAAGTATCCCAAGTCCGTGTTCCAGGCCACGGCTGTCCAGTAGTCAAAGGATCATCGGGAACTGAACCATCAGAAGTCCAAGTGTATCGAAGCGAATCACCTGATCGTCCTGGCTTGAGATTGAGAGTCCAAGGCCCCCCCAAGGGACTCGAAGGCCAGCCTTCAGCGACAGGAACCGATGGAGGTCCTTGATCCAAGGTCAGACTGAGAGTCTTAGGTTGAGTCCAGGCCCAACCGGCTGTCGTTTTCAGATTCCAAAACAGAAGAAAAGTCCGACGCTCACCCCGGCCTACAGATCGTGAGAGAATTCCCGTCCAGGGCTGAAGACGGTTCTTCCAATCGGAAGGTACCACACTCGACTGATCTGACACACCGACCCACAATTCTCTCCCCTGGTCCAAAGCCCTGAGGCGGAATTGCGGCCAAGGATAAACACCACCGTCTTCTACGGGCGAATCCCCAATCTGGGGATCAGGATCAACCTGGACCACCGAAGCTCCCGTATCCGGGTTGACGGGAGCCAAGGCCATATTGAGCCGAGCAGGACCAGAGTTGCCCGAACGATCTTGTGCTTTGGCATGAAACCAGAGTTTTCCCGCCGCCCCTGCCCGCAAAACCTCGGCTTCCAGGGCTGAATCATAGGTCTGGAAGGTTAAAGTTTCCGCTGAAGTGACTCGGTCTGAAGAAACGGACCAGAAGAGACTTGTGCCGGCTTCTTCGCCTTCCGCTGGTTTGATCAGGACTTGGCCTCCCACTTGCAGCGCTTCGGGAGCCATCGGTGGCACACGGTCAACTCTGACGGCTGCAGCGGCAGAAGCGGGACCAGTCAACCCCCAGGCGTCTCTCCAAGCAAAGCGGACATAGAAAGTCCGATCGCATCCCCAAGGCAGTGTTGGAAGAAAGGCTCCCTCCAACCAAGGAGACTGTGAGGAAGGTTCGGCAACATCGGGACGATCGGACATCTC
>JFJP01037327.1_pt1 | contig 86825 bp, 71 predicted proteins | sample 431651 | NCBI WGS metagenome assembly JFJP01 (sample SAMN02602958, study PRJNA72255) | Microbial mat metagenome, whole genome shotgun sequencing project. | biome: fresh water; feature: sink hole; material: water; isolation source: purple microbial (photo- and chemosynthetic) mats found in...
GTAATTAGCGATCGTACTGATCAGTGTTTTAGGCATTTTCAGGTTATTCCCAAACTCGTTCGACCCGGTTAAGGTGAGTATGTTGTTGTGTGGCTCAAAAGCCTTAGATGAGTTTACCAGGATGTTAGATACTCCAGATATGAGTGTTAAGTTCAGTGCATCTCCGTCGAGCTTGTTGTCCACTTAGATCGTTAATCTAAGCCGGTGTGCTAAGACACCCGCCACAGCTCTCACTGTGGAACAGACTATGTCATCATCCTCTAGCATGAGGATGTCCCCCGTTTCAGAGGTCACTTGACCCCTTACACCGCGCTACCGGTTAGTCGTTGGCCACACACCATATCTACTGTATAGACTTAGGTGCTTCGGTGCTTAGTTGTCTCTATCAGGTCTTTTTTAAGCTTTACCATGTTAGCTTTCGCTATCTGTTTTAGCAGACCTGCCTGACGAGAGTTTCTAGCAATTAGAGGGATACAAATAGGGCATTACTACCCCACGGGACTCATCCAGTACTACTACTGGACCTTAATCAGCATTGAAGGACGGTGCAATCATCAAAGACATACTGATCGTGTTATCGCTCAGGTTGGTCTTGATTTTCGTGATGCGAACGGTTTGGATACTCCCGCGGGCTAAGCTGGGGTTACGGTTAAAGAAGGCTTTGAGGCCGTTTCCCGATTCAGCTAGAAGCTCGTTAAAGAGTTCTTCCATGAGCGGGTGGTAGATGCGCACATGGTCGGTGAGAAAGATAGTGGCTTTCCTATAGGTGTAGTCCCGTCGGATGAGTTTACTCAAGAGGTGTTCTTTAAGCAAACTGCAGGCAACAGGCCAAGGGATATGGATTTCATCATAAGCGTGAGGGCCGGTGATGCTGGTGATCACGGCACGCGCGGTAAAGTGCGCACGCGTAGACAAGATATGCTGGCGCACTAAGCCGGGCTTACTGAAGATGTTGCTCTTCAGATAGGTCTTGTAGAAGCTTGCCAAGTCATACAGGCAGTTAGCCACCTTGTTTTGCTTACTCAAAGACGTGGTCGTGCGCACATCGATCCCACTCAAGCGACGGATGCTGTTCAGCGGGGTGATGATGCTCTTGTCAATGAACTTACCTAGCTCGTTGCTCTCATACGCAAAGATGATCTTATTCGGAAAAGGCAGATAACTGCTAAAGATTTTGTCCTGGTTATTGAGGATGGTATCGAAGAAGACGTTATTGAACTTAGCTTTACGGGGCTCCAAGTTGTTGTGGATCTCGCGGATGAAGTTCAGGATCACTGCGAAGTTGTCCACGAAGCTGTTGTAGTTGCGCTCAATCTTGTACTGCTTCAAGAAGCCAAAGATCTTGCTCTCAAGCTCTGAGTTACCACTGACCGTGTTGGCATAGCGGTAGTTGGGCATGATGAGCCAGCGCACGAAGTCGATCGAGGTCTTGTTGACTTTGATCTTCTTTTTCTCCAGGAGTGCGAGCACGATCGGGGAGATGTAGCGCTGTACACCTTCGGGTGCTTTAGCCCAGATGAGGTAGTTGATGTTGTCGTTGAGCTTTTGGGTGACGGTGGTTTGACACTTAGGGCATTTCTCTCCGATGTAGTAAGTCCCTTGGATGTTACCGCACTCACACTTAGGAATGAGCGAGATGGTGTCCTCAGTGTAGTTCTTGACGATGAGCTCATTTAAGATGTCACGCGTCTCGTTATTGAAGATGTCAACGGTGTTGATGAGGATCTTGTCGTTGGTAGTGGATTGGTAGATATGGTCGAAGGAAATGAAATCCATTAATATAGGCATACACACTCCGCTCTAAAGGAAAGAAAAAGTACACCAGGCCTTCAGAGGGTTAAGTCTGAAGGCCTGGGTCTGGACACTACACTAGGGTAGGTTTCTTGACTTAGAACGAGCGCATGAAGCCCTGAGGCTGGTAGAAGTTGTTGAAGGCGTTGACGTTGCTGATCAAACGCACATCGCTACCCAGCACAGAGCTGCTGAAGTCAGCAGTGGCACGACGGAAGAACATGTCGTTGTTGGTCATCATGTTGCCCAGCACCGGCGCAAAGCCGACTTGTTTCAGACTGCCCAGGAGGGTGGTCAGGAACAGGCTAGAGAACGTGATGCGGTTGTAGGACTGCTTGTAGACGGCTGTGTTGTTGGACATGCCATCAATGAACTTCTTGCGCTCTGCAGCGCGGATCTCAGCTGGGATCGAAGTCACATAGAACGAGTTGGTGTACTCCGAGATGATCTTGGGCTCTTGGCCCGATTCCACCGCGAAGTTCGCCATCGAGAGGTAGCTGGTGAGTTGACGCAGGTCCTTGATACCGTCCTTGGTCTTGTAGTAGCCGCCGTGCACCTTGTTGATGATCGGCGAGAAGATCGGCAGGTTGTTGGGGATGTCCGTCACGGTGTTGGTCATCGCCCGGATGGCATCGATCACGCGTTTGTTGGCATCGAACGTGTCGCCACGAGATGCGTAGTAGAACAGGTTTTCGTACCAGGTGTCCGGAGAAGCTTGCGCCACGTCCATGGAGATGATCATGTTGGGGTAGACCAACTGGTTCACCAGGGTGTTGAGCATGGTCAGGGTAAAGTCCTTGCTCTTGGTGTCGATCTTCTTGCCATAGCCACTGGTGTTTTTCTCGATGTTGCCTTCCACGTTCAAGGCACCGATGTCGTTGAAGTCGATTTCACCTTTTTTCACCGGCATCGATTTGAACGCCTGCATCCAGCTCATGTCTTCGTTGATCGCCAGCACCGAGGCCACACCCAAGAGGGTGATGTCAGGTGTCGGGATGAACGTCGACTCGATCCGAGTGATGATGAAGTTGGGGATGAAGTTTTGAGACGACATCATGTTACCGTTGCTCGACGCACCCACCCACTGGAAGTCGATGTAGCCAAACGTTTTCACGATGTCCACACTGTCGTTGCCTTGGTTGATGGAGCGGTCGTTGGCGGTGTTGTTGAGCTTGTAGGACAGAGCCACACACACGTCTTGGCGAACAGGCATACCGGCTTCATTGATCAGGTGCGCTTCGTTGTTGTTGAAGTACATGTTGACCACGAACTTGCCGTTGCGGTTGTTGTTCACGATGCCAGGCAGGTTGATACCGGCATACGAGTGGCCACGCACGCTCACTTCACCGTCCAGCGCGTTCACAGTGTTGATGAAGAGGTCATGGATAGACGTCTCATTTTCCACGTTGAACTCGTTGGGCACCAGCGTGGCATCCACCGACACGATCGCACCAGCGGGCACGCCGTAGAAGTCACCGACCAGCTTTTGGGCTTGAGACATGTACTTGTTGTCCAGCGCATCAGCAGGCGTGCGCAGGATCTCGTAGCGCGTGCCACCGATGGTCTCGAACAACGGGGTGGGGTAGTCACCGGTGCGCTCGACCATCAGCGTGTGCATGACCACCAAGTCTTCGATCTTTTCGCTGACGATGATGGAGCTGTAGTTCAGGCCGACGTTGGTCTTGATGAGCTTGTGCAGGTTGTACTTCTCGTTACCCTTCAGGTGGGTGTTCAAGAGCTTGACTTTCTCCTCGAACTTGGTGAAGATCTTGTCGAAGTACTCGCCACCGCCACCGAAGGCAGCCAGTTTGGAGCCCAGACCAAAGACCAGTTCTTGGGCAGTGGGGCGGTATTGTTGTTGCGGCTGACCTTGAGGTGCGCCGGCAGCGGCAGCAGCGGCAGCAGCTTCAGGGATAGCTTGGGAATTGATGGTAACGGCCATGATGATTTCCTTTTTGTTGACAATGTTGATAAACTAACGCGAAAAATACTGTCTCTCTTCAAACCCAGTCCTTGTGAGGATAGGTAAGCTTTTGGCTCACAATATACCTGTGAGCTATTAAAAATTTACTATGTGTGGTCGATCACTGACCCAGAGGCTTGTTGGCCCAGGAGAGCATAGAGTCGACTTTTTTGGCAGTGCTCCTTTCAACGAAGTATTGGTTGACTTCATCGACGAAGTTGTGATTGTGACAAGTGATCAGGTAGTCTGGGGTGTAGATGATGGTGTGGTTAAAGACAATGATGCGTGCGCCCTTATTGCTGAAGTTGACGATGCGAATGATCATCGCTTGGAGTTTAGAGTCGAGGTTCTCCTGTGGGTTAGAGATATGAAGAAGGTGAAGGTGGCGCTCAATCTTAGAGCCGTTGAGGATACGTTTGGCCTCAGTGACGTACGCCATGTACTCCGGGCTGAGCTTTGTTTTGGAGATGATGCGCTGCAATTGCACGGGTTGTTTGACTGCGGACACTGTCGGTCTCCTCGTAAAGGTTAAGGGCTCGCTCGAGGTCATGCGTATTGAGATGCGCACCTCGCAGGAAGTTGTCTTCTAACGTAGCAGACTTGGTTCTGAGGAACTGCGTCTGTGTGACTTGTTGCATGAGAATGCACCTTTCATTATAAAGAAGGGGTAGGTACAGTGTATATATATGTAGGTGAAATTAATTCCAATTACACCTAAAAATGGTGTGATCATTAAAGGCCAACCATCCATGCACTACTTACGTTTGTTCGCACCTGACTACATAGATCGAACGCCCGCAGAGGGCATACACCTCGCCAGAGACATCATCCTCTTGAGGAAAACTCTCGGCTACAACATAACCAAGACTGTAAATTATTACCAGCAACGCACCTTCGCGGTCAAGAACACCTTCTTCCTCTCTCGGATCCTAGAGCATATTCCGGCTTACCTGAGCTACGCTGCTGATGACTATGTCAACGTCGTGGACCGTAAAGTCGACTACCTCGCCAAGCACTTTAAGGTTACCTCTGAGATCGAGAAAGGCGTCGTGCACCCGGGCTACTTCTTCGGCAAAGGTAACTCTGAGCTGATCATGAACATGTACGACTACTTCAACCCGTTTGAGGTAGAGAAAAACTGGCGCACGGTGAACCCCATCCATATCCTCAAGCACAACCTGAACGACACCCGGCTGCTGCTGCCGATTGGTAAAGAGACCACCTCTCGTAAAGGGATCTGCTCAATCCTGATCAACTTCAACATGCTTGCCTTGAAGTACCGTGAGTTCTTGAAAGAGAACAGTCGCGCTGACATCGTGCTCACCAAGAACAACTTCGTCTACAAATACGTCGTGAACCTGATGGTCGCAGACATTCTAGACCACGTGATGCTCAACAAGGTCATGGACAAACACTATGGTAGAGAGGAAGTCACTCCTCAGACCAAGCATGTCTTCAAACTCTATGAGCCCGACACTCAGCTAGCTCGGTACGTGGACAACACCCTGGACGTGATCTCTTCTAAGGGACATGACTACATCAATACCTTAAGGAACATCCAACTGGTGACTCATAAGGACGCCAGTGCTTTATTGAAGCTACCTGACTTCATACCGAACAAGCAGCTCTTGTGGAGCATGTTCGTGAGTCGCTTAGACCATATGCTTTTTCTCTATGACGTGAACCCTTCTAAGGACAGGAACCGCCACCACTTGAACGACTGGAAACGATTGGTAGCTAGACTTGAGGGTGACCGTGTCTTAGACGGTAAGTTTGACTACGTGACTGAGGCTGAGATTAAAGAGAAACTCTACCGCATCAAGCAATTTTGAGCACCACCACACCAGAAGGGCTTAAAACCCTTCTGGTGTGGTGGACACTTTTTGCAGTTATGGCGCTATGCCTTCCTCGTAGTCATACTGAGGCTCTCCGTTTTCGTCGCGTTCGAGCATCAGCTCACGCCAATCTAAGTAAGCCTTCTAAGGCTTACCTAGGACATGTCGATACTCGCACTTACCGTTACCCCATTTTGCCAGGGTGACGATAACCGGGGTGCCTTTGAGCAGTTTAGCAACCTGATCAAGAACCCAGGCTTTATGGTGATGCTCGTCCATTTGACCGTACATCTCAATGAAGAGCATGGCCCAGTCTGCTGGGATATATTTAGAGAAGACTTCGTGTGTCTCAATGTCCACAGGGAATTCCCCTAGGTATCCTTGCACGTTAAGGGTTAAAGGATCATGCCGTCTGCGTTTTCGGACTCGACGTCCACCGTGCGTACCTTGTTGATCTTCTTGGTGTCTGCCAGCTCTTTGATCTGTGCTTCCAGACCGTCCAAGGTAAGCGCCAAAAGACCAGTGATGTTGTCGATACGGATATCACCGAGGTTGTAGTCTTTGTCCGTGACCACACAGGTGGCCAAGTACTCAGGGATCAGGGACGCAATATGGGTGTTGCGGTCCTTGGTCAAGAGGATGGTCGACACAATACCGGTGTTCTTCTCCAGCACCGCTTTGTCGTTTTCACGGATTTCCAAGAACGTGACGTTGGCTTTGGTATCGGTCACCTTGTCGTAGTTGAGGAAGTTGTGCAAGTCAGAGATGTCAAACTCTTCGGTGCGGCTCTTGTCCACCAAAAGGGTCAAAAGCTCTACTGTCCAGACACACTTGTTATCGACTTCTTGACGGTTCATGTTCTCGAAGTAGAAAAGCGAGATGGCCTTCTTGATCGTCGAGGAGATGGACTTGTAGGTCTTCAAGGTCTTGATCGTGTTGTTGATCTCGATCGTGGAGTTCTTGGAGTCGATGGCCAACACGACGACGTTCTTACCCTCTTCCAAAAGACGCTTCACCAGCAAAGGCCCGATCACTGAACCACTGCCACCCGAGAGAGAGGAGATGACGACGTTGAGCTGGTTAGAGGGTTTGGCTTTGATCAAGACATCATCGACAACATCTTTGAATTTGTCGTAGGTCAAAGAGCGCAGTTTACCGGCACCGTCCATATCTTCAATGAGCATGACCGACTCGGGGTCAACGTTGCGCAGGTTAGAGGTGGAGGTGTCAATGTAGAAAATATCGACCATGGACTTGAGCTTTTTGCCGATGTTTGTGCCAGCACCACCAGCGCAGTAAACGCGTACTTGAGGTTTGTTATCTGATGTCATGAGAGAGGTTCCTTACAGTTGTGAATAGGTGAGTTGAGAAAAGAGACGGGTGTCAAGAGATGTTAAGCTTAAGCCTGCCTTGCGTGTTTGAGAGCGGTAAAGATACTCAGTGAGAGCTTAGCGAGACAGGTTTGAATCGCTGACTCAGGCGTGTCATACAGGGTAATATCCTCCCAGAGATGTTTGCCTGTGAAACCACAACGAATGGTCGGAACATACGTGTCTGTGGAGGTTTTAACGGCTCTGAGCTTATAGATGGCACCCAGGTTGGAATCACTGGCATCTTCGACCCCGTGCTTGGCGACTTCTGAGGCGTAGCGCTCCTCGAAGAGGGTTTGCACTTCTTGGTTAGGAAAGACCAGAACTTGTTGCACGGCTAAGTCGTTTTGCCAGGCGTGTATGGCTGAGAATGTGAACACGATTAGACTCCTTATAAAGATAGGAATAGGTTGAGATACTTAGTATATATGCAACTGAATGCTAATCAGACTACACCGGCATTTTTTGACCTTGATCCCACCCTTATAAGAGGCACCCACCGTGACCACCTTCAATTCCGCGAACTACCATGATGCAGCGCCAGGTGCTGCTCCAGAACCCGCTGAGTCTATCAACACCCCCGTAGACCAAAATACCGATCCCGCACTCATCAACACCGTAGAGACCAGCGAAGTCCTCGTGCAAGGCTCTGTCTCTGAGATCGTTGCTAAATCGCTCTACGGCATCTTTCCTAACGTGAAGACCATCTCCGAGGAGAGCGCTAGCAGTGGTATCCGTTTGAGTGTACCTAAGCTCTCGGTGCCGTCTGTGACCATCATCGCACTCTCCCAAGAGGCTATTCGTTCTGATCCCGTCTCCTCGCTGCGTGCTGCTAACACGCCTGGTGCACTTCTGTTCATCGACATGCAAGGTCGCACTGCAAGCTCTAAAGAAGAGTCTTGGTTCTACATGAATGTGTCTAACGAGCAGTACTTCTCCTTGGCGACACTCACCCAACAGGTCCAATGTCTATGTCTGCCTTAACCATTAAAGCCTCGCTAGATCAGCTCTGCGCAGGTCTGTCTTTCGATAAGAAGCTCTTTCACAAGCTGCAGACCTACAACCTGGACTTCCTCACCAAGTCCGATGAATTCAAGCTCTTGTTCGGGGGTCAGCTCATCGGCTGCTACCGAGTCAAGTACACGCTCTACGACCAGCAGAACTTCTTCTCTGTCTTTGGTCTAGAGACAGCTCAGGTGCACGCGGCCATTGCACGCATCACCACGATCAACAAGTCCTTTAAGATCCTCACCGATCCGATCAATATGCTGTGTTTCTACACAGCGCATCGCTTCCTCTCTAACCCCGATCTCAAGAAAGAAGACAAGCAGCTCTTCGCCACTGAGATCCTGAACTTCTTTAGCTACCGCACCCTGGTTGTGCTGTGCAGCAACTACTTCATTTACCCCATCAGTGAGCAAGAAGCCACGGGTCTGATTGAGCGCTTGAGCTACAAGTACACGATCAAGAACGTGCGTAACTGGAAGGAGTACTGCAAGTACCGCTCCACGGAGTACCTGGACTCTAAATACCAAGCGACGGTGTCTAGCTTCACGGACGATAAGGCGTTACCGAACGCCATCAACGATTTGTACATCCGTACCAAAGACACCATCAAGAACATCTACCGTGAATTCCTCACGCTTAAAGAGCAGCAAGAATCGGTCTCACACCGTAAATCCATTCTGATCGACATCGAAGGCAAGGAAGTCATCCCTGATAAGCTAGACAGTGCTGAGAGCCACTACGATTACCTGCTCACGACCATGACGCACAAGGAACTCTTTGTGAGGATGGAGGTGGTAGATGCCGCCGTGAGTATCGTCAAGAACGCCGATGCTGCCACCCTGCGAGACTTTCTGGAGTGCTTGTACGTCTACACCCATAAGAGCAAGGCCAACTTCGAGGAAGTTACTGCCATCATCAACCGCCAAGCGGTCTTTGCGGTGAGCTACTTGTCTGCCAACAACGTGCAGCTGGGTAAGAACTTGCTCGATATCTTGAACCGCATCACGGGTGTGGTGCTCTACTCCCGCTCTAACGATACCACCTTAAACGATCTCAAAGATGACTGCGATGAGCTCGTCAAGGACGTCTACTTGTCTGTACATAAACGGATCTTTCCTAACCGAAAGCTCACCGATACACGTAACAGTTTCTTCATCTATATGTACTTACGAATGTTTTTAAAGGACTGAGATCATGCGGATATCGAATTTTACGACGGCAACAAGCTCTGAGTTGGGTAACACGGGGGGGATCTCCCAAGAACAAACGGACTTTCTGAATGGCTTGACGGTGGGTGCGGCTCAGATCAACAGCTTGTCTGGGGTGACGAGTCCTGTGCAGACACAGTTGAACAGCATGTTGGGGTTGGGCGGTGGCACAGCGACGGGGTTTATGACACTGACAGCGACGCCGAGCGCAGCGTTGCATGCGGTGCCTAAGAGCTACGTGGACACGGTGGTGGCGACCAAGTCAGCGGCGTATGTCAATGTGGCTGGCAGCACCATGACGGGGTTCTTGACACTGGCAGCAGATGCGGCGACTAACTTGCAAGCGATCACCAAACAGCAGATGGACGCGGCGGTGGTCGTGGCGCAGGGTCAGACTTCCGGGGTGACCGGAGATCTGACTGTTGGGATTCCGCAATGGAACACGACCGTGAACGGTCAGGTGGGGTCTGGGTGGGCGACCTTTCAGAGCAAACTGCAGGCGATCATCAATGAGAATCGGAAGAACCCGTTGGCGAGTTATGCGCGAGTTCAAACTGCTGCTGTTTTTCCAGGCGGTACAGAGCCTTTTGGATGCAGTGTTTTGATGGCCGATGGACGGGTGTTTTGTGTGCCGTACAACAGTACCACGGCACGTATCTATGACCCGGTGACCGATGCAGTCATTACGCCAGCAGGTACTTATCCCGGAAATGGCGCTCTTATAAAAGGAGTATTGCTGAAAGATGGTCGAGTGTTTATAATTCCCGGGTATGGCTCCACCGCGCGGATCTACGACCCCACCACCGACACCCTTAGCACCCCCGCCGGAACCTACGCGGGTGGGGTTTCCTGCGTATGTACATGTGGTGTTGTTTTGGCCGATGGTCGTGTGTATATGCCGCCCTGGACAGGTGCAACACTTGTTGGGTATATATATAATCCAACCACGAATACATTAGCAACAACAACTGGTGCTTATGTCTCCGGGGGGCATCATAGCTGCGTTTTGCTGCCTGATGGACGAGTGTTTTTAGTACCTAATTCCGCGACATATGCTCAAATTTATGACCCAGCATCAAACACACTGAGCAATGTACCTGGGGTAATGCCTGGTTCCTATGCTTTTACGGGCGGGGTCCTGCTCTCTGATGGTCGGGTTTTCATGGTGCCTAGAAATACAACAGCTGCTAGGATCTATGATCCTGTATCAAACACAATTAGTACACCGTCAGGTACCTACCCTGGTAATTTTACTTTCTGGGGGGGTGTTTCGTTACCCGATGGACGTGTGTTTTGTATCCCATGCGGGTCTACGACCGCCCGGATCTATGACCCGGTGACCGATACAGTGTCCACACCAGCCGGAACATACCCCGGGGGTCCTGCTTACTATGGGGGTGTGCTGCTGCCAGATGGTCGGGTGTTTTGCACCCCAGCTAGCACTACAATTGGTTCTATTGCCACCGCCTGTTATCCCACCCTTCCAGACGAGATCACCCTTTCGCCGTTCTACAATAAATACTAACTAACCCATACCCCTAGTACACGACCTCACGCAGGTCGGTGCACACATCTCTCAGCGTTCAATCTTTCAGGAGTTTTTCATCATGCGGATAACCCGATTTTTATCCAGTACATCTAGCCTAGGCAGTAACAGTATCTCACCGGGGCTGATCACGCTCTTAAGCAGCATCACCGCGACTCCTACCCAGATCAACCACATGGTCGGGGTCACGAGCAACGTGGAGGCACAGCTTTTGACTAAGCTGCTCCTCACAGGCGGCACACTCACAGGCTTTTTGACCCTCAACGCTAACCCCACATCAGCGACCCACTTGGCCACGAAGAGTTATGTGGACACGACACTGGCCAGTGCCATCAGTGGTAAGGTCAATCTGAACGGGGCGACCGTGACGGGGCAGCTGTTGTTGTCGGGGAATGCGACGGCGGCATTGCATGCCGTACCTAAGCAACAGCTAGATGCCGCGGTGGCGACAGTATCGGCAGCTGGCGTGAACAGCAACAGCACGGGTATCGCGCAGTGGAATACCGCGGTGAACGGTCAGGTCGGTGCCGGGTGGGCTGCGTTTCAGGCGAAGCTCCAAGCCGTGATCGCTGAGAACCGCAGAAATCCGTTGGCGAGTTATGCAAAAGTAATACCAGCCGGTACTTATCCTGGAACAAACGCTTTTTGTGGCGGTGTGTTGTTACCGGATGGTCGTGTGTTTTGCGTGCCGTATAAATCCACAACGGCACGTATCTACGATCCCATCACGGATACAGTCAGCACACCGTCTGGAACTTACACTGGAAATACCGCGTTAACAGCTGGTGTGCTACTCAAAGATGGTCGGGTGTTTATGCCGGCCTATTATAGTAGTAGCGCTGCTATCTATGACCCCGTGACTGACACCCTGTCGACACCTGCTGGGACTTATCCCAGCAGTGGCGCCTATTATGGTTCTGTCCTTCTGAGTGATGGTCGGGTGTTTTGTGTACCAGGTTATGCTACTTCTGCGCGCATTTATGATCCAGTGACCAATACACTCACTACACCCGCGGGAACATATCCAGGCTCAAACAGTTTCATTGGTGGTGTGTTACTCCCAGATGGACGGGTCTTTATGACCCCGTTAGACAATACAACAGCTAGGATTTATGATCCAGTGGCAAACACCTTGGTTACGCCAGCCGGCACCTATCCTGGTTCTTCTGCTTTTTGGAACAGTGTCTTGCTTGCAGACGGTCGCGTGTTTTGTGTGCCATACATGTCTACCACCGCGCGCATTTATGATCCAGTGACCAATACGCTTTCAACCCCATCAGGAACTTATCCAGGGTTGGCCGCTTACAGCGGAGGGGTTCTGTTGCCGGATGGTCGAGTGTTCATGGTGCCAAATAGCATTTACCCACCAAGGATTTATGACCCATATACCGACACAGTATCAGTAGCATCGGGAAACTATCCTACGCTTTCCGGCTACAACGGCGCTGTTCTATTACCAGACGGTCGAGTGTTCATGGTGCCTTCTTCTTCAACGACCGGCGCCATCGCACAAGGTCGTCACTATAAATGGCCTAAAGAGTTTGCCCTCTCCCCATTTTTTAATAAATACTAGCCGATGCTAGTATTTATCGCGCTGAAAGCGTAACAAGTACTAGAGCTTGCTCTGGTGCTCGTCGCAGCGCAGCTGTAATAAACTATAACCCCCCAGTTCTCCTAGATATACCCTTTTGGACCCAGCTACCCGTGTGGCTGAATTTTGTGAATGAACGAACAGACCATCTCTAGGAGAACTAAATGCGACTTAACGTCTTTACGCTGGCTGAAACCAGTGAACTCGGTAATACGGGGGGTATTTCGGCTGAGCAAACAGCCCTGGTTAACACCCTCACGGTGACAGCCACCGAAATCAATGCACTCACTGGCGTGACCAGTGACGTGCAAAATCAAATTGACGCTAAGCTCAGTAAGGCCGGTGGCACCGTCACAGGCTTTTTAGCGACGAGCGCGATCCCTATGGCTAACTTACACGCGGTGCCTAAGAGCTACGTGGATACAGCCGTGGTCAGTAAAGCCACGGGGTATGTAGACTTAACCGGTGGCACGATGACGGGTGCTTTGACTTTGAATGCCGATGCAGTGAGTTCCTTGCAAGCGATCACGAAGCAGCAGATGGATGCGGCGGTGGTCGTGGCGCAAGGTCAGACGGCGGGGATGACGGGGGACTTGACCGTGGGGATTCCCCAGTGGAACACGGCGGTGAACGGTCAAGTCGGTACAGGGTGGGCGAGCTTTCAGAGTAAGTTGCAGGCGATCATCGATGAGAATCGTAAGGCACCTCTAAGCAGTTACGCAAAGGTGGTGGCCACTGGGGTTTATGCTGGTAATGCGGCTTTTACCGGCGGTACTTTATTACCAGATGGTCGTGTCTTTATGGCGCCATTTAATTCCGCCACAGCCAGAATTTACGATCCAATAACAGATACTGTTATTACGCCATCCGGCAGTTACCCAGGGGCGGAGTCTTTCATTAACGCTATTTTGCTTAAAGATGGTCGTGTTTTTATGCCGCCATATACACTCACAAGCGCAAGAATCTACGACCCCGTGTCAGATACACTGATTAGCACGATTAACACCTTTCCCGGGAGTGGTGGCGCATTTTATTCAGGTGTACTGCTACCGGATGGTCGTGTTTACTGTGTCCCGTGTTATAATACAAGTAATTTTACTGCACGAATATACAACCCAGTTAACAATACTTTATCTACACCAAACGGCACTTACCCGGCCGGTACACCGTTTGTTGGCGGTGTTTTACTACCAGATGGACGGGTGTTCATAGTGCCATATTCGGCCACGACGGCACGGATTTATGACCCCGTGACCGATACCCTGTCGACTCCGGCGGGGTCTTATCCTGGAGATGGTAATATCCCCCAATTTAATTCTGGTGTTCTGATGGCAGATGGGCGTGTGTTTATGATCCCACTGAACGCCACCACCGCGCGTATTTATGACCCCGTCACCAATACAACCTCTATTCCAGCAGGAACGTATCCTGGTAATGGCGCTTTTGTAGGTGGTGTTTTACTACCCGATGGACGCGTGTTTTGTATACCGTGTAATGCAACCACTGCGCGTATTTATGACCCATACACAGACACGTTATCTACACCGGCTGGCACTTATTCTGGTACGGCTGCGTATCGCGGCGGTGTATTGCTCCCAGATGGCCGGGTGTTTTGTATACCATGTAATGCAACCACTGGCGCTATAGCCACGGCCTGTTACCCCACACTTCCCGACGAGATCACTCTCTCGCCGTTCCTTAGTCAAGTCTAGCATCCAAATCAAATATCAAAACTTCAATATTTTCTTCCCATTTAACAACCCTGTTCAGTTTACTTAAGGACCTCAACCATGTCAAAACTCGCTAAAGTCTACGCAGACAAAGTCGAAATCTACATCGACGACGAACTCGCCATCATCTTTGACCCCACCATGACCGATATGTCGGGTGTGTCTCCGATGGTCAACTTCCAAGCCCAAGTCGATGCTGGGGATATCCAGATCATCGAGCATTTCAGTGACCCCTCGTATAACAAGGTGTACCTGAAGCAGCTCCTGGCTGCCAAACGCTACGACGTGGAGATCGGTGGTACCCAGTGGAACGGTCATCCCGCTGACACCGATCGTTTCTCGCAAGGCAAGATCACGGCTGCTTTTGTGCTGGCGATCAACAACCAGTGGCCCGATGGTTCTGTCTGGAAGTTCAACGACGGCGTCTCGCTGCCGATGACCACCGCTGACATCCTTTCTCTGACACAAGCTATCCAGATGCACGTGCAGACTGCCTTTAACACCGAAGCCGTTAAAATCGATCAGATCGACGCCACTGGTGTGTGTGATATCCACGCTGGCTGGTAAGGTGCTAAGGGACCCACCGACCTCTAGACGGTAACAAAGACTCTCCCCTACCCGTAGCTGTGAGGCCGCGGGTAGGGGAGAGTGTGTCTCTATCAACTGTATGTCTTACGAGAGACATCCACGCTGGCAGTGGACAGAAGTCTCTTATTCTCAGGTGGTGCAGATCTCTGTGGTGTGGGTGCATTGCCGCCCCCAGAAGACCCTGCAATAGAACTGATCAGGTCTCGGATGTTCTCCAGGACGCTGAGTTGCTTTGTGGCAATGCCTTCCATGGTAGACATATCGACCGTGGTCGTACTTGCAGTCTTATTGAGGGTGGTCTCTGCTTTAACAGCGGGTGCGGCTGCAGCGGGAGGTGTATAGGTGTAAGCACTGGTCGTCACGGCTGGTGTCGACTTATCAGGGATAGGCATCGAGGACGGCGTAGAAGGCTTGTAGAGCGCCGTTTGCATGCCGGAGCTAGGTGGTGTGCTAGACGGCGTTTGAGGCGCTTGTGGAGGCTTATAGACGGCTTGCTGGGTACTTGCAGCGCCAGTGGTACCGCCGCCCGCCATATTGGGTGTCTTATTGACTTTAGCGGCGACTTGCATCACGTAGGATTTGACGGTGTTATCTCCGAGCTCTTGCTTATTGGCAGCATAAGCTTTAGGAGACACCACCTCAGCGACTTTAGCTTCCGGCGAAGACGCGTATGAATCGATGAACTTCTTAGCACCCGTGGGGCCATAATGGTGCGCCAAGTAAGCCGCGGTGGTATCATCCATTCCGGTTTGTTTATACCCAGTGCCTAAAGCAGCCAAATTATCCTTGATGTACTGCCCACCTAAGATGGAGTTGTACAAAGCGTTATCGGGTTTAGCGTCTGGCGGTATATTGTAAGTGGCGCCATGTTTATCAAGCATGTACTTCCAGGTACTGTTAGTAAACTGAAAGAGTCCTGTGGCACTGCTGGTCTTAGCCTGTACATCGGTACGCATACTTGACTCAATTTCAGCGAAGCGCGTGAGTGTTTTCACATCTACACCCGTGAGCTCAGAGGCTTTTTGGATGGCTTCTCGCGCGGAGAGATCCTTATAGGTTGAGAGGTCCGTGGACTTGTTATAAGCTACCGTGGTGGCACCCTTATCGGTAGAGACAGCGTCTGGCTGTGCTTTAGGAGGTGCAACATCCTCAGAGACTTGCGCGGTATTGCCAGTGGGTAGTGTTTTCTTAGGAGCGCCTGCGGGCGTAGCGGGTACAGGCGCAGCTGTCTTCACATCGGCTTTAGCGATTTGAATGGACTGAGGGTTACCACCAAGCAGAGGCTTCTCATCCTTAGTGATCGATTTGTAGTCGACCTTATTGTCTTTGGCATTGGTAAAGAGTGAGACTTGGTAAGGGATGTTGCGACGCTTCATGACAGAGCTATCCAATGTCCCATAACCACCGCCACCTTTACCGATAGAAGCTTCCACGGCTTCGAGCTTACCCTTAGGTGACGCTTTGGCACGTGCAGGGTCTAGAGAGACCCCGATGGGCTCTAGATGCCACTTCTCTTTACCGATGGGGCGCGTGAAGCCGTATTTACGCATGAGACCCATTTGGTCCAGTGCATCCGCAGTGCCTGAGTCGACGTCTATTGCCAAACCAAACTCGTGGGTGGAGTTACCGGGTTTAGCAGCTTTACCGGGGTATTTGGCGTAGAGCTGGGCTTGACGCTCTCTGGACCTGAAACCTTCCACAACCGGTATATCTTTACCTGTGAGTTTCTTGTACTCCGCGGCCATCGAGGTAAAGAGCTGCTGCGTGTTAGGGTCGAGATTATAGATAGCTTCTTTCTCTAAGCCATTGACCAAGCGTATGCCTTCTAGCGCAGACGTAGGTGCGACCATAGGACCACCGAGTTTGTTGACAGGCTTGGTCGCCTCGACAGCGGCTTTACCTTCGGGTGCAGTTTGGTCTTTGGTGTATTGTTGCTGGACTTTGGTATCAGGTTTGACATCCAAGGCTTTATCGGTTTGTGGCTTAGGAGGCTCCACGTCTTCCATCGCGACATTGGGTTTGATGGCATCGATGGTCTTAGGAGGAACTGGTGGCAGTGGTGCAGGTGTGGGTTTCACCGCAGGCAACACAGGCACTTTATTGGTGGCTTTCTTGACGGCATTGGCCTTATGGTAAGCCACGAGTGAAGCTTTATAGGTCTCGACTTCGACTTGGGTGATTCTGATCTCTTGGATCGTCTCAATCACCATCTGGTTGATCCCATAGACCTGAGGCGGCACACTGAGTTTACCTAAGTACTCAGCCACCAAGGACTTATCCAAAGAGTCAACATCATCGAACTTCTTCTTGCTATCGGTGTTGTAGAGCGCATCTAGGTGGGATTTGAAGACCGGGAAGAAACGCAAGGAGAGCCATTTGGCCAATACACCCTTCTTCTCCTCAAAGGTCTCGTCATCCTCTTTGACACCAAAGATGCTCATGATATCGGCGTTCAGATCTTTCGTGAGACCCTTGAACAAGTAGCCACCCCCGGGGGTGAGTTGCATGAACTTGGACGTCACATCTTCCAGCGCAATCAAGCGATAGTAGTTCTCTTTCATCGACTCGTCTAAGCCGTACTGGAGCATGCGCAGTTTGACGAGGTTAGAGATATTGTTGCGGTTAAGGTACTTGTAGGCTTGGTAGCCGCCGTAAGCTAAGGTGCCAACACCGACAGCCCACCCCACAGGACCTGTGAGCAGCATACCACCAGCCCTGAGTGCGACACTGCCGGCGACCCGTGCAGCGGTACCGACACCTGACCACAGAGCTTTAGAAGTGACAATCGCCTTAGCGCCTCTAAATGCACCTTTGAGTAGTCCACCGACGCCACTTTGTGTGGCTTTGGCAATGCCGCCAGCGATGCCTCCCAGACCCGGTATGGCCTTCATCAACAAACCAATGGAAGACATGAGGGTGCGACCTAAGAGCGGAATACCTTTGGCTAGGATCACATCTTTCATGATGAACCCCATGCCCTTGGTGATACCACCCACGATGGTTGCACCTAAGCCCAGAATCGAGGTGAGGATCTTACCCATGAAGCCGCCGCCGTCTTTCTTAGGTTTGGCTTTAACGGCGTTACCTTCGTCATCCACTTCCTTCTTGCGAAAATCCATCTTGCTCTTGAGTGTGGCCATCGACGCTTGAAAGCGCTCTTTGCCCGCAGCAAGCAGACTTTTCTTCTTCTCAGCGGCGGCTTCTTTGGCTTCTTCCTTTTCCTCGTCGTCGCCTGGAGGTAAACCACCAGAGAACCAACTGGGTTTCTTCTTACCCTCAATGGTGTCTTTCTTTGTGCCTGTGAACTTATCGACACCTTTCTTAGCCAAACGACCTAAGAAAGCACCCGCGGCTTTAAGCTTGCCTGGAGGCGCAGTGCTGTTACGATCCGCATCCTTGGCATCTTCGTCTTTACCCTTGACCTCGTCTTTGTCACCGAAGTACTTGGTGACCATGTCACCGACGCCCTTGGCTTTGGTCTTAGCTGCACCGAAGAGATCCGTGGCCTTGGCTTTGACGGCGCCTAACTTCTCTTTGGTGTTGAGGACCTTGTCGATGCCTTTGAGGATAGCGCCGAGCTTACTGGAGGTCTCTTTGAGCAAGTCAATGACCGAGTTGTCCTTGAGACTGTCTGGGAGTTTGTCTACCCCCTTGAAGACTTGAGCCTTTGCATTACCCGCTATTTCTCGTAAGGAGTCACCCCCTATAGCGGCCTTGAGTTGTTTCCACATGGTCATGTCCTGTGTGTGTTAAATCAAAAAATTCCTACCCGTCTGTACCCATTCAAGAGTACAGACGGGATAGGGGGTTATGGTGCAGGGGATTCTAGCTTAGCGAGTTCAGCATCGATAGCATCTTTCATCGTGGAGAGGCTACCTTTGAGGCCCTCCATGAACGACTTGACGGTACCAGTGATATTGACTTTCGTATTGAGGAGATCTCGCGCTGCTTTGAGGGCGATGATCTCATGGTTGACAACCGTGATCTTGAGGTCTAAGCCCTTGATCTCTTTGTCTTTATCGGTTTGAGAAGCCCCTTCTTTGGCCGTGATGGCCGCTTTGAGGGTCTCATAGGCGGCTATCTCAGCTTCCTTTTGCTCAATGGCATCACTAAAGCGTGTGCGCATCAGTTCGAGCTTATCGTGCACTTGGGCTTTGACCTTATCAGCGATCTCCGTCACACTTTTCTCGAGGTCTTTGAACTCCTCGGTGCTCTTGATGAACGCCTCAATCTCACCCATGCTTTTCGTGACATCGGCTTTGGCTGCGTTAAAGACTTTGGTGCCTTCGGTCTTGACGACTTGGGCGTATTGGGTGACGAGCTTCTTAGCGTCGGCAAAGGTCTTGACCTTACTCACATCAGTTTTGATCTGTTCACTCACAGAAACGACTTTGTCTTTACCCTGAGCAAACCCTGTCTTAACCTTCTTGACAAAGTCATCTAAATCTTTACCCTCGTTGTTCACAGAGGTATCGACGTAGAACTCATCGGTGGCGATCGTGGTCTCATCGTCTCTCACGCTTAAGGAAGTGACGGTAGAGAGGTCTAGGGTGAGTCTGCCATTCTTCTTGGTCACATCGACCAGGTCCCGGTTGTATTCCCGAACCGTTTTCACCAGGTCCGGGTTGAGGATATCGCTGTCACTGATAGCTCGGTGTAGATCGGCCAATGAGGCCATGAGCATGCCCTTATCAGCCATCTTGCCATCTGAGACGATCGAGAAGATCTTCTTTACTAAGGCATTGACAAGGGGCACCAGCTGCTCTTTAAACTCAGCAGGCACATAGCCAAATGGCTTGAAGCTCACCAGGTTATCTTCAGTGAGAACACCGCCGTCTTTGATGATGTACTTCTTGAAGGAGTCCACAATCGGTGCACAGAGTTCTGTCGTGAAGGAGAGTTCCGCATTGTCCCCGTTATGGTGCAGTAAAGCGTTCAAGAGGTTCTTGACGAAATCGACGTTGTCTTTGTCGTTGATCTGCTTGAGCCGATAGTTGATGGTGCTCTTGGCTTGGGCGTATTTCTTCGCTTGGGTACCCCGGATATCAGAGGCATCCCCAGAACTCAGCGACTTGAGGTACTCTTCGAGGATCGGGTCCTTCTTGACGGCGGCCATGAGCTGCTCGTTTTGTGCGTAGTTCTCAAAGAGGTTCTCTGCCGTGATCTCCTCGGGTTTGAGGACCGTAGAGGCCTTCTCGACGTAAGCACGCATGCTCTTGGCTTGCTTAGCATTCATCTTCTTGGCAGCAGCTACCGTAGAGACCACGTTGGTTACGGTGGACTTATTGGTGAGCTCATCGAACTCGTTCTTGATGGACTCTTTGACATTACCCAGGGTGTCGAGTTTACGGTTGGTGTAGTCAAAGTGCAATTCCTCAGTCGCTTTGAAACGCTCGAGGGATCCCGCGTTGGTCATGTGGTACATGCCCGTGAGGTCCATGCTGCTCTTTAAGAGTTTACGCAGGTACATCGGAATCACATCTGTGATGCTTCTGTAGACGTTGTTATCAAAGATGGCTGGGTTCTTGTTGGTGAGCACGGAGTCGTTTTCTACCGACATGTCTAACCCCTTAGGCTTGAAGACATCCATCATGCTCGAGAGCGTATTGACGATCGTGCCCACCATCGGATTATCCGTGGCGTTGTCGATTTGGTTTAAGCGCTTATTGGCTTTACCAGTGAGTGTATTAAAAAAGACCTCGGGGGACTTCACCAAAGAGGACATGTAGCCACGACCGGCTTGCACGTACTTGTTCTTGCCCACTTTGTCTCTGAGCTTGTCCGAGAGCTTGTCAGAAGCCACATCAGAGCCATAGTCGATCGCCATGTCCTTGATCAGGCCTTGGGTAACACTAGACAGGCTATCCGTGATCCCTTGGACCTTCTCGTTGACGAAGCCCGCGAAGTTCTTCTTCAGGTTATCGATGTACTCGCTCTTACCCAAGGTCTTGTTGTAGACCTCTTCCATGAGTTTGTTACGCGTGAACTCTTTCAGGCGTTCAGTCTGCTTCAACTTCACAAACTCCGGCAAAGCCGTGTTCTTGCCGATCACATCAAACTGACCACTGAAGGTCTTGTAGTAGTTGCGCATCGTCTCCAACATATCGGCTTGGATGTAGTAGCTCCTGTATTGGATCTCCAGAGACTTCTTGTAGTACTCCTTGGCAATCTGCATGCTAAAGGCATTGTTCTGATTGGTGTTGTTGGCAATCTCTATCAGAAACTCATGCGTCTTCTTGGTCTGTACCAAGTTGAGCTTATCACTGACTTCTGTCTTGGCTTCCACCTGCGCTTGCATGCTGGCTTGGGCTTGGAGCTGCTTATCAAAGATTGAAGAGACACTGCTCTGGATGAAGGCGTTGCGCTGCTCTTCTTGTCCGGCTTGAGCTGAGACCTCGTCTTGGTTGGTGCCCAGGAAACTGTCGAGCTTATCGGACAAGCCCTTGAGCTTACCTGGCAGGACCTTCTTGACTTCCTTGTTAAGCCTACCCACTTCCTTGCTGAGTTTGCTCTTACTGGTCGTGGCGATCTCACTCAGGTAGTCTTTGTACTCGACCATCGCGTCGATGCCTGCACCGTACTCATCGGGCAACACCTTCTTACCCGTCTTCATTGCCAGCTTCTTGGTGAACTCCGCGCTATCTTGCACAATCTGTTTCTTGGAATACCCTGTCGTACTGGGGCTTCTATCGCCTTCGTCAAACTCACCCATGTCATCGAACTCATCCATGTCGTCTAAGTCGAGGTCTTTGTCCTTAGCCATCGTGGCCTCCTGTAATATCTAACTAGATCAGACGATTTTTTGATCTGTATAAAAAGGACACACCTATGGCTAACATCGACCTCTCCACTCTGCCTTTTAACATCGAGATCCTGCACCTCACGGCAGCGGACATCGGTAAGCTCAAACCCACGAGCTCTCTGTTCATCTTTGATAACACCAGCAACTTTCACCCAGAAGGTCTCTTCTCCACAGAGATCTACGGCTTAGTCGGTAGCGAATACCGTAACCGCTCATTTAGCTACATCGACACCCGCGTCGAAGTCTTGCACCCCATCTTTTACTACCTGATCCAAAAGACCGTACCCTGGTACGATCTCATCCTCAGTGGCAAAGAGTACGCCCTGTGGAACCCTCTGACCAAAGGCTTTGACAAATCCAACATGGTCGATGGCAAAACTGGTTACAGCTACTTCATGGAACACGTCGATGAACTCACCCTACCGCAGACCGATTCGACGGCCAGAGAGTTCAACATCAAACTCTACCATAAGCTCATCAAAGACCAGAGCTACCGTCTGAGGTACTTGCTGGTCCTACCTGCTGGGATGCGTGACTACACCATCGATCAAAACGGTCGCCCTCAAGAAGACGAGATCAACGCCTTGTACCGCAAAGTCCTCATGCAAAGCAATTTGATCGATGCCTCCTTGAACAAGAACAACATTGCCTCGGTGGACTCGATTCGTTACTCGATCCAAAACCTGGTGATGGATATCTTCTCGTACATCAAGAGTCTCTTAGAGGGTAAGAGTAAGATGATCTCGGGCAAGTGGCTCACACGCAAGACCTTTAACTCTACGCGAAATGTGGCCTCTGCTAACATCGAGAAAGTCACCAACTTGAACGACGCTAACCGACTCAAGTACAACGAGACGGCGGTAGGCTTAGAGCAGTTTTTGCGCTTACTGATGCCCAAAACCATCTACGAGATCAAGTCAGGTTTCCTCTCTCAGGTCTTTAGTGTCAACTCGGAGATCGCCACCCTCACCAACGTGAAAACGCTCAAAAAAGAAACCTTAGCTCTCACGGAGATTGTGAAGGACTATGACACCTGGATGTCCCCAGACGGCTTAGAGAAGGTCTTGGCCAACTACGGTAACCACGCCACACGGCACAAGGTGATTACCCTGAACAAAGGCAAGCACTACTTGGGTCTGATCTACAACGACGGTAAACACTATAAGCTCTTGCAAGACATCGATGAGGTGCCTGAAGGCTGGGATCGCTCTCACGTACAACCTTTGACGGTGACGGAGCTCTTGTACGCAGCAGTTTACCGTAACGACGGGAAGATTCCAGCCTTTGTGACGCGTTACCCGATCTCGAGCTACGGCAGCATCTACCCGTGCTACCTCAAGCTCAGAACGACCACCGAATCTAAAGAGTTGGTCTTACTCGATGAAGCATGGCAGCCCAGCGAGGATATCGCCAGAGCTTTTCCGAACAGAGGCATTGACTTCTTCAATACAGTCGCCACCCATCCGACCCACAACTCGCGTTTGGGCCTTGATTTTGACGGTGACACATTAAGTGTACAAGCGGTTCTGTCTGACGAAGCGATGGCAGAAGTCAAAGCCAAGTTAGACAGCAAAGGCTACTACATTGATACCAGCAACAAGTTCATGTTTAGCTTAAGCAACGACACGCTCTCGACCACGCTGGCGTACATGACCTAAAAAAGAAAACACCGACACAGTGGCGCTAAGCCCTGTGTCGGTGTAATCCTTGTTGAAAACAAAGTTACGATTGTTTACCAGTGACGCGGTTAAGAAGATCCTGTGTTTCCTTACCCGAATTGATATATTTAAGCAAGATACCCTGCATCTCGACCGAGGCTTCTATCATATCGTGGCGACCCTCTGCCTCAAAGATTTTGATCTCTTTTTCTGTGTATTTGAAGAGTTGGTTCTTTGGATCATCTTTGGTTTTCTCGATGAACGCAAGTAATTCCTGACGACTACAGCTCTGAAAGAAATTGACTTGTTTAACAAAGCGAACGGCTGCTTGTCGTGTTAATGGGTGGGGCATTTTAAGCTTCCTTGTTAGTAGTGAATGGGTATACAGACTATATCTGTAACTGTAAAAATACCAGAGTTCAGTGAAAAACCTACCAAGACTGTGATTTTTTGACTAAGACCTTAAACCATAGGTCACCCACTGAGGAATCCCCGCATGAACCCTTTCTTCAAAACAGACCAAGCCAAGAACACTGAGGCCATCGATGACGTCCAAGACAGAGACTGGCTCAAGAATACCTTCTTGCTCTCGGACTCTGATTTCACCAACGACAAGAGCTACAAGAAGTGGATCCTCTTAAACCGCTACCGCTCCAGTGCCGACTACAAAGTCACCTGTACCGCCCCAGGGATGAACCTGGCGTGTAACCCCCGACCTCAGTTTACCCGCTACGCCGATATTCGTTCTAAGGGTAAACTTTTAGACCGCTCGGACGTGAATCTCGAAGGCTATGTCGGTAGCCAAAAGTATGGCCTGGGGATGGGGCGCTATTACAGCGAAGCCATCGATGACAACGCCCAACGTATCTTCATGCGCTTTGGGGTGCCCACTTACCAACCTTTGATCTCCTGGGTCAGAAATGCCTTCGACATCAAGAAAGCCGCCCTGAACAACCGCGGGATGGTGTCTAGCATCCTCCTGGACTTGGTCGATATCACCACCACCGTCTTCGCGATTGCTGCAGCACCCGTGCTGGCACTAGGGATGGCCATCGTCGGACTGATCAGCTCGGACTCACGCTTTTACTCGATGAAGCCCACCATGCATATTTACTGGATGGCTGTGGAGAACATGATCAACACGACAGTCGCATCGGCCAAGAAAAAGCGGTCACCACGGGCTACATCAACCAGCTCCATGAGATGCTGCCTGACATCATCGACTCCAAAGGTCGCATCTCTGTCTTTGGTTTAGCCCTCAAGGCACAAGCCGCCTTTAACCGCGTGATGCACGATACCGCCACCAAGATCGTCACAGACGGTGAGAACTTGTCGACTGACTTCACCGACTACCCCATCAACACCGACGAATACAACCTCACCAGCGACAAACCTCGCTCTGGGCATGATACTTACTTCACGAACAAAGACGGCGACCCTAGCTTCTTCACCAAGTACCTCTTTAAGAACGCCGCCGATGTCCTCACCCCTAAGGCTGACACCAAAGACGAAGCAGCGCAGTCCGGGATGATGGACATCAACCCCATGTACACCGATAAGGATGGTAAACCCATCTCGATGGATCTGGATCCCAATAACTCAGAAGACACCGTAGAGTCTCGGGTGCAAAAGAACCTTGACGATAACAAGGGCTTCTTCGATAAGTACAAGGAGTACGTGCTCGCTGAGATGACCGAGGGTGCGGCCTTTGCGGTCTTTAATGTCGAGTCTACCGGTTCCGTGGGTGAGTCCTTTAGCAACTCGATGACTACGAATCCGTTAGAATCGATGTTTAACGGCATCTCTGATAAAGCCTCTGGGGCGCTGCAGATGGCCAAGCAAGCCGCAGGAGTGCTGCCCTTCATCGACAGTGCTGTGAGCATGCTCGGAGACGCCGCCGCTGTCACGGTCTCTAATGCGACCTTTGGCTTGGCGAATCCTCTTCTCGCTCTAGCCTATGGCTTGCATGTCTCGATGCCTAAAGTGTGGGAGTCGAGTTCTTCTCAGCTGCCACGTGCGAGCTACAAGATACGCTTGATGTCCCCCTACGGCAACGCTTACTCTCAGCTCTTTAATATCTACTTACCCCTGTCCATGCTCATGGCCGCAGGACTGCCTCGCTCCACGGGTGCTTCCAGTCACACCGCCCCCTTCCTATGCCAAGTCTACGATAGGGGTCGCGTGCAGATCTCTCTGGGGATGATCGATAGCCTCAACATCACCCGAGGCACGTCCAACTTAGCCTTCTCTCGCCGCGGTCAGACCAATGCGATTGATGTAGACTTCTCCATTGCTAACCTAGATGAAGTGCTCTCGATGGATGCTTTTGAAGGCGGTATCATCTCTGAATCTGCTAAAGCGCTACTGAACCCAGCATCGGCCAGTAACCCCATGCAGGACTATATTTCTACCCTGGCTGGTCTAGATGTCTTTAACCAGGTTTACGCCTTCCCACGCATGCGTCTCAAACTCGCTGAGATCATGATGCAAAATAACCGGATCTTAGATCCCGATCCTGCCTTTTTAGCAGGATTCACAATTGGACGCTTCGATCTCCCCAAGAGTATCTTCGGTAATTCAGGAGCACTGATTAGTTCCATACGCTAAACAAAAAACAAAAGAGTCAAAGAGCACTACCCCTACCCCAAAGCTTATGGCCTGGGGTAGGGGTAGTATCTCGTTTAGCTTACGCTTCAGGTGGGGGTGCCTTCTTCTGCCACAGTGTCTTCAACCACGACCACAGCTTCGCTGTCTGCTGCGGGAACTTGGCTTTCAGCCACTGCCATAGGCTCAGCCACTGCTTCAGACTCAAGCTTGCTGACAAGAGCTTTAACAAAATCGTCATAGGTCACTGCCTTGTTGAAAATGTTGAACACAAAGGTCGTGACAATGTAGATGGCCACATTGCTCCACGCCTCGATGTCGAACTTCTCAGCGAGTTCGGCCATCATAGCATCCAACGCCTTGTCGAAGTTGAAGCCTTCCAACAAGAACTTGAAGTTCAGCGGCAACACGGAGATGGAAGCCACTTCTTCCTTGTTGAAAGCGGTGTTCTCCAGCATCGCTTGCATCTCTTCCAGAGTCAGCTGCACCGGCACCATATAGCACGCGTGCACCTTGTCCACGTCGTTTTCTTCCAGATTGAAGACGACGATGGAGTCCTTGTACGCGGCGATCTTCTCGATGATGGCGATGTCCCCGAGCTCTTCCCGCACTTCGCGCTGAGCTACACGGATGACCGTGTCTTTCAGGTTGGCAGCGTTCATGTGGTACACGTCGCTCACAGCGGTGCCTTCTTCGTCCAGAGGCGTCACCGTGACATCGTCACAGACCACGTCAGCCACGCTATCGATGTGACCACCCACGCCCAACGAGATCTTGTCTTTCAGGCGCTCTTCGGTGATGCCAGAGGCACGGGTGTAGCTGAAGAAGTTCAGCTTGCCACCGGCGAAGTCGACGTAGTAGAACACCACGTACGGGATGATTTGCAACATGTTGTTCTCAACGGCTTCGCAGATTTCACGCGGCACGAAGCAGGCAGGCAGCTTGTCGCTTTTGCCTTGGTTGAACTCTTGGAACGCTTCATTCTTCTCGAAACACAATGCTTGCTTGACCATGAAAAATACTCCATTTAATAAAAGAAACTAACACAAAAGGGGGGAAGAAAAAGCCACCGGCGAGGGCGACTTCTTCTTAGGGGGTACACTGCTTACGCGGCAAAAGCTGGGACGTGTTCGTCTGCTTTGTTTTGGTAAGAAGCAGGAGGCTGCTCTTCGAGCTCTGGCGCGATCTCAATGGCGCGCTCAAAGCTCTCAGGGGGCTGCTCCACGTGGTCATCCAATACATGCAGTGGCTCTTGTGGAGCCTCTTGCTGCAAGGTAGGGCGTGCACGCGGTTGGCGTGGCTGGCGCTCTTGGACTGGGGCTTCTTGCACCGCTGGCTCGTCATCATCTTGCTTGAAGAGGTCCGTGAGGATCTCGTTGCGCAGGTAGGCTTCGATGTCGACTTCCTTATTTTCGACAAAGAACACCGGCTTGCGGTTGTTCAAGTAAGCGTCCATGGCGTTGCGCGCCATTGAGACGTACCATTGCTCGTAAGGCATGCTTGTGCGAAAGCCTTCCTTACTTTCTTGGTAAACCAGCAAAGCAAAGCCGCTGTCTTCGAGCCGAGGCTTATGTTGCACCAGCTGTTGGTATTTGGCGTAACCGATGATCTCGGTGAAGTAGGGCAGGGAGTTACCTTTCTTGACTTTCGTACTCTTGACCCAGCGCTCCAAGTCTTTAGGGTTCACGCCGCGGATTTGGTCAGGGTGACCTTCCGTGGTGAGCCAAATCCACAAGTTACGCACGGAGGCAAATTCCCCCAGGTGCGGCACGGTGACTTTGCGGGAGTATTCAGGGGAGAGCCACTTGCCGAGTTCTGTCTTCCCGTAGGGAGACACACGGATGTGGTCAGAGCCGTCTTGCTTGTAGAGGTTGGGGTTTTTGCTGAAGACGCGCTTGAGTTCTTTGAAAGATTTGACAGTCACGATAGACTCCTAGGGGTGGGTAAGGAAGAAAAAACCTTTGAGGTATGGGGGGGTAGGCGGCAAAGGTCGTATTAAAACCACCTACCCTGTTTTAACTCAGCACAATGTTGATATACGGCTTGCGCTGTATAGTGGCACCGTCTTCGCTATGAAGCGTCACGTGTCCGCACACGAGAACCGTGTTCTCTTTGGTCAGACAAATGGAGCTCAAAGTAATATCACCCAGCTCTGAGAAGTAGGCTATCTCAGACTCGATGGTATCACTGGCATTATTGTAGCGCACATAGACCTCTTCGTTGGTGGCTGTTCTCACCCCGATGAAATGGGTGATGTCGCCTTGGGTCTTGTACGCGGTGTTACGAATGCCCTGTACAGTGTCTTTGAGTCGGTAGTTGTTGACCTTCTCTTGCAGCTTGAAGTCTCGCTCACAGATCTGGAACTTGTAGAACGTCTGTGGGTCGTCTTTGAAGTTTATCGACCCGACATAGACTTCGGAATTGAAGTTATCCATGATGATCTTGGTAATCTTCAAGCTGGCATAGTGACTGTATTGTTCAGGGATGGTCATCTCCTCGATGTAGTCGATGGTGAAATCGATGAACAGAGAAGCTGCGTAAAGCTTAGTGGGTTCACTGTCAGGAGAGAAGACAGTGATGTATTTGTTCTTGGTCTTGTCCACGTAGATGAAAGAGCCTGGCTCCTCGATCTTGGTGATACCTAGGTTAGGTTTCTTATCTTTGATATCCATGGGGAAGTCTCCACCCTTGACGTGAGGTTAAGTATGGAGCTGATAGATCAGAGGTCCTACACAGAATAGGACCTCTGGCCTGAGAGCAACGGCTTATTTGTTGAACATGCCTTTGAACTCTTCGCCCACGGAGTCCTTGACGGCCTTGATGGAGATGCCCTTGGCGCTCTTGATGTTCACGGTGGTGGACATGTGCAAGTGCTTGGTGATCTCTTTCTCGTTCTCGTCCTTGGCCAGGTGGTTGGTGAAGGTCTTGGAGCGGTCGATCTGGATGTCGATCGTGTCGTTGGGACCGAAGAAGCCCACGCTGGCGTACATGCGGTCGGTGCCTTTGTTCTTCTTCATCACTTCACCGGCGACTTGAGCGGCGGCGATGTGGGTAGAAGTCACGTACTTGCTATTGTACTTGGTGAGTTCGGTGACGCCTTCTTTGGTCAGGCCTTCTGGCAGATTGGCAAAGTAAGCGCCGTGGCTTTCCTTTTCCTTGATCGTGCCGTCGACGACTTCCAGGGTATCAGCGATCTTGGTGGCGAGGTCTTGGTATTTCGCAACGATGTCTGAGGTAAACTTCATGATGGTATGTCCTTTTAGTAACAGGGGATTGTAGTGCTGAACAGGTAGAGCGGATAGCTCCTATAGGGTCGGCCTGGTATACAGGTCAATGGATGCCCTAGCATATAAAAAATTATTGCTAGGATATGAAGGGATAGAGATACAACTACTATATATGTAGTCGTAAACAGATCCAATTACACCTATCAGACAAGCCAACTGAATGATGTGAGAGCACCCTAGACGTGCTCATACACCCTTCAGGAAGGTCAACCTTTAACCTTCATCCGCCCCAATCCGGTTCGTGATTTAACCGAGCTCAACTGCTCACGAGGTAACCATTATGCGTACATTCAGTCTCAAGCAAAATATCTACAGCTTTATTTTGCACGCGATCTTCTACGTCTTGCCAGGTAAGTACTTCAAGATGTACATCTACCTGACCATCATCAGCATGCTGCACAAGATCCGTTTCACTGAGGTCGATATCGACAAGGTCAACAGCACCAAGTTTGTCTCTATGCTCAACGTGAGCTTTAACCATGACGTGATGCTCTTTCCAGAGTACACGATCAACTTGATCTGGAAGGATGAGCTCCTGGACCAAACCGTGCTGGTGGATACTCGGCTCTACAAAATCCGTGAGGTGCTTACCGACCCGGCCATGATGATCCAAGCCAGTGACGCCATCGTCAACCGCATTTACAATTACTTGCCGTACTATGACCGCCTGAAGCTGGTGAGCTTTAACATGAAAAATGAGGGAAGCGTTAAGAACGACTTGAAGGAAGTCATTTTGTTTGATTGCTGATCACCCTAATTACACCACAGAGCACACAAAGGTTACGGCCTTGTGTGCTCTGTAATCAATTTTCTGATCATTTTGCTAGGCAACCAGGGGGTTAACAGCCCATAAGGAAACGGTATGGAACAACGATTTGGTGGTAACGATAAGATCGGTTTTGCAGGGGCGATGGTGTTTGCAGCCGGCGGTGTAACACGTGAGGATATCTTGAATGGCACGGTGGTACTCACTGAGAACTACAGTGGTGGGGTATTGACTAAGCCCTTGATTTTGACACGCTCTCCGGTGGATCCGTTAGAGGCTGCAACTAAGAGTTACGTAGACTCTTCAACCAATACCCACGCCGAGAATTACAGCTTGCACGTCACGGGTGACCAAAGGACTTTGCTGGACAGCCTGTCGGTGACAGCCGAGGAGCTCAATGCTTTACATGGCTTGACCTCAAACGTAGACGTGGAACTGATGCGCAAACTCGAGCGCTCAGGTGACACCATGACAGGCCCCTTCACGCTGGCCAATGACCCAGTGGACGCATTGCACGCCGCGACCAAGCAGTATGTGGACAATAAGCTAGCTGTAGATTTGACCAACCTGTCTGATACCAAAGTCAACAAGTACGGTGACACGATGACAGGCGCGTTGGTTCTTTGGGGTACGCCCCAGTTGGACATGCACGCTGTACCGAAAGCTTACATCGACACAGCTACTTCGGCTTTGAACAACCGTCTCACGACCACTGAGAGCTCTTTAACGGTCCTTAACCTGGATCCGGTTACTAAGACGTATACGAACGCACAAGACGCCTTGAAGGTCTCCAAAGCTGGCGATGTGATGACGGGTCCTTTGACGCTCTCGGGCGTGCCTGTGGTTAATCTACATGCCGCTACCAAGGGTTATGTGGATGGTAACGATGCATTGCGCTTGGCTAAAGCGGGTGACACGATGACAGGTCCTTTGACTCTGCCAAGTAACCCCACACAACCTCTTCAAGCCGCACCCAAGCAATACGTTGACGCGGCTGACTTAGCACTGAGCACCAGAGTAACTGCCGCTGAAGGCACGATTACATCACTGGTCGGTACAGCGGCAGCGACCACTTATGTTGACTCACAAGACGCCCTGAAACTGGCACTAGCTGGCGGTGCGATGACGGGTGCGTTGCTCCTAGCGACAGACCCAGGTGTGGCTTTGCAAGCAGCTACTAAACGGTATGTCGATAACGCCGATACCACGCTGGCCGCAAGAGTGACCACGTCAGAGGGCATTGTAAGCGTGCTCAATACAGATCCAGTGACTAAAGCTTATGTCAACGCGGCTGATGTCACAAAACTGCCATTAGCAGGCGGTGTGATGACGGGTGCTTTGACTCTCTCAACTAACCCTAGTCAGGCGCTGCACGCTACCACGAAGCAATACACAGACGCAGCAGACGGTGTTTTAGCTACCCGTGTTACACTCAGTGAGAGTGCTCTAACCGCGCTGGGTACTGATCCTGTCACTAAGACGTATACAGACGCTCAAGACGCTTTGAAAGTCGCTAAAGCGGGTGACATGATGACGGGTTTGTTGACGCTCTCAGGTCAGCCTACGGCACCAATGCACGCTGCTACTAAACTCTACGTCGACAGCGTGGACAACACAAAAGCTAACAAAGCCGGGGATACTTTCACTGGTCCAGTGATCTTGAATGCCGATCCTACTGAAGCTATGCAAGCGGCCACCAAAGGGTATGTTGACGTGAAACTCGACAAAGCCGGTGACACGATGACGGGGCCGTTAGTTTTGTCTGGTGAACCCACCGCACCTCTACAAGCCACCACCAAAGCTTATGTTGACAATATCGACAGTGCTTTAGATCTGCGTCTGGGTGCCACAGAAGTTGCCCTGATTGGTCTAAGCTCAGATCCAACCAGTAAGAGCTATGTAGACGCCCAAGTAGTGACCCGTCTAGCTCTGACTGGGGGTACTTTAACCGGAGCTCTATCTCTGGCTAGCGCACCGACCTTGGCTAACCACGCTGCCACTAAGCAATATGTCGATGACGTCAATACGACACTCGATGCACGCCTGGATACAGCCGAGGCTTCTTTGGTCACTCTGAAATCAGACCCAGTGACCAAGGCTTACGTCGATACGGCTGACGCCTTGAAACTGGCTAAGGCCGGTGGCACAATGACTGGTGCATTGGTGCTCTCAGGTGCGCCGACGATTGCGTTACATGCTGCTACAAAGACCTATGTCGACACAGCCACTGCGCTGAAGCTTAACTTGACCGGCGGAACACTCACGGGTGTGCTGACTCTCTCTGGTGCACCTACCGTGGCCTTGCATGCTGCCACCAAAGGCTATGTCGACACCATGACACCATTGGCGGGTGGCGCGATGACGGGGTTCTTGACCTTGTCGAATGCACCGGTCAACGCTCTTCACGCTGCAACTAAGAGTTATGTAGACATAGGTGACTTAGCGCTCAATACACGTTTAGTCACGGCTGAAGGTAAACTAGCCACGCTAACGACCGATCCCACGACCAAAGCTTATGTTGACTCGGCGGACGCTTTGAAGCTGTCTTTGACCGGTGGCGTAATGGCGGGACCGCTGACATTAGCAGCTAACCCCATTACGGCGTTGCAAGCGGCTCCTAAGCAATACGTGGATGCGCTCAACACCACAGCGGTTGGTCGGGTAAGCGCGCTAGAAAGCTCTGTGAGCTCTTTAAATACCGATCCTGTCACTAAGTCCTATGCCGACGCTCAAGACGCTCTGAAGGTCGTTAAAGCGGGCGATACGATGACGGGTGCGTTGACTCTCTATGGCGACCCATCTGCACCACTACACGCCGCCACTAAGCAGTACACAGACAGCCATGTAGCGACTCACGCTAACGACACCGCCCTACACCTGAGTGTTGCTCAAAATACCTTGCTAGACGCAACCACTGTAACAGCTACTGAGCTCAACCGTCTAAGCGGCATTGCTGGCAATGTTCAAAGCCAGCTTGACGCTAAACTTTCACTCAGCGGCGGGGTAATGTCTGGTGATATCACGCTGCCTGCTGGCGCTGTATTTACCATCAACACGACACCGACCGCTAACACGGATGCAGTGAACAAAGCGTACGTGGATGCACTGGTGCAAGGTCTCAAATGGAAAGATCCTATCAGTGACTCTAACTTGGTAGCTTCTGGTTTGAATACACCGCCACCAGCACCTGGGGCTGGTTATTCCTATATCGTTGGTACAGCACCCAGTGGTGCTTGGAGCTCTTTAGCTAATCGACTGGTCACTTATAAAGCCGGAGTCTGGGTGGATGTCTTGGGTCGCGCTATCGCCATCGGTGACAGACTCGGGGTGGGTTTTGAGACAGACAGTGCTTTGCTAGATACGTCTGTGTTCTCTCACGATAACCGAGTTGTTAAAGTCACAGGGATATCTCCCTTGGTCCTAACCCAAGAGAGCAACACGCTTAATGACACGACTTTGGTTAGTGATTCTGAGTCCATGTACTACGGCTCAACCTATACTTATACAACTGCAGCTGGCTGGGTAAAAGTCTCCAGTGTGATGACCTACACGACGGGTACAGGTTTGAGTTTGGTTAACTCCAGTTTCTCAGTTAATCTGTCTTCTGGTCTGGAAGAGGTCAGCGATGCTGGCGTGAGTAAGCTGCGTGCTAAAGTCTCTGGGGCTGTTATCCTGAGCCTGGATGGCAGCACCCCCAGCACTGATCCCGCTGCGGCACTGACCGTAGCTACCGACACTGACAGCATTGTCATCAGTGCTAATAAGCTAGCGATTAAACCAGCACTTCTGACCAGTCTGACTGGTAAACTCGATAAAGCAGGTGGAGCGATGACAGGGGCCTTGACGCTCTCTGGTGCGCCGACTCTGGGTAATCACGCCACCACTAGAGCTTACGTGGATTCGTATGTTCTTGCTTTAGACACCCGCGTGAACACGCTGGAGATCACACTCAACGATCTGAATGCTGATCCAGCGACGACCAGCTATGTGAACGAACAAATAGCCACACGCCTGAGTCTGGCTGGCGGTACACTCACGGGGGCATTGACACTTTCAGGTGCACCTACGGCGGCGCTACACGCAGCGACTAAATCATACGTAGACACCTCAGAGGCTTTGAAGGTCAATAAGTCGGGCGACACGATGACAGGGCCGTTGGTCTTGCCCGCTGACCCTACACTGGCTCTACAAGCCACCACTAAACAATACACCGACACTAAGTTGTCTATTGCAGGCGGTACACTTACAGGGCTGCTGACACTCTCGGGTGCGCCGACTGCGGTTAATCACGCTGCTAATAAGTCATACGTAGATAGCGCAGATGCTGCTTTGTCAACACGCGTGAGTTCGGTAGAAACCCTGACGGCTACACTGAACTCTGACCCAGTCACCAAAACTTATGTCAACACACAAGACGCCCTGAAGGTGGCTAAAGCTGGTGACGCGATGACCGGGTTCTTGACCTTGTCAGCCGCTCCGACAGCCGCTCTACATGCCACTACCAAAGCCTACACCGATGCCGCAGATAGTGCTTTGAGTGCACGCGTTACAACGGTTGAAGGTAGTTTAACGCCACTGACTACCGACCCAACAACTAAAACCTACGTGGACGCTCAATTGACCACTAAGTTGTCCTTGGCTGGCGGTACCCTCACAGGCGCATTAACACTATCGGGTGACCCTGTAGCTAGTATGCAGTCTGCCACCAAGCAATACGTGGACGGTAAAGACGCGTTACGCTTAGCTAAAGCGGGTGACACCATGACAGGTCTGTTGACTCTCTCGAGTGATCCTGTCAATGCGTTCAATGCCTCTACAAAACAATACACAGATACCAAATTAGCTAAGACCGGTGGCACACTCACCGGTGCTTTACTATTGGCTGCTGACCCGACTGTTGCTCTACAAGCTGCCACTAAGCAGTATACAGATGCTGCAGATACACTGCTGTCTAACCGCATCAGTACGGCTGAGTCATCGCTGGTTACACTCAAGAGTGATCCAACTACCAAGACCTATGTTGACAGCCAAGACGCTCTGAAGGTCTCTAAAGCGGGCGATACCATGACCGGTGCATTGACACTCTCAGGTGCACCCACAGTAGCGTTACATGCAGCGACTAAAGCTTATGTCGACACTCAAGATACACTTAAACTCAATAAAGCAGGCGACACTCTTACCGGTGCGCTGATCCTAGCGGCCGATCCAAGCGTGGCTTTACAAGCGGCTACCAAACAGTACGTTGATGCCAAGGTGAATCGCTCAGGTGACACCTTAACCGGCATGCTCACGCTCTTTAGTAACCCTACGGTAGCTTTGCATGCCACGACCAAAGCTTACGTGGATAGCGCTGATACCGCACTCAATACACGTCTGACTTCAGCTGAAACTACTCTGACGGGTCTAAACACGGATCCGACTAATAAAACTTACGTAGATGCGCAGATTGCAACTCGGCTAGCGCTGGCTGGCGGTATCCTTACCGGTACTCTCACGCTCTCAGGTGCGCCTAGTGCCAATCTGCACGCGGCCACTAAACTCTATGTCGATACCGCGAACGGTGTGCTTGCTACACGCATCACCGCCGCAGAGGGTAACATCACCACCATTATCAACGGTTATGCTGCTAAAACATACGTCGATGCAGCTAACGCTTTGAAACTCAATCTAACCGGTGGCACGATGTCCGGTATGATTACGCTCTCGGGTGCACCGACGGTTGCTCTGCACCCAACCACCAAGGCCTACGTCGATGCAGCTGACACCTCTTTGAGTGGGCGTATCACGACTGTTGAAAGTAATATCGTTACATTGACGGGCCAATACGCGTTGACCAGTTACGTTGATACTCAAGACAATCTAAAACTCGATAAATACGGCGACACGATGCTGGGCACGCTCACGCTAGCAGGCGATCCAGTTAGCGATTTACAAGCCGCGACCAAAGCTTACGTGGATAACCATCTCGTTAGCAGCGGTGAGATTATCACCCCATCTTGGCACGAAGCCACTAATAACCAAGTCGGCGCTGGTTGGTCTAATTTCAAGACAGCTCTGAACGCAATCATTACACAAAACAGGAACGCACCTCTGTCACGGTTGTATGCATACACCCCATCGTCGAATAACTTCCCAACAGGCAGTGCTTTTACGAACGGCGTATTGCTGTCTGACGGTAGTGTCTTTTTAGCACCGCTTAACTCTACGAGTGCACGTATCTATAATGTCGGACTAAACTTGTTGATCACCCCTTCTGGATCTTATCCGGGTAACAACGCGTTTTGTGCTGCAGTGATGCTCAAAGATGGTCGCGTCTTTATGGCACCGTGGTACGCCACCACGTCACGCATCTACAACCCCTACACCAACTCATTATCGACACCCTCTGCCACATTTGGCGGTAACGCCGAGTACACAGACGCAGTCCTTCTCCCCGATGGTCGGGTGTTTATGGTACCTTACAATAAAACGACTGCTGCGGTCTATGACCCCGTAGCCAACACCTTAACTACGGTCTCTGGATCATACCCTGGTAGCAGTGCATTCTCCTCGGGTGTTTTGCTGCCCGATGGCCGAGTGTTTTGTGTACCCTACCAGTCCACCACCGCGCGGATCTATGACCCGGTGACCAACACCACCACGACACCCGCGGGTACCTACCCCGGTAACTATGCGTTCACCGATGGTGTCGTGATGGCCGATGGTCGTATTTTCCTTGTACCTTATAGTAGCACCACCGCTCGGATCTACGACCCGGTAACGAATACGCTGAGCACACCTTCGGGCGCCTACCCGGGTAACAATGCCTATATCTCTGGTAAACTGCTGATGGATGGACGCATCTTCATGTGTCCTAACGCTGCTACGGTGGCCAGAGTCTATGACCCCTATACCAGTATCTTGACGACCTTACCTGACACCTATAACGCTAACACGTTTGCAGGCTCAGTGCTACTGCCCGATGGCAGACTCATGGTTGTACCCACTAACCTAAACCGTTGTCGCGTCATCAACACGGCCTCTATCCCCATTCCGATGGCTATTTGTACATCACCCTTCTCTAACAAGAAATGATAAGCACCCACTCTCAGTACCCGTTAAAAGGTACTGAGAGTGGGGCTACTTTAAATCTCTGTAAACAAATCGAGCATATAGGCACTCGATAAACGGTAGGTGCTGCCGACTTCTCGGTGTGCGTTATAGACTGCCACCTCTGGTGGGTTGAGCTTAGAGAGCAAAAAGTTATCGTAATAAGCATCGATGGTGGAGACCACGTAGCGCCCATCTGGACCTAGTGAGTATTGGTATTCCGAGAACTTACCCAGACCTGTCACCAAAGGAAAGATGGGTAAGCTGTTGGTCGTGAAAGTCGAAGCAATGTGTGATTGGTCTAGGTAGATTTGTTTAGACTGTAAGTTGTCCACGGGCACGTCGACTAAGAAGCTATTGAAAGAAGTCAGGTACTTCAAAACGGTGGAGTCAGCTTTAGCTACTTCTGCATCGACCATCGTGATGTTGTTCACCGAAGTCGGTATCTCCAACTCGTTAAAGATATCTCGGTAGCGCATGGTCTCGTACAGGCGCTCCATGTAGGAGAGTTTATCTAAGCACAGCATAAACGCCGTGTCAGAAATACGGTAAAAAACCCCTGGTTCTTCAAGCTGCATGTAGCCACCTATCACCAAAATAGGTGAACGCACCGCAGAAGGCGCCGTGATGATGCACTTCTCATACAAGCTATAGTTGCCATCTGGGGAAATATCTTCGACGGAGAGCTTATGTTTAACCAGGGGCTCATCGAGCAAATTAAAGCTAATGATACCTATGTGGTTAGCCTTGCTCTTGAGCATCGACAGTGTGGCGCTGGGGACAAAGAGACGGCTATTGAGGTAGACAGTAGGGTAAATATACCCATTGATTGTCATTAGTGTTTTGCTGTGTACGAGTGATAGATCCGTGACCAGTGTGGGTCGCGTGATCTCGATATCTGGAAAGTTAGCCTTGACCCAGTACTGTAGTGGGTCATAGACGCTCTCTCCGATCTTACAGATATCTGCACGGTATCCCGCTTGTTTGGCGTTGATGTAATTGAAATGTAGCTCAGACATAAAACTCCCTCATTCAAGTGACAAGATAAAACCCAGCATGTGCGACACCGAGGACGCCACACCACCTAACGTGTCACTTTGTTTAAACACCACAAGAATAGCGATAAGCAAGATAGCGCTCAGCAAGAACACGAACATGACGGTTCGCAGTTTGATGTTGTTGATCTTCAGGAGGTTGTCGTCATCCATCAGGAGATTCTTGTAATGCATGTTGATCATCACGTAGGAGAAGAGGAAAAGCCTCTCATCGTCGTTGAGTCGGTGCACAAAGATATGCAGGAGTTTGCGCATTTCCTTGCGCTCAGCCATGGGCTTGTTTGCGGAATTGATTGCGGCAGCAGAGATCTCCTCAAAGGTTTTACGAATAAGGGGGTCGACTTTCATTATTTATCCACCCTATCGTTCAAGTCTTTGATGTTACTCAATTGCGCATTACAAACAGCCAAGGTGCCGTAGAGGGTGATGATGTATTTAGACAGAGTGAGTTCTCGCTCGTCTAATGTTAAGGTCAGGTAAGTGGTTGTGTCCATTGGAGCAGCCGGCAGACAAGGTGCCAACAAACTCTCAGGGATTTTCACATAGACGGTCTTGACAGTGTCCACGGTGAGTTCGGTGGTCTTAACAGTGCTGCATCCAGCTAACCACGAAAGTGCGAACAAGGCTATTAATAAAGAGGTGTAGAGCTTTTTCATGATGGTTTATGCTTTCTTGAAGAGTGTGGCGTATGTCGTGTTGATAGCGGTTATGTTAGCTTGTGAGAGCTCGTTGAGTTGTTCAGGTGAGAGGTGGTTGGTCATCTGAAGCACTAGAACGTCCTCAGAGGGCGTATTAGCAACGACTGCACCTTGGGTAGCCGGTTGAGTCTTTGACGCAACTGAGGCCTTTCTAGGGGCCTTCTTGATGGCTTGTGCTTTCTGATCTAAGGTAGACGTGCCGCCGTTGATCACGTTGTAGATCTCCTGAGCTTCCCTGCAGTTAGCTTCCACCGTGGTGACTTGTGTGGTGGTGATCTTCTTGAGCTCCTCGATGGTCTTATTGAGGTCTTTGTTGGTGGCTACTGCAGCTTGGAGTTGCTGCTCCGTTTTCGCGAGTTTAGCAGTCAGAGTAGAGCGTGTCTCCATCCCCAGTTTACTCAGGACAGTGTCGGCATTAAAGACCACCACCACCGCGATAATAGCCACTAATCCCACCACAAAGATGCTGGAAAGATTGCCAAAGAGCAGGGTCTTGAGTTTGGTGAGGAACAAAGTAAACATGGCGGTGTCCTTTTAAACGGGTTGCAAATGAGAGAGGAAGTAGGTGTAACCGATGGCGACGGCATCGATTTCGTGCTCGGAGATCGCCTCAATATCTAAGGTGCAGGTAAGCTCTTTGGCGGCAATCTTAGTCAAGAGCATAGCCTTCATGTCGTCTTTGTTAGCCATGCCTCTGGCAGCAAAGGCTTTCTTCACGACCATGGGCTCGATCGCAGTGAAATTCACCCCTCGTCGAAAAGCCACATTGTAGCGGATCAAGGAGATGGTCTCCACCAGCGAGCCAAAAGCGGATGGTCGAAAGGAGGAATAAAATGGCGCTTCAATGGCCATCGCGGTTATCTCGTAGCCTAAGTCCAATTGCTCATCGAACATGTCATCGATGGTGCGCACGATGGTGTCTAACTTAGCTAAGCGATCTGTGTACTGTTTAGCGATGACTTTCTCTTTGTCGGTGAGCTTTCTCAAGTTGTTGATGAGGTGGGTGCTCTTGACGGTAAAGTGGTTATCGGTGGTGGTAAAGAGGGCAACACCACAGGTATTAAGCCCTGGGTCGATGCTGATATAACAAGGCTGTAATGTGGACATGGGTGTATTTCCGGTGGGTAGGATCAAAAAATGGCTAGCCTACCTCAGCAGCACTTAGGCACGCTGAGGTAGGTAGACCTTTAGCTGTTACACCAGAAGCGGCTCGCTGTTGCCAAGATCAAAGGAGATCTGCACACCGGTCGTATTGCTGGTCAGTGCGTGGTACTGGTGGATAAAGGCTGCGATCTGAGTCGCAATCGACTCTGTATAGGGTGCTGTCGTGGAACCAAACACCCCTTGTTGGATCTTATCCACCCCTGTGCACAACGCGATTTCAGAGATCACGGCGTAACGAGGGTCACCGTAGATGAGGTTGCAAGCATCCATGATTTCTTGGATATCTGTGGCACCCAAAGCAAAGTTGATCTTGGCCGTAGAGACCAAGTAGTCACCGTTAGGATTGTTAAGATCGGTGTTAGAGATCACCGGAGCTACTGGGTTTAGATCAGACAAGTCCGGGGTAAACGTAGCTGATGTGATCACCCCGTTGCTAACGGTGCGCAATTCCACCGAAGGGATCACCGCGTCTAAGGGCAGCACCTTCAGGTAATACATGGCGTAGTCTGTGCCAGCGATGTTGGTGATCACCCGCATACGGTATAGGGCACGCTCTGTAGAACTCAGATCGTTACTCAAAGGACGAGCAACAAAAGGGATGAAGTTATAAAGACTGGCGTGGCGCGGCAGGTGCGGGATGGGTTTGGTGAGGATGTAGTTGTTGGTGCCGATCTCATAGTCCACACCTTTGTTACCGATGGCGATGTACTTGAGAGACGGGTATTCGTTGGTGCTGGGTAACTCTGCGGGAAAGAGGTTAAACTTCTTGTTCAGGGTGCTGTTCTCCAGCACGGTGAAAGGGCGGTTCAAAAGTTTGGCTGTTTGTAGGTGTCCTGCCATCGCAGTGCGGATGATGAGTTCCATAGGTGTCCTTGAGATGTTTGCGTGTAATAGAGTTATGCAAGCGCTGAAGCTAAAAAGAAAAGGTCTTCTTGCTCAGAGGGTATGACTGTGTAAGTGGGGTGGTTGGTAGAGAGCACTGAGCTGTCCATGCGCAAAGGTATCACGATATCGATGTCACTGCCCTTGAGCACCCGAGAGCTAAATGACACAGTTAGATTGGCACTGTAGGCGTAGTCTGAATCATACGTGAACTCTGTGGTATAGTCCTGCAGCGAAGTGCTCTGCGTGGTAGTTTCGATGTTGGCGATGTAACTGTCAAGGAAATAGATCTTCTCGATGATGTCGGTGCCCACCGCAAAGCGACAAGACTTGTTACCTGACATTGAGATGTTATTGGCTGTATACTCATCTGTGATCTGTAGCGTGTAACTTTTGAACTTATTGAAGACACCAATCAGTGCTTTTTGCACAAATTGGATGCTAAAGAGCTCGTTGTAGCGGTTATCAAAGATGGAGTTAAGTAGACTGTTAAAGAGAGTCAAGAGTTCACTTTGGGTGTAGTCATTGAGCTCTTGCATGGACAATCGTGAGATGAACACCTCAACGCTCTCATCGCCTAAGTCATAGATGTCTGAGCGGTACATCTCTTCGATGATGGCGTTCATTTGCCCTTCGTCATCCATATCGGACGTATTGGTGAGGTACAGCCACGTCCCCATGTCTAAGAGGTACTGCTTATTCACGAAGTCATAGAGCTGGTAGCTCGAAACAATGGAAGCTGGATACTCAATGGCTGCAAAGAGAATCTTAGTCACTTCAGGTCGGTAGTAGTTTTTAGAGCGGTAGACTTTAGATAAAAGCTCATCGACGGTGGGCAGCGTCGCTTTACGCACCCGTCTAATCTGATACGAAGGAAAGCTCTCAATGGCTTGGCCTTGGTAGTAGTACAGAAGCAAGCACATCAGCTTGAACGCGTCTGGTGCATTGATACTGTAGTTCACGGTGTTAGAGGCGTTGGTGAGCTGGATGCTGAAGTTGGCGGTATGGTTCTTACAGGTATAAGCCGTGTAGTCTAAAATAGTTTGCATCAGCTTCCACCTGACGTTATCGGTGTAATCGTAGAGACTGGTCTCAAGATCTTTGGTAGAGAGGTAGTTGTACAAGGTGTGGGTTAACCCAGTGTTCACACTTGGCTCAGCGATGTCCCAGTGGGTCTTGTTCTTAAAGACGATGGAGTTCTCTTTACCGACAATGTCACCAAGGGTGTAGTTGTAGTAGTCTTGATCCGCGTTGTAGTATTTCTTCTTAAAGACGTAGGTGGGGTTCCTGTTCTCGTCTAAAGTATCAGTAGTGTAGTAGTCGTAGGTCGAGATCGGGATACCGCGCTCAGTAAAGAGCTTTTGGATCAACAACGCAAATGTCTCGTTGGTGCCCACATGGTTGTTGATGTACAAAAGGTTGCGATACAGAAAGACGCGCTGCTCTTTAGACAGATAGTTGTAGTACTCATCCAAGTAGTGGTAACTGGAGAGATAGTTCTTGATGTGAAAGCTGTGGGCGTTGATCGTCTTGGCGTTTCTCAATCGAATCGCTAAGAGACTCGTGAGCACAAAGAGGGTCGTGATCGCCATCTGAGAGGCTAAAAACAACGTGTCCGACTTGGCGTAGTAAGGCAATGCCCAGGTGACCTTGTAGTTAAGCAAGCGTTGTTGGAGCTCTTCCATCACGTCGAGTTCGGTGTCTTCGATGTAGTCTTTGTTAAAGCACACCACAGAGAGGTCTTCGAGCTTGATAATCTCATCTAGCGTGTACAGCGGGTCACAAAGCACGGCCTTGATGTAGAGTTCGTAACTGGGGTAAGCGCCCACCAGCTCTTTGTAGTATTTGCCAAACTTCAAGAGCTCGGTGCGGGTCTTTTTGTAGACGAGCAGGTTGATGCGGTTAAGCTCAATGAGGGTCAAATTGTCAATGGACTTGATCCAGACGCGATCGTCCAGGGGGTGCAGTGCACCACTCAAGTGCAGGTAATAGCGCCAAGTGCGCTTATCAGAGATGTTCAGGTTCAGAGCGGGATAGGTCTCTGAGAGAGCGGTGTTGTAGGTCTTGGCTTCCATGCTGTTGACCAACAAGATGCTCTTAACCAACTTCACGGTATCGTCAATGTAATTTCGGACGATGAACTCTCTGTTACCCAGGATGGCTTGGAGCATGGATAGCCTTTCGTGTAGGGATACTCAGAAGATTTTTGACGTACTCACCCTATGGTCGTGGGCTGTAAAAAGTTATCAAGGTGGGTCATCCTCTGAATCATTGCCCCTACTACCCGAGGACATCTGTATGCCCATCAACACCAATCGCCTTATCGATGTCATTGCATCGAATAAGAACAAGAAAATCAAAGCTTCTAAGGTCATCGAGACCCTACCCAATACGGTCACTGTTCTACCTAAACTCATCAAGACCAACGCCAGCGCAGACACCGGTAAAGATGAGCTCAACGTCTCACGCTCAACCTTTGAGCAGCTCTACCAAAACACGTTTCGGGTGCGCCAGAACAATGAGCACATCATCAAGCTCTTTCCTGACATCGAGCTGAGTATCCAGATTCTGGTGAGTTCCATCCTGTCACCTAAGAACATGGTGGATATCTCATTGAACTACAAGCTCGATGACGCACTAGACATCTCCCCGTCGGTGTCCTCGGAGCTTTTGAACATTATCAAAGACGACATCAACAAGCAGTACAAGTTAGAAGAGTCTTTGCCGGAGATCATCCGAGAGGCCCTCTTTGAGTCTGGTGCGTACATCACCACGGTGATCCCGGAATCCTCCGTGGACGAAGTGATCAACTCAGACTTGATTGCTAACTTTTCTACCGAGAGCATCAAGCTGCACGTAGACTCCGTGCTGTCCAGTCTCACGGCCAACTTGAACATTCTTGCTATTGACAAATCTAGCGAGCCTGCCCCCACCGATAAAGCTCACGCTTTTTTGGCCAATTTAGCTACGGAGTCGGTACTCAAAATCACCGATAACTACAACCTCTTGAAGTTCTCTAAGCTCAAGACCCAGATCAGAAAGAGCATTGTCAAGAAGGCTATTCGCTCTAAGCAAGCCGTTTCTGTAGAAAGTGCTGAGCTCTTGAACTACGCCGATATCTTTCGCCAAAAAGCCACCGGTGGCGGGGGGAATAAACAAGTCGAGATCGTCAAGAACAAAGAAGATGCTAAACGCGGCAGCTTTGGTCGCCCGATGGTCTTAAAACTCAACACTGAGTCAGTGATCCCGGTCTTCTCCCCCAATCAACCCTCAGACCACATCGGCTACTTTGTACTCTTGGACGAGAATGGCTTTCCCTTAACCGCGGATACCGAGACCAAGCCTGCATCTCAGTCCATGTTTTCCAACGACAACAACCAGTCACAGTTGTCCGTCACCGAGAAGGCCTACAAGAACTTGGTCAACACGGGTGGTAACGTAGACACCAAGCAAATGTTCAACGCTTATCGCTCCATTGTGGAGAAGAAGCTCTACAAGACCATCAACAGCTCCCTGTACGGCTCTGAGGTCAAGATCGCGGATAAGAACGACATTTACACGCTGATGTTCTCACGCGCGCTGATGGAGCAAAAGACCACGATGCTCTTTATCCCAGAAGAACTGGTGAGCTATACGGCCTTCTACTACAACAAAACGGGTGTGGGTAAGTCGCTTCTGGAGAACTTGAGCATTCTCTCGAGTCTGCGCGCCATTATCCTCTTTGCCAAAATCATGGCGTACTCTAAGATGAGTATCGATGTGACCAAAGTCAATGTGGCTCTGGACCCTGATGATCCAGATCCAGAGAAGACAATTGAGATGGTCCAAGACTCAGTCTTGAAGATGCGCCAGAACTACTTTCCCTTAGGGATCAATAACCCGGTTGATCTGATCGACTGGATCCACAGAGCTGGTCTGCAGTTCAGCTACGATGCAGTCCCTGGTCTTCCTAACGTGAAGATCGACTTTGAGAACGCAGGCTTGCAACACACCTTACCAAGTGATGAGCTCGATGAAAACTTGCGCAAACTCACCATCATGTCTTTGGGTTTATCCCCTGAGATTGTGGACTCCGGCTTTAACGCTGAGTTTGCAACCACGGTGGTGAACAACAATATTCTGTTGGCTAAGCGAGTGGGCTTGTACCAAAAGAAACTCTTGGCTCACTTAAAGAAGTTCATCAAGATTGTGGTCAACAACGACGAAGAGCTGCGCTACAAGATCCGTGCGTTCATCGAAGCCAACGTGACCAACCTGAACCTGACCGCGCAAGACGAGACTCTTTTCAACACCGACAAGGTACGCTTCTTTGATGTCTACATCGACAAGTTCGTCGACAACGTCTACGTGGAGCTGCCTAAACCTGAGAATACCAATCTGTCTAACTTGACGGCTGAATATGACCTCTACAAGGAATCCTTAGAGAAGGTCTTAGACTCTGTGCTAGGTGCTGAAGTCGTCACCGCAAGTCTGTCTGGAGATCTCTCTACACATGCCGATGAGTTGAAGACCACCTATAAGCACTTCCTGCTACGTAAATGGATGTCTGACAACAACTTCTACCCTGAGGTGTTTGACATCACCAGGAAGCCTTCTAACGATAACAACACGGTGGTCAATAACTTGCAAGATGAGTTGACAACTCTGATGTCTAACCTGGGCAACATGTATGCTGACATGCAAAAGTTCAAACGTTCTTCCAACGTCGACTTAGACAAGGCTGACAACCCAGGGGTCGAAGAAGAACCAACCAGCGAGCCTTCAGACGCTTAAAACTCACCCCAGACCTACTCTGCCACGGCGGTGGGGTAGGTCTTCATTTAGAGGACAAAAGTATGTACAAGCACTATTTGGTATTTGACGTGGAATCTGTGGGTTTACACGGTGAAGGGTTTGCTGTGGGGTATGTGGTGGTTGATTCAGAAGGTCAGACTCTGGAAGAAGGTCTCTTTGGATGTCATGCGGAATATGCTAAGGGCACGCCTGAGAACTACAAGTGGGTCTTGGCTAACGTGCAGTCGCCTGTGAACATGAGCACCCCTAAAGGTGTCAGGCACGCTTTCTGGAAGGTCTGGGAGCGCTGGAAAGAAGAAAAGACGGCCATGGTCGCTGACTGCGCTTGGCCCGTAGAAGCCCGCTTTTTGATCGACAGTGTGAACGATGACTTAGAAGCGCGCGAATGGGGCGGACCCTACCCGTTGCATGACTTAGCGTCTGTCTTGATGATGCTGGGTAAAGATCCGTTAGCTGTGACTGAGCGCCTACCTAATGAGTTACCAGCTCACAATCCGCTTAATGACGCTAGGCAATCTGCCAGACAACTCATGGAGGCCCTGCGTGCACCACTGTAGTGTTTGTAACTCCCAAAGACAAGGTGAGGTCTGTTGGAAGTGTGGTTCTAAAACACAGGTGCCACCCTTAGACTGGACTTACCCCCGTACACCTGATATCGAAAAGATCCGTGTCTTGGTCAGAGATGTTGGTTACGCCTTGGGCGAGCATGGTTCTAAGGAGCGTGATCTTGATCTAATGGCTATGCCCTGGACAAAGGACGCCATAGGCGCTCATACCCTCATCGACTATCTAGCCACGGCTTTGAAAGCGCGCATCGTCTCAATTGAGAGAAAGCCTTTAGGTCGAATAGCTGCTACACTGCAGATCGACGGCTACTATAAACCCATCGATCTCTCCATAGCGCCGTTGATATCCAGCGATTAAAGAAAAACACCCTGAGTTAGAGGGTGACAGTCTCCCGTCTACCCTAGGCCTTATGAGCTTAGGGTAGACGGGAGAGGCTGTTAGTTATAGCGCTTGATGTAGTACTTGCCATTGAGATTGACATACACCTCAAAGAGCTCCTTCTCGTACGTCATGATGAGGTTCTTGACCGAGGAGATGCCAATTGGTGGTGTATAGATGCAATCCACCAGCGAGTAAAGCGCGTTGGTTTGCTGTTTGGTGGGTTGTTCCACCTTATTGAGAGCCACAATCTGACCAGGCTTGAGCAAGTGCAGGTTGAGTTCCATGTTCAATGCGTCTACGTAAAACACACTAAACTTATCCAGCAGCGCCGATGACTCCACCTCGTCGTCCGATGACTTTGTGTAGCTATTGTAAGCCTCCTTGAGGTCTTGCATGTAAGAGGCCAACTTCATGACGACTTCATTGGCAACGAAAGTGGAGGGGCCTTCTAGCGCCTCCATCAGATCGCCGTAGTCGTCCATGAAGCTATCGATCTTGATTTCACCACCGGTATTGATGTACAAGATGTCGTTGACCAAACACGTGAGTTGCTCGTTGAGAGTCAAAGCAAACATCATGTCGTTTTTGGTCGATACACCCTTCATATAGGTCTTTAACACCGAGGCTAAACGCCCTGGTTTGGTGTCAAGGTTCTCGATGAACAAAGCAGAGGTGCAGCCATGGCGCATATCTACCACCACGCAATCACACTTAACGACTTTCTCTGTCTTCTCGAGGTAGTAATACTCAATAGCAGCTTCTTTGGCTTCTTCAACACAGTCGATGATCTTTAACTGATCAGGATCAACCAAGAAGTCATCCACGGTGAAGGGGGTCGTGCGTGTGCCTACCACCAGCGAAGTAGAGACCATCATGACCTTTTGGACATCTTCCAGGCGAGGCTGAGGAGCTGGTGCTGGCGCAGCCTGGGGTTGGACCGGCGCTTGGGGTTGAGGTTGTGGTTGCATTTGTTGTACGGGCATTGAGTTCATGGGGGGTACGGCTTGTCTGCCGCCAAAGCGTGCACTATTGTTTGCTTCGGGCATGCCAAAAGCGGGAGGGTTAGGGTTCACAAACATTTGCTGTGGCATCTGTTGTGTAGGATAGTTCTGGGGCATTTGTTGCTGTGGCATCATCTGCTGAGAAAACTGTTGCGGCATCATCTGTGGTGGGTACTGTTGAGGATACTGCGGGTAGCGCGGGTCATACCCCTGTGGGGGCATCATCTGCGGGTTATAACCTTGCGGGTATTGCGGGTTGAAGCCTTGTTGAGGCATCATCCGAGGATCAAACTGCGCCTGAGGCATCGTCTGCATATTCTGTTGCCCAGGTTGGGTCTGTGGACCTGGCCTGGGAAATCCGCCATGGGGGTGGGGGTTGTTAAAGAGACTCACGGTCTTGTCCTTTGGGTTTGTTAATCTTCGATAGCCATGTCGTCGCCATCGAAATCATCGATGTCTTCAAATTCCTCAGTGGCATCGGTATCTTCGATGCTATCAAGTAGTGCAAACTCAGTGATGTCTGTGGCAGTATCTTCGGAGACGATATTGTTCAAGAGTCGGCTAGTAGCGTTGATGATCTCGTTGTGCACGGGATGCGGTAGAATGGTGCCGGACTTGCTGTCCACGGTCACGTAGGGGTTAAGGCGTATCAAGGGTGTGGGGTTTTTCTTAGGCAGGCCTAAGATACTCCCTATGGTGATCATGCTGGCAGTGATCTTCTTTCTCTCGGAGACCGAGTTGCTATTGGTGGTGATATTGATGGGGTCTGACTCTTGCTCGACGACCATGGAGGTGTTCTTCGGGTAGAGATGGTCCCCACTGTAGTTGACACTACTGACGTACAGGATTTCTTTCTTCAAGCTAAAGATGCTCTTAGGCCTTAGGTACTTGTCCATGATCTTCTTGACGACCTTAGGCTCTAGCGGTGCGTTGTTCACCCGCAGCTCTTCTTTGCTGATGTCAAGCACCGCCCGAGTGATCCCGGAGGTGATGCGCGACAGCACGTAGAGTTCACACTCGTAGCTCTTGTTGTTGTACAGAGATTTGACTTCCGTACTCAAGATCCAGTTGTTGAAGTTCCTGAAGATCACTACCAACAAATCAATCAAGTTGTTAGCGGTGTGACCGATGTCTTGGAGCTTTTGGTACGTCACGGAGTCAAAATTGCTGGCCAGATCTTTGAAGTGGGCATCGATCTTCTCCATGATGTACGCCAACTGGTGGTTACCGCTGTGGATGATCTCCCCCATCAACTTCTTCCATAAGAACGTGTTGTCGAGTTCATCGATCGTCACGTACTCAGGAAAGTTATCGATCAAGTAGAAGACGTTACCCAAGACGTAGATCGTCTCCTCATCACAGTTCTCCTTATTCACCAGAAAGCTCAGGTTCGTCGGTGGGTAGTTGAACTTGTCACGGATGTACTCCTTGGGTTTGATCCCGACAGAGGCAATCACATCGATCTTGGTTGTGTCGATGTTGTCCGTGTTGTACACGGGCTTAGGCACATACCCTAAGAGCATCTCCATGGTTTTGGTATAGCCAAAGACACACAAGAGATAATGCATCACCGTAGGCAGTGCCAAGGTGGTGTCGGTGAGCTTCTTGGACTGGTTCTTGTAGAGCCGAGTCACGATGATGGGTAGACGTTTGTAGACGTCGTTGTGCTTGACGCTGTAGATGGTCCTCTCGAAGTTGTATTTGGCAGTCACGATGTTGATGAAGATGATGTTCTCACCGATGGAGATCACCTTGTCAGCGAGCACGGGAGCCACCAGGAAGTTGTTGCCCGAGAGCTTGATCAAGTTACCTTTGGCCATGTAGGGGAGGTAGATCACGTACTTGCGGTCTTCCTCTTCACCTTGATAGTGAAAGACAAACTCCACAGGGAAGATGCTGTTCTCAGCGACGTCATAGATCAAGCGTGTACCCGAGATCGCTTTGATCTCTTCCTTAGGTGACAGGCGCCTGTAGCCCAGATACTCCAGATGCGTCTTGGTCTTGGACGCACAAGAGTACCGGATGTAGTTATCCACATACTCAACGGCTGAGCGGATCCGGCTCGTGCAAAATCCTTCGAGCATTTCCTTATTCATTTTTGGGGTGATGTCTGCGATGTAGCTAGCTAGTGTGGTCAAGACGTTTCTCCGGTTAGAGTTATTGGAAAAGTTATAGGTGGCATTATCGTACAGCATAGCATTATCCACACTGTAATTAATTACCTAAGAGCAGGTACAGTGTCTATATATGTAACCATAGACCTATCAGATCGCGCTAGGTAAGACGATCGGGTGTGTAGACTATGGTTGTATGGGTGAGCCTCAGATCGACGATTGTGGGTCGATCTGAGGCCTCTATAGAGAACATGGCTACTTCTTACCAAACATACCGTGTAAGACAGCTGAAGCTAAACTCACAACAGCTGTGGTGGCTCCCACTGCCACCCACATGTTCTTGCTATTTTCCTGAGCTGTTTCACGTTTGTATTTTGCTAAGTCGTATTCGCTTTTGCTGGTGTCTACCACAGACTTCATGCGGTAAGCATCCATATCCACACCACTTTTACTGATCTGAGCAACCATGTCTATCTCTTTCACGACTTTTTCTGTTTTGAGGTTTTCCCCCCTATACTTTTCCTTTTCTGCTTCATATTTAACTTTCAACGCCTCAATGGTTTTAGTTGGATCAAGTGCTTTCTCAGCGTCAGCGGTGTTATTGAAAATATAAAGGCTAGTTTTATCTTTGATGTCGTCAAACGAGATTTTGTACAAACTGATGGCGTTGTCCACTGGGTCTATCCCTTCGATATAGACACATTCTTCTCGATGCGGGCTCTTGATGTTTACAAGCTTTTTGATTTTACCAAAGCTGTTATAGTACAAGCTTTCAAAATTGTTACTTATGTCGTTGTAATAAACAATAGTTTTGCCCAGCTTATTAACATATTCATCGGCAGTTGGGTTGTTAAGTCTATCCTGATAAAGGTATGACGAGTAAATCGATGCCCCGTGTTCGGGCATTTCTATAAACCCTTTAGTGGAGAGCATCATGTTGTTATTGGCTAGAACAATGGTTTTATCTGGTTGTCTAGTGAGGTACTCTATCGGAATAGGGTAAGCCGCCAGAGCGCGTATAAAATAATGCTTTTCACTCTCAGCAGCACCTTCAAGCACAACACTGTTAAAGTTAGTTAATTCCCGCTGATGTTTAAGCAAGTATTCCACAATGACTTCACTCTCCTTGCAAACAGCCCCGCTTGATGTGGCTTTTCTGTTCTTATAGAGATAGTCCAGCTGACGAATGTAATCCATCCCTCCAACCGTGTGTGGCATGTTGCTGTTATAGACAGTGTGGGCATGCAAAACATAAATCATATCACGTTTAGTAGTGCGTATGCCGACCGTTTCTGAACCCTTTTTAATGGTTAGTGGTGGAATCAATTCAGGAAAGTCTGAGCGTCCTTTGACGTAGATGTTGCTGTTGGTGAAGTTCAGAATAATAACGGAGTCTGCTAAGAAATTGATCTGTTTGTTCTTATTGAGATCAGCAATCTCAGCAGCACTTGTATTGTCTGCAGAAGCGTTTGGGTAGTATGGTGCGTCTTTGGCGTGAAAACTACCCATGATAATAGGTAAAAAATCCAACACGGCATCGTTGGTGATATTTCTGATTAGGGGTTTGTTGCCATTATTAGGTAGCTGTGTGTTGACAACTGTGTCGCTGATGACATGGATGCTTGCGGCAACTGGGTCGATGGTGTAGGTACGCATTCTTTTCCTTTTTTGCACCGCGCATACCCTGTGATACAGGTATGCGCGGCAATGGTGGTGGGTTACTTATTCGCCGGCCTGGAACTCATATTGGAAGTCATATTTACCCAGATATACACCCATGTCCCAAAGCCCGACCCATTCGTTTTCGAGCAGGGCGCGTTCAGGTAAACTGTACTTTAGAAAGACCACCATGTAGTCGTTGACACCGTGTGTATTAGGTTTATGATGCTTTAAGTCGGTACGGCATGGGTCATTGAGATAACCAAACAGCATAGCTTCTAACATGTACGGTTTGTTTTTACTTTTTGCATCGATGTAGTTGTCATGGAGAGTTTTGACTTCTGCCTCGATGTATTTAGCTTCGTCAATTCGGAACATCCCGTATTGGAAAATAAGTTCAATTCTTCCGCATCCGGGTTCGTTGTAGCCATGTGTGCAAAAATTATCGTTGTGAAAATACGGGTAGACGGTTTGTCCACCATCCGTGTTTTTAAAATAAATGGGGATGTTGGTGTTGTTGTTGATGTGAACAAGAGACAACTGCGGCGGCAGAATCTTCGTGTTCTTAGGCCGAACGATGATATGATTAATAGCTGGCTCTGGATACTGGATTTGCATGGTAAGACTTTCAATAGGGTTAGAGGTACAGCTATTATATATGTAGCCATACAGGAATCAGACTACGAGGTTAAGTCACTGGTATACGCCGACAAAAAGAAAACCACCCACCTAAGCTTGTGGCCTAGGCGGGTGGGTGTTCTCGCGCTCAAGCATACTCTCTGTAGAACCAGGAGGTGGATGGCCTGGCTTGTATCTTAGCAATGACCGAGAGGACCATCCGGCTAAACTCCGTCTTAGGGCGTCTGAGTAGGGTGTATTTAAAACAGATCAGGTTGATCCTAGTAAGCTTAGCCAGCGTTCTCTTGGACTGGTCACGTTCTTGGTTGGCGGCGAGACCTTCGTCACCTCCGAAGTGGGGGATGGAATTATAGTGCTGCCCACCGTGAAACTCGATCAAGAGCTGGTGGTCGGGCAAATAGAAGTCGTAGCGGTATCGGGTACCTGGGATGGTGTATTCGCGCTGGTAAGAGATACCGGCTTCGTCAAAGATTCTGGCTAAAGCGGTCTCACCTTTAGACTCAAAACACCGGCCGCATCCCTTATTATGCAGGTGGGTATCTGGAGTTTGCTGAAAATCGTCGTGCACTGGGCATGTGATAGTTACGGGTGTATCGTAATTAATGTATACGGTTTTACTATAGTCATATTTATTACCATGAATGGCTCTAGCCTTTCTAATAAACTCCTCTGTGGTCATAGTCCTTTGTTCTGATGTACACTTGTAACACCCAGTCCCGTTTAGATGACCGCCAGCGGAAGACTGCATGTATTCCCCGTGTATCGGACAGATGACTAAAATTGGTTCATTAAAACCAATATAAATAGATTTTGAGTAATCGTATTTCCCTTCGTGAACGATATTGGACTTTGCTTTAAACTCTTCAGTGGTGAATTTCAAGCTATCTGTATAACATTGCCAACAGCCATGCCCTGCGAGGTGCGCTCCAGCGTTTTGCTCTTGGACACCGTGGTCCGGGCAACCATACTTAATTTTCTTAGCGATAGATTCATAGACTGTCATGCTGTAGTCATACTTGTTGCCATGAACGACGTTAGCTTCTTCGATAAACTGAGGCGTTGTACGTGTTCTCTTTTCCAGGGCACAAGTTGCACATCCATATCCAGAGAGATGATCTTGGGCACGTTGTGTGAATGGGCCATGCACGGGGCACCGCATAGTGATCGGATCATCGATGCCGGTATAAACAGACCCACTGTAGTCATACCTGTTGCCATGCACGATTGTTGCTTTTTCAACAAACTTTTCAGTGCTATGTTTAGGTTTACTAGGGGCGCAATCTGGACAGCCATTCCCGGCAAGATGGTTGTTGGGTGCCTGAGAGAACGGTTTCTTGCAGGTGTTACAGAAGAGGATGACTTTGGTGTTCTGGTTAACGTAGACGGTGTCGGGATAGCTGTATTTGTCGCCATTGAGCTCTTTGGAGCGGCTGATAAAAGTTTCGGTAGTGAGGGCACGCGAAGCGCTAACACACTTCTTGCAAATGCACCCGGAGAGATGCAGCTTAGGGGTAACTGAAAACTGGCCATGGATGGGACAGATGATGATGACTTTGGTGTCTTGATTGGTGTAAACGGTGAGACTGTAATCGTATTTGTCACCGTGGACTTTCCTGGCTTTAACGATAAACGCTTGTGTTTTATGGTCGACTGACATAGTGATACTCTTTAATGATAACGCCACACGACTATGGCTGTGTATTAGAACACAGTGATCTCATACGGTTACTATATGTGTAATTATTTACGAGTCAAACACCCACACACCAGGGCTTGTGGCCGAGGTGTGTGGGTGTTTTAAGGGTTAGCCGGGTGGGCTATTAGACCGATTTCATGTTGACCTGAACCTTGCCGGTAACCGTCGGGAGGTTATTGACATTGAGGACGGTCATGATCGGGAGATTTACCATATGCAGGAAGCGAGGGGCGACAATCAATTCTGTAGAGACCTGCGAATCGCGAGAAACCGGCAGCACAGCAGTCACCTCAGGAGACCAGAGCATATTGCCAAAGTTCAGCGGATTCACGGTGGCGTTTTGGCCAGCATCAAAGACACCAAAGGACATGAAGATCTTGCCAGTTACACGTGTATCCAGTGTCGAGACCACCTTCACGTCGAACTGGTCACCCAGTGTACGCAGGTCGCCGTCGATCATGATGTATTGGTACAGCACCGGGTCGGTACCGATGATGATGGTGGGTTTGAAGCCGATGTTGCCAGTCAGAACCATGGCAGCTGCCTTGTATTCCGAACTGCGATACATTTCAGCAGCGTAGTAACGCATCTTCTCAACGATGGCGGCCTTGATGTCTTTGGCACGTTCGTGCGACTTCAGGGAGTCAACGCTCAGAGACAGGTTGATGGTCTCAGCGAAGAAGGACGGTTTCACGTAGAAACGACCAATACCGAAGAGCTCAGGAATGTTGCCACTCGCATCAGCGATCGGGTTATAGGAAGACAAGGACTGTTCGGCCTTGAGCAAAGAGGTGACAGCTTCGTTGCTGATCCGGATACCGGTGGTGGTGATCAGGGTCTGCAAGACGGCCGTGTTGTCGCCGCTGTTGTCGATCGCTGGCATGATGGCAGAGATCGGCGAGCGGTACAGCACCGGCACGGGCTGGTATTCGATTTGTGAGTCCACCAGCTGGCCGCGTTGACGCAGATTGCTGTTGGCACGGTAAGCGGTCAAGGTGTAGCCGATGATTTCAGCAGCCGAGATTTTGGCAGCAGCGGTCACGTAGTCAGGAGCGGCAGCAGACACCAAGTTACCCACGGAGTCACGCGCAGCCACGAGTTCCAAGCTACCTGGATTGACGATGGTCTCGCCCTTGTCCAGAACCAAATTGCCAGAGATCGACACGCGCATCAGACCCGACCAGTTGTTGGACGAGAATTCAGTCAGACCAGCCAAAGCAGCGCCGTCAACCTTTTTCGTTGTGGCGAGTAGGTGAACGTTGCACCTGGCAGCTCAGACACATCAAACTGCATCACGTCGGTGGTGGCGCCGTCCACAACTTTCACGAACAGCTTCTCCAAACGGATGTAGGTGTCCAGGGTGTCGGAAGGCGACATGATGCCGCTGGCCAACAGTTCGTTGGTTTGCGAAATGCCAATCAGGTCAAGCTTCTTGCCAACTGCCAAAGCCGAGGTTTGCACGGTGGTCACGTTGGACAGAGCCATAGACCACGGGGTCAACAAAGCAGCAGCCACAAACTTGTCGGTGTTGTCATCGGTACCGCCAGTTTGACGGAAGACCGGAACAGCTTTGGTTTGTTCGTTGAACAGGATGCTGGCATCAGCGTAGGCGCGCACGATGTTCTTGCGAGCGTAGTTGGCCAAAGAGCCAGTCACAGCACGCTTGAAGTCGTTGTAGGCGTAGAAGATCTTGGCGGTCAGCGTGATACCCATCTCGTTGGGGTTCACCACGATGGTCGGGAAGAAAGTCTCGCCGAAGTCATCTTGACGCGAAGCCAACAAGTTGTACACGATCGAGTAGACTTGTGAGTTGCGGTTGTCGCGCTCGTCATAAGCTTCCATGGAGATCGGGCGGTCCACTTGACCGTCGGTCACGCCATAGCGAGAACCATTGTGACCGTCCAGGAGACCGGCTTTCTTGGGCTGAGAAGCCAGGGCAAATTTCATGTTGGCCGAAATCATGCCGCCGATGGTTGCTGACTCCAACTGGTAGCCTTCAACAGCAATACCGAAGTCAGAAGCGATGGCTTTGACGTTGGATTCCATGTTGTTGTAGACGCTGGTCACCATTTGTTCTTGTGACTGGTCCAAAGACTCGGTCGACAAGGCGTACTGGGTGATCTTCTCGTCGTTCATCAAACGGTTGCTGGTGACGGCGGAGATCTTTTCGGCGAGGTCGGAAATCGGATCGTAGACCTTGATTTTCTTGCCCGACAGGAGTTTGGATACTGACATGAGATACCTCTTTAGTGAGAATTGAGAAGGCGAAGCTTGACCGTGTTGATATTGAAGGCACTGTCTTTAACAGCGAGGTATTTCTTAAGGAGGTCAGGGTACAGAAGAGACGCTTGGTACTCTTTGGCCATGACGTCATGTAGGAGACGCAGCAGATTGTCTTTGGAGGCAGACAAATGGGTGGCTATATAGTTGTCGTAAGCAATCAAGATCTGCCCATTGGGTGCCTTGATAACCTCATAGTATTTTTCAGTATCTCCTTGTGGTGTGGCGTTAGCAAAGCCTATTTGGATGTCTTGTTGGACGTATTCACGCTCTTCTTGGGTCAGAGATTGTGCATAGTCGTCGTAGCTAGTCGCGCTCACCGTGTCACCTGCGTCATGGCTGACTAGGGTAGACAAGAGGTTATTGATGAGGGATATCTTGAGGTAGGCCAGTGGCGTGATATACTTCTTGAGCTCAGCGGGGTCGCTGTTGGTCGTGAAGAGGGAGGTGAGCTTGTCGATGTTCAAGCTCTTACCTATCAGGAACTTATAGAGGTTCTTCTCTAGGAAAAAGATCATGGGTGTACCTCAGGTGGGGGTGTTCAGAGAATTAGCCTTGGCTGATCTCAAAGGTATACCCTAAGGCTCTGAGCTGATCGCGAATGAGCGGGATATCGGCGTTGGTGGCGTTGTTGATCTTCACGGTCAGTGAGATCTGACTCACCAGGGTCACGCTGCTGGGCACGACCCAAGTATCAGCGATGATGTATTCCTTGGCATTGGCATCGATGAACTTGTAGTAGATGTAGTTCACTGGATCCAGTGAGGTATTAACGGGCAAGTAAGGGATCACTTGCCTTTGCAGCATCTCGATGTTGGAGAACTTCAGGGCGGTGTTATAGTCAAAGATGGAGACCAGCTTGAGGTTTTTGAGATCGGCACCAAAGAGAACGGGTGAGTAGGTATTGAGATTGTAGTACTTGTTGAGCTCTAACATGTCACGTACCTCAACTCAGTACGACGTTGAGGATCTTCAAAGGCAGATCGCTGTCGCCGTCGTTGACGTAGTTCATCACAAAGCACAGGGTAAATGTGCCGGCACCATTTTGCATGGCAAGAGCCGCATCAGACTCAAAGCGAGAGTCAAGCGTCGCCGTGATCTGAGGGAAAGAAACCACTACCGGAATACCGCACAAAGCAGCAGCGCTGTAGTAAGCCGAAGAAGCAGTGATCTTCACCGCAGAAGCTGCGATGGCATCAATCAGCGCGCTTAAGCTTGTGATGTCTGCATCGTTGTAGCGAAGCCGGTAGCGGGGAATAGCGGCATCGAAAGATTTTCGCTCGATGAGATTTGTCAGGTAGAGTTGTGTGCCGTAGAGTTTATCGCTGGCCAAGTTATCAGCTACTAAGGTCTTGATTTGGGCGTCGGTCAACATGGAATAGTCGCTTTCGTGAAGGAGATGGGAACCAGGAGCTCAGAAATGGCATCTGCAGGCAAGATGAGCTTGCTGCCTGTGCTGTTCACAGCATCGACGAACGTGAAATCAATCGATCTGACACGGTGCTCGTCTTTGTCGTAGATGATGTTAATGGAGCTGAACTCCATCACAGTGATGTTGACCATCTCTTTGTTGAAGTTATAGAAGTTGCTGGTGATGGGTTTGAGCTTGAGGTCTTGCTCTAAGAGGATGTTGATCTCAGAGACGTTCAGAGTACTCTGGGGGTTCTCCAAGATCTTGGTGTGAATCGCTTTGAGCGTTGGGTCCAGATCATCGGGGAACTGAACACCTTCACTGACGGGTGTCATCGTGAGACTCACGTTTTGGATAGGTTTGTCTGTTGGGGGTAGGAGGTCTTTTCTTTTGCTAAAGAGACCTCTGAGAAAGGTAAACATAAACTTAAAGACTCCTCAGAAGTTGGAGATGAAGATCTTGACAGATGAGATCAGTGAGTAGTTGGTAGACTTAGCATATTTGAGCACGGGTGAGTTGGTCTCATCGTGGATGGACGTGTGGATGGACAAGATCACGCCATAGAGCTCTTTGAGCTGGTTGTTCCTGTCCTCAGTCACGATCTTGCAGGCTTGGCCTGGGTAGATGTAGCGGGTATTAGAATTGTACCACTTCAGCTCGATGTAAGCACCCCCTGCTTTGATGATCTCAGCCGTTCGCTTAAAGAGATTAGAGGAGGCTCTTTGCGAGCTTGCTGGTGCGTAGTTCAAGCCATCAGAGCGGTCCTTGATGGAGACTTCGGTGTTGAGTTGGGCTCTGGCAATCTTAGGCCCATCTTCTGTCATCTCGATGGGTTTTTTCATCATCGATCTGGCATTAGAAACACGAAAGCCTGAACCTGTAGACATCAGATCAGTCTCTCTAGAGTCTAAGAGTTTAGAGACGGGCTCCACGATGACCTTGAGAGTCTTGTCTCGGTACAGGAACGTCTTATCGGCTCTGACCAAACCAGAGTCTAGAGGTGCGTAGAAGATGGTCTTGTAGTCCTGTGCATCGTACTTCTTGGCGTTGTACAAGCTGTAGACAAAGAAGGTCTTTTTACCGTTATAGGACTGGATATAAGCACCGATGCCCGCCGTGTACACACCGGTACATCTGTTTTGCAAGTACCCTGGGACATCGATGACTCGGGTCATGCTCGGCAGCGTCACCGAGGGTAGGTCCTCGACGTTGTCAGACTTCTCGACCTCAATAGCTTCAATAGCGGGTTTGTTCTCCACCATGGCTTTGGTGCACTGGGCAGAGATCAAAGAGCGCAGGAAGATATCAGCACGCCTACCACCGTTGATCGAGGGCTCGAAGTTACCTGAGACGGTCTTGACTCTAAGGACTTCTGCAGAGCGGTCAATGAGTTGCAGGGTGAGTGAAATCGGCGACTGCTGGTTTAGATCATCTCGAGAAGCATTGAGCATCGTGGGGATCTTCTGGTTCAAGTCTTTGAGGTAGACGCCCTTGTAGCGCTCAACGACTTTAGCAGGTTTAGAGCCTTCATAGACTTGGTCGTAATAGATGAGCGTGATCTCGATGTTTGAGAGATTGGGGTAGATGTCGTAGTTGTAGGTACCTAATGAAACCAAGAGCTTGATTTCCGTGTAGTCACAGATGTTGTTCTCGTAGTCTCGAATCTGCAGGATATCTAAAAGAGAGACACCGTCGGCATTAGAGAGGTCTTTGTCAACCGTGTGGAGTTTGAGCTCAATCTCGATGGACGGTTTATAAGGGGTGGTGGATGCCAGGATATCATTGATATCATTGGCTAGCTTTGAGTTAGAGCTGCTAGCAGGTGAATCGTTTTTCATGAATAGCCCTTACGTGGTGCCAAATCGGGTTCTGTTGGTCTTAGACTTGATGAGGTTACCGATGCCGTCATAATCAGGTTTAGCCATGGTATCTAACTTACGGTCTTCTTCGATCTGGACGTAGCGGTTGTGTTGACCGATCTTGAGTGTCTGGATACGCTCTAGGAGCACCTCTCTGGCAGAAGCCTTCTCATAGATGTACTTGGAGAACTTGTCTAGAGTCGTGAGCAACTCTTTGTGTTGCTCGTGAGACGTGTTGATGCTGTACGTGATGTGGTCTCGCCACTCGAGAAGGTACTTCTCGATGTCTTTGTGCATCTGAAGCATATCTTCTCTGGACGGTACCTGCACGGTATACCCCGAGGACCAGTACTCCACGACTTTGATCAAGGGTAGCATCACGGTGGTAAACGCGTTAACTATGCCGGCGTCGACCTTTTTGTTGGCGCTAACATGAACGCCAAATCGCCGTATATAATCGGCATCTAAAGTCACGTAGTCGGGAATCATCACGGTGTAGAGTTTGTCCCAGATGAGGTGGGCGTATTGACTGGGAAATGACATAAGTTACTCCTCGACGGTAACCCCGGGGTTCATCCCGGGGTGGAGGAGAGCAGGTGGTCTGCCCTCGACGCAATAGTGCGCGCTGTCTGCGTGTGGCTTTTTTCTGGGTGCGGTGAGCAGTAGTGTGGTCATAGAGACTCCAGGGTGAGTGAGAGATGAGAGTGAGATCGACGAGCTTAGCATTAGTGCATAACCGGGAATTACTAATGGGGGCGTGCAGACTGAGCTTATCTACGCCGTTGTAACCGCCGACTAAGCACTGACCCCATTTAGGGTGGAGAGCCAGCGTGCCCTTCTGGATCCCTCGGGAGAGGCTACCACCGTAGCGCCGACGCTCACCGCCCTGAGAGGGGTTAAAGAGAGCGAGCTGTCGCCGGATCACCGGGAGCTGCTTGAGGACTAAGAGGGATTCCAGGTCAGGGGTCGTGTGCCCGCCGACCCAAGAGTTAGCCAGAGTCCAAGAGTCTACGCAGTGGGCACTGAAGACGGTAGCCAGCTTACTCTTGGTCTTAGGCAGCCCCATGGCCTGGCGCATCTCGCAGGTCTGATGGCCTTCGACTTTGATGAGTTGCACGCCGTAGGCCCGGAGGCATCGGTAGAGCCAGTTTTTGCCTGCCTCGATCGGGCTAAAGTTGCCGTTCCAGCGTTTGGCGCCAGCGTGCTGACCTTTGACGGTACGGGCTTTGACGTCTTCGATGACGACGCAGGCAATCGGATAGAGGCGAGCCAGCCAGACGAAGACATTGTATTTGAGCTGCCAGCGGGCGCGAGTAGAGGGTGGCAGCCAGTCCTTTTGACAGGCACGATTCGGTCGGCAGGCCCGACACGGGGTCTTACGGCCACGACGGGCACCACGAGCGTTAGCCCGGGTCTCTACGGCTTTACTGATACCTTTACCGTCGGCGGCGTGGGACTGAATATTGAGGAGCGTGCGCTTCTCGGATTTCACCGTGTAGCCTTCCATCTTGGATCCTGGGTCGATGCCCAGAGCGATAGGTTGGGTGTCGCCGTCCTCACGCTCGGTGAGGATGATGTAGAAGAGTCGGTTCTTGTAACGTGGGGTGGCTTTGCCTTTCGCGATGAGTTTGCGGGCACGGGCTGGGTGGCACGGCATAAGAGGTTTGCCTGTCCTGGATACGACGGGGACCCAGCGGGACTGATGTGGGTCTGAGGAGACGGGAGAGGTCATGGTGATTTTTACCTTACGGTGCTTCGGGTTAACGAGTGAGGGCCCCTTCGACACTGACAGCTTCAGAGGTTACGGGCTAGGGGAGTACCTGTAACGTGATGTAGGCCTGCCACGGCCTTAGCTGTTCAGTCGCACCTCGAAGGTGCTAGTCTAGTACAACTGTTTAGTCTCGAGTTAGGCCCTTGGCAGGGCTGCTCTCAAGCCTCGGCTTTTAAGCCGAGGTGGTTGACAGGTTACTCCTTGTGGATCAAAGGAATTGGTAGGGCTATTAGAAATTACACGTTGTATCTGTGGCTGTTGAGACCACAGATACAGACGAATAACTCACTCACAGATAAGCACGCACGAGTTGCCAGTATATCGGCAGTAAATAGTACTGTTTGAGGCTATCCCATTTGTCATAGTCCTCAATAGCCACAACCAAATCTTTCTTGGTGATGGCTTGCTCATGGAGGTACTTATAGATCAAGAGCTCAGTGTAGCTCATGGCAGCCGCGTTAGTGGGGCTTTGGTCTGCGCAGTACGCATAGAAGGCCTCAGAGACGATGTAACTGTTGTCTGCGGCGATTGTACTATGCAGCGGCACAATGCCCGTGGTGAGCTCTATAGACCGGTTGTAGCCGGTGTAATTCGTGAGGGTGTTTAATGTGATCGTGTCTTCGGGTAAAACACGCTTAGGGTAGGAGTCTACCACGTATTTCTGAGTGACTTCTATCGGATAAACAATGTAGTCGATGCCAACGAGATACATGCTTCCTAGTCTGGCTTTATTGGCCAAGTAATTAGACGGCATCGCGTAATAGGTCTTACACAGACTCGCTAAATACTCTTTAGTTCGCGTCTGTATTGCCGTGAGGATGCTAGGCGTCTCTAAGTTCTGATCATTGGAGTGATGAAACAGGCTCAGTGGTGCAAAGTTATAGTCGATCTCTACAGTGGCTAAGATGAAGTCAGTCATCCCGGGATCGTAGATTTTGTAGTTGGCATGGGGTACAAAGACAGCGCCTCCGGCTTTACTAAAAAAACGTTTGAAGTAGTAGTCTTTAGAGCGCACCAAAAAGGTCTGCAGGCGGTCATTGGCTTCCTTGACCTCTGGGGTGACCAGTGCATCTCGGTTGTAGTGGTTGCTGTCTTTGTTGTAGTAGTAGATATCCTGGACGCGGGCATCTAACGTCTGGACCATGGCCAAGTTAGAGTTGGTGTAGGACAAGAGGTGGTAGCTGACCTCATAGAGCGTGTTTTTGTGATGGGTCTTTCTTGTCACCGTGCTGATGATGAAGATCGCATCTTCGCCTGTGTCCACGTTGGCGATGAAGACATCGCCAATATTAGGTGTGATCCCGTAAGAGGCGGTAGCCGTGCCTTCCAGAGTAGTCACGCCGGTGGCTTGGTCGTACGAGCTTGTTAGCGGAGAACTCACTTGCAGGATCAACGACTTGATGTGGTAGTAAGGAGCGGAGAGGTTGAGGGTGGTTGGGTCAAACGTCTCCAGTGTGTTGCTCTTAGAGAGAATTTGACCGTAGTAGTTCACCGTCCACGGAAAGCCTTCAGCGTACTTAAGCAAAGAGACGATTCTGGACTCAGGTACCAGTGTGGTAAACGTGCTCTCCCTAGGCTCTAGGATGGTCTGAGGGGTGGTAAGTTCAGGTGCGGGCGCAGTAGGGTTATATTTAACGACTCCCATGGCTTACCTCCGGTGCGCTACGATGTAGCTGGTTTGTACAGTTTTCATAACGGTGTAGACGTTGCTTTCATAGTCTTTGTGCATGTCGGTAAGATGGTAATATTTGACCACGTCTGCGCTTTTCTTGACGGGTGTAAAGAGAGTCTCTTTGTAGCTACCGTGGATAATGGACAGAAACTTGGTGTAGGTGTAGATATCGATGAGGTACAGCTGGGTCAACAACGTGTTGATTGCGTTAGCACTAGGATTAACCGGGATAGGTATGGCTGCATGCGCTGCATTCTCTTGCCGTTTTAAGAGCTCATTGAGGATGATGGTCAAAAAGCGGTACAAGCTGTACTCATTGGCATCTTTAGCTTGTGTCTTGTATTGGGTGGTGGTGTAGACAAGCTCTTGAGCTACACGCACGATGATCTCGTCAGAGTAGGTCAACAGTCTGACGGTGGCATTCTCGTTTAAAGATGAGACATCTAAGCTATAGTTCAGCAAGACCCGCGTGGGTTTGTACAAACTCAAAGACGTGACGGCTTTAAGCGTGTTATCGGATAGGAGTTCCAAGTTGTCCATGTTAAAGAAGCGACCCTCTTGGTAGAGTCCAAAATAGAGGAACGAAGAGTACGGAGTCGTGACAAAAGCACGCTCTAAAGCGATATAGGCTAGAATATCTTTGTCCAAGTAGAAGGGCTCCAGGTCGGCAAGATTGAGCAGCGTCTTCTGGTCCGTCTCATCGATCTGCGTGAGAAAGCTCGCTAAGATCCCGTACCCCTTGTGGATGCTCTTGATCTTGAAATCATCAATCTCAGGGATATTCAAAGGCAGCGTGATGTCCAGGTGATGCTCGAGTTCTCGGTGAGACTCAAACTCTGAGAGCGCGTACAAAGAGTTGCTGTAACTCAAAGGACGGTTCTTCTCTTGAAGCTTCTCACGGTTCACCAGAAAGTCCATGTACTTGGCAGGCAACAGTTGGTTGCACACCATCACCGGGTACTTCATCACCAAGGACGTAGGTTTGTCCAGCGTGAACTTGTACGTGAACGTGAACTTATAGACGTTGTTGTCTTTCTCTGGTTTATCAGGCAGCGGTGAGAAGTCAAAGAACCCGACGACCCGGGTCTGCATCTCTCTGACGGCTAAGTTGACATTACCCCCGACCAAATCACTGATGAGGTGGATACGCCGGGTGCTGCAGCTGCCAAAGTAGTCTGCCAAGGGTTGGGGTTTCAACCGGCTCTTGTTGGCATACACGTCCGCAATGAAGTCTTCGACCACTTCTGGTAGGACGTAGTCATACGCGATGTCGTGGATAAAGACATTACGGGTCTGAGATAGACGAACACGAATATCGTCGACCACTTTCTCAATCTCGTTTCTGCTAGGTGTGTAGAACGTGAACTCAATCACGTAGTCCGTTTGGATGTAGATCGGAAAGATCGTCACATCGATATCGGGGTCTGCAAAGATCGGATAATGCTCATCTTGATGGGTTGCGGTTGTCGTGAGTGCATCTTCGTTGTACGTGTCGGTGATATTCACCACCAGACGCCGAGCGGAGATCGTGGTGGGGACATTGTCGATGCGATTGGTGGTGATGTTGGGTTTACCATCGGTGACGGTGATCTCGTCCCCACGGTACATAGTGACGATGTCTAAGTTGTTATGCACCTTGATGATCTCGGAGATCTCAAGCGCTATGTTGTAGATGGAATTGGTGACAATGAACTTGTTGACATTGTCCAGCGTGAGGCTGACGGTTGGCATAGATACCCCTTTTGATAGTCACAAAATTCCTCACCCCCGCTGCTTTTGCAGCGGTAGGTGAGGGTCTTGTGGGTGGAGATCGCTTAGTTGTACTTTGCAATCGTGGCAGTAAAGTACTGGATATAGGCTTCAACCGTTTCATTCTTCACACTCAAGATAGAAGTATTGAGGGTTGTCAACTCTTTAGCAGAGCCCAAGATGCTGTTACGGATCACGGTGTTGGCATCTTGGGTATTTTTGATGTATCTCTTAATGTTAACAAATTCAGGAAGCAGCTCTGAATCGTTACTCTCAACTGCCATTGCGGCCAGGAGGCCTGATGCTGAGTTAGCGGCGGCCCGTTCCTTTTGCAACTTCACAAAAAGAGCATTCATACTGGTGTTGACTTCGTCAAACTTCACAGAGACATCACGGATGTTATCCACCAAGGTATTGTAGATCTCGCCAATGCGTTTAGCATCGACAGTCAGTGGTGCACGACAAAGCCCTTTGACTTCTTGTGCTAGCTTTTTGAGCTCTTCTAAGCTACCGATTGGGTCTAGGCTAGAAGGTGCTTTGAGGTTAGCCGTAGCGCTGACACGCAGGTAGTTAGCGGGTTTAGCCGCTTCGTTATCAGTGATCACATGCGCGACATAGACCATGTAGTTTTTCAAAGCAGTTGGTCCACGCAACTTCTTAACAGCGCAGCTTTTGTACCCAGGGTTATTTTTAATAGATGCCAGGATATCGACCGGAATCTCCTTTTCCTCAATGAAGTCAAGTACCGTGGCGGGAAAGTAAATGACTTCAATAGGTTCAACCCGGGATGATGTATCGGTGTACTGGTCTAACAGTTTAATAATCAAATCGATTTTGTCATCACTGTTCAAATCTTGTTTGCTGACGTTCAGACACCGACCATAGGTATCGGCAACATGTTTATACTCATTCTCAAGCATGTTGTAACTTATCGTGAGTTTGTCTTTCACAGCAGCGGTAGCGTTGCTGTCATTTTGGTTAATAACGTCGACCATCGAAACGAAGGCAGCAATACGCGACGATGACTGTACCAGCAACGCCGTGGCAGTGAATTCTGTTTCACCTACGTCAGAGAGAAGAGAAGGCAGCACTGTATTGATCTTCTTGGTGTCTGACAGAGACGCCTTGTCAGCAATGAGCTTCTCGATGACCTCACTGATGTCATCCATCTTGGCAAGCTTCTTAGCTTCGTTGCCCTTGAAGCCCATGATCAACCCTCTGAAGGCATTAAAGAGCGCTTTCACAAAACCCACAAGTCGGTCCCAGATCGCTTTAAAGAACCCTCCAATGCTCTCCAGGGCGATGTCCTTCGCAGCGCTAGAGGCATACTTGTCGCTGTAAGCTTCCAAAGACGGCAGGTTAGAGCGCACCCCAAAGTTAGCAGCGATGCTCTCAATGATCGGCGCAAAGTGCTCCATGCCGACTTGCATGCTACCACGCTCGTCCGACAAGTTAGCTTTGATGGCGTTGAGGATGTCGAGTTGGGTGTTAGCCATCACCATCGACTCACTGGCCATCTCAATGGCGTAGAGCTGCTCGTCCATCGGGGTGGGTTCTGTGACAGTCGTGGCGGGACGTGCGACGGTATCTTCTTCAAATGCAAACAGCTTAGCCATGATGAGGGTCCTGATAGTGTGTGAATGGGTGAGGGGGTATACCCCTTAGGATCAAAAAATAGCACACCCCCTAACGGCTTTTGAGGGCCGTTAGGGGGTGTGTATCAGAGACCTATCGCTAGGCGAGGCTTAGGCCTTGTACAGAGCGGCGTTGGCCTTGACGTAGTCCATGGTGGCACGGGCAGAACGCACGGCAATGACTTGCAGCTTCGGAGAAGCCAGCTTGATCAGAGCCACGAATTCAGCACGTTCTTTCTTGAACTTGGCCATCATTTCCTTCTGGCTGTCGACTTCGGCTTCTTTGGCAGCAGCGTCGGTCTTGCGAGCAGCAGCAGCAATGGCTTTGTCGAACTCGGATTCCTTGGCGCGCAGCAGCTCATTGAGCTTGTTGACTTGACCAGACATCTTGCTCTGAGCAGTCAGCATTTTGCCAGCAGCGTCCAACACCGAAGCCATTTCAGCTTTGCTGAGCACAGGCGACTTGGTCGACTGAGGTGCTTCATCAGTGCTGTCGGAGAATTCCACCGACATCTTGATGGTTTCTTTGCCTTCATCGACGTCAGCAGTCAGGGATTTGACAGCCAGGATCTTGTTGAAGGTCAACTTCACACCAGCGGAGACGTTGTTGTTGAAAGCCAGTTGGCCACCAGAAGTCACCTTGCCAAAGGCTTGGTCAAAGCTGGCAATGGTGTCTTCTACCAGACCAAGCTTCTTGGCTGCTTCACCAGCAGTCAGATCGGTCACGTTGAAGCACTTGTTCACCGAGCGCGGCACCACGAAGTCTTTTTCGCTGGGCTTGCTACCAGAGATCGCGCTGACTTTCTTCTTCAGTGCAACGATGCTCTTTTGAGCGCCATTGACATTGAACACCAGCTTGTTCCAGAAACCGACGACCTTGGCAACCAGACCCTTCAAGAAAGCCACGATCTTTGCCCACACGCCTTTGAGGGTGTCAACGATGGATTCCAGAGCGATCTTGGTGTTGGCAACGCGAGAGGACTTCGAGCTGAAGTTCTCAGTAGCGTACAAAGCGTAGAACTGTTTGGTCGAGGCACCCATGCGAGCGCAGATCGATTCCACGGCGATACGAATGGCTTCAGCAGCCACCGGATCCAGACCAGCTTGTTCGCCTTCACCGTCGACGGTGGCAGCAACGACTTCACCGACTTCTTCGAGCTGAGCAGCGGCTTCTTCGCCATCATCCACAGCCACAACACCTTCGTCCACGGCGCCTGCGTCTTCAGCCAGTTCAGAGACTTCTTGCTCGGCTTGGACTTCAGCTTGAGGCGCACCAGCGTCTTCAACCAGGGTATCTTCTTCAAATGCAAACAGCTTAGCCATAACTAACTCCTAAAAATTGTTGAATAACCATACGTATGATCTGCAGCCCCTGCAGTACCACATAATTAACAGCCTCAGCTATTTGAGCTTGACTGTCGTCTTCAAGAACCTAAACAAGCTCACGAGAAACTTATTGTTTAGTTTGACCGTCACTAAGCTGGCTTCAATCACGAGCTTGAGTTTAATCACATCATGCAACACCTCATCCAAACCCAGAGACGCCAAGTCTTGCACCTTGTTGTTCTCCACGTCATAGATCTTGACTTTGACCTTATCGAGGGTGGCTTGCAGAGCTGTATCGAGGGCTTTCATGTTATCCGCCACCAATGCAAGACTGGCAATGAGTTTGAAGCTATAGTCTACGATCGTCTTGAGCTCTTCAACCTTATCCATACCGATAGGTGACGTGTTGTAGTAGTCAATGGTCTTAGAGACATTCAAAGAGAAGACGTTGTATTGGTCCACCTTGGTGCGCAGGTAGTTCTCGTAAGGGGCTGCGTTGGCTTTGACGGTGGTAAAGCCCGGGAGCTTGTCATGGTAGGCAAATTCCGTACCTTGTTCGTCTTTACTGAACCCGCTGGTCTGAAAGCTGCCAGGGAGCGTCTCAACGCCGTTACTGAGCACCGTCTTAGACAGTGTGGAGATAGCCGTGTTGTATTTGTACAAAGAGCGCAGAGAAGCCTTGATGTCGACATCGCTGGCAATGGCAAGTGCCAAGAGGACGTCTTTGTCTTCTTCGAGTTTATTGGTAAATGAGGTGCGATCGCTCTTAGCGTACTCGTCGTAATAGGTGACTTGCTCGACGTAGCCTTTGAGGGTCGAGCCCATCGTGTTAAAGACTTGGGCGATGCTCTTAGAGTAGATCGCCACGGTACCTACAACGCCCTTAAGAGACTCCAGGACCTTCTCTTTGGTGTAGACGATAGGGTGCTCCTCCAAAGAGAGCCTGGCGTGTTTGGCGAGGCCTGAGAAGGCTTTGGTGTGTTGAAGGTAGCCAGCGTGCTGGAGCTTGACACCTTTGAAGTAATCGCCACTGGCATCGCGTCGAATCAATGTGAGAGATTCAGTAGCCTGTTTATCGAGCTCTTGGCCCTCGTCTTTCTTGTCCGCTTCTTCGGCTTTCTTACGGTCAGCGTCTTCCTTATCAGCTTTGGCCTTCTCTTTGTCTTGGCTATCCTTCTCATCGTCTTTGTCAGACTCATCTTTCTCTTCAGTGTCATCGGACTTATCGTCTTCGTCAGAGGAATCGTCCTCATCATCCATGTCACCAAAGTCCATGTCATCGTCACTGCCAGCATCACCCGCGTCACTTGAGGTGGAAGCTGGCTCTGACTTTTCGACACTAGAGTCTTCGGCGATCTTAGACTCGATTTGCTTTTTGAGCTCATCGCGCTGTTTGAGTACGGCGGCTACCGCGGAGATAGGGGTATCGGCTTTGTCTTGCTTGTCTAGACTGATGACTTGGTCTAGGACAGATTGGTCTTGTGGGGTATCGCTGGGCATGATGGGTATCCTGATTAGGTAGCCAAGTTAACGATTTTCTTGACCGTACGGTTCAAGTCCGCATAACCCAAGAGCATAACTTGAAAAGGGAAGTTCTGGATCTTGCGTTTGCGCTCCAACATCTTCTCACAGATCAAATTGCAGCGAGAGCGGTATTTCTCAACGATCTTGATCATGTCCGGGATGGTCATGATCGAGTCGAGCTTACGCGTCACCTTGGTGCGTGCCTGGATATCGTAATCCATAATGACTTCGATCTCGGTGATCTCTGTCTTCTTGATGTTGGACATGATGCTATTGAAGATCTCGTCGTCCAAAATGAAGTAATAGCGCCAATAAAAAGTTTCTGACGTCTTCATCCAGGTCTTGAAAGTTCCCATGTCCAAAGACAGATTAGGCTCATCGCGGTCCTCGTCTTTGAGCCAACGAATTGTGTCCATACACGAGTCATTGATGTATTGGCGTTTAGACTCAATACCTAGGAACCAGCCTTTGAGTTCTTTCCATGCGTCGGTCACATCGCGAATAGCGTCACCAACAATGGCGGTGACGATACCTTCTTGCGCAAGCTTCTCCAAAGCACCGTCTCCAAGAAGAGGTACGTAGATTCCTTCAGCGGCAACATCATCATCGTTGAACTCGTTCATGTTTGTCACTTGCGCGTTAGCAAACATCTTATCAAACAGATCTTTGGCCATAGGGGCACTCTTTTCTTAGTTAGGTGGATAGGATAAAATCACACGATTTTTAGCTCAGTATGTTTTTAGCCAGAAAGACTTCGAGGTGATCCTGGTCTGGGATGTCGTAATCCTCTTCCTTCACAAGGGTACTGATCGGGTACTTGCTTTTCGTGCGCTTAGACATCGCTAAACGATACGCTGGTTTGTACTTGAAACGCTCTGTTTCGCTGGGGTGAGTCTGATGAGGCATGCCATGTTCCTTGCAAAGATAACGCCTATCCACCTTGCCGATTGTGAGCAAGGTGGATAGGGTCCAGTCTGGTCAATAAAAGTCCACGAAGACAAGCTTGTAGAACTCCACAAGCTTACCCTTCTTATGCAAGAGCACGATGAAGTTCTTCCAGTTACCTGGGAAAGCACTCACGTACCCAGTAGAAGCTGACATCTTGTCGAGCTCTTTGACGTACTGATCTACGTTCTTATCGAGCACTTTAGGATTGAGGCGCAAGTTAAAAGGAATGTAGAGCTGAGCAGCACTGCTCTCTTTGTCACTGATCAAGTCTTTCAAGAACGACAAGAGGTGACTCTTCACGATGGAAGAAAGCTTACTGCCTTCCAACTGCATCTTCACCCAGATGTAGACTGGCACCAGCGAGAGATCTTCGTGGATGCTGTCGACCATGGCCATGGAGCTTTCATAGCTCTTGGTGGTGATGTAGTCTTTGTAGATCTCGTTGTTGCGAGCGTTGATATGCACGTTTTCTTCGATGAGCTTTTGCTTGTCAAAGGTAGAGTAGTTGATGCGGTTCACGGAGAGCAAACTCTCGATGATGCTGATATGCTCACTGATGGGGACGTACCCGGGGTTAGCCTGGATCACAAACCCAGAGGACAAAAGGACGCTGTTCATGGTGATCAGGCCTCAGCGTCTGCTTCGAGCTTGGCGATCTTGTAGTCATAGTCAGCCAAACGCTTGGCGACAAACTCCATCTCTTTTTCCAAATTGACGTCACTCTCGCCGCGCTCTTTGAGCAATTTGAAATGTAGCAGCCGAAGCTCCAAAAGACGTTTAGCATCTTTCATTTCCTTGTAACGATCTGCTGACCACTGCGCAAATATCAACTTCACGCTGTAGATGGGGGAGCCCACAAAGCCGCTCGAGATGTTGTCAATGAAGTCGATATCAGCGGCGTCATACAGACTCACCGCAGACTCGGTTTGCTCATTGATCGTGATCTCTTTCAAGGAGTCCAAGCTCTCTTTGAACTTGGCAGTTGATACAGCATAGCTGCCCAACATACGTGCAAAGACCCACAAGTTCTTCTCGATGTCAGCGATTTGTTTCGGTGCGAGTTTATAGGAATCATCGAGCTCAGAGTTGACCTCCAAAGCTTCGTAGATGTAGAGATAGTTCAAGGCGTTACTGGCGTAGCGACCCATAAACGACAAATGCCCCACTGAGCGCAAAATGAACGCTTTCTTAGCGGTCAAGGCAGCAGTGACTACGGTGTTGGAGAGGTTGTCTTCGAGTTCTTTCAAGAGCATCTCACCGTTGGCTTTGACGTTGGTAAAGAGCGTGACCATGTCGATGCCCAGGCTCTTTTGAGCCGTGATGCGCACCTTGTGGTCTTGCATGTCGAGCTCTTTGTAGAAGTTCTTCACGAAAGCTTTGCCTTTAGCGCTCTTGATATCAGAGACCTTCAAGACCGTGTCCATGGCCCGGTAAGGCTCAATCACGTTGTCTTGGATGTAGCTGATAGAGAGCTCCAGATCTGAGGCCAAATCTGAGCGGTTAAAGAAGGGCAGAGCCTTCTTGATGAACGAGACGATGTTGGAGAGTTCCACGGTAGGATCCTTTAAATGTGTAGTAAGTTGAGGCTTAGAGCATGGCTGAATTACCCATGCTCAGACCCTTCAAGATGTCTCCGATTTGAGCACCAATGTCACCGTCTTTGGCGTTCTTAAACTCGCTAAAAGCCGCTGTCGAGCTGCCTGCGGTATCTTTCACGTAGATGGTCACACGCTCCCATTCACGGTCCACCACCACGATGATCATCGCTAGAGAGTTGTTGAAGATCATGTCACGAATCTTGGTGCTGCTCAAACCACTGCCAAACTTCTTCTTGATGTTGGCCTCGTCTTCTTCCGTCATCACATAGATGCTCGAGATCTTACCGTAGCCCACGTTGCCACGGTTAAAGAGGGTCAACATAGCAGAATTGTTGTAGCGCTTCAAGATCTCGTTGTAGGCATCAGCCCCGTCTTTGAACAAGATCTTCTTTTGTTTCTTGATCAGGTCTTGGGCCATCACGAAGTCTCGAAAGAAGCGAATACGCCCAGAGAAGACGTCTTTGAGACGACTCGTGAAGGTGACCTCGTCTTCATTGCTGGTGAGGATAGCCCCCATCACGCTGCTCTCCACCAAGGTGGTCATCAGACGAATCTGCACAGGGATCGTGACTTCCTTCATCTCTTGCTTGCGCTGGTCATCCATCTCGCCGTCATTCAGGGAAAACTTGATCTCTACGATCTTACCCACGGCTTGCATCTTGTCCAAGTACTCCACCTTCTGAGACAGCGAGGTGTGCTCTTTGATGCCATGCTCGTCTTCATCGCCACGCATACCCGGCAGACGAAACAGTGAGTCTTCCAACGAGACCGTCTTAAACGGATCCAAGCTCTCTACGATGAAGCTGCGGTCTGGGGAAACCGAGTCCAGCGTTTTCAAGACTTTGGCATCGGTGTAGGAGACCGAGAGCATCTGTACAGCCTGGATGTAGTAACCCAGATAGATGTTCAAGACACCGTTTAAGATGTTGTTGTACTCTTTGACTTTGAGCAGGTCTTTGTTGACGATGGCAATAGGCTCCACCCGTGTGAACTTGGTGATGTCTACCAGGCTCATGTTACCCGTGGTCGACTTAGAGAGTCTCACGACATCAAAGATGGTCTCAAGTAGGGTAGGTTCTCTGTTGGCGGAATTGGCCATGGGGTTTTCTCCAGATGCTGTAAGGGGTGAAGGTCATACTATTTTGCCCATATGGCTTTAAATACAGGCGAAAAGCCGCCTCGCGCGCGGTAGAACGAGTAGGGGGAGTCTTCTTTTGTGTGTGCCTGTATGGATAGATCGGTGGTGTTTGGATGTTTGGTTTTTTAGAGTAGACGGCTACACCAGACAAGCATTTTAGGCTTGTCTGGTGTGTGGCTGGTGTGTAAAAAGCGGGTGTGTTGGATGGGGCTATCTCTGTTTAGAGACTTTAGAGGTATCTAAGTCTCTATCTGTAGCGTTAGCACATGATTGGTTTTTGTCTCTGCTATTCAGGCAGGTCTGTGACTAGGGTTGCCTGATTTCCCTAGAACGACGACTCGTGCTGACTTTTCTGTATTTTAATTATACTCTACGCTTAAAGCGTAGAGTCACTCTTAGGGCTGTTGGGCTTTTGTATTGGTTCGCTCTCATCGGGATGGAGTCGTTGCTCCATCCCTGTACACGATCGCTTTTTAAAACCAGTGCGCCCGATTTCCCTAGAACGTGAGTCTGAGAACTCGTTAGCATCCCCCCTTCCTCCTCTCCCCTCAGACTCCCCTTCTCCACCTACCCCCCTTACCCCCGGAACAACCGTCAGTTGAACTTCACTTCGTTCGTTCAAGCACCTGTACAGCCCCCTACGGTGACTGATGGCGATGAGCCATTAAATATATACACCTAGTAATTTTTTAATAGCTACAGCAACTTTCTATCGGAGCACTAGAGTTGAGCGTGTAAAAAGCTACAGATCAGGGCATCGTCTGACTATACACTTGAGTGTCATTCCTTTGACCGACCAAACCCACACGAGGACCATTCCAAATGGCAGATGAACACGTTATCAATAGCTCTGTAGACCAGATGCTTTCCAATTTGCCAGTGGGCAGCCTTCGTAGGGCAATAGGCTCAAATCTGTATGGTATCAACCTCAGGCAGACACCCACCGCCGTACCCAGTGCCAGAGACGTTTACGGCTTTACCTTCTTCACACGCCCTCAGCTGAACCTGAGTATGATGAACGTCTCTAACTACCGAGGCTTCTATAACTTACTCACAGACAACGCCCAGTCATACCAAAGATACACACGGCTCATCTTGGACCCCCGCTTAGCGGAGCTGGGATGGAAGAACAACGCACAGACCATGGAGCGTGATCTGAAGTGCCCGTTTGTGGATCCGCACAGTGCGTTCATTCCTGTTCTCACCAACAACATCGTCTCACTCTCAGGTTGGCCTGATCTGACGGTACCGACACGCACCTCCGACCCAGGTCTGTACGGTGAAGAGGTGAGCATGGTCGATGGGGTTACTAACCACTATGAAACCTTTGACATCGACACGACCTTCAGGAACACCCGGGGTAACCCGTTGATCTACCTGTTCTACATCTGGTTGAAGTATGAGAGCTTGGTCTATGAGGGTATCTTGACACCGTACACGGACTTTGTGCTCGAGAACGAGATCGATTACCAGACGCGTATTTACCGTTTGGTGTTGGACCAGCAAAAGAAGTACGTGACCTACATCGGTGCAACAGGGGCATCTTTTCCGATCAACGTACCCACAGGCAGTCTCTTTGACTTTAACGTGGACAATGTGTTCAACAACAAGAACCAAGAGATCAATGTGCGCTTTCGCTCCATGGGGTTCACGGCGTTTGAGGACATCTTGAAGATTGAGTTCAATCGCACGGTGGCGATCTTTAACCCTGACATGAAGAAACTCTTACAAAACGACGTGGTCGGGGGTGCGAGTGACAGTATCTTGCGGGAAGACCCGACCAAAGCGTACCGCGTCTCGGGCAGTGACATGGTCAAGATCCCGTATGCGCTTGCGGCTTCTTTGGATGATGCGAGTCTCACCGACAACTTGTATTACCAACTCAATCACAGAGCTTACCCCTGGATCAACTTGAGCACCAACGAGTTAGAGTGGTGGGTCAAGTCCGCACGCTTTAACCAAGGTGCCAGCAACAGTTTGCTTGACAAAGCCATCACAGGGACCCTCACGACGGGTGACCTCTTTACCGGAGACTAAATTATGGCCAATATATCTGACTACAAACAAGTGCCTTTGAGTACCATCTTAGGTGACTTGAGTCCTTACAAGTACAACCCCAGCAAGATTGTGGATGTGACGCTGGACCGGCTCTCGGACATGCTCGATGACAAGGTCGATATTGTCGATCCCAGTAACCCGTTTGTGTACCTGCTGGAGACCAGTTGCTTGAACACCGCGTTCGCTATTCAAGAATACGCACTGCAGACCCGAAAGCTCTACCCCAGACTGGCTAACAACGAGGAAGACTTGTACTTGCACATGTCTGACTTTGACTACCTGGGTCGCTTCTCTGAGCCGGTGACAGCACCCGTGACGTTTAACGTGCTCTACAGCAGCTTTAAGAGCAATGCAATCAACGACCTCTCCACAGGCGACTGGACCTTTAAGCTACCTCGGCACTATAAGATCACCGTGGATAAACAGGTGTTCACCTTGCTGTACCCAATCATCATTCGTGAGACCAGTGCAGGTATTATCGATATCCGCTATGACAATAGTTCCATCAGTGACTTACAGTCCTTGTCCACGGACTTCATTGAGTACTTTTTGATCAATCAGTTCAACAACGAGAAGTACATTGTCTTTACCTTGACCATGCTCGAAGTCGATATTGAGCCCGTTGAGATCCCGGTAGAAAAGAGTAAGCTCTTTAAGAACACCCTGAACTACGACCCAGCTCGTGCGTTCTACTACCTGGAGTCTTACTACTTCGACAACGGCATCTGGAACAAGATGCTCGTCACCCACACCAACCAAGTCTATGACATCAACACCCCCACCATGGTGGTCAAAGTCAAACAAGACACCCATACAGTCGACTATTACATTCCGCCAGTTTATGTGAACAACAACCGAGTCGGTAGCAAGATTAAGGTTCTTTTGTACACGACCAACGGCTACATCGACGTGAACTTCAACGATTACCAGCTCACGGACTTTGCTTTTGAGTATAACCCCGTGTTCAAAGACACCGATCTCGATGTCCATACCTCCCCCTTAGAGCTCATCAGCAAAGTCGTGATGATCCGTGACCGAGTTGTCGGAGGTAAGAACAACATGAGCTTTGAGACCCTCAAAGACAATGTGATCACCAACTCGATCGGTGACAGGAAGACCCCGATCACCGATAAGCAATTAGAGTTCTTAGCGGAGCAGACCAACTTCACGCTCATCAAGGCCGTGGACACCCTCACCCACCGTCTCTATGACTTGCAAGTCGCTATCCCCAGAGCGTTGACACGCTACCCGATCACCAAGATCAACTTAGATATCCTGGAGTACACCAGCACTCTTTCGGACATGGTCTACAGTGGCGCTGTCAAACAGATCTCTACCTACAAATACATCATCCCTAAGGGCACGCTCTTTACGGTCAACAGCAGTAAGCTGCAGATGCTTACCCAAGCCCAAAAGACCAACCTCGAATCCTTAGAAGGCATTGGTCTGGTCAATGAGCTCAACACGACCAGCTACTACAGTACCTTCTTTCACTACGTGCTAGATCTCTCTCAAGACGTCACGGATTTGCGTGTCTACAATCTCGATACACCTAGACTTCTCAATATCAACTTCAAGTACTACAACACCACCACCCAGATTGGTGCCAATACGTCGAGCTTCACCATCAGTAAGAAAGACGCAGGCTACCTCTTAGAGGTCAAGACCAAAGTCACTCCTTACTCTGGTGATGTCAACTTCACGAACCTGAACCCTTACCTGGTCTACGAGACCCAATATGGCAGCAAGTTCTACATCGCAGGCTCTCTCCTGACGGTAGTCGATGATGCGCCTATCTTTCACTTCTATCTGAACTCTGACTTTGACATCGACAAAGATGCCAATATCTCGGTGACCAACTTCAAAGACCTCAACGGCTCAGATGCTTACGTCTACCTGAACTTGACCACCAACTTACAGCTCTTGTACCTCTCGGACACGATGGTGGACGGCTACACCAATGAGACTGCCAGCGCCATTGTCAATGACAGCTATTTGGCAGGCAACTACTTCCTCGTCACCCAAGAAGAACTGCACTTAGAGATCGGTCAAGAGCTTACCTATCTCAAACGCAATACCCATAACGCCACCTCAGTGGCGACTTATGAGACTTATAACCAAGACGTGCCGATGGTCTACACTGAGAACGTCTACGATAACCACGACGTGATCATCCACCATATCGGTGACATTGTCTACAACGGCAACAGCGACGTCGTGACCAAGTACAAGAAGGGTGATATCAAACACGATATCTCCGGGCACCCTATCGCCACCAGCGACTTAGATACTGCTCGCTTCTTTAATTTGCTCTTGGTAGACTACCGCGCTGCCCGTGCCAATAACCCCTTGATCGTGGACTACATCAACTACCTCAGAGACTATCTGGTAGAGATCATCACGGTCAATACGGCTACGATTCACAACGAGCTCTTAGAGAACACCCAAGCCTACGTGACGGTGCCTAAGAACTTAGACTACATTCAAGTCAGGCAAGACTCCACACTGATCCAATACGTCAAAGCCCAACAATCTTTCGTGCTCAACGTGCACGTGAGTGCCGGTGTGTACAGCGATGTCTCGGTCAAAGACAATATCAACTATATCCTCATCTCTACCATTGAGAACTACTTGGTCTCTAACACCAAGCTCAGCAAATCTGAGCTCACCGCGATTCTTTATACGGCTTTGAAAGAGTTTGTTTTGAGTCTGTCCTTTGTGAAGTTCACTGATACGAACGCGGAGTACCTGGAGGTCTTAGACAACACCGCCAGCTTCACCTTCAACAAAGTCTTCTTCACCGATGCAGACGGTACCTATAGTCTTAAGGAAGACATCATCGTCAACTATATCCGTGCACAGTAACCCATAGACGCGTTTAAACACCCCTCAGAGCCGTCAAAAGCTCTGAGGGGTGTCAACGTACATGAAAACGATTAAATCGAACTGAGCAGCTTTAAGAGCTTAGCCAAGACATCGAGGATGCTGTTGGCACTGTCGAAGTTGGTCTTGACTTCACGGTAGCGCACCAGCGTATTAACGATACCGGTGTATTGGCGGTAAGCGTCTTCCAGCTGGTGAGCTGGGACGATAGTCTCTGGATTGTTGAGCTTATTGCACAGCATCTCGTAGATCTGCTCGAGTTGAGCAAACTCACGCATGTAGGCGCTATTTTCTCGCACAATGGCACCGATCACGCGAGTGATATCTAAGATAGAGATACTGCCGTAGCTCATCGTGGGCATGTTGCCTGAACCATAACCGTAAGGATCAACCAGCATCAGCAAGTTCAAAAGAGCCGGTGTATTGAGGTGACCTATCAGGTAAGGCAACTCATCGCGCAGTTGATCACAATCGATGTTGATCAGCTTGATGGAGTTGAGCTTGGCCAAGTTGTCGGTTTTGACATTGATCGACTCACGCGGTTTGCCATCCTCGCTGTCAGCCATCACCAAAATCAACGCGTCTTGCACCAACTGAAGTGTAGGGGCGACTTCTTGCTTGAAGACATAGACGCTGTTCATGACATACTCAATGCCTGACTTGCTTTGCGTGTAGATGCCGTGCAGTTCGTTGTAGTAACTGTACAACTCATTGACCACTTCAGCCTCGAGCACAGGTGTGTTCTTTACCAAAGCGTCACGCACCATCTGGCTATTAGCCGCGCTCGGGGCGCGGGTGAGCTTGCTGGTTTGGATGGCGTTCACATACTCGGGGATGATGGCAAAGATCTCATGGGCGATCTTGTAATCCATCTTACCCATTTGCAGTGAACGGTCCTTGTGGCCCATGATTTCCACGAGTTTATCGACTTTACCGCGCACACCATCGGGCATGCGGTGGATTTTAAGGAACTGATCAGACTTCTGAGAAGCCGTCTGCGTATCGACAGGTGGTTTTTGCTTGGGTTCATCGGTCTCTAAGGACACATCCCGAGAGACACCACCCATGAGGTCATCAAAGAGGCTGCCCATGGTCACACCAACCCAGCAATCGCACGAAACGTGCTGTACAAGTACGTGGCATTGGTGTGCACGTTGACGATGTCACACAGCGCACTCTTGTCCACGAACTTAGTCATACAAGACAGGTCATCGATCACCGAGTCTGTCCCAGAGTTGAAGGTAACGATCGGTGGGTTAAAGGCCATCCGATAGCGCCAGTACATGAAGTCCTTGACCAGACCGTACATGACGTCCTTGTCATCGATGTACAAGTAGCTCGAGGTGGCATCCAAAATGGCCATGACCTTGTTCTTGTGCGTGAGCATATAGATGTTCAGATCTTCCAACTTCTCGGTGGGCAGTGGCAAGGTGTCTGAGATGGCCTTAGCCAACAGGACCTTCTCACCTTTTTCCAGCTTCTTGAAGTTGTACTTACTCAAAGGGGTCAGCAGCTTAGAGAGCTCAGGGTTGGCAGCGTAATTGATCATGTTTTTTCCAGTTTTGTGGTGAGGTAAGTGAGGTCGCTATTGAGGAATTCTTCGATGGTGTTTTGCAGCTTCTTAAAGCGCATACCCTCTTTGTACTTAGGGATAAACAAAGACAGCAGCAAGTCCGTGATCACGCCTGATTCGCTTTTGGCTTTGTAGGCTTTGAGCTGCTCATCGATGTAATCGAGCTGAGAGAGCAATTCCTTTTGCAGTTTAGGGTCGTGACTCAAGGTCTTGAGGTTATGGATGATGGCGATCTTGATGCGCTTGTAGCGATCGTAGGTATTGTCGTAGGTATAGAAACTCGAGGAGAACAGCAGCAAAATGGGTTCTACGATGCTCATCTGTAGGCGCTGTGCGACCAGACCAAAGACATCGACCAGGCTCAAAACCGTGGCTTCCATCAGCTGATCAAAGCTGTGGATCTCTTGCTTGCCTTTACCCTGGAAGTAGTTTGTAATGCCGTACTCTTCATAGAGATAGACGTTCATCTTCTCCAAGGAGCTCACCAGTTCACGCCCCACGTTAAAGCGTGTCGCGAAGTTGTCCGCCATGCTCTCGTTGTTGCTGATCGAGTAGAAGTAGCGGTATTCCATCGATAAGTCCACGTACTGCGCCACCACTGCAAACGCGATGTCATGACGCACCTTGGTGTTGGTCTTGAGTTGTAGGTAATCCTCCTTACTCTTGATGCTGTTGTTCAAGAGGTAGACGGCCTTGTCCACGTCGTTGTGGTTCAGAGCATCGATCACCACAGCGGTATTCAAGTTCAACTGGTTCACACGGTAATGGTAGCTAAAGCCCACAAAGACGTGACCAATCTCATGCAGCAACACAGAGACGATTTCCTTGGCACTGAGCTTGATCTTCTTGTACAATGTGTAGAAGTCGATGTTGATGTAGACGCCGATCTTGCTGTAGTAGCCAGAGATCTTTGCGAGCTTGAAGTTGACGACACTCTTCTTAGCTTCTTCACTCAAGAGCATGGTCGTGCTCTTTTGGATGTAGGCTCTGAGCTCTTTGTTGTGCACGTACATCAGATCGAAGTACGTGTAGTCGACCATCTGCACAGACACCGGGGTATAGACGGCCGCGATGTTACCGGTAAAGAGTCGGTTACGGGTGATCTCAGTGTTCAGACCGAAACGGTTCTTGATGAGGATGTTCAAAAGGGTGAGCTTTTTGCTGCCTTCTAGAATATCTTTGTCGCTCTTATACCCCTTGGCATCGATCTCCGTTAAGACCCCTTGCACAAGCTCAGCAGCGGTATCGACGAACGAATCCTTATTCTGGTATAAAATCTGCTCTAGGGCAGTGGCGTGGGACATATAGGATCCTTGGTGTGTAAGGGCATTCACACTATTTTTGCAGGTCAGACTAAACCCACTAGAGAGAGTAAAAATCTCACAGGTTCTCCAATTTCATGATCTATTCCCAAAGGAAATCACCGTGACCACACCCACCCCCCCCGAGGCGACCATCGTCAAGCGAGAAGTCCGCTACGCCGTGCATATCCCTAAGAACAACCGAGATGGCGACCCAGAGGCTTCTGATTTTCACTACGTCAAAGAGCAAGTCACCTACAGCGACGGTGTAAAGAAGCCAGGCACGTACCTCGTGCGTAATTTCAAACGCCCATTGTGGATTACGAAACCTCAGCATCGTTCATACCTAGAAAAACGCGAGTTTTCTGATCTTGAGCATCTTACCAAGTACGAGTGTACACAGTCGGATATGACATCGCTTGCGGCCAGGGCTCTTGACCAGCCCCATCTGATCAACAACCCCAGAGAGATCAAGCAAAGCCCTTATCTCTACGGCTACGATATCACATCCACCGCTTACCTCAAGCTCATCAATTTGATGCGCAACAAGTTCGTGCAATCGGCCTACTCGATCTCCACCTTTGACATCGAGACCGACATCGATACCGAAGAAGTTCTCATGGCCACGATCGCCATGGAAGGTAAAGCGTATACCGCCATCTTGAAGAAGTTTGTCGCTACTTCTGTCGATGTGCCTAACCGTATCCGTAAAGCCCTAGAGCTGTACTTGCCACAGTACACCCAACTGGACTATAAGACAGAGATCTTCAACAACGAGGTCCAGCTCCTTCACGCGGTCTTCAAAGTAGCCACCACCTGGGCACCTGACCTCATGGCCATTTGGAACATGGACTTCGATATTCCACGCGTCTTAGACCGCCTCAAAATCCACAAGGTCGATGCCCGTGATGTCCTGTGTGACCCCACCGTGCCTAAGCCATACCGCCAGTGCTACTACAAGCAAGGCATCAAAAAGAAAGTCACTTCTTCAGGTGTTGTGAAACCCATTGCACCTTCAGCACAATGGCACACCCTACACCTCACCGCTCCGTTCTACGTGATCGACGCCATGTGTGTCTATCGCCAATTGCGTATTGCCAAGCAAGAAGAACCCAGCTACTCGCTAGACGCCATCCTGCAAAAGGAGCTCAAGGTCACCAAGCTCAAGTTTACCCAGGCCGATAAGTACAGTGGTAAAGCTTGGCATATCTTCATGCAAAAGAACTACCCCATCGAGTACATCATCTACAACTTGTACGATTGCTTGTCGATGCTGGAGCTCGATAAGAAGACCAAGGACTTGGCCTACTCTTTGCCTTCGTTTGCCGGTATCAGTGACTTCGCACGCTTTACCAGTAACCCTAAGAAGATCACTGATGCGCTGTTTCCCTTTGCTTTAGCCAGAAACCGGGTGATCGGTACCGTGGGTAAGATCGAAGACAGGGTGGAGTCTGAGGAGATCGATGACTCTATTGACATCCTCAACGACGAGGAGATCGCTGATTACAGTGACGACGATATGCCAGCCGATGTACGTAACTACCGCACCTTGAGTCTGAAGGATTGGATTTTGACGCTCCCCCAGAGTCTCTTAGTCCACGAAGGTCTGCAGTGTATCGAGGAAGACCCCGGTGTAGTCACGAACGCTAGAGGCATGGTCTTTGATGCAGACGTATCATCCGCATACCCAAGTTGTACGCTTGTAGGGAATGTGTCTAAGGAAACGACGGAGAATGAGTTAGTCTCGATGGGTAACATCAAGGAGAAACTGTTCAGAGAACAAAACCTAGGTCTGATTGTAGGACCCGTGAACGCCGTGGAGTATGGCGTCAAGATGCTTAATCTTCCCACTTTAGATGAGATAGACGCTCTTCTCATCTAGTATCTATTAAAAGGAACGATCATGTCACATTTGCAAGATTTCTACGCTAACTTGGCCACCCCTTCTTATCTCTATGCCAACAGGCAAAAGAAAACCAATATCTCCCTGGAGTTTTACCATGTCGGTTGTAACCTGGTGATGTATTACGTTGACAAGGAAGGGGTCTACAAGAATGACCCACTGTACGTTAACCTTCGCGGGGTGTTTTACCCCATGACCTGTGTTGACAACCCACTCCTGTCCTCGGGGGTCTATATCGAGACACTCGATGACAGTACCCGTACAGAGCACTACAAGATCAGTTATTATAACGCCATCACTGTTTTAGATTGGCCTCTTGGTTTTCTCGTTAAACGCTCAGAATTGCGCAAACACGCTTCTTGTCAAGACTATACCTATGCGACAATTCGCCACTACCATGAGCTGTCGCATCGCATCATCAGCGTCGAAGAGATTCAACGTTTTGAAGTGATGACTGATTGGCTGCTACGTCAGGTGCAAGAGAACGAGCAAAAAACCAAACTCATTGACAGGCTTAATGGGTTTAATACAGAGCTTAAAGGTATCATTGATCAAGGCAATTACCAGCGTACACCAGTCTATCGGTCTGAACCTGAGCACCAATTTAGTATGGGGTTTAAAGAGGCCGCAGGTATAGCCACAACGGCTCTCACGCTGGTTAAGTTGGGTCTCTCAGTCGGTAAACAGATGCATTAGGAGGGGTCATGCAGGGTTACATCCGGCTAGGTAATCTACGCGACAGCGCACCTCTATATATCCGACGGCAAATCGGGGAGGTCGCTATTCGCTTTGACAGGGCACACCCTATCCTGGGTAATAAGCACGTTCTTTATGACGCGACCAACAAGGCTGAGAGAACGCACGTCATTGCGATGTACCAAAAAGACCTGGAGTTTGACATGCTCATTGGTGGCCCGATGAGCCAAGCCATCCACGTGCTTGCCCAAAGGGTCATTGCCGGAGAGCGTATCGTGGGGCAGTGCTGGTGTGCACCGAAGTATCGCTGTCACGTCGAACTCATCATCGCTGAGGTCGATAAACTTGTTCAAGCAGCATCAGCACACCGACCCATCTAGTGAGCTGTCACTCATTAAGGATCCATATGCCCTATCGCTATTACACAGATCAAGATCGACCTGATTTTGCAGAGCGCTTCGTCGCGGGCTCGAATGTCGCGGGTATTCACGGTAAAGGTGCGGCGCTGGACGCCAAACGTCTCTACGGTGCTAAGCAAGGTGTCGGTGAAGGTCCCACCGGCTACGCTTACATGCTCCCTACCAAAGACGCGCAGATCCGCAGTCTGTCTTTGGCATTCATTCGGATGCACGTCGACGCGTTTAAGACCTACGCGTGTACGCACCGAGATGAGAAGTTCTTCGTGACAAAAATCGGCTGCGGACTGGCTGGCTATCAGAACCAACAAATAGCCCCACTGTTTCGAGGCTCTCCTGAGAGCTGTCGCTTTCACATCGACTGGAAACCTTACCTAGAGTAGAAAAAGAAAACACCCTTAGAGTATTTTCACAAGACACCAGCACCCACCCCTTAATCGGAGGTAGGTGCTGGTAATCTTTCAAGCAAGCATATCAGCGGCCATAGTACTTAGCGTTAGCGTTAGCCACTGCAAGATCTTCGTACGTGAACCGAGGGATACCTGAAGGTTGCCCTGGCGTTTGACTCATCAGTCGCTTTTGAAAGGCAGCAAATGCCCGGTCTTCGTAGTCTACGGGGAAGTATTCCGCATTCTGTGCACCCAGCATAAGTTCATCGTTATCACTCGTTGATTGCGCGTGGATAAGCTCATAGACATTGAGTTCTTCGTAGTCCTTTTCGCCATCCACCACAAGAAAGCGCACTAACCCTAGGTTCAGGATAAGTTTGCCACCATCTGGTAAAACCGCGGAGAGGTAAGTGAACTTGGGCTTTGGTAGTTCACGTTCTAATTTGGGTTTTGCCCTTAGAACTATGCCCGCGTTTTTTGCTGCTCCACAGGCAATCACTTTCTCCATCGACGGTAAGATGGTCATATCAAGGACCCTTTGAAGAAGCCTATTTGCATCTGTGTCTGACAGGGTTTGCAAGAGTGCAACCGGGTCAAGTGTCTGGTAGTAAAAACCTGTAGGATCTTGTTTGAGTTCAAGAACGCCAAGGTCTACCATGAAACCAAGAACCTCACTAGAAGAAGCTTGTGCACCTGTACTTTGTATGGTAGGTTGTTGTCCCGCTTTACCATCGACTAACTCGGCAAAAGATACCGAGGGTTTGGCTGCGTAATTGTGCTCGGCAAATAGCCCAACGATGAGGCTTTCTTGATCTTGCTTAGTTGATTTTTCAACAGTCAACCATACGTCGGCGAGCTTGTTGGCTTGGTAATCGTCAACAATCTTTCCAAGACGAGTAATCAGTTTCTTGATGACTTGCTTGATCTCGGCATGGGTATATGCAGTTGTCATGATGTATCCTTAGTGAAAGTACGGAAGAAAGATCACTACCAGGCGCAGTTATTTTGCGCCTGGTAGTGTAGCGGTGAGTAAGCTGGCTATTTAAAGCTTAGCTTTTACGTGGTTTGCGTGTGCGTTTGGGTTTATCGATCTCAGCCATTTTGTGGCCGAGAGTGTTAAACATATCCTGCACGGCTTGACTGGCCGGCTGTTGCTGCATCCATTTCAGCAGTGGCTGTTGTGGTGCAGGGCATCCGGCGCGAAACGCTTAACTAAACGCATCCCCTTGGTGCTGTGGCGCATGTACCCGGTGAAAGGTAGCTTCATCCGCGCACAGTTTTAGGAAGTGACCAACCGTTTGCAGCAGAGTAGGCGAGAATCCAAGCAGGGTAGTTAGCCGGCGTTGGATCACCCGCAAGTTTTCCAAGTCCTCTTTCTCGATATCTACAGTCACGCAATCATCCTGGTCACTGGAGATTACGGCACCGTCTTCACGAACTTGCGGTGTGGGTGTAAAAAGCACATCGTCACTTTGACCGTGCGCATAACCTTTGGCGCTTTGTTCAGCCGCTTTTGGCTCCTCGAGCGGACCCATCTTGTTGTTGCCCCAGTCGAAATCCACAGCCAGATAAGTCCAGTTACCGTGAGCGGGGTTAGGGCAAAGTCCACCGGCGTTGAGCAGTACCTGAATATGCGCTTGCGCTGATTCCTCGCTCATGTAGCAGTGCTTAGCAATGTCTTCCTTGCTACACCACCCATGTGCTTTCGTCCACAACCACACCTGTTGCAGTTTGCGCGTGTTGGACCTTGGATCTACCCACAGCGGCGCTGTCTGTGCCATTCCACCATCTGGTGCGTCCATGTCAAACCTGAATGTGTGGTACATTTGCCCCCCAACAACATTCGACACCGTTAACGCTTCTACACGCATGAGTTTGGCGAGTTGTTCGGTGGCCTTGTTGATCATCTCCAGGTTCCATGACTCTAACCGAACTTCTGGGAACATATAAGCGAGCACGTCTTTGAGCGAAACACATTCACGGTCTTTCACAAACCACCAGATCTTGTGCAGCTTGTGCACCTCTGACGCAGTGAGGTCAATGCCTTTGCGCGCAAAGTTGTGCTGCAGCAAAGTGGTGCGAGCTTCGCCTTCTGGGTCGGCCATGGTCGTGTCGCTGTTTTTGGCTTGATCGATGTTCACTTGTCTAGCCTGTTCGACCGCGTTGTAGACGTCGACATAAATGTAAGCCTGATTAGAGGCGTGATCAACGCAACCGATGACCCCCAGTTTTCTTAGCTGCGCCATGTACCCAGGAAGACTATCTAACACAGATGGGTTTTCTTGCAGCGCTACCTCACAGATGGCCCGATAGGGTACAGGCGAGCCGTTGTGCTTAGTTTGCCAGTCATAGATCATCACCCAGACTTGCCCAAGCATTAGTGGGGTCGATCCGATGTTTATGCCTTTTTCGCGGGCTAAGTTACAGAGTTGATTGGCTATCTCGGCTGATGTATAAGTTAATAGGCTCATGACAATTCCTAAGGTTTATTGAAATAAATAGAGGCACCGCTTACCTTGTTGAGGGGTAAGCGGTGTAGACCGGTTAATTACCAGTGGTTGTGTTCCATATGAGATGACGCAGCGCTTGTTCGACCGTTGGTGTAAACCCCAACTTTACTTTTAACACCTTTTGTGCTTTTTCCAGCATGTTTAAGTCTTCCTTTGAAAGTAACACAATAACTCCTGATTTACGAGTAGACGTTGTAGAAAGCTGGTCATTGGGTGGAGTAGACCCACCGCCGTCGGAAGTAGCGTTATCTGGATCAATCAACCCTGTAGGCGTGATCATGTAACAGTTAGGCTGCTTACACGACACATCGAGCATAATCAACCCCAGATGCGACAGGTTGTTAATGGCTTTAACTACATCGGCGTGGTACGTCTCAATCGTTCGCGTGTCTTTACCATCTAACAAACGCAAAATAGAACTGTACGAGACTGACTTCTGTTCACGCACAAAGGTCCAGATTGTGCGCATGTCGTTGGCCAAGACTTCGTCCACAATGACGCCAAAATGCTCTTTGAAGTACACAGACCACCCCCGGTCTTCAGCCGGTTGTGGTTGATACCCCAGCTCGATATCTTTCAGCGGTGTTGCACCCCGTTTTGTAATAATGAAAGTCTGTCCGCTTGATGCCATAGGACCAGGTTCTACAAGCCCAATGTCAATTAGCCGATTAACATACACATTGGCTTTGGCTAAAACGTC
>JFJP01001732.1_pt1 | contig 86516 bp, 85 predicted proteins | sample 431651 | NCBI WGS metagenome assembly JFJP01 (sample SAMN02602958, study PRJNA72255) | Microbial mat metagenome, whole genome shotgun sequencing project. | biome: fresh water; feature: sink hole; material: water; isolation source: purple microbial (photo- and chemosynthetic) mats found in...
GGCGTCTGTTCCAACCTGCTCTCCGACGACCTTGCCGCCGACTTCGTCGCCAAGCTGAAGACCGATTACGCCGAGGTGCGCGAACGCCATCTGGCGCAGCGCGGCGAAAGCAAGCGGGTGACACTGGCCGAAGCGCGCGCCAACAAGTTCAAGACCGACTGGACGACGCTGGTTCCGCCGGTTCCCAAACAACTCGGCGTGCAGACCTTCAAAGCCTACGACCTCGCCGATCTCGCCGAAGTCATCGACTGGACACCGTTCTTCCAGTCCTGGGAACTGCATGGCCGCTACCCGAAGATTCTGCAGGACGAAGTGGTCGGTGAAGAGGCGCGCAAATTGTTCGCCGACGCGCAGGCCATGCTGAAACTGATGATCGCGGAGAACTGGATCGAGGCCCGCGCGGTGGTCGGGCTGTTCCCAGCCAACACGGTGAATGACGACGACATCGAGATTTATGACGCAGACGGCAAGGTGCAAATGACCGCACACCAGTTACGCCAGCAGATGGCGAAACCCGCCGGCCAGCCGAACTGGTGTCTGGCCGACTTTATTGCTCCCAAACCCGTCGCGCCAAAAGAAACCGGCGTGCAGGATTACATTGGCGCCTTCGTGGTCACCACCGGCATCAACGAAGCTGCACGTAGCAAAGCCTTTGAAGCCGCGCACGACGATTACAGCGCCATCCTGTTCAAGTCGCTCTGCGACCGACTGGCGGAGGCTTTCGCCGAACGCATGCATCAGCGGGTGCGCAAGGAGTTCTGGGGCTACGCGCCCGATGAATCCTTGAGCACAACCGATCTGATCGACGAAAAATATCGTGGCATCCGCCCCGCGCCGGGCTATCCGGCCTGCCCGGAACACAGCGAGAAAGGCGCGCTGTTCGACCTGCTCGATGCCGGTTTCCGGCTTCTATTTCAGCCATCCGGATGCACGCTATTTCGCGGTCGCCAAGATCGACCGCGATCAGGTCGCCGACTACGCCCGCCGCAAGGGCTGGGGAGAAGACGCCAACAGTATCGCGAAGGCCGAAAAATGGCTGGCGCCTAACCTGGGATATAACGCTTGACTGAAAATTCTTGAACCATCGGGGAAATCGAGCATGAACGCATCTGCTCCACTCGGCGCTCTGCCGGTTGCGACGATACCGTTGGGTGGGAGCATGGGAACGCTCGGCGTGACTTTTTGCCCGGGCAAAAGCGACCCGATGTCTTCCGATGGACTCTGGTCACGCGATCTGCCGGCCGACCTTGGCAGTCTGCGCGCCTGGGGCGCGCAAGCTTTGGTTACGCTGCTGGAAGATGACGAATTTTCGCTGCTGCATGTACCCAAACTGGGTGAAATGGCGGAATCCGCCGGGCTCGATTGGTACCACCTGCCGATCCCGGACATGGCCGCGCCGGGTTGGCAGTTCGAGCGTCGCTGGGTGTACGCCGGCGTTCGTTTACGGCGACTGTTGCGGCGAGGCGGCAAGGTCGTCATTCATTGCCGAGTCGGGCTTGGGCGTTCAGGCACCATCGCGGCGCGTTTGATGGTGGAACTCGGCTTGTTGCCTGCCGAGGCAATCAGACAGGTGCGAAGAGCACGTCCGGGCGCCATACAGACCAGCGAACAAGAGCGCCACGTCGAGTTGGTCCGGCGCATCCCCTCGGCGCAAGACGATGCCGTCGCCATGCGATTGGCCTGCATGTTTGGCGGTGCGTTGGGAGATGGTTTCGGTTATGCGGTCGAGTTCGACAGCCTGGCCCACATCCACAAAATGCATGGCCCCACTGGATTGCGTGAACCCAGTTTTCATCAGGGTGAACTTGTTGTTTCTGACGACACCCAGATGAGCCTGTTTACGCTGGAAGGATTGACTCGAGCTCTTCTGGCTGGCGAAGGAGACGATCAGGCACTGGTCGAGCAGGTGCGGTTGTCATATCTTGATTGGCTGGCAACACAAGATCCGCGCGCGTCCGGCAGCAATGTCTCCTCCCGACTTCTCAAACATGCCTCGATGCATGTTCAGCGCGCCCCGGGCAAGACGTGTATGAGCGCTTGCCAGCAGGGGGCTGGTGGCACACCGGAAAAACCGATCAACAACAGCAAAGGCTGCGGCGGCGCTATGCGCACCAGCGCGGTCGGGCTGATCCCCAATATCACCCCGGCGCGCGCATTTCGTCTTGGCGCACGCATTGCCGCCTTGACACACGGCCATCCGAGCGGGTACTTGTCGGCAGGATTGATGGCTGCCGCTGTGCGCGGCTTGCTTGAAGACCTGCCACTGTATGCCGCCTTGAACCAGGCCGCCGAGCTGGCGCGTGCCTGGAGCGGACACGAAGAAGTGCTCAATCTGTTGCAGACTTCGCTGCAATTGGCGGTGCGTCCCTTCAATGGCACCTTGCCGGAACAGCTTGGGCAAGGCTGGGTTGGCGAGCAGGCCTTGGCTATCGCTGTTTACGCCGCTAGTCGCAGTCAGTCGTTACGAGAAGTATTGGTGATTGCAGCCAATCACAGCGGTGATTCCGACTCCACCGCCAGTCTGGCGGGGCAGTTGTTTGGCGCGCAACATGGGCTGGAATCGTTACCGCATGCATGGATACGTCGGCTGGATATATTTGACGCCAGCCTCGATCTGGCGGACTGGAGTCTGCCGATCTGGATACGTCCGCCGCGCGTTATTGTTGAGCATGGAAAACCCGCATGAGCAAACTCAGTTCCCCCTTTGCCAGCCTGGAACATTTGCGGAATCGGTTCGTTGACGGACTCGACGCCATGCTGGTCCAACATGATGGGCTTGGCGTTTTCATCCTGGTACTGGCGAATGCCGCGCAAGACCCGGTGTTATGGAGGCCTCTGCGAGATAATTTGTTGGCGCGGTATCGCCGTCACGCAACGCAGATCAAAACCGCATTGCGTCATGGCGCCAAGCTGGATGCGCCGGAAGACGACTTGATGGTTTTCCTGAAATTGATGGCGCTGGAACTGGCGCCGGACGAATTTGAACAACTGCAAGTCAGTCCGAGTCGTCAACTCGGCCCGTGGGAGGTGCAATTCAATCCATTGCGCGCATTGCGACCCGCACGCATGAGCCAGGCCCGGGCAGAGGGCAGCATGCGACCGTTCGACGCGACTGGCTTCCACTTCAATAAACCGTTTCTAGCCAAGGAAGTACTCTGGCAAGGGGAACTGGCTGGAAAAACGGCACGGCTTCTGTACAACAAATTTCCCTTCGCGCCTTTGCATGGTTTGTTGGCGCCCGAGCCCGAGCAACAATTACCCCAATTCTTGACGCCGGAAATGCATGCCTGGGCTTGGAATATCGCGCGTCAGTCGGGTGCGCTCATTCCAGGTTTTGGGCTCGCATACAACAGCTTTGGCGCCTATGCGTCAGTCAATCATTTGCACTTTCAGACTTTCGTGCGCGCCCGGCCGTTACCTGTACAAAGCCTCAAGGCATCGCAATACCCGTTGCCGGTACAACATTATGACGACCCGCGGCTTGCCTGGTTTCGGATTGATGAATTGCATCAACTCGGCACGCCTTACAACCTGATTTATGCCACGAGCGGACTGAACCTGATCGCGCGCGCGCGTCAGGGTGAAGTGCCCTTGCAAGAATGGAGTCCAGGCTTCGCCTGGAGCGAGTTGGCGGGTGCGTTCAGCGTCGGCAGTCACGCCGACTACAACCTTCTGACTCAATCGGCGATAGAACAGGCGTTGGCGGAATTACGCGTGAATTGACAAAATCACCGGCTTTCGTCCCGAGCCGACAACCTTCCCTCTGGCTCGGGCTGCCACGTTGAGTTGAATCAGATCAGCCTTTTTCACCAAGCCAGCGCGCGGCGTCCAGCGCAAAGTAGGTCAATACCGCATCTGCGCCGGCGCGTTTGAATCCAAGCAAACTTTCCAGTACGCAGGCTTTTTCATTCAGCCAGCCGTTTTGTGCGGCTGCTTTGAGCATCGCGTACTCGCCACTGACTTGATACACAAAAGTGGGCGCTTGGTAGGTGTCTTTCACCCGCCGCACGATATCCAGATACGGCATGCCCGGTTTGATCATTACCATGTCCGCACCTTCTTGCAGGTCGAGCCCGACTTCCCACAGCGCCTCATCAGAATTGGATGGGTCCATCTGATAAGTGTTTTTGTCGCCTTTCCCCAAGTTGGCGGCCGAGCCAACCGCATCACGGAACGGGCCGTAAAAACTGGAGGCGTATTTGGCGGAATAGGCGAGGATGCGGGTGTGGATGAAGCCGGCAGCGTCGAGCGCCTCGCGTACTGCATGGATGCGGCCATCCATCATGTCGGACGGCGCGACGATATCGGCTCCAGCTGCGGCATGGCACTCGGCCTGACGCGTCAGTACGGCGATGGTTTCGTCGTTGAGGACGTAGCCGCTGTCATCGATCAAACCATCCTGGCCATGGCTGGTGTAGGGGTCAAGCGCGATGTCGGTAATGATGCCTAGTTCGGGGAAACGCGCTTTCAACGCGGAGACTACGCGCGGTACCAAACCGTTTGGATTGAAAGCCTCGGCGGCATCGAGGCTTTTTAGCGACATTTCAATCACTGGAAACAGCGCCAGAGCGGGAATGCCCAGATTCAGACATGCCTCGGCGATCGGGAAAAGTTTATCCAGGCTGACGCGTTGTACGCCGGGCATGGAAGACACTTCTTCGACACGGTTTTCGCCATCGAGCACAAACACAGGCAGGATCAAATCGGCGGCAGTCAGTACGTTTTCACGCATCAGTCGGCGCGAAAAGCTGTCGCGGCGCATACGGCGCATGCGTTTGCGTGGAAAACTGGATAAGTCAAACATGTTGTTTCACTCCTGAGACAAAAATACCCATCTTGCTGGGATTGCCCAGGAGCTTGTCGGACTTTGGTCTTCGATAGCGAAAATTGACCCCGGCGCGGTCGATTTGCAGCCGACGATTCCAAAGTCCGACAGGCTCCTAGGGAACAAATGAACTTGATGCAGTCTCAATGTTGGCAGATGAATCGCTTCATCTCCCGCTTCCCCTCCCTGAGCGGGTGTCTTGGCGCAATACCAAGACAGTTTTACCCGGCTTGAGGTTGACTAACACTCTCCTCTTGGGCCGGGTTCTTTTTGCTGATTCCGAGCCAGTCTCGCACCACGCCTTCGGCTTGATCAACGCCAACTTTTTTCGGGCTGGAGAACAATTGCGCGCTGGCTTTCATGCCCATTTTCTTCAGTTCGGCGTTGACCGCAAGCAAAGTTTGCGCTGCGGCACCGCGTGAAAGCTTGTCGCTCTTGGATAGCAAAACATGCACCGGGCGACCCGATGGACGAAACCACTCCAACAATGAACGATCGAGTTCGGTGAACGGATGGCGAATGTCCATGATGATGACCAAGCCGGCCAACTGGGCGCGATCCGCGAGATATCCGCCGATCAGCGCCTGCCAGACGTGCTTCTGCGCTTTCGGCGCGCGCGCATATCCGTAACCGGGCAAGTCGACCAGGAAGCGACCTTCATCGACGCGAAAAAAATTAAGGTGTTGCGTGCGTCCTGGCATCTTGCTGACGAACGCAAGCCGCTTGTGATTGCAAAGCGTATTGATAGCACTCGACTTGCCGGCATTGGAGCGGCCGGCGAAGGCCACTTCGGCCAGGCTGTCAGCGGGAAGTTCGCGGATTTGCGCGACGGTAATATGGAAGGCGGCGTTGAGCACGGGAGGGCCACCAATTTAAAGGCTGGCACTATAACAAATGGGCCGCTAAAATGCCGCGATTCCATTGCTGTTATTGCTGTTTTTGCGGATTAAGGAGTGTTTAGATGAAATCTTTCGCGCTATTGACGGGCCTGCTGTTTGCGGCCACAACTTGGGCCAACCCCGCCCCGACCCCCGCCGCCAAGGGAGATGCCGCCAAGGCGCAAAGCATTGTTAATGGGGTGTGTGGCGCTTGTCACAGCACTGATGGCAACAGTACATCGCCGGCATACCCCTCTCTGGCCGGGCAACATCCGGAATACATTGCCAAACAATTACGTGAATTCAAGTTGGGTGTGCGCAAAAACGCCATCATGGCGCCTAACGTCACCACCCTATCCGATAGCGACATGTTGAATCTGGCTGCTTATTTCAGTGCTCAACAGCCGAAGCCGCGTTTGGCCAAGGATGCCGCACTGGTTGCTGAAGGTCAGAAGATTTTCAAGGGTGGCAATGCCGGTAGCGGCGTTCCCGCTTGTGCGTCTTGCCATGGCCCGGCTGGCGCCGGTATACCGGTGCAATTCCCGCGCCTGGCTGGTCAACACGCCAAATATGTAGAGTCTCAACTAAAGAACTTCCGAAGCGGAGACCGCGCCAATGACGGCGGCAAGATGATGCAGGTCATTGCCCGCAAGATGACCGATCAGGAAATGAAAGCAGTGGCCGAATACATCAACGGTTTGCGCTAATACTTACGTTCAAATGCAAACGGCCCGCCTGTAGCGGGCCGTTTGCATTTCTAGCTGGTAAAAACTGCTTATGCTTTCCGGCCTCAACCCGCAGCAGCGAGACGCTGTGAAATACCTGGATGGTCCGTTACTCGTCCTGGCGGGCGCCGGTTCAGGAAAGACTCGGGTCATCACCCGGAAAATTGCGTATCTCGCTACCGAGTGCGGCATTGATGCACGCCATATCGCCGCCATCACCTTCACCAACAAAGCTGCGCGCGAAATGCGTGAACGCGTTGCCGAATTACTCCCCGGGAAGCAGGGCAAGGGATTGACGGTTTCCACCTTTCACTCGTTGGGCCTGCAAATTCTGCGTCACGAGGCGAAACGCCTGGGCTACAAACCCCGCTTCTCTGTACTGGATGCGGCCGATGCGCAGCAAATTCTGGCCGATATTCTAAAAACATCGGACAAAGCCACTTTGCGTCAGGCCGCCAGTGTCGTGTCCAATTGGAAAAATGCATTGCTGACGCCGCAGGCCGCGCTATTGGCTGTGGCGGATGAAGCCGAGCATCAGTTTGCACAGGCTTACCAAGCCTATCAAGATACTTTGCGCGCCTATCAGGCGATGGATTTTGACGACCTGATTCGGCTTCCCGTCGAATTGTTTCGCGGCCATCCGGAGGCGCTGCAAACGTGGCAAGGTCGTTTGCGCTACTTGCTGGTCGACGAGTATCAGGACACCAACGGCGCGCAGTACGAACTGATGAAATTACTCGCGGGAGCGTCGGGCCGCTTTACCGCCGTGGGCGACGATGACCAGGCGATTTACGCCTGGCGTGGCGCGGATGTGGAAAATTTGCGTCGGTTAACACTGGATTACCCCAGTTTGAAGATCATCCCACTCACGCAGAATTACCGTTCCAGTCAGCGCATTCTGCGCGCAGCCAACAGCGTCATTCAAAACAACCCGCGTCTGCATGAAAAGAATTTGTGGAGCGACCATGGTTTGGGCGATCTCATTGAACTGCTGCAATGCCGGGATGATCGGCATGAGGCGGAAACAGTCGCGCTGCGTATCTCGGCGCACAAATTCGAGTGCCGCACCGAGTTTGCCGACTACGCCATACTTTATCGTGGCAACCATCAAGCACGCTTGTTCGAGGAGGCCTTGCGCGAGGCGAAAATTCCTTACCAACTCTCCGGCGGCCAGTCTTTTTTCGACAAAGCGGAGATCAAGGACCTCATCTCCTATCTACGTCTGATTTCAAATCAGGATGACGACCCCGCTTTCATCCGCGCGGTGACTACCCCGCGTCGCGGCATTGGCGCCGGCACGCTGGAGAAACTCGGCGATCACGCCGGGCAGCGCCATATCAGCTTGTTCGAAGCGGCTTTTGAAGCCGGCTTCCAGGAGCATCTGCCTGATCGCCAACTGGAACCCCTGATGGCGTTTTGCAGCTTTATCAATCGCATTGCCGATCGCGCCGAAAAGGAAGCCGCCGGCAGTTTGCTGGAAGAGCTTCTGACCGCCATTCAATATGAGGAATGGCTATATGAAGTGGAAGACGACCGTGCCGCCAAGGCAAAATGGTTGAATGTGCGCGATTTCGTCGGTTGGCTGACCAAGAAAGGCGCGGAAGATGGCAAAACGCTGATCGAACTGACGCAGACTGTAACGCTCATGAACCTGCTGGAAGGACGAGATAACGAAGCGGTTGATGCGGTTCGACTGTCCACCCTGCATGCTGCCAAGGGACTTGAATTCCCGCACGTCTATTTAGTCGGCGTGGAAGAGGAAATATTACCCCACCGGGAATGCCTGGAAGGTTCGCGACTGGAAGAGGAACGTCGGTTAATGTATGTTGGTATCACACGGGCCAGGCGCGGTCTGACCATAAGTTGGTGTGCAAAGCGCAAACGCGGCGGGGAAATTTCGCCTTGCGCGCCCTCCAGATTCCTCGATGAAATTGATCAAAACGAGGTCAAGCGTTCAGGCGCTGCCGCAGAAAGCAGCGAAGCAAAAGAAGACGGCAGGCGCCGGCTTTCCGCTTTGAAGGCCATGCTGACCAAATAAAAAACGCGGCTCAAGGCCGCGTTTTTTATTTGTGACTTGCAGCAGATTATTTGGCTTTAGCCTTGCTCGTGGCGTCGATTGCCGATTTCGCCTGAGCCACCATGTAATCGACAGCCAGTTTGGTATCGGCATCGGAAAGCTTCAAGTTGCCACCCTTGGCCGGGCCGCCAAAGCTGCCGTTAATCGCAGCATTGTACAAATAATCCTTGCCTTCCTTGATCAGCGGAATCCATGCCTGAGCATCAGTCAGTTTTTGTGCACCTGTCATGCCGGTGTTATGACAAGAAGCGCAGTTCTCGGCATATACCGATTGACCGTTTGCCAGCTCTGCTGCGGTAGGTTCAACTTCCTTCTTCAGCATCGCCTGGAAATTCGCGCCAGCAGCATTGGTCATATAAACCACGCCGCGTGCAACTTCCATATCGGTCAGATCAGGGTCTCCGCCGCGTGCAGGCATCTTGTTGAAGCCTTTGATTGCGTGGCTCAGCAAGGTTTCATAGCCTTGCCCAATACGCTTGCCCCAATCGGCATTTTCTTTGAATTTGGGCGAACCCAAAGCGCCCGAAGCATGACAGCCCGCGCAGACTTCGTTGTAAACCTGCTCACCAGTGAACTCCACTTTGACAACATTAGGGTCTACAGCAAGCGACACACCAAAAGGCTGAACTCGCTCACGTACCGCCTTGTCGGCAAGTGGGGCAGGGTCGGTCTCACCCATTTTGTACTGGATACCAAGGAACAGCATCACGATCATGAAAATCGTAAGGCCGGGGGCAAACAAACCGCCAAGTGTTGCTGCAATAAAATCCTTGGGTGTCGTTTTTGTCATTTGCTGGTGATCGGACATGGCTCAGACTCTAGTCAGGGTTGGGGAACCCGATGATTATAAGGGTTTTACGCAGCCGACCAAACGGCTCTGTGTTAAGCTTCTCGTCGCCTTGTTCCTGTTGGGTCATTTAGCGACATTTCTTTCAGGCATGGTAAAAGGACTTCCGGTCTAACGTAGTTCAAAACAAATGCGGTCGTAGCTCAGATGGATAGAGTATCGGCCTCCGAAGCCGAGGGTCGTGGGTTCGAGTCCCGCCGACCGCACCAAATCAAGCACTTACAGAAGTTTTCCGGCGATATGCCGGTCATTCTTTTGTTGTTTAACCCGGGGCATCTCGGGTGCAAAGTGCTCTGACAATCACCCTGCCTCAGAAAGCCCCGTCGTCACCCAATACATGGCCGTTTTCTCCGTGATCATGGCGTGACCAAACCGTGACTATTCTGTGACTATTGGAAATCTGGCCGTTGAGGCTGACACCCGGAAATGATTTCTACGCTCCGTGACCAAGACCAGCGCCAGTCTTGCGCAAGACTTTCTTGCTCCACGATATCGCGCCTGCACGCAATCGCGGTATCTTCAGATCTCGCAAGATTTCTTTGACCCCTCCTTGGAGAACCGCATGAACAAAGCCGAACTCATCGACGCCATCGCCGAAAAAGCCAATGCCAGCAAAGCCGCCACCGCCGTCCTGCTGAGCGCCACACTGGAAGCTATCGCCGAAGCTTTGGTCAAAGGCGAGAACGTCCAGCTCATCGGCTTCGGCACCTTCAGCGTCAGCGAACGTGCTGCCCGCACCGGACGCAATCCGCAAACCGGCAAGGAACTCAAGATCGCCGCCAAGAGTGTTGCCCGCTTCAAGGCCGGCGCCGCCCTCTCAACCGCGATGAATCCGGCCAAGGCCAAAACAGCGGCCAAAGCCACGGCCAAAAAGAAATAAGCGTTTGCCTGGCCATGTGTGGTCGCTTTGCCCTCAAGGCCCCGGCGGCAGAACTGATCCAACACTTCGGCCTGGATGAATGTGTCGACCTGACGCCGCGCTACAACATCCCGCCCGGCACCGAGATTGCTGCCATTCGCCAATCACCAGTCGGCCAGCGCGTTCTGCACCGACTCAAATGGGGCCTGGTGCCGAACTGGGCGAAAGACCCGAGCATCGGTAACAAACTCAACAACGCGCGCGGCGAAACGGTAGCCGACAAACCCTCGTTCCGGGAAGCCTTCAAACGCCGCCGTTGCCTGATTCCGGCCGATGGCTTCTATGAATGGTCAGCCCAGGGCAAGCTCAAACAACCCTGGTACATCAGCCTGAAATCCGGCCAGCCGATGGCCATGGCCGGTTTGTGGGAAGCCTGGACCTCGCCGACAGGTGACATCCTGCGCACCTGTTGCGTCATCACCACCGGGCCGAATGACGTGATGCAAGTCATTCACGACCGCATGCCGGTCCTCATAGCCGCAGAAGACTGGGCGCGTTGGTTGGCAGGCCCAGCAGAGGCGGTTGCTGAATTGGTCCGACCTTATGTGCCGAGTACGGCAGCCGATGCAATGCAGGCGTGGCCGGTCGATCGACGCGTCAGCAAAACCAGCGAAGACGATGCGGAATTGATCACCCCGATCTCCGACGAATAGGCATGAATTATCCGAGCCCCCAGATGAATCTCAACATGAACTTCTCCCAACGCTGCGTCGTGGATAGCCTCAGCCTGCCTTGGCAAACGGCAGATTCACCGCTGATAAAACAGCGCCGGATCGAGCGCGTGGGCGAAGCTAATGGCCAAGGGAATGAAACAGGCGTGGGTGCCATACGCTCCACCCGCATCCTCCAATTCGCGCCAGGGGCAACACTGGACGCACCGCTTCACAACGCGGAAGAGGAAATACTGGTGCTGGAAGGCCAGTTTTCAGATGAACAGGGCAACTACGGTCCAGGTCTGTTCCTCAAGAATCCGCCAGGTTTGTCCTCTGCCATAGTGTCCGATGCCGGCTGCACGCTGTTCGTTAAGCAACGTCAGCCTGACAAAACAAGCAATCCGAATGCACGTGACTGCGCACGAGTTGCGGTCGATACCGTGAATGCCGCCTGGCGCCCTGGTTTGATTGCCGGATTGTCCGTGTTGCCACTGCACGAGTATGGGACCGAACACACGGCGATGGTGCGCTGGGCGCCGGAAACCTGGTTCTCGCCGCATCGACACTATGGCGGAGAAGAAATCTTTGTCGTCGAAGGCGTCTTCGAGGATGAACATGGACGTTACCCCGCTGGCACCTGGATCCGAAGTCCACACCTTAGCCAGCATCAGCCGTTCAGTCGCGAGGGCTGCCTGATCTTGGTCAAGGTCGGACATCTGCCGGAAACGGATGGCTGAAGCGATCCAGCCAGTGCCTGATTGAAGAAGAATCGTTGCTTGTCACTTGCCAGGTAAGACTTTGCCGCCCGCTCATGTTCCTCCCGCACCAACTGCCGCAACGATTCCGGTGCCAGCACTTCAACATCCGCACCGTATTTCAGGATGTCCATGAGCAACTCGCGGTGATCGGCATACGGCAGTTCCAGGATGTAGCGCCCGGCGTCATCAAAGTGGCCCTTCTGTTTCGGGTGCTACTGCTCGGAAGCCACCCAGCGCGCGCGAAACACCGCCGACTGCTGATCGGCATCAGGATGCTGGCGGTGCCTTTCTCGATGGCGGATTCAACCACGGCGACCGGGTTGAAGATGGTTTCAAGCATACAGACCAGGTTCAGGTCATCGGTAACAGCCAGACCACCCTTGATGCTCTTCTGCGGCCGTGACGAGCCTAGCGCGAGCAACAGCCGACGCCGACCGACGAACCACTCTTGGCGCTATCAAAGGCGCGCAGTTGCACCGAGAACTCATGCTGGCGCGGCTCGCGGTCGCCGACCAACTCCTTTGCCCGCGCATACAGGTTCTACTCTGCGCAGCGGACGCTCTCCGTAAACGGAGGCGGTGTCCCCCTTTTGCAGCCTCATGCAACCGCCGGCAAGGCGAAGACATCCGCCAGGACGCTATTGTCGGCTTGCTTGCGGATGTCGGCGGCGGAGTCGTAAACCACCAGCGCGGCTTGGGTGATGCCGCCATCAAAGCTGAACAGGGTCATGCCCTCGGCGTGGTCTACGCCGTCGCCATGGGGAATGTCGTGTATTCGTTCCAGCGTTGTGTCCGCCACCATTGCACCGGCTTGATGTCGCTTGGCGCCGCCTGGCCAGCGCAGTAGTCGCACCGGGCCATCCAGCGCCATGCTGGGGCCGGCAAGGATGAGCAGATCTTCTCCGTACTGGCAGAGATCGCGGATACCCAGGCCGCCAAGCTGCAGGAAATGTTTGCGGTAACAGCGCTGCTCCGAAGGCAAGGTTTTCAGATGCAAAAAGCCGGCTGCATCGGCGTCGCTGGCGGGTTCAATTTCCAGGATCACCGCCCAGCCGCGCAGCACCGGGCTGCGTAAACCCAGAAACAGGCGGTCATCAATCACGGCCAGACCTTCGATATCAAAACCGTTATCTTTGCCGGGGATCGCCAGGAACGCCGCCAGATGCGCATCGTGGCGCAAGGCTTCGGTCAATTCATTGCCGCGATGATCACCGGCCAGGCGTGCCGCATGGCGCTCGCCGTCATGTCTGGCCAAGCTGCAGGTCGTTTCGGTGCGCAGCACGGGGATTCGCGCCAGCAAGAAACGGTTGCCATCACGGCCAACCTTCGCCAACTGCTTGCTGGCCTGAGCGACGCCCTCATTCAGCTTTGGTTTTTTTCGCTTCAGGCTGTGAGAACCCGTCAGCCAGAGATAGCCATTGGCATAAGCCAGGCCCTCCAGATCTGCCTCTTCGATTTTCTCCGGATCGGCATTGGCTGGCGCCGGCAGGTCGAGATATTCGCCAAGGGCAAAAGACGCATGCGCGCCGCAACGAGCAGATATGCCGTTGTCATCGGCCGCAGCCAGTGTCAGGCGCTCCAGGTGGACAGTCTCATCATTGGCGAGCCAGAGGGTTTTGCCGATTTGCACCACGGCGGACAAACCATCGCGCAAAGTCATGCCTTTGCCTTGCTGCGGATGGGTTTGCTGGAACGTCAAGGCAACCACTTTTCGTCCTGCATCGCATTCACTCATATCTCGTTACCAGATTCCATTTATTGAAAAAACGTACACATTAATCATTAACACAAGCGGTTGGAATTGCGAAAATTGCGCAACTTTTTTTAACTTGGATGGCCATGACAAAGAACCCTCCACCCAATCGGCAAGTACTGATCTGGTCTTTATTGACTGCCTGGCTGGCCTATAGCGCCACGGCTCTGGGCTGGCATCTGGCGCACGATCCTTTTCTTTCACAATACGTTTGCATGGCGAGATGACATGACTTATTCAAACTCCATGGATAGCGAAACCATACTGCAACCTGGCCGCATCGTCGCCGACCGACTGATGGCGGGCACACTGGTGTTTCTGTTGTTGTTGTCGCTTGCCGTCGCGGCATTCAATGGCACTTGGGCAGTCGCTCTGCTGGTTGGGGTGCCGGCGTTGTTGGCGCCTTATGCCATTTATCGGCTGGGGCCGGGCAGCCTGGCTTCGCGCATCGCCATGGCCAGCGCCTTCATGATTTTCAGTGCACTGTTGATTCAACAAACCCGGGGCATGATCGAAGCTCACTTCGGCATTTTCGTATTGCTCGCATTTCTGCTGTTTTACCGCGATTGGCGTCCTCTCGTTGTCGCCGCCGCCGTCATCGCGGTGCATCACCTCGCCTTCAACTACATGCAGGCGGCGAACATGGGCGTTTATGTCCTGATCAGCGGCCCCAACCTCGGCGTCATCTTGATTCACGCCGCTTATGTGGTTGCGGAAACCGCGATGCTGGCTTACATGGCCAGCAGTTTGCGGCGGGAAGCGATTGAAGGTGCGCAAGTTGCAGCCCTCGCCGAGCGTATTGGTCAGGGCGACCTTGCCGCCACGCTGGATAGCCGCTCGCTGAGCGGGCTGCCATTGCTGAGCAAGGTGAACGATATGCAGACCCACCTGGCCGGAACGCTGGGCATTGTTACCCGTCAGTCTGGCGAAATGACGCGCACGGCCGGTGAAATACTTGCCAGTTCCCGCCAGGTTGATGACGCCATGGCACATCAGAGCGAGGCGACCCAAACCATCGCCGCCACCATCGAGCAGTTGACCCAATCTATCCAACAGCTTTCGGATAACGCCAATGAAGCGCAGCGCCTGGGCGAGCAAAGCGGCACTTCGTCTGCCGCCAGCGCCGGCGTCGTCAGGGCCGCTACCACTGAAATCAACAGCATCGCGCAATCGATTGGCGCGCTGTCGGAAAGCATGCAGCACCTCGGCGACCAGTTCGACAGCGTGGCAAAAGTGGTCGGGCTGATCAAGGACATTGCCGACCAGACCAATTTGCTGGCGCTGAATGCAGCCATCGAGGCGGCACGCGCCGGCGAGCAAGGTCGCGGTTTCGCCGTAGTGGCGGACGAAGTACGCAAACTGGCGGAACGGACCCGTCAGGCCACGGAAGAAATCAGTACTACCATGCAGGAAATGCAGACCAGCAAAGAATCCGCCATTTCCGGCATCTCCGACACCGTCAGCAAGGCGGGCAGCGGCGTGCAGTTGGCGGACAAAGCCAGTACGTCGATCAATTCCATGAGCCAGGACGTATTGCGCCTGAATGAAGTGGTAGTCGGGATTTCCCACAGCCTGCGCGAACAGGCTGCGGCAACCAACGAAATAACCCGTCATATCGAGCAAATTTCGGCTATGTCGCAGAGCAGCAGCCAGGCAGCGAAAGTGGTGATGCGCGAAGCCGATGGACTGAATCGAATCGCCGAGGGCCTGGCGGAGTCGGTTGTGCGCTTCCGACTGCCATAAACACCGCGAGGCCGAACACAGCGCTATTTTTTGGCGCGTGTTTGGCGCGTGTTTGGCGCGCGTTCGCGCCTGATACGACGCCACTTTTTTAATCACAAATCATGCCTGGTGAGCGTGCAGAACCAGCGATTCGAGCCAGGCATGATCAACATTTGCGTCTCGGCGGGGTTTGCCTGGGCGATTTCCCGCATTTGCGTTTTTTCATGAACGCAGCGTCGAACAGCAATAAAGATGCATGCACAGAAGCAAGCATCCCGGATTTCGGGGCAGAAAAGGCATCTTCACCCTACCCACTAACCAGCCCGCAAGCATCGGCAGCAAATCAACCGAGCCAGCGATTCCGCAGCGCAACAGACTGCTATCCTTTCACATCCCTGAGCCCCCCGGAGACAGCCACGCATGAATAAGCGGACGCAAGCGCAGAAAGATCAAGCGCCTGATGCTTCATCCCGTTTGCAGTTGCCGCTCACGGATGAAGCAGAGACCGTGTTTGATTCCACCCGCGCCGTGATGATGATTCTGGATGCGGAGGGTCATATCGTTTCTGTCAGCCAGCGGTTTTCGGACCTGATGGGGTATTCCACCGCCACCCTGGTCGGGCGAGCCCCGCCGTTCTACCAGATCGAACCGGAAAGTCTGTCCTGGCATCAGGACATGCGACGGGCGCTTGACAGCGTCGGCGTATGGCATGGCCAGATTCAGGCACAAAGAAAGAATGGCGAGTCGTTACGCGCACGTTTACATGTCTGCGCATTGCTCGATGCGCACGGCAAATCGGAACACGCTGTTGCCATGCTGGACGAGGTGTCGTCGCTGACCGAAATGCCTTCGGCGTCGATCCCGGACTCCGCCCCTTCCCCTGAACTGTTGCAAGGCCTGCGCCGGGCGCTGGCGCAAAACGAGCTGGTGCTGTTCTACCAGCCCAAAGTCAACATGCGCAGCGGCAAAGTTGTCGGGGCTGAAGCCTTGCTGCGCTGGCAACATCCGGATGCCGGCCTGTTGCCGCCGGGCGCATTTTTACGCCAGGTCGAACACCATGACCTGATTGTCGAGATCGGCGATTGGGTGATCCGCACCGCGCTGGCGCAGATTGCCGCATGGCGGCGGCTGGATCTCAACCTCCATGTCAGCGTCAACGTTGCGGCGCGGCACCTGCAACGCGCTGATTTCGTCCCCAGTCTGAAGCGCAGCCTGGCGGCGCAACCGGATTCCCCGCCCGAGCAACTGGAGATCGAAATCCTCGAATCGGCGGCCCTGGAGAACACCCGTCATGTTCAGCGGGTGATGGATGTCTGCCGCGAATTGGGGGTCACTTTTTCACTCGACGACTTCGGCACCGGTTATGCCTCGCTGGCTTATCTGCGCGAAATTCCGGCGGAGGTACTGAAGATCGACCGCAGTTTCATCAAAGACCTGCTGGAAGACAGCGACGACCTGATTCTGGTTGAAGGCGTCATCGGCCTGGCTCGAGCCTTCCGCCGGGTGGTTGTGGCCGAGGGCGTCGAAACCGCCGAGCAGGGCCTGATGTTGATGCGCCTGGGCTGCGACATCGCCCAGGGTTATGGCATTGCGCGACCGATGCCCGCCGCACAATTGCCGGACTGGGTAGCGAATTATCGACCTGACCCGGAATGGTCGATGTGGGCGGATATTCCCTGGGAAATGGAAGACTTTCCCTTGCTGGTGGCCAAGTATGACCACATCAGCTGGGTCAAACGCGTGCTCGACAGCTTGGCCAACACGATGCCGCTGGTACCCCCGGAGGAACTCAACGACCATCGTAAATGCCGCTTCGCGCAATGGTATTACCACCAGGGCAAAGCACGTTTCGGCAATTTGCCCACCTTTATTGAACTGGAGCAAGCGCATATCGAGGTGCACAAGTTGGGCGCGAAGGTCATGCAATCCCTTTCCGAGCACCGACTCGACGAGGCCAAGGCGCTGGCCAGGGAGTTGCCGGTGATGCGCGATACCGTGTTGCGCAATCTGGATGAATTGCAGCGTTGCGTGGTACTCGACCCGACCGGACAGCACAACCTGCGAGAAAAACCGCTGCGTCCCGGCGATGCCCCCGCAGTGCAACCTTTGCATGCCCCGCATACCTTGTCGTCGCGTAAAAGTCGCCAACCGTTGGTATTCATCATCGACGACACGCCAACCAATATCGAACTGCTGGCGGCCGCGTTGTCGGCAGACTACGCCATCAAGTTCGCTACCAGCGGCGCCAAGGCGCTGACCTTGCTGGAAAAACCCGAGAAACCCGACCTGATCCTGCTCGATGTGATGATGCCGGGCATGGATGGCTACCAGGTTTGCCGCCACCTGAAAGAAAACCCGGCGACGCGCGGCATTCCCGTTATTTTCATCAGCGCTAAAAGCGAAGTTGCCGACCAGGCGCACGGTTTCAGCCTGGGCGCGGTGGATTACATCACCAAGCCGTTTGAATTGCCGGTAGTGCTGGCGCGGGTGCGCACCCACATCAACCTCAAATTACGCACCGATCTGCTCGAAGCGCAAGCCTTGATCGACGCCCTCACCGGCATTGGCAACCGGCGCCGGTTTGACGAGGTGTTGCGGCTGGAGTGGAAGCGCGCCTTGCGCAACATCATGCCGCTATCGATGTTGATGCTCGATGTCGATCATTTCAAAGCCTACAACGATCATTACGGACATGGCGCCGGCGACAACTGCCTGCTGCAGATCGGACTCGCGCTGCGGCAAGCCGAACTGCGCCCGGGCGATTTCGTCGCGCGTTATGGCGGCGAAGAGTTCGCGGTGATTCTGCCCAACTGCCACGCCGCCGGCGCGCGCGCGATCGGCGAACGCATCCGCGAGGAGATCGAATCCCTGCAATTGCCGCACGCGCAATCGACTTCCGCGTCGGTGGTCACCGTCAGCATTGGCTGCGCAACGCAAAGACCGGCGCGGGGTGGTGATATTGCCAGCCTGTTGCTGGCCGCCGATCAGGCGCTCTACAGCGCCAAACAGGCGGGCCGAAATCGCTTGGCCGAAGCGTCTTCATGAAGGCTCCCCTGGCAAGCGAGGCGGAGCAACACCCACGCCTGTTTCTTGGCTGGGTTATGCCCACACGCCGCTTCGGCCGTCTATTGCAGCGCCGGCTGCCTCTTTTCAGCCTGCTCGTGCTGGCGCTTGTTGTCAGCGCATGCGCGCGGCATAACGAAGCCCCGTTGCGCATCGGCGTGGTGCATGCACTGACCGGCACCATGGCGGCCAGCGAAAAGCCGCTGGTGGAAGCCGTTGCCATGGCGGTCGATGAACTCAACGCCGCCGGCGGTCTGCTGGGGCGGCGGATCGAAATGATCGTCGCCGACAGTCATTCCGATCCAGCGATAGCGGCGAACGAGGCGGAGCGTCTGATTGTTCAGGAAAAAATCGATGCGCTGTTTGCCTGCTGGACCTCCTCCTGTCGCAAGGCGGTCAAAACAGTGGTCGAACGGCGGCGGCATCTGCTGTTCTATCCAGTCCAGTACGAAGGTCTTGAACGCTCGCCGAACATCGTTTACACCGGCTCGACCGCCAATCAGCAAATTATTCCCGGCACCCATTGGGCGCTGCGACATTTTGGCAAACGGGTGTTTCTGGCGGGCTCCGACTACCTGTTTCCGCGCATCGCCAACCGCATCATTCATGACGTAGTGCGCGTGCATCATGCCGAAGTGGTTGGCGAAGCCTATCGGCCGCTTGGCGATACCGATTTCAGCGCATTGGTCGAAGCGATTCGCGTGGCGCATCCGGATGTCATTCTCAACACCCTCAATGGCGACAGCAATGTCGCCTTTTTTGCCGCGCTGAAAGCGGCCGGGCTGAGCCGCATGCCGGTGCTGTCTTTCAGCGTCGATGCCAGCGGCCTGCGCTTGTTGACCGCCTTCAAGCATGATCCGCATTACGCTGTATGGGGCTACTTTCAGGATTTGCCGAGCGCCGCCAATCAGCAATTTGTGCGCGCCTGGCAAGCGCGACAGAGCGCATCCATTCCCACCAGCGACCCGATCGAAGCCGCCTATGTCGGCGTCAAACTGTGGGCGGAGGCGGTCACTTCGGTCGGCAGCGCCGATCTGGACGTCGTCAATCTGGCGGTGGCGCGACAAAGTGTGGCCGCACCCTCCGGCGTCCTGGCGGTGGATGCCGCCACGCGACATGTATGGAAGCCGGTACGCATCGGCAAAGCGCGTCAGCAAGGCGGATTCGACATCGTCTTCGATCTCGGCGTGGCGCTGCGACCGGAACCGTATCCACCGTTCCGCACACAAGCGGAATGGGATGAGATGGTTGCAACAATAATGCAGCCCCCGCGCGACGACCCATCATGAGTTCGAATCCACCGCGGCAAAACGCGCCTGCCATCAAGGCCGATGGGCTGCCGCTGCGGCGGTGGATGTGGCTTGGCTTTATCTGCCTGGTGGCGCTGCCGCTGGTGGCTATAAGCAATTATTTCCTCGATGCCTATGAAGCATCGATGCACAACGCCATCAGCGAGCGCATGGAAGATCTGGCGGACAAAAAAGCCGAACAGGTCGACACCTATCTGAATGAACGCATCGGCGAAATCAGGCGCGCGGCGGCTTACCCTGGCCTGATCAAAGTAATGCGGCAACTGACCCTGGCCAGGCAATCCAACGCTTTTGCAAGTCAGGCTTACCAGCACGCCTCCGATTCCATGCGTGGCGTCATCGAGGCGCATGCGAGCGGCGACTATTACTACGACATGCTGCTGATCGACGCCGAAGGCAACGTGCTCAAATCCTTGCTCGGCGAGGCGGACGAGGGCAGCAATCTGGTCCATGGGCCTTGGCGCAATACCAACTTGGGCCAGGGCTTTCGCCTGACTCGGGATTATCTGACGACTTATTTGACAGCGTTCCAGAATTACGCGCCGTCGCAAGGCCGGCCCGCCACTTTCCTGCTGGCGCCGGTGATCGATGCGGGCCAATTCATCGGCGCAATCGCGGTGCAGATCAACCTGAAAAATTTGCAGCGGGTGGTGGCCGACCGCAATGGCCTGGGCGTCAGCGGTGAAGCGGTGCTGGCGATGCGGCGGGGTGACAGAGTGCTTTACGCCGCGCCGCTGCGACACATCAAGGATGCCGAGTTCAAACATACTGTCGACGACGCGCATCTGGCACCGCCGATGCGACAGGCCTTGAGCGGACAGCCCGGCAAAGGCATCACGCGCGATTATGTAAATATTGAAGTGGTCGCCGCCTGGCGCTTTTTGCCGGCGCTGAACTGGGGCATGGTGGTGAAAATGGACAGCGCCGAAGCGCTTGCGCCTGTAGCGCAACTGCGGCAGCTGACCTATACCGGCCTGAGCGCAACATTGTTGTTGATCACGTTGCTTGCCTGGCGCTTCAACCAAGGTCTGATGCGCGCATTGCACCTCCTGCTGGCTGGCACGCAACGTCTCGGGCAAGGCGACATCGGCGCACGCATCGAGGTAATGGCGGGGCCGCGCGAGTTTCAGCAACTCGGCCACAGCTTCAATCATATGAGCGCGCAACTGGCCGAACTGACCAGCGGGCTGGAAGCGCAGGTCGAGGCCCGCACGCATGAGTTGGCGCTGGCGATGCACACGGCGGAAAACGCGAATCGGGCCAAGAGCGATTTTCTCGCCAATATGAGCCACGAGATTCGCACCCCAATGAATGCGGTCATCGGCCTGACGCAATTACTGCTGGATACCCGCCTGGATAGAAAGCAACAGGATTACCTGAACCGGGTGCTGAGCTCTTCGCGCGCTTTGATGGGTATCCTCAATGGCATCCTCGACTACTCCAAAATCGAGGCAGGTCGGATCGAACTTGAATCGGTCGAATTCAGCCTCGACGAATTGCTCGACAACGTATCCAGTCTGTTCTCGGTGGCGGCCGAGACGAAAGGCGTGGAGTTGATTTTCGATGTGCCCGCAGCGACGCCCCGCCAGTTGCTGGGCGATCCGTTGCGCTTGTCGCAGGTGCTCAACAATCTGCTCGGCAACGCGCTCAAATTCACCGAATCCGGGGAAATCAGCATTGTGGTGCGTCATTTCAGCGGCGACAACAATGCGCTCGAACTGCGCGTTGAAGTGCGCGACAGCGGCATTGGCATGAGTCCGGAACAACTCGACCGGCTGTTTCAGCCCTTCAGCCAGGCGGATACCTCGACAACGCGAAAATACGGCGGCACCGGACTCGGCCTGACGATCAGCAAGCGCCTGGTCGAACTGATGGGCGGGGAGATCAGGGTGGTCAGCGAAGTCGGGGTCGGCTCCACTTTTGCATTCAACGCCCATTTGCACTGGCGGAATAGCGAAACAGCACCCAGCTTCGGCGGCGAACAACTTCGCGGCATGCGCGTTTTGGTGGTCGATGACAACGCCACTTCGCGCGAGATCATGCGCGGCATCCTCGCGTCATGGTCGTTCCAGGCCACCCTGGCCGAAAGCGGCGAAGCGGCGCTGCGCTGCCTGCGGCAGGCCGAGGCGGAGGAGCAACCTTTCGAGTTGTATCTGATCGACTGGATGATGCCCGGCATGGACGGCCTGGAACTGGTGCGGCAGATGCAATCCAGCGAAGCAACGCGCGCCGCCGCGCCGATGCCGATCGTCTTCATGGTCACCGGACATGGCCGCGAAAAACTGTTTCAGGACGCCGCCCATGCGAGGTTGGACGCGGTTCTTGAAAAACCGATCACCGCTTCTCATCTCTACGACACCCTGCTGAGTATTCAGGGCAATTCGGCTGGCTTGCCGGTTCGGCCGCCAGTCAAACCCTCGGCGCAACGCCAGGATCTTTACGAACTTACCCGACCGATCCACGGCGCGTACATCCTGCTGGTGGAAGATAATCCGACCAACCAGTTGGTTTCGACCGGTTTCCTGCGTCGCATGGGGATCGAGTTCGATATCGCCAACGACGGCCAAGAGGCGGTCGAAATGGTTGCGGCGAATGACTATGACCTGGTGCTGATGGATTTGCAGATGCCGGTGATGGACGGTTTTGCCGCTACCCGAATCATTCGCGGCACCCGCAAGGGCGCCACGTTGCCGATTCTGGCGATGACCGCAGCGGTGATGCAGCATGACCGCGAGGCCAGTAAACAGGCCGGCATGAACGCGCATGTAGCAAAACCGATCGATCCGCGCAATCTGGCCGAGGCGCTGCTGAAATGGACGCCAGCCAAGACGCTGAGCATGAACGCCAGCCCGCCCGTTGACGCCGCCATGCCGGTGAACAGTGTGCCATTCAGCGCGCCAGGGCTGGACATCGACGCCGCGCTGCGAGCGCTGGATAACAATCAGGAGATGCTGCGCAACATCCTGCGAAGTTTCCATAACGATTTCGCTGATGCCGAAGCGCGTCTGGAGGCGCATCTCGCCGCCAATAGTTGGCCGGATGCGGAACGCCTGGTGCACACCATCAAAGGCTTGGCCAATAGCATTGGCGCTGCTGCGCTGGCATCCATCGGCAAACGCTTCGAAGCGGAATTGCACGACCAGAAAAGTAGTCTGCAAGACATCTTCAAGCAGGCGTTGCGACAGACCCTCGCCGCCCTGGCCGCCTTCATCGCCAGCGACGTGACTGCCCCCGACGCGACAGAATTGCAGCCGAACTCGCCAGATGCGCTGCTCGATTTATTGCCAGACCTGGCCGCCCACCTCACCGCTTTCACACTACTCTCGCATGAGTTCAAGAGCCATCTCGCGCTGGCCCTGAGCGGTCGCGTAGACGCCAAACTGGCCGACGAATTGATGCGCCAGATCGACCAGCTTGATTACGATTCGGCCTTGCTGACACTGAATCGAATCACGCGGTTACTGGGCATGAATATCGAGTTTTGACGCCGGCCGAGAGCCGAGGCGAGGAAGTTTCAGGCGATCAAATTCGCGGAAAGCACTTTTTCGCCGAGCAGATAGACCCGCCCCGGCTGGCGATCGTCGCCAATGCTTGAATAATCAAAAGAGTACTCCCGATACAGACGAGCCCGCTGGTTGCCATCCCGGCGCAGCCGCATTCGGCTGAGGGCGACGCTGTCATCGAGGAATTGCACGCTGGCACGCTCGCATTCCGCCCGTGCGGCGCGCACCGCCAACTCACGTTTCTGCAGGCTGTCCCACCAGAACCAGGCCAGCGCAGCCAAGCCCGCCAGCAACAGCCATTCGGAACTCATGCTGGCGTTGCTACGGTTGGCGTGGGTTCAACCTGATTGGCGGGCGGCAACAGCAAAGCACAGACCGGTTCGGCCCGAGTCCGACCAAACCGCTGACTGAACGGGCCCTTGGTTTCGCTCGACACGGTGGCCGGCATGATGCTGGTAGCGATGGCGCGCACCGGCGGCGGCGCTGTTTCGGGTAGCGGCGTTGCTTTCAGATCACGCTTGATAAAACGTTCGATACCGGCAAGCAGACGCTCTTCGTCCGGCGCGCACAGCGAAACTGCCAGGCCGGATGCGCCGGCGCGACCAGTGCGACCAATGCGATGAACATAGTCTTCCGGCGCATAGGGCAATTCGTAATTCACCACGCAAGGCAGTTCGACAATATCAAGACCGCGGGCGGCAATGTCGGTAGCGACCAGATATTGCACCTTGCCCTGTTTGAAACCTTCCAGTGCGGCAAGACGTTCAACCTGGGCCTTGTCGCCATGAATGATGGCGGCCTTGATGCCGCGCTTTTGCAAACGATGCCCCACCTTGTCGGCACAGACTTTGGTGCGCGTAAATACCAGCACCTGGGCGATATCGCGGCTATTGACGACTTGCACCAAGGCATCCAGCTTGTTTTCTTCCTTGACCTTGTGCACCAGTTGCTCGACGTTATCGGCCGAAGTGTTACGTTTCGCAACTTCGACCTTCAACGGGTTCTGCAGGAAACTGCGCGCCAGACCTACGATGTTGTCGTCGAAGGTGGCCGAGAACAGCAGGGTCTGCCGTTTCGTCGGCAGAAAATCCAGAATGCGCTTCAGGTCGGGCAGGAAGCCCATGTCGAGCATGCGATCCGCCTCGTCCAGCACCAGAAACTGCACCTGCGACAACAACACCCCCCGACTGTTGGCGTGATCGAGCAGGCGACCGGGAGTGGCGACCAGGATTTCGACGCCGCCACGCAGATCGGCCAACTGCGCTTTCATATCCACGCCACCAAATACGACCGTGCTGCGTAATGCAAGATGCTTGTTGTATCCAACCACGCTCTCATGCACCTGAATCGCCAGTTCCCGCGTTGGCGTCAGCACCAGCGCGCGCACTGGATGCCGTGCCGGCGAAGCGCTGGCGTTGGCGTGTGGCACCATCTTTTGCAGCAAGGGCAGCACGAACGCCGCCGTCTTGCCGGTGCCGGTCTGCGCCTGCGCCATCAGGTCTCGGCCGGCCAGCACCAGCGGAATAGCCTGTTGCTGAATCGGCGTCGGTATCACGTAGCCCATCTCTTTGACCGCCGCGAGGATGGGCGCGGCCAAGCCGAGTTCGTCGAAGCTGGAGGCAACTTCAAGCGCCGGGGTGGTTTCCGGGACAATCGCCCGGACGATCTCTTTACTTGCTTCCATCAGATTTCCCGCCAATCGAGTCCAGTTTCCTGATCGGCGACGCCGATCCAGTCGTGCGCGCAACCAAGCGCCCCCGCCAACGCAGCACGAGCGAGTTCGGGTGCGTTGTTCTCCGCCGACATATGCGCCGCAACCACATGCTTGAGGCCGCTGCCCGCGATCGCTTGCAGCAGTGTCGCCGCGGCGGCGTTGTCGAGATGGCCGTGACGCCCGAGGATGCGCTGCTTCAACGCGACAGGGTAATGCCCCGCCTCAAGTCGAGCCACATCGTGGTTGCATTCCAGCGCCAACGCTTCACACCCGTTCAGCACCTTTTTCATATACGGGGTGACATGGCCCGCATCGGTCAGCAAGCCGAATCGCCGAGCCCCGTCGGAGAATACAAATTGCACCGGCTCACGCGCATCGTGCGGCACCGGGTAAGGCGTAATTTCCATATCTCCAACAACAAATGCAGCCTGGCCTTCGATCAGGGTCACCGAAAGCGGGGCTTTATCCGTCGCTTCGAGCATGGCATGCGTACCGTGTGAGAGCCACACCGAACAGCGCGCCAGACTCGCCACCTTGGCAACGCCGCGACCATGATCGCTATGTTCATGCGTCACCAGAATGGCGTTCAGGTCACTCACCTCCAAACCAAGACGCGCCAACCGCTTGCCGGTTTCACGCGGGCCAAAGCCGCAATCGACCATGATGCGGGTGCCTCCGACTTCGACCAGCCAGGCATTGCCCTTGCTGCCACTGCCGAGGCATCCGAAGCGCATTATTTGAGTTGCTCGAACAACAGACTGGCGATGCGTTTGCCGGTCTCGTTAGTGGCTGGCGCGCCATCGTCCATATAGACGGCAAGCGCAGTATCCGCGTCACTACCTTTCAGACGCACCTGGTAGCGCAACGCCTGGGTCTTCGCCTCAGCCGAACTCCAGAAAGCCAGCTTTGACAGGAAGCTCTTTTCCTTCCTGGCACCCGCTTCGGGATCGGAATAACGGACGAAATAAATGCCCCCGGCGCGATCCCGATCTTCCACCACGAATCCGATGCGATCGAGCGCAAGGCCAACTCGGCGCCAGGCGCGGTCGAACGATTCTGGCAAGTTGAGACCAGGCGCGGCATCTGGATTCTTGATCTGTACAGCCTGCGGCGGCGCTGATTTGTCGGCAATCAAACGCTGCGCGCGCGTTTCTTCAGCCCCGAAGCGCACCATCAAGCGACGCAGCATTTCCGCTTCCAGTTCCGGATTGGCCGGACTCGGTTGCCAGATCGTGCGCCCCTGCCCCTGATCACCACCGCCTTGGGTGCCCTCGAAAACCTCGACCATACCGCGATGGCTGATATAGATTTCGGTCCGGCCATCGGCGGCAGTTTCCAGGCGGGTGCGAAATTTATCGCGCTCGGCGGTGGAATAAAGGCTATCCAACGCTTTGCCCAGGAAGCCGCGCACCCCATCTTGCGGCAATTTGGCGCGATTTTCCGCCCAGTCGGTTTCCAGTACGCCCGCTTCCGGCAATTCAACGCCGATGATGAAACCCAACTCTTGCCAAAAATCTTTCACCACCGGCCAGACTTCGTCAGCCGGCGCTTGCACCACCAGCCAGCGCTGGCCGCCAGCCCGCTCGATGCCGACCTTGTCGATAACCGGCAACAGCGCTTGCGCGCCCGGCATTTTCGGCTTGCCAGCGCGCTCCTGGTCGTAGGTAGAGTAAGTCGCCGCACCCTTGGGAACGATATCCGGCACCGCAAAACGCGTATCCCCCTCTGGCATCACCAGATCGGGCGGCGCTTCCAGGCTCGGTAGTTTGCCCGCTGATTTGTAGTCGATCTTCTTGCCCTCGAACATTGAACAGCCACTGGCGGATACAGCCAGCGCGATCAGTGCGACCAGGTTACGCGAGGTGGAAATTTTCATAACGAACCGGCTTCCTTCAGGGCAACACGCAAGGTGTCATGGTAAGCGTCAGACAACGGAACCAGCGGCAGACGGATGCCGAGTTCGATATGCCCCATCTCGGCAAGCGCCCATTTGACGGGGATCGGATTGGCTTCGACAAACAATTTTTGATGCAACCCAAGCAATTGAAAGTTGATTTCGCGGGCGCGGGGCAGATCGCCGCCAAGCGCGGCGACGCACATTTCATGCATCAGCCTGGGCGCCACATTGCTGGTAACCGAAATGACCCCCTTGGCGCCCAGCAGCATCAAAACCATGCCGCTGGCATCGTCACCGCTGTAGACCGCGAAAGAGGCAGGCGCGGCTTTCAGCAAGGCGGAACCGCGCTCGATATTGCCGGTTGCATCTTTGATACCGACGACACCAGGCAGCTTGGCCAGGCGCAGCGCGGTTTCGTTGGAGATATCGGCAACGGTGCGGCCCGGCACGTTGTAGAGAATCAAGGGCAGATCAACCGCTTCGGCAATCGCTTTGAAGTGCCGATAGAGCCCTTCCTGCGTCGGCTTGTTGTAATAAGGCGCAACCGAAAGACCGGCTGCCGCGCCGGCTGCCTTGGCGCATCGCGTCAGCTCGATCGCTTCCGCGGTGGAATTGGCGCCGGTGCCGGCGATCACGGGAACACGTCCGGCGGACTGCTCAACGGCTACACGGATCAGCACGCAGTGCTCATCCATGTCTACCGTGGGCGATTCGCCGGTGGTGCCAACGATGACCAGACCATCGGTGCCTTGATCGATGTGCCAATCGATCAGCGCTTGAAAGCGCGGCATATCAAGAGACCCATCAGCGAGCATGGGGGTAACAAGGGCGACAAGGCTGCCAGTGAACATGGCGATAGGGATTCGTTAAAAAAACAGGATTTTAGCCGAAACCGGCCTTGGCAACCCTGCCGCTTGACGTCCGCCCCTAAAACCCCGCCACACCGCGCATTGCATTGGCCCCCATTTCCACCGCTTGCATCCAGAATCGATCCAGTCGGGCCGGCAGATAGGCCAGCATCAGATAAAGAACCAGAAAACCCGCACCCAACGTCAACGGGAATCCAATCGCAAAGATGTTCAATTGCGGCGAAGCGCGCGACATCATGCCTATCGTCAAATTGGTTGCCAGCAGCGCAGCGGTAACCGGCAAAGAAATATGCAGACCGACCGCGAACAAGGTTTCGCCCCAATGCACCAGCATGGCAAAGCCGCCCGCCGACAAGGTGGCGCCAATGGGGATTTCCTGAAAACTCTGCGCCAAGGCAACGATAACCATGTGATGGCCATTGAATGCAAACAGGATCAAGGTGGCGGTGAGTACCAGAAATTGAGCAACCACCTGGGTTTGCGCGCCATTGATCGGGTCGAACAGGGTCGCAAATGAAAGCCCCATTTGCAGTCCGATCAGCTGGCCGGCAAATTCAACCGCCGAAAAAACAATCCGCACGCTGAAACCCAATGCGGTGCCGATGGCGATCTGTTGCAGCAAAATCAAGATGCCATCGCCAGAGGCAAGCCGTACGGACGTATCGGTCGGCAAGATCGGAATGACCGCCACGGCAAGCGCCATCGCCAGGATGACCCGCGCCCGCGCCGGCACCGCCCGGTTGCCGAGCAAGGGGTCCAGCGACAACCAGGCCAGAATGCGAACAAAAGGAAAAAAAAACAGCGCCAGCATTGCATCCAGATCGGTCGACGAGATGGTGTACATGGGCGTCGAGGCCCTTATCCAACCAGAGTCGGGATGCTGCCGATCAGGCGGACGATGAAATCAACCAGCAATTGCAAAGTCCAGGGACCGGTCACCACCAGCACGACAAACATCACCAGAATTTTTGGGATGAAAGTCAACGTCATTTCATTGATCTGGGTCGCTGCCTGAAAAATGGAAATCAGCAAACCCGTCAACAAAGACGCCAGCAACATCGGACCGGCAGCCAGCATGGCGACTTCCAATGCCTGACGCACAATGGCGATGACGGTGTCGGGGGTCATATCGCGAAAGTCTGTACCAACGAGGCGATGAGCAGATTCCAGCCATCCGCCAGTACAAACAGCATGATCTTGAACGGCAATGAAATCAGCACCGGCGACAGCATCATCATACCCATCGACATCAACACACTGGCGACCACCATATCGATGATCAAAAAAGGAATAAATACGATGAAGCCAATCTGAAACGCGGTCTTCAACTCACTGATGATGTAGGCGGGAACCAGCACCTTGAGCGGCGTTTCCTCAGGCGTGTTGAGCGGCGGCACCTTCGCCAGTCCGATGAAGAGGGCAAGATCTTCTTGCCGCGTCTGCTTCAGCATGAATGACTTCAACGGCTGCACGCCGAGATCGGCGGCTTCAACCAGGCTGATCTTGTTGTCCGAGTATGGCTTCCATGCAGTGTCGTAAATTTTATCGAACACCGGCGCCATGATAAAAAAAGTCAGAAACAGGGAAAGCCCGACGATGACCTGGTTCGGCGGCGCATTCATCGTTCCCATGGCTTGCCGCAGCAAGGAAAGCACAATCACGATGCGGGTGAAGGCGGTCATCATCAACAACGCCGCTGGCAAGAAAGTCAGCGCCGTCAACAGCAACAGCGCTTCGATGCTGAAGGTGTAATTGGTCGAACCCGCAGCGCCGGGCGTGCTTGAAAATGCGGGAATACCGGGCGCCGCAAGCGCTATCCCAGGCAACAAAGCGAACAATAAAAACAGACAAATCAAGCGCGACGCAAAAGGCCTCATGGCGGCATCAACCCGTTCAATGCTGGCGTTTCGAGACAAGCTCCTTGAGCTTTTCGGCGAAACCGGGAGTAGCGGCGAGCGTGTCATTCGGCGTAAAACCTTCAGGTCGAGGCAAACTATGCAACGTGCTGACCTGGCCGCCGCCAACCCCTAGCAGCAACCAGGTTTCCCCCACTTCAACCACCACCAGTCGCTCGCGCGGCCCCAACATAATGCCGCCAACGATTTTAACGGCGCCCTGAGCGACAGACTGTCCGGGAGAAAATCGGCGCAAGAACCAGAAGAAGGCAGCCAATGCGGCGAGCACCATCGCCAGCCCCAACAAGCCTTGCAACAATGCGCCGGAAGTCGATGCGGCGGGTAACTCGGTCGCCGCCATCGCCATTGGAGAGGCGAGCGTAATGAACGCAAAAATGGCCGATGGCCCTTTGCGGAGTAACAAACAGGCATTCATCGTTTATTTTTCAAGCGGCAATTTCAACGATTCAACCGGCGCAGACGCTCAGCCGGACTGATGATGTCGGTCAAACGAATGCCGAATTTATCGTTGACCACGACAACTTCGCCCTGCGCGATCAAACAACCGTTCACCAGTACGTCCATCGGCTGCCCAGCCAAACCATCAAGTTCAACCACTGAACCCTGCGCCAACTGCAACAAATTACGTATGGCGATCTTGGTACGGCCCAATTCGACATTCAGCTGAACCGGGATATCGAGAATCAAGTCGAGATTATTGGCCGCCGGTTGCACGTTGTCGGCGCTCAGATTCTGAAATATCTGCGCCGGCTGAGGTTGCGGAGCGGCGGTATGACTTGCGCCCGCCATCGCCTGATCGGCAGCTTCTTGTTCGGCTAGCGCCGCCCCCCAATCGGCATCGGCGTCACCCGTTGCGGCGGTTTCCTGCTCGGCCAAAGCGGATGCCCAATCATCGGCAGAAATATCTTCTTCCTGTTTTTGCGCATCTTCGCTCATTACTTGCTCCCCGCGCAGGAGACACGCTCCTGGCCCTGCAATATGCGATCAACCTTGAGCGCCAACTGGCCGTTCTTCTGGCCATACTTGCAGCGGAATAGCGGCACGCCATCGACTTGGGCGATTACGGCTTCAGGCACATCCAGGGAAATCACATCACCCACCTTGAGATCGATTATCTGACGCAGTGTTACCGGGGCATGACCAAGATTAGCCACCAGCTCGACTTCCGCATCTTGCACTTGCAATGACATTTGCGACACCCATCGCTCGTCCGCTTCAGCGCGATCGGCCTGCATGCTGCTGGTGAGTTGATCACGAATAGGCTCAATCATACTGTAGGGCATGCAGACGTGAAAATCGCCGCCCCCCGCGCCTAACTCGATATTGAATGTACTGACCACCACCACCTCGGTCGGCGTGGCGATATTGGCGAACTGGGTGTTCATCTCGGAGCGAATAAATTCGAACTGAACCGGGTAAATACTCTCCCAGGCCTTGCGCATTTCCTCGAACACGACTTCCAGAATTTTTTTGATGATGCGCTGTTCTGTCGGCGTGAAATCGCGCCCCTCGACGCGCATGTGCTGCCGCCCATCGCCGCCAAACAGATTATCCACCACCAGAAAAACCAGATTCGGGTCCAGCACAAACAATGCGGTGCCACGCATCGGGGAGATATGCACCATGTTCAAATTGGTGGGCACCACCAGGTTGCGAACAAATTCGCTGTACTTGATGACGGTCACCGGCGCTACCGATATTTCGGCGGTGCGGCGAATCAGATTGAACAGACCGATACGGAAATTACGCGCAAATCGCTCATTGATAATTTCCAGTGTGGGCATGCGCCCACGCACGATGCGTTCCTGACGCCCGATATCGTAGGCGCGAACGTTACCAACGCTCTCTTCTGCCGCAGCTTCCTCGGACTCGCCGGTGACTCCGCGCAGGAGTGCGTCAACTTCTTCCTGGGAAAGAATGTCGTCCGCCACGTGACTCCTGTCAGCTACTGGATGATGAAAGCTCCGAACAAGACTTTTTTGACACCCTTCGATGCCTTCTTGACGCCCAATACGGTATTGATCTGCTTCTGTATTTCAATTGCCAACTTATCCTTACCCTCCGGCATCGAGAGTTCTTCAGCAGTCTTGCTGGTCAACAAACGAAGCAGGGCATCGCGGACCTCAGGCAGGTGCGCATTCATTTTCTCACCCACCTTGGCATCCGCAACCATGAGTTGTATCTCGGTCTGCAAATAGCTTTCCTGATCAGCGAGATTGACGGTGAATGCTTCAAGCTTGACGTAGATAGGGGCATGGCCTTCACCCTCGTGCCCATCGTCCTCCCCATCACTCTCCTCGCCGCCCTCTTCATCCGCATGCTCAGCGGTCTTTTCCGCCGCCGGCTTGCTCAGGAAGAGAAATGCGCCAACGCCACCGCCGATCACCAGAATGCCGACCAGCGCCAAAATGATGAGTAACTTGCCTTTTTTCTTTGGCGGAGCAACATCCGCCACTGCTTCCTCTTTCGCCATTGCGACCTCGATAAAGATTACTTAGAGAAATATTAAACAAAAACAGAATGTTCGCTAAAGAAGCTTATGTTCTTTATTACCATCTGACAAGCAAACAAAAAACCCGCCTAACGCTAGGCGGGTTTTTTGTCGGAAGGAAAAGAACTCCGATGCCGCGCCAGATCAAACGTAAAGGTCGACCAAGCCGGAACCACTGGCGCGCGCGCCGCCTATTCCCGCCAATACCGACGGGGCAGTTACAATATCGTTATCTTGCCGACTTGCCCAGCGCTGTGTCTCGGCATGCTCTTGTCGGCTAAACGCATGGTCTCGAACTTCTGCCTCGCCCAGACTCAACCCAGCTTGCGCCATTAGTTCGCGCAGTTTTGGCAAAGCGGCATCGATCGCTTCGCGAACGACTGGATTGGGCGAGAAAAAATGCGCAGTGGCATCACCACCTGACACTGTCAAACGCACCTCCAACGCCCCCATTTGTGGGGGATTAAGGGACAACTCGGCAAACTGCCCCTGGCGCCCCGCCAGCCAAACCACCTTGTTAGCCAATTCAGTAGGGAACGCAGCACTCCGTACCGGCGTTTCGATTGCCGCGTTGATCTTCGACTCGGACTGACGCAATACCTGCTCGAAGGAACTCGCCGATAGATTGACCGAACTTGCGCCCGCCTCCGTGCGCAAACCGGTCGGGGTAAGCAGAGGCGGGGAAATCGTCGAATCGAGTTTAGCCGCAGATAGAACGTCATCAACCGCCGTGGACACATCCGCCTTTGTAGCAGCATTCAGCATCGGCAACACTTGCCCGGAATCGGCAGCATTTGCCGCCAGTTTGGCCTCTTTGGAAGCCTTGAGCAGCCCCTCAGAACGAACCTGATCGATCGATTTCAACGTCGACTTGGCGACCTGCGGCACCAACACCGACTCGGCATCCGCGTTGTGGCTTAAAACCGAGACAGACTTCACCTGCTCATCGCGCAAAAGCGAGGAGACTTGAATTTTCGCGGCCTGTAGCGTATCTGAAGCGGTTGCGCTTGAGGATACCGCCGGAGAAGAAACCGATGGAGTGACAGCTTCCAATTCAACCTCACCCGAGGCAGCACTCACCGGTTTAACAGAATCAATCAAGCCCGCAACCTGCCCTGAGCCAGCGGAGGAATCGGTTTCTTGATCTGCTGTGGAGGCAAGCGATGCGCTAGCAGCCGCCAATTCAACACCAACTTCAACTTCGCCTGAGGCAACACTCGTAGGCGTCAAGGAATCAACCAAGCCAACAACCTGCGACCCAACGGAGGTATCTGGCTCTTGATCTGCTGTAGAGGCAAGCGATGCGCTAGCAGTCGCCAATTCAACCTCGGTTCCAGCTTCGCCAGAGGAAGAAGTGGTAGGTTTAAAAAGATCAACCAAGCCCGCAGTCGACCCTGATCCAGCGGAGACATCCGTCTCCATATTTGCTGCGGAGGCAAGCGATGCGCCAGCAGCAGCCATCTTCACTCCGCTTTCAGCCTCGCCAGAAGAGGCGGTAGCAGGTTTAAAAGAATCCACCAAGCCCGCAGCCAGCGCCGATCCAGAGGAGGCATTCGTCTCTTTATTTGCCGAAGAGGCCAGTGATGCACCCGCAGCCGCCAGCTTCATTTTGGTTTCAACTTCGCCGGCGGAATCAATCTCGCTCGTGGCTTTTGCTGATGCCGCATCGGGCGCGGCTGATGAAACCAGCGCTAGTGTTGGCGCAACCAAGCCTGACGCCGCTTTCAAGCCGGCATCGGAATTGGCATCCAGCACTTGTTCCGGCCTGGACGCAGCCAACAAGGATTTTTTAAGACTCCCGGATTTCAACTCCAATCCCGGCAAAGCCTTGTCGGCATCCGGCTCAGCCTGCCGAGCTTTCAATACCGCCGAAAAAACATCGGGCTCCTGGCCATCGGTGGATGGGCCTTTATGGCTGGCTTTGTGCGCGCCTATCGTCTGTGAAAATTTCGCAGACATCGCCGATAGAATTTCCGCCATGTAATTTCTCCATTCTGACTGGCTGGAGAACAAGCAATCGTCATGCCGGAACAATTAAAGAGCAGCAAACATCTTCATTCATTCGGTTCTATGGGTGTGCTTGCGCAATGCAGCCTCATCTGTCTGCCGTTGATCACGTTTTTCCTGTCGCGAAATTTCCTGGTTGGCGTGCCGTGCCGCCAGGGTTTCGTAGGCTTTCACCTTTTGCCGCAATTCCAACCAATTATTGTGTGCAACTTGCAAATTCGCGCTTGCCCGAGCGAGATCGGTTTCCTGGTGGACAATGGCCTTGTCCAGTTTCCCCATGAACACATAAAAATCTCGCAGCATGATGATATCCATCCCGGTCGCACCTACTCCGGACAAGCGCGCCTGATATTCGGTCTTATAGCCTTGCAACTCGCGCAAGCGCTGATGCGACGCGTCTTCCTTCCGCTTCAGTATGCGCAAAAGGCGCTCCGAGGCCTCCATCCGATGTCGGGTATGGTCCAGCAGAGCTTGCAGCGGGAAAACCGGCAATTCATTTCCCCCGCTTAGCGTGACTTTGACCGACCGAAAACCTCATGCTACTTCTTCGGTTTCCTCCAGACGGCGCGCCTCATCCACCAACATGACCGGAATGCCATCCCGAATCGGGAAGGCGAGGCGATCGGCCTTGCATATCAATTCGCGTGCTTCCTTGTGATGCACCAGCGGACCTTTGCATAACGGGCAGACCAGAATTTCAAGCAGCTTGGGATCCATCAATCACTCTCTTTCGTCGTTTAAGCAAATTTACTATCAGGCTTTGTAGTCCGTCATCCAGCACGGCGTCAACTTTCAGAAACCAAAGGTCGTCACGGCCAAGACGCGCGGCGAGGCTTGCACATTTGACAGCGTCTTTTTCGGTCATCAATACCACTCCGGCGGGAAGATCGGAGTCGGCATACGCATGGTGATCTGGAAAATGCTGCGACATCGAGGTGATGCCGAGACCGGCAAGATGATCGAAAAACCGCTGTGGGTGACCCATCCCAGCGATGGCATGGACCGTTTGATCGAAAAAATGATCCGCGCCAACATGACGCTTCTGATCTGCCAGATTAACGAAATCGCTACCGATTATGCGCATCGAGAAAGTCGGACAGGGAAAAGTCAACGTCCGTGGCAAAGCTTGCGCACCATTGATTACCACCACATCGACTTGCGTCAAGCGCGACAGCGGCTCGCGCAAGGGACCGGCAGGCAACAGTCGACGATTGCCAAAACCACGTGCCGCGTCGACCACCACCACCTCCACGTCACGACCCAGAGCGAGGTGCTGCAAACCGTCATCCGCGATCAGCACATCGACTTCCGGGTGGACAGCAAGCAAATCAAGCGCCGCCTCAACCCGTTTGCGACCGATCCAAAGCGGACAATCAGCACGCCGCGCCATCAAGACGGGCTCATCCCCAACCACCGACGGATCACTGTCCGACGTCACCGACATGCTCATTCGCGCAGTACCGCCATAACCGCGACTGACAATGGCAGGGGTAAAGCCGGCTTGTCGCAGGCGTTCAACCAAAGCAATCGTAAGCGGCGTCTTGCCAGCCCCCCCCACATTGAGATTGCCAACCACCACCACTGGCACCGGCATGATCGCCACTTTGAACACGCCGTATCGATAGAAAGCTCGACGTAGCCGGACCAGCAAAGCAAAAATCAGGCTGAGTGGAAACAGCAAGAGCGCTTGAATCGGCAGAAACAGCGGCGAACAGCGCGCATACCAGCAACGCAAAAGCGCGTTGGTCAAAGTTCGCTCATTGATCGCTGGCAGAACTCTGAGTGACAAATGTCACCCGCGTAAAACCGGCGCGCCGGGCCGCATCCATGACACGAATGACCGACTGATGCGTCGCCTGCGCGTCAGCCGAAATAACCACCACCGGGTCTTTCTCATTCCCTGCAGCCGCGCGCAACGCCGTGACCAGATCTTCCAGAGAAGCGGTTCCGGCGGCAATTTCATTGATGGCATAGGCGCCGCGCTCATCGACGCCGACATTGATTTGAACCGGCATTTCGGCGGCGCTGTCACCCTTCGCCTCGGGCAGGTTGATCTGCAATTCGGAAAAACGGGCGTAGGTGGTGGTCACCATCAAAAAAATCAGCACCACCAGCAACACATCGATCAGAGGAATCAGATTGATTTCCGGTTCATCGCGCCTACTGCGTCTGAATTGCATGGCGTGTTACTTCCGCTCGTTGTGGACGATTTCAACCAGGCGCACCGCTTGCTGCTCCATCTCTACCAGATAAGCATCGACGCGGCCACGGAAAAAGCGATAAAAAATCATGCTCGGAATCGCCACGATCAAACCGAACGCGGTGTTGTACAGCGCAACCGAAATACCATGCGCAAGCGCCGCTGGATTGCCACCGGTCGGCGCCTGCGAGCCAAAAATCTCGACCATTCCGACTACCGTACCCAACAACCCCATCAACGGCGCGACCGAGGCGATAGTACCCAGCGTCATCAGATAGCGTTCCAGGTCATGCGCCACCGCCCTGCCGGCTTCTTCCAGTGATTCTTTCATCAAATCGCGGCTGATGCCGAGGTTACGGATACCGGCAACCAGTACACGCCCAAGCGGAGAACCCTCCCCCAGCGCCCGCAGCAATTCCTGGCTGGCGCCATGCTGCCGTAAATTGGCCAGCGTCTGTTCGAGCAGATTGGCGGGAATGACCAGCGAACGGCGCAAGGTATAAAACCGCTCGAAGATGATCGCAAGCGCCAGCACGGAAGCGATGATGAGCGGCCAGATCGGCCAGCCAGCGGCTTGAATGAGAGCTAACACAGATTGATGTCCTTGCGACAGTATTTGAACGCGAATTTGCCCGCTAATGTAGCGTGCGAGACTGTCCCCGGCAAGCCGGCCGGCTGGCATGGACAGCCGTTTACGATGTGTATAATTCCCCGCCTCAGGAGGCACCCGCCCAATGTATGAACTCCCCTTCCGGCAATCATGATTCGTCGGCTAATCAAAAAAGTTTTCGGTAAAGCATCCGCCTCAGCCAGGGCTGGGGATCCGCGCATCCTTCAACTCGATGCGCACGGCATTCAGCGCGAGCAGATTCATCCGTGTGCGCTGAAGACGACGCGCGCCTTGAATGCCGCCGGATACAGTGCTTTTGTCGTCGGTGGCGCGGTGCGAGACCTGTTGCTGGGACGCGAACCGAAAGATTTCGACGTTGCCACCAACGCCACCCCGGAAGAGGTTCGCCAGGTTTTTCGGCGTTCCCGACTGATTGGTCGCCGGTTTCAGATCGTTCACGTCTATTGCGGTGCCGATACCATCGAAGTCACCACCTTTCGCGCCGCTGCGGCCGACAAGGACGCGGAAAGAGAAGCCGAGGAAGGTGATGATTCGCGGGTGACCGCCGCCGATGGCATGTTATTGCGCGATAACGTATTCGGCAGCCAGGCGGAAGACGCCGAGCGACGCGATTTCACTGTCAACGCGCTCTATTACGACCCGGAAAAACAGGAAATCTGGGAATGGCATGGCGGCGTCGAAGACGCAAAAAGCAAAGTCCTGCGCATCATCGGCGACCCGATACAACGCTTCCGTGAAGATCCCGTGCGCATGCTGCGCGCAGCCCGTTTTGCCGCCAAACTCGATTTTCACATCGACCCGGCGACGCGCGCGCCGATCGCCGACTTGGCGCCGATGCTGGGACGCATCCCTTCATCGCGCCTGTTTGACGAGATGATGAAGTTGCTGCTCTCCGGCCATGCCGAGCGCGGCGTTCGCCAGTTGCGTGCCGAAGGCCTGCACCACGGCATCTTGCCGATGTTGGACGCCATTCTCGATAACACCGAACGGCAAAAATTCCTCCATGCCGCGCTGCACGATACCGACGAACGTGTCCGTCAAGGTCATTCTGCCTCACCTGCTTTCATGCTGGCCTGCCTGCTGTGGTTCGACATGCGCGCGGAATGGCGGCGCAATCAGGCCAACGGACAGAGCGACCAAACCGCGCTGTACGACGCGATGGATGCGGTACTCGAACGTCAACGCGACGCGCTCGCTTTCCCGCGCCGTTTCGATGGCACGATCAAGGAAATCTGGTCACTGCAATCTCGCTTTGAACAACGTAACGGCGCGCGTCCTTTCCGCCTGCTGTCGCATCCGCGTTTTCGCGCCGGTTACGATTTCCTTCTCATCCGCGTCAAGGGCGGCGATGCCGAGGCCGAACTTACCGACTGGTGGAGACGTTTTCCCGACGCCAGCGACAGCGAACGCGAAGCCATGCTGATCAAACCACAGCCTGGCGAAGCCAAATCCAAACGCCGCAAACGCGGCCCTCGCAAACCATCGGGCGAAGCCGTCATCGAGACCAAGATTGGCTGAAATTGCCGCCTATATCGCGCTGGGCTCAAATCTCAGCGACCCGGTCGCTCAGATCGAACAAGCCTGGATCGAACTTGATAATCTGCCTGAAACGCGCCTGACCGCCCGTTCCTCGCTCTACCTGTCAAAGCCCGTCGGCTACGCTGAGCAACCTGACTTCATCAATGCGGCCGCCGGTGTCGTCACTCGCTTGTCACCACGCGCATTGCTGGCCGGCTTGCTCGGCATCGAAACCCGGCATGGACGTACGCGCGCGTTCAAGAATGCGCCGCGCAGTCTTGATCTCGACCTGCTGCTCTACGATGGCCTGGTCATGCATGAACACGGCTTGACCCTGCCGCACCCGCGCATGACCGAGCGCGCCTTTGTCCTGCTTCCGCTTGCCGATATCGCCGCCGAGGCAACGATTCCGGGACATGGCCGAGTCATCGACTGCATTCAACGAACAGATACAAGCTGCATCAGTCGGTTGCCGGACTCGTTGCCGCGCGCGGCCGAACGTCAGTCGTCCCGTTAACGTCTTACCCGCTCTGCTTCAGAAGATGTTCAGCCGCTTCCGTCATATCGTTGTCGAAGGCCCGATCGGAGCCGGGAAAACCAGTCTGGCGCGCAAGCTGGCGGCATTTCTGGATGCTGAACTGATTCTTGAAAACGCCGATGAAAACCCGTTTCTGCCGCGTTTTTACGAGGATCGACGTCGTTATGCGCTACCCGCGCAACTGTTCTTCCTTGTCGCTCGGGTTGAACAAAGCAGAAAGCTTAATCAAGGCGAACTTTTCAGCCCGGCCCGGGTGGCCGACTTCATGCTGGAAAAAGACCTGCTGTTCGCAAAAACGATCCTCGATGACGCCGAGTTTCGGCTCTACCGACAACTTTACGAAGGCATGAAGCCGCCGGCCGCCGCGCCCGATCTGGTTATTTACCTGCAAGCCAAATCTTCGGCCTTGATGGAACGCATCAAACGTCGCGGACGTGCTTACGAACGGCAACTCAACGAGTCCTATGTTGCTGAAATTTCCACGGCGTACAGCGAATTTTTTTATCATTACGATGCCTCACCACTGCTGATCGTCAACAGCGAAAACCTGAACTTCGCTGACAAAGAAGCAGACTTCGAATTGCTGCTGCGACGAATCAAGGACATGCGTGGCACGCGTGAATTTTTCAATATGGGCGCGTGACCCCGGAAACCCCAGGCTGGAGAACACATCATGTATCTACCGCAACTCCTCGCGCGTGCCGAAAAAGGCGAAAAACTCAGCGTTCTGACCTGCTACGACGCCAGCTTCGCCCGTTTATTGGTTGATAACGGCATTGATGTCCTGCTGGTTGGCGACTCTCTCGGGATGACGGTGCAAGGCCATGACACGACGCTGCCGGTGACACTGGAAAACATGATCTACCACACCGAGGCAGTTGCCCGAGGCGCGACAAACAAGGCTTTTGTGGTTGCCGACCTGCCCTTTGGCAGTTACCAGAAAAGTCCGGAACAAGCCTTTGACGCAGCCGCCCGACTGATGGCCGCCGGCGCCAACATGGTCAAGCTGGAAGGCGGTTCGATCATGATTGACAGCGTCGGCTTCCTCAGCCAGCGCGGCATCCCGGTTTGCTCGCACCTCGGCCTGTTGCCGCAATCGGTCAATCTCACCGGCTTCCGCGCCCAGGCGCGCGACGCCCGCGCCGCTACACAACTGTTGCAAGACGCCAGCAATCTGGAACAAGCCGGCGCGCAGATGTTGGTTCTGGAGTCAATTCCCTCGGTGCTGGCGGAAGAAGTCACCCAACATCTGGGCATTCCCACGATCGGCATCGGCGCCGGGCCGCACTGCAATGGTCAGGTGCTGGTGCTGCAAGACCTGCTCGGTTTAACGCCGAAGCCGCCGCGCTTCGCCAAAAACTTCATGCAAGACACGGGCAATCTCGCCGCTGCGATCCAGGCGTATGTCAATGCGGTCAAAGCCGGCGAATTTCCCGCACCGGAGCACAGTTTCTGATGCAGCTTGTCCATACCGTCACCGAACTGCGTGCCGCGCTGGGAGAGCATCGCGACACCGCCTTCGTGCCCACCATGGGCAATCTGCATAGCGGCCATATTTCGCTGATCGATCTGGCCCGAAAACATGGCAGCCCGGTCGTCGCCAGCATCTTCGTCAATCCGCTGCAATTTGGTATTGGTGAAGATTTCGAGCGTTATCCGCGCACTTTGGCAGCGGATTGCAGCCAATTGGATGCCGCCGGTTGCGACCTCGTATTCGCGCCAGACGCGCAAGAAATGTACTCGCAGCCGCAAACCTTCCACGTCCAGCCGCCATTGGCCGATGAACTTTGCGGCGCGTTTCGACCGGGACATTTCCAGGGTGTCGCCACTGTCGTACTGAAGCTGTTCAACATGGTGCAGCCGCGCTACGCCGTTTTCGGCAAAAAGGATTACCAGCAACTGTTCATCCTGAAAGGCATGGTGCGTCAGTTCAATCTGCCCATCGTCATTCTGGAAGGCGAAACCAGCCGTGCTGACGACGGGCTTGCGCTATCGTCTCGCAACGCTTACCTGACAAAAGAAGAACGCGCCGAAGCACCGCGTTTATTTCGCTTGTTGCGCGAGGCGGCACATCGAATCGAGGTCGGCGAACGCGACTTCACTGCCGTTGAACAGGCAGTAAGCGATGACCTGCGTGCCCATGGCTGGCGTGTGGACTATGTTTCCGTCCGCAGCCAAGTCAACTTGCTGGCACCCAAAAGCCAAGAATCGGATTCGGTCATCATCGCCGCCGCCCATCTAGGTCGCACTCGCCTGATCGACAACATCGAGTGTTGCAGCGGGTCAATCGATCTCAAGCGGCAAGAAATTTAGCCTCGAATTCCACCGCCGACAACGGCTTGGAGAACAGGTAACCCTGCGCGATAAAGCCTTCCTCACCCGCCAAGCGGGTCAAACAATCCAGCTGTAGTTCGGTCTCCACACCTTCCGCCACCACCTCCAGTCGCAAGCCGCGCGCCAGGCTGATAATCGCCTGCGCAACAGCGGTGTCTTCCGCCTCAACGCCCAGACCATCGACAAAGGATTTGTCGATTTTCAACACATCGACCTGAAAGCGCCTGAGATAGGCAAGCGACGAATAACCGGTGCCGAAATCGTCAATGGCGATGCGGCAGCCCAAAGCCTTGATGCCTCGCAACACATCTTGCCCACGCGCAACATCTTCCATCACCACACCCTCGGTGATTTCCAGTTCCAGCGCCGAACCCGGCAGGCTGAATTTATGCAGCACGGCAGCAACCATTTCAACGAGGCCTTCCTGCCGAAACTGGGCCGCCGACAGATTGACCGCGATGCGGAAATCCGGCCCCAGTCGGTCACGCCACTGAGCGCATTGCCAACAGGCTTCATGCAATGCGAACTCACCCAGCTCGGCGATGATTCCACTCTTTTCCGCCACCGGAATAAAACGCCCAGGCGGGACCGGGCCAATCTCGGCGGAATGCCAGCGCATCAGCGCCTCTATCCCGAGCACTCGACCATCCGGCGTAAATTGTGGCTGATAGTGCATCGACAATTCGCCCGCCGCGAGGGCCTGACGCAAACCGTTCTCGATGCGCATGTTCTCGACCAGGTCGGCAGCCATATCGCCTGTAAAAAACTGGAAATTGTTGCGGCCACGTTCCTTGGCGCGATACATCGCCACATCAGCGTTCTTCAACAATTCTTCCGGCGTCGTTGCATCATCGGGGAACAAGGTAATCCCCAGGCTGGCGCCGCCGGCAACATCATGGCCGCTCAACCGATACGGCACCGACAGCGCTTCGACCAGTTGCGTGGCGATGCGAACCATCTCCTCCGCGCCTTTGGCATCCATCAAAACAATGGCAAACTCATCGCCGCCCAGACGCGCTACTGTATCCGATTCACGGACCCGATCCTTCAATCGCGCGGCCACTTCAATCAGCAGTTCATCACCCATGGCATGTCCCAGGGTGTCATTCACCGCCTTGAAGTTGTCCAGATCAACGAACACCAACGCCATCACCACGTGTTCACGGCGAGTCTGAATCATCGCCTGGCGCAAGCGATCCTGAAACAACACCCGATTCGGCAATCCGGTAAGGGTATCGAAGTAGGCCAGGCTGGAAACGCGCTCGCGCGAATCAACCAATTCAGAAATATCGGAAACAATTCCGACCAACAAGCTCTCGCCCTGATTGCCTTTGACTGCGTCGATGTTGACCCACTGAACGTAATATTCGCCATTCTTGCGGCGATTCTTGATTTCGCCCTGCCAACGCCCAGTGGTTTCCAGACTCCGCCACATATCTCGATAAAACGCGGCATCCTGCAAACCAGACTTGAGAATGCGCGGATTTTTCCCAAGCAACTCCGCCTCGCTGTAACCGGCAATACGGCAGTAGGCGGGATTCACCCGCACGATACCTCCACGCGCATCGGTAACAATGATGCCCTGCTGGCTGTTCTCGAAAACCGTACCGGCCAAAGCCAGATCGTTGGTCCGCTGGCGCAGGCTATCGAAATAACGTTTCACCGCCAGCGCCAGCGCCAGCAACAACACGATCACGCCCACCAGAAGTCCTGCCCGATAACGTCCGGCCTGGGTTTGCTCGGCGATCAACAAGGCATGATTAGCCTCAGCCAACTGCATCAGCGCATCACGACTGGTACCGTGAACCAAGCTCTGCAGATCGGTTTTCAGATGCGGGCTGAATTCCGCGATGATCTGCGCATGGCGAGACAGACGACCGAATTCCAGACGCAGGGACTTCGGCAAGGTAACCGCCAGCGGCAGCAGTTTTTCCAGCGTACTTGCCACAACCTCGCCGACCTCTTGACCCTCACCGAGCGCCAGTAAAAACAACGCGTTGTTGAGGACAATCAATTCATGATGCAACGTATCGCCAACAACATCCTTGGGCAGGTTGCGCATGAAATTCTCGGCATCGCTTTGAAAATAGCGCAGCGAGTTGCGTATCAGTGCATTGCGCAGTTTGAAATCTTCCCAGCGCTGTTCACGGCCATCCACCGCGCGCAAATAAGCATCAAGTAGCGGCCGTAAATTTTCGCGTGTCCCAACTTCACGCACCAACCCGGCCTGGTCGTCGAGAATGCTGCGCAGCCAGTAATTTGCCTCGTCGTAATTCGAGGTAACGCCATGGCGCAAGTGGATGGCCAATTCACGGAAGCGACTTTCCTCCGTCTGCAAACGCTCCAGACGCGCGCGCAGTGACGCATGGCTGGCGACGTCGCCCAAAATTGCCGGCAGGAAATAAAAGGGCAGGATTGCGACGAGCAGAACCACCATCAGCACGCCAAACTTGAAACGCCAAGTTGCCCTCATGGCTGGAAAGCGGAAGTCCGGCCGTTCAATGCATGCAGAAAAGCGACCAACTTTGTCCGATCCGAACTGGACAGCACGACACCTAATTGGTATCGCGACATGGCATCAACCGCCGCCTCGAGGGTGTCGATGGAACCATCATGAAAATACGGCGCAGTTTGCGCGATGTTGCGCAGGGTCGGCACCTTGAACACATAGCGATCCGCTTCTCGTCCGGTCACGTTGAAACGCCCCAGATCACTCTTCGTTATCGGCTTGCCACGATCAGCAAAATAATCGCCCATAACCCCAAGATTGGCGTACATATTGCCACCCATGTTGACGCCTTGATGACATGCAATGCAGCCAAGTTTGCGAAAGGTATCCCAGCCCGCACGTGCATCAGCGGCAAGCGCGTTGACATCGCCCTTGAGATAGCGATCGAAGGGAGAATCCGGCGTGATCAGGCTGCGCTCGAACTCGGCGATGGCATGCTGAATATTTCGCGGGGTCAGACCATCCGGCCAGATCACTTTGAAATCCCGCTCGTATTTGGCGTCACGGGAAAGTTTCTCGGTCACTGCAAGCCAGGTGGAATCCATTTCGATTGGGTTATGTACCGGCCCTTCCACTTGATCTTCCAGAGAGGCCGCGCGCCCATCAAAAAACTGCCGAAAGCCGAAGGCGCTATTCAAAACTGTGGGGCTATTCAATGTCCCGACTTGCTTGTCGACCCCCAACGCAACGGCAAGCGCATCAATCCCGAACATCTTCAGATCATGGCAGGACGCGCAGGAAACCGAGTCATCCCTGGACAAGCGGGGATCATGAAACAAGCGACGACCCAGTTCAACTTTGCGCCGATCGAGATCAAGCCTATCTGGAATAGGCGTAATAGGCTGCTCGGTAGCGGGCGGTACGTAGGTTGGAACAGCATCAACCCGCGCTGGCCGAATAGAAAGCCCGATAGCGCCGCCAATCGCCAAAAGCGTGATCCCACCCGCTAGCAGAGCCCATCGAGTTCCGAACATCACCGCGCCCTTATGAGGTTAATCGGCCAGCACCCGATGAATTTTAGAAACATCCGGTGATAAGCGCCAAGGCGGATCAGCGGGGAGACAAAGGGCAAAAGATCAAGGCCCGGCCATCTCCAGATCGAACGCAATCGCTTGCAAGCCTTCGCGCGCGCAGGCTTCATCCTGCTCGCCAGTCGCCGCGCCAGAAACGCCGACCGCGCCGACTATATTACCCGCCGCCGAGATAGGAATGCCACCGGCGGAGAACACCAATCCATCCACCTTGCCAACGGCGAAAGGCTTGGTAAAGCGGTTTTCCATGGTTGACAACGGGGCGTTGAAATTGACGGCGGTATACGCCTTCTGCCGACTGATTTCGATGGTGACGCGCGGCGCAAGGGTGTCGCGCATAAAAACCATCGCATCGCCGCTGCGATCAACCACGGTAACACCAATCTGGATACCCTCCTTGCGACAGGCGGCAATGGTGGCCTGCGCCAGTCGCTCAGAGGCTTCCAGCGTCAGACGCGGAATCTTGATCAGCATGGGAGCCTCGGCTTGCGCCAGCAGCGGGGCAAACAACAAGGACAGCAAGAGCATGCAGGACTTTCGAATCGTCGGCTGCAAATAGCCGGCATCGGCCCATTTTTTGTCGCTTTCTTGGGCAATAGTTCGACGAGTCCCTGACGAAATCGTCAAAAGCGGGCCTCGGCGAGCGCTATTCTCGCTATCGACGACCAAAGCCAGACAGACGCCTGGCGTTGATTTATGGTCCATTTTCATCTCGCCCTCCTCTTGCTTTTGCGGGGTGGAACATCCCCGCCATGTTTCCCATATATCTGGCACGGATATTTGATAAATGCTCGCGCGCCCTCGCTGGCACCTTGTCCACACTGGAAAGTTTCGCTCCACACGCAAGAGGCAGGCCGGATTCGTAAGCCGCTAAAGCGGCAACGACTCCGCTCAGGCGGGTGGATGAATAACTACGCTACTCCTTCGCGTAATTCCCATTGCGAACAATGGCCGGCGCGAACATCACGCGAATTTATTAAATATTCTGCCGAGAAAATCAAGCGGCTTTGGCTGCCCGCGCGCGTAACACTTTGATCTGGAACAAGGTATTACGCTCATCTTCTTCGAGAGCGGCACGGATGTGATGTACCGTCGCTTGGTAACGGGGAATGATGTTGTACTTCAGCGCGTTGACCCGTTTCTGAGTCTTGCGACTAGCCGCCAGTAAACGCCAAAGGGCGTTTTCCGCCTCGCCGAGTCGCGCCAACGTTATCGTAAGTTCGCGCAGACGCAAGCGCGCCTCGTCAAAGCTGACATCGGTCCACATCAAGCCCACCGGCTGCAATGGCAGCGGCTCGGCGCTGACACTGGGGTATTCGACACCAACACTGGAACGCGACACCACTTTGATCGCCACTGCCTGCTTCAGTCCAACCGATGCTTGACGCAGCATCTGACCACCCATGCGCATCTGCACAATGCCCAGCCAGTGGTAGGCCAGGCCCAATTCGGCGATAGTCAGCGCACGTAACTCGCGATACTGCGCCAACCGCTCATAAACCAGACGGGTCAGCAGATCGCGTTTTTTCTCCAGCATCTGTCGGCCCTGTTCAAGGAACTTGACCTGACGGCCGACCTGTAACAGCGCGCTCTTGGTAGGAGGTACGGAAAGACGTTTTTTCATGGATCAGCGGGTAGCCGTTAGCGGGTAGCAGGTAGCTCAGACTGGCGCGCTTTTGACGCGCCAATCGAGGCCACACGCTACGCGCTAGATGCTAGCGACTCCTTTGTGATATTTCGCCAATTCCTCTTCCGAGACACGGATCAAGGCATCCCCTGGCAGCATGGACAGCAAGTCCCAGGCCAAATTGAGGGTTTCGTAGACGCTACGGTCTTCATCTTCACCTTGACCGATGAATTTACGCTCAAAGGCATTGGCGAATTCAAGATAGCGACGATCGGCATCGGACAATTCCTCAGCGCCGATGATCGCCGCCAGACCGCGTACTTCCAGTGCCTTGGCGTAGCTGGCAAACAATTGACTGGCGACATGAGGGTGATCCTCACGCGTGAAGTTCTTGCCGACGCCGTCTTTCATCAAACGAGACAGCGAAGGCAGCACGGTAACCGGCGGGTAAACGTTCTGATTCGCCAATTCGCGGCCGAGCACAATCTGGCCTTCGGTAATGTAGCCAGTCAAGTCGGGAATCGGGTGGGTAATGTCATCGGATGGCATCGACAGCACCGGAATCATGGTGATTGAGCCACGCCGATTCTTGATCCGGCCGGCACGTTCGTAGATTTCAGCCAGGTCGGAATACAGGTAACCTGGATAGCCCTTGCGCGCCGGCACGTCACCGCGCAGAACCGCGACTTCTCGCAATGCTTCGGCATAAGCGGTCATGTCGGTCATCACCACCAACACGTGATAGTCCAGATCGAACGCCAGATACTCAGCAGCGGTCAGCGCCGCCCGCGGCGTCAACAACCGCTCGATCACCGGCTCATCGGCCAGATTGAGGAACATCACGACCTTATTCAACACCCCGCTTTCTTCGAAACTTTCCTCGAAAAAGCGAGCATCGGCGTGGGAGGCGCCAAAAGCGGCGAACACCACGACAAATTCGGAGGCTTCCTCGCCCAGCAACTTGGCCTGCCGCACGATCTGCGCCGCGACCCGGTTATGCGGCAAGCCGCCGCCGGAGAAGATCGGCAGCTTCTGGCCACGCGTCAACGAATTCATACCATCGATGGCTGAAATACCGGTCTGGATGAATTCGCGCGGATAGGCGCGCGCCGCTGGATTGAGCGGCTCGCCGTTGACGTCGCGACGGTCGGCCGAAATGATGGGCGGACGGCCATCGCGAGGCAATCCCGCGCCGTTGAAGATACGACCAAGAATGTCGCGCGAGACCGGCAGCTTGAATGGCTCGTCAAGGAAGCGCACCCAGGTACGCTCAAGGTCAAGTTCGTCGGTACCTTCGAACACTTCCACCAATACGGCGTCGTCGGCGGCGCGGATCACCAGGCCGGAACGCAGACGCCCGGCATGGTCGCGCAATTGCACGCGGGAGCCAGCCGCCACGCCAGGCACACCGCCCATGACAATAAGCCCGCCCTGGGCTGAGGTTGCGGTTCTGAATTCGATATTTTTCATGGCGTTACCCGTGGTGAAGCATTTAATTTGACGATCTCAGGCGGTCTGCTCGTATTCCAGCATCATCTTCTCGAAGTCACTTGGAATGGCCGCGATCTTGACTTTCAGCGCAGCGATGTCTTCAGAAGTATGCTGACTCTTCCAGCGCCGCGCCTGGGTCATCAACGGCATTTGAATCAGTCTGCGCGCAGGCGCGCCAAGCTTCACCAGTTTCATGCCCTGATGGAAGATTTCCAGCATGGCGGCAAGCAGCGCGTACTGTTTTTCCGGTGAAGCAAAACTGTCGATTTCATCAATCGCCGACTGCTGCAACAAGCCTTCCTTGATCAAACCGGCGGCTTCCAGCGTCCAGCGCTGTTCGCTGGACAACGCCTCGACGCCGACCAGATTGACGATGCGCTGAAGTTCTTCCGATGCGGCCAACAGGTCGAGCGCTTCGGCGCGCGCGGCTTCCCAGTTCGGGTCGACATTCTCCGCCCACCACTTGGCGGCGGAGCCGATATAACCGGAGAAGCTTTCCAGCCAGTCCACCGAGGGATAGTGACGCGCGTCGGCGAGCTCTTTCGACAACGCCCAGAATGTCTGGATGATCTCTTTGGTGTGACTGGTGACCGGTTCGGAAAAATCGCCGCCGGGCGGAGAAACCGCACCAATCAAGGTAACCGAACCATGCCCGCCGGAAAGCGTTTCCACCCGTCCGGCGCGCTCATAGAACGCCGCCAAACGTGAGCCCAGGTAGGCGGGATAGCCTTCTTCCACCGGCATCTGGCCAAGACGCCCGGCCACTTCGCGCAGCGCTTCCGCCCAGCGACTGGTGGAGTCGGCCACCATCACCACATCAAGCCCCTGGTCGCGGAAATACTCGGCCAAAGTGATGCCGACATAGACCGAGGCTTCACGCGCCACCACCGGCATATTCGAGGTATTCGCCACCAACAGCGTCCGCTCCATCAGCGGTCGGCCGGTATGCGGGTCTTTCAACTCGGGCATGAATTCGAGCACGTCGGTAAGTTCGTTACCACGTTCGCCACATCCCACGTAAATGACGATTTCGGCGTTGCACCAACGCGCAATCTGCTGCTGCAACATGGTCTTGCCTGCGCCGAACGGGCCGGGAATCGCCGCTTTGCCACCTTTCAACAACGGGTAGAAAGTATCCAGAATGCGTTGACCGGTAATCAACGGCGCCACGGCGTGATCGCGTTGCCGGAAAGGTCGCGGCGTGCGCACCGGCCAGCGGTGAAACAACTGCAGCTTCTCGATTTGGCCGCTGTTTTTCCCCTCGACCAAGCGCATGCGGCCAATCGCTTCTTCAATCGTGTAATCGCCTTCCGGGGCCAATTCCAACAATTCCCCATGCAGCAATGGCGGCACCATGATGCGGTGCAAAATGGATTCGGTTTCCTGCACCGTACCCAATATATCGCCACCAGAAAGCATGGCGCCCGCGCGCCGACTTGGCTCCGGCACAAAACGCCAGCGTTTGTCACGCGGCAAAGAGGGCACCGCCACACCGCGCGCCATCCGATCGCCACTCTGCTCCCAGACAGCCTGCAACGGTCGCTGTACACCATCGAAGATGGCGCCGAGAAGTCCCGGGCCGAGTTCAACAGACAGCGGCCAGCCCAGTCCATGGGCTTCTTCGCCCGGACGCAGGCCGGCAGTATCTTCATAAAGCTGCGCCAGCGCGGTGTTGCCGTCACGGCCGATCACCTCGCCGACCAAACCCAGTCGCCCTACCCGCACCTGCTCGCCGAGTACCGTTTCCGGCAGTTCAAGCTTGACCAGGGGGCCGTTGATTTCGAGAATTTTGCCCATTTGTGTTTCCTAATTGTGCGGGGTCAAGGGACCGCGCTTCGGCTTTCATCCATGAATGCCGATAACAGCGCCCAATCCCCCTACACTTGATCAACCATGAACCAACGTACCCAAATCCGGGGCGCTGGCGAAAAGCCTTTCCATCGCTACTCTGGCCAACTCATCGGCGAGGCGTGATTGACGCGCTTCGAATGTCTGATCCAGCTGTGCGCGGTTATCGGCCATCAGAACGCGCAAACCTCCTTCGCTCGGGTGGCTATGGCTTTTCAACATTACGCTGCGACCAGGCGCCGCCCGAGCAGTCAGTTCGCTCCAGACAGTTGCCAGAATCTTGCCATCATCGCGCCGCACTTCGACTACCAGATCACCCGCTGGCAGCGCTTGCGCGGCGGCGGCAAGCCATTGTTCGAGCACACCCAGGTAGGCGGCCTGGTCATTAACCAGCGCCTTGAACGCCTGCTTGACGCTGGCCAGAGTGGCCTCCGTCAGCGCCCAACGCAATCGATCCAGATCAGACGCCAGACGCGTTTCCGCCGCCTGCGTTTGCCTCCGTACCATGCGTTCGGCCTCGGCCTTGGCGGCCAACACCTCGCGGTCCTCGGCCAACTTCAACTTCTCGGCCGATTCTGCCAGGATGCGCGTTCGCACCGCTTCTGCGTTCTGACGCTGTTCACGTGCAAGTGTCTCGGCCTGACGCAACAGCGCCGACTCGAGTTGAGTGACTTGGGTATCGGTATCCATTTTTGTTACCTGTAAGCGCTTATTTCAAAGCTTCCGGACCCAATACGGCACGCACCACGTCATCGACGGCAGGTGCGTAATCGTAGGGAGCGGCCAACGGCGGCAATTCGGTGACGACGATGCGTCCGCCTTCATTACGCAAGCGGTCCAGCCAATGACCGCCGGTTCGCGCAAGGTGCGATTCGAGCAGTACCAGCGCTTCGTCGCCGCTTTTCACCAGCAACCCGAGCACTTCTTCTACCTTGGCCGGATCTGCATCCGCATACACTTCAGCGCCGATCAGACTGAAGCCATCGGCCAAGCCAGCACTGCCCAATACCACCAGGCGCGCGCTGCCGACAAGGGTTTCCATCTCTCGACGATCCGAGCTTGACATCTGGTTTGGCCTTAAACCCGGCGCTTACAGCTTGCCGAGCAGCAAAATGGACATCACCAAGCCGTAAATTGCGATACCTTCGGCAAGTCCCATGTAAATAAGCGTGCGGCCAAACATTTCCGGTTTTTCCGCGATGACCGCCAGTGAAGCCGAGCCGATCGGACCAAGCGCGATAGCGGCGCCAATTGCCGCCAAACCGGTTGGCAAACCAACGCCCAACAGTGCCAGGCCCTGTCCTAGAGAAATTTCGGCCGCAGCGCCGGCAACCTGTTCCGCCGCCATCACATCACCGATACCGAGCAGCATTGCACCAGCCATCCCCATCCCGAACAGCATCACATTAGCCAGCATACCTCCCTTGAGCCAGGCCGGAGTCGGCATTCGACGCGGTTTAATTTCCAGCCAAAAACCTGCGCCTATGGTCGCCACTACCGACAACCCCATCAATGCGATCAGCCAACTCATCTTTTTCTCCTTGACGTAAAAAACGTAAACCCAAAATTAAATTGCAATCCGCGATCAAACCTTGCTCCGCTCAGTTTCCAGACGCAGTGGCACAAATTCGATGCCATCGCCGCTGAAAAAGCGCGAGAAACCCTCGTAATACATCAGACGCAATGCCTGGATGGCGACAATGCCACCTTCCAGCACAATGATGACGACATTACCCAGTGCGATAGTGAACCAGTGTCCAGCGACTGACAGCCCAGCCGCCAAAGTGAAAATCGCCAACGCCAGCGCAACGTGGTTGAGGCTGAATGCGGCAACGCGCATGAATGAGAGGGTGTTGGAAAACAGGTTGATACCCGTTTCCAAGGTTTCGATAGCGGTCACCAGAATACGCTCGCCAAGCCCCGCTTTAGCTTCATACCACTTGAAGCCAGCCACAATGACAATGCCGAAAATGGCCAGCATCCAAGCCGGTTGCGCCACATCAGCAGCGCCAGCAACGCTGGCCAGACCGCCGACCGCACCCAGATAAAATATCAGTCCGGCCAGACCGGTAGAATCGAACACCGCTTCGGCACGATGTCCTGCCACCCATTTATTGCGTGCGTTGACCAACAAGGTAAAGACGATGAAAGCGACACCAAAAGCGACCGCCACGCTCAACACATAAACAGGGTTGTGCAGCGGTGAAAGCCAGACTGGCTGAATGATGTCTTCATAACCAAAGATGCTGCCGTAGAGCATGCCAAACAGCATTGAAACAACACCTGCCGAGGCGCCCACCCAGGAAAAGCGACCAAGCTTGCGCGCAAAAAGTATCGAGAGTAACAAGATGATGCCGCCATGGCCGACATCGCCGAACATTGCGCCAAACAGCAGCAGATAAGTAAAAGCGAAGGGCAGGGCCGGATCAAATTCGCCATAACGTGGGACGCCATAGCTCTTGACCAATGGCACAAACGGTTTGAGCCAACCCGGATAGCGTACCAGTGAGGGCACATCGGCCGCCTCATGCGGATCCGGTTGGCGCGCTTCCATCCAGTAGCGGCCGTGAAATCTGGTTTCCAGAGTCGCGCGTAAGGCGTTAAGTTGGCGACGTGGTATCCAGCCAGCCAATGCGGCCAGACCGCCTTTACCTCGCACACCAGCAAGCGCAGCCTCGGCCAGCGGGCGGGCCAAGGCGACACGCAAACGAGCTTCATTCAGGCGCGGCGCAAAATTCTCCCGCAGCGCCCCCATGACATCGCATTCCGCACCGGAAAGCTGGGAGATACGAATACGCTCCGCTTCCAGCCAACTCCGGGCCGCCTGCGGATGCGTGCGCAATTCTTCCGGCACCGGCAACTCACGCCAACCGGCTTGCGCCAACAGACCACGCACTTCTTCCTGGCGGCCGCGCGGACCAGCGATGACCGCAAATACCTGATCGCCAACATGATCGAATTGGGTCACCAATGTGCCGGTCATCGACAGCGCTTCGGAAACACGTTTGAGGCCGTTCGCCGGTAGACTGCCGATATTGACAGACAACAAACTGTCCTGGCGCAGCAAATGCGCCAGATCGACGTTCAAACGCTCCAGTTTGCTTAGTGTTTCTTCCAATGAATCAAGATGTTTGCTTTCATCCGCGATCCGTTCTTCACCTTCATGGCAAGCCAAGCAAGCGCTCCACACTTCTTTCAGCCAGACATTCAGTTCCTGCAGGTCGGCCAGAGACGGCGCTGCCGCATCGGCGGGCACTACCAACGTGCTGGAATTGCCGCATTGCTCAAGCAATTTGGAGAGCCGGCTTTCCGCATCCAGCCAGGCTTCTCGATACGCCTCGGCGGGTGACTCGCCAAGCCCATCCGGCGACCCGGAAGTAGGATTGAAAACGCCAAAGCGCGCCAACTCGAGCGCGGCATCGGGCGCTTCGGAAGCGAGTATCAGCAGTTGAATCTTGAGCAGCGGTTCGGCCCGTAACATCACATCACCTCAAGTGGCATGCGTTGCAAGGCGAAACGAATATCGGCGCCAGGCAATCCAAGATGGCGGCCGCGCAGCAAAGCACGCACAGCGCGTAAATCACGTTCACGTAACAGCATGTAAGCAAAAGCGCGACTGATCGCCGGGGCATTGGAACGCATGACTTTTAACGCATGTTCCGCAGCAGTCCGTTCCATGATCGAAAATACACTAGGGATATCCGGCGCCGAGGCAAGTCGATCGTGCCAGTCTTGTGGCAACGCTGCCAACACGGCTTCCAGACTGCCCATGGCGGCAAGTTCGCGCAGACGGACGCCGGTCAAACTGTAATTCGAACCGACCAGCAAGAAATAAACCTGGGCAGGCGGGAGGTTGTAGTTGAAACGATAACGCAACAGCCAAAGCAGATTGATACGGTCTATCAAATGTGCCATCAGTGTACGAAAACCGGGACCAGCACATTTTTCAAGCGGCTGAGCGCGCTTGACGACGCCCTCGTAATAGCCGCGATCAAGCGATGCATCCAAGCTGAAAGGATCGTGACTAAGTTCAAAAGCGCGCCGGACATGACGCACGATACTGGCATAGGGTCCCGCTTCGAGTCGGCGCAACAATTCACCCACATCCTCTGCATGCGCCAGGTCTTGATTATCCAGTCGCCCGAACGAACCCATCGGTGTCAGATGCGAGAGCAGCGCGGCAGGCCGTTCGCCCGTCATCTTGCCACGCAGCAAAGTCTTGACATTGCTGACCTCGAATCGCGCTGTCCAATAGATCAAAAAATTGCGCGCTTCGCCGGTAAGCGGACGAATGAGAACTCGGGTTTCATCCAGTGTCTGCGCGATGATGCGCTGTTCCAGCGAGAGCAGGTCCTGGCTATGAAAGCCCGCCGCTAATTGGGGCAATCCCCGTTCATCGAGCAGGGAGGCAATTTCGGCATCGGGCGCGCGCAGCAAAGCGTCAAAGTTTTCAGCCTGCCAAAGCCTTTCAGCGTAAAGGCTGACACGCGTATTGAGATAGGCGGACAAAATAGGTGACCAGTTGGCCGAATTCAGATGGTGGGATCGAGCAACAGGCTCAGCGCGGCGTCGACTGCTTCTTGCTCATGCCGACTTGCCATACTGCGCAGGTTTCGTTGCCGTTCTTCATATTTTCGCGTGAGTTCCGCAGCGGCCTGTTCGGCGCGACCATGCGCTTCTTTCAAGAAGGGTGCGCGCAAGCTGGCTCGATTCGCCTCGAAGCGGGCTTCTGCTTGATGCACCCCGGCCAAAGCCTGATCGAGCATGCTTTGCCGTTCATGGCTGGCCGCTTCGATGATTGATTGGGCGCGCGCTTCTGCTTCCAGCAGCCGTTTGAGTTGGTCTTCCATTTTCCGATTACTCGCTTGAAATCCTGTCCGCAGCGCCCCGACGGGGCGCTGAGTTGTTGCACCTGCTTACTTCACTTTTACCTGGATCAGTTCCTCTCCATCCGGATCGGTGACATGCACTGCGCAAGCAAGACACGGATCGAATGAGTGGATAGTACGAAGTATCTCGAGAGGCTGCTTGGGATCATGCATGACATGGTTGTGCTCAAGCGCGGCCTCGTAGGCACCAGGTTGCCCCAGCGTATCCCGCGGACCCGCGTTCCAGGTGCTAGGCACGACGGCTTGGTAATTACTGATTTTGCCATCATCAATGTTGATCCAATGACTCAGGCCACCACGTGGCGCCTCCAGCAAACCGACACCATGCATGTGCTTCGGCCAGGTGGCGGGATCCCAATACTGATCATTGAACGTACGAACTTCCCCGGCCTTGATGTTGGCCATCAAGCTATCGAACCAGCCCTGCATGCCATCCGCCAGAATCTTCGATTCCAGCGTCCGCGCCGCAGTCCGCCCCAATGTCGAGAACAACGCAGTGACCGGCACATCAAGCGTTCTCAGGGTGTAGTCAACCAGTTCCTTGGTTTGCTTGTGGCCAGTGGCGTACATCATCAGAACACGCGCCAAAGGCCCCACTTCCATCGGCTTGCCTTGCCAGCGCGGCGATTTCAGCCAAGAGTATTTCTTCTCGATATCAAGGTGCTCGTATGGCGGTTTCGGACCGGTATAGTTGAGTTCGGTCTCGCCCTTGAACGGGTGCAGCCCTTGCGCATCACCCTGGCTGTACTTGTACCAAGAGTGATTGATGAATTCCTGAATCTCGTTATCCGCGTCCAGATCGATCGGATGAATTTTACTCAGGTCTTTATTAAGGATGACACCGCGCGGAATCATGTAGGAATCGGTATCCCAGAAACTCTTCGACGGCAGATCACCAAACGAGAGGAAATTGCCGCCCGTGTCACCAATGCCACCCCAGTCTTTGTAGAACCCGGCAATAGCCAGCGTGTCTGGTACATAGACTTGGTCGACAAAGTCGCGCATTTGCTTGATGACGTTCTGCACCGTTTGCAGGCCGACCATATTAACCGCGGTGCCGGATTGCCCGCCGACCTTGTTCTCGACTGCGGTATGCACTGAAATAGCCGAAGGCACGCCGCCGACGACAAAGTTGGGATGCGGGTTCTTGCCGCCGAAGATGGCATGCAGCTTGACCACATCACGCTGCCAGGCAAGTGCTTCAAGATAATGTGCAACCGCCATCAGGTTGGCTTCCGGTGGCAGTTTGTAAGCGGGGTGCCCCCAGTAGGCATTGGAGAATATCCCCAACTGACCTTGATCGACGAAGGCCTGGACTTTTTTCTGCACGTCCGCGAAGTAACCTGGCGAAGACTTGGAATAGCTAGAAATACTTTGCGCCAGCGCCGAAGTCGCCTTTGGATCAGCCTTCAAAGCGGAAACGACATCCACCCAATCCAGAGCATGCAGGTGGTAAAAATGCATGACGTGGTCATGCACATACTGTGCGGCGACCATTAAATTACGGATCAATTCTGCATTCTGCGGAATGGTGTAGGTCGGAATGGCGCGATGCAAAGCATCTTCTACCGAACGCACCGAGGCCAGTCCATGCACCAAGGTGCAAACACCGCAGATACGCTGAGCAAATGCCCAAGCATCACGCGGATCGCGGCCCTTCAGAATGATCTCTATACCGCGCACCATGGTGCCGGCAGAGTAAGCGCTGGTGATTTTACCGTTGGCATCGGTTTCCGCCTCGATACGCAGGTGACCCTCGATGCGGGTAATCGGATCAACGACGATGCGTTGTGCTGTGCTCATGGTCTGTGTCCTTGGCTTACTTATTCAAAAACGCTTCGAGGATACGATATTGCGTCTCGGCTTCGCGGTTTTCAGTACCTTCTCCGGTAGCGATGGTCTCGCTCATGCGCGCCATGCGCGCTTGCATGGCAGCTTCCCAGGCAAGGTTGGCACCCGCCTCGGCGGGTTGCACGCAGGCGGTCGCGGCCTTGGAAACGAAATGTCCAGCCTGAACGGCCCAGTCGCACTCCCTGCCACATTGAGTGTAACTCTCTACGCCGGCGGTCTTGGCCGCCTGGTACATGGCGGCGAGTTCAGGATCGCTGATATCAGGCCGCTTGGCGGAAATCACCGCACCCGCCACCCGCGGATCGGAACTCAGGGGCAGCACGCTTTCGGTGAAAAGCGCCGCAACCTGGCGCTGCTGAATGGTAGAGAGACCCTGCAGCACGGTCTTCAATTCACTGTCATTGCTGATTGCCATGGCTCAAGCTCCTTTTTTCGGAATGTGCTCGGCGATCATTTCAGTCAAGCCGACCACCGGGATATCCATCTGGTAGTGCTCCAGACCTTCTTCGAGAACGATGCGGCAATTGGCGCAGGCGGTGACCAGACGATCCGGCTTGACCGCATCCAGTTGAGCTTTCTTCTTCTTGAACGCTTCCATTCGCAGTTCTTCGCCTTCCTCGATCGCAGAGGCACCGCCGCCACCGCCGCAACACCAGTTCATATAACCGGCATCAGGCATTTCAACGAAGTTCTTCGCCACCATATTCATCAAATTGCGTTGCTGTTTGATGACACCGCCGCGCCGCGCGAGTTGGCAGGGATCGTGGAAAGTGAGCTTGTCGGTCTCGAAACCTTCGGTCTTTAGCAAGCCCAGTTCCTGGAACTCGCCCAGCACTTCAATGATGTGCTGCACCTTGAAGGTGAACGGCCGTCCGACCACGTTCGGCCCATTCCAGCGCAACGCAGAGTAGGCATGGCCGCATTCCGGACTGATTACGGTCTTGACCTTGAGTTTTTCAGCGCCATCGACGATACGCATCACCAACACTTTGGCCAGATCGGAGTTACCAATCTGATAGCCAGCATTGGTTGCTTCGAAAGCAGTGGAGCACAGCGTCCAGGTCTTGCCTGCTTGATCCATAATCTTGGCGATAGCGGCCAGATATTCAGGGAAGTTGATGATCTCCATAGAAGACAGCATGACCATGTATTCCGCCCCCTCGACATCGAGCGGGATCGGCAATCCGTAATCTTCTTCGACGTGCTTCATCTGAGCCTTCACCGCAGGCAGTTTGACGCCCATCGGACTGCCAATAGTGATAGTGCGATTGACCGCGCCGATGATGCCCTCCGGCGCATGTCCAGAAGCAGACATGCCTTCGCGGAATTTCGTAACCATGTAAACGATGTCGTTGCCGACCGGACAAACCGCTGAACAGCGACCACACAAAGTGCAGGAGTTGTAGACCAGTTCTTTCCACTCTTCCAGTTCATCGTCCGTCACCGGCTTGGACAGGCCGACCATTTTACCGAGTCGTCCAAGCAGGGTGTATTCCTGCTCGTAAATGCGCCGCAGCGGCTCCAGCTTATGGATCGGAGTGTATTTTGGATCGCCGGTTTCCGTGTAGAACAGACATGCTTCGGCGCACAGGCCGCAGTGCACGCAGCTACTGAAATAGCTGGCCATGGGAGCATCAATGACTTCCTTGAGTACACGGATGCCTTTTTCGAGTGACGCGCTCATACCGCTACTCCTTTATGACCGTTGATCTTGCCGATATACCAGCGCGAACCAAATACCGTGAAGGCATGGAACAGCTTGGTGAACGGCAGGAATACCAGCAATAACTCGACCGACAGAATGTGCAGGGCCAGCATGGTGGTATAGGGCAACAGCAAATGTTGCACAGACAACCAACCGGTCAGCAAGGGAAGAAAGGTCAAGGTCCAGGTGAACCAATCACCAAAGGTGCTGAGAAAACGCTTGACCGGTTTGTTGATGCGGTCGAACAGCACCAACACCATCGCGGCCATCGTCACCACTGTAATCAGATCAATGAACTGGGACGGCAAGCCAGGCCAGGAAAGCCCCGTGAGATTGCTGATCAGCAGGATATGCGGAGCAAACAGAAATACGACGATAGCCAGTCCGATGTGAAAAACATATCCGCCGATGTAGCTGACTGGAGAACGCTTCATCATGCCTTCCGGCGGCACTGAGCGACGGAAAATGGTGTGCAATCCGGATGCGCCCGGAGTGCTTCGCGGCGCCGCGAGATCCTGTTTACGACCGATCGAATAAATCTCGAACAGACGCCAAATCACCCCAAGCAGAAAGATACTCACCGCGATGTCCAAGCCGGTTCCGCGAACCCAGGTCAGAAATTGCATGTCATTCATGATCATTTCTCCAGATCAGCCAAGGTTGTTGTCTCATGGGCCGACTTGGCGGCACTCTTCTTGCCCCGATTGGCGAAGCTGATTGCCACGCCTGCGGCAGCGCCGACAACAGCGGCATTTGCCACCATTTTCAGCGGATCGGCCGGCATTGAAAGCGCCTTGTAGAAGCCACCGGCATCCCAGAAATCGGGTTCCGAACAGCCCAGACAGCCATGTCCGGACTCGACTGGCCATGAGGTGCCGCCATTCCATTTAACGGTGGCGCAAGCGTTGTAGGTCACCGGTCCTTTGCAGCCTAATTCAAACAGGCACCAACCGTTGCGCGCGCCTTCATCATCGAAAGTTTTGGCAAACTTGCCTTGATCATAGAACGGCCGACGATAACAACGGTCGTGGATGGTTTCACCGTAAAAGGCTTTCGGGCGACCTTTGCCATCAAGCTCCGGCAGGCTGCCGAAAGTCAGGAAGTGGGCCAGAACGCCAGTCATCACTACCGGGATAGGCGGACAACCGGGAATATTGATGATCGGCTTGTCCTTGATAATGTCGGAAACCGACACCGCGCCAGTGGGATTCGGATTGGCCTTCGGTATACCGCCATAAGCCGCGCAGGAGCCCATCGCAACAATCGCGGCGGCACCCTTGGCGGCTTCCTTGAGTGCTTCCAGATTTGATTTGCCGGCAATACAGGAATAAGCGCCATCGAGTCCGAGCGGTATTGAGCCATCAACAATGAGCAGATATTTGCCTTCATTTGCCTTCATTGCCGCATGCAGCGCTTCTTCCGCCTGGTGACCTGCCGCTGCCATCAGTGTTTCCTGATAATCGAGCGAGATCGCGTCAAAGATCAGTCCTTCCAGGCTGGGGGAATGCGAACGGGTGATCGATTCAGTACAGCCGGTACATTCTTGAAACGGCAACCAGATTACCGAAGGTCGTTTGGCTGCCGCCGGAGCCGCCGCCATCGCTTCCGCCATCGCCCGCCCCGCTGCTGGCGGAAGCGCCATCATGGACGCCAAGGTGGCGCAATATTTCATAAATGCTCGGCGCGTGACGCCCTGCCTTGCGAGTGTGTCGATCAATGGACCTTGCATGATGCTTTGCCTCCTGGCTCGGAACACAACTACGTTGAAACAGAATCGTTCGACAGATCAGAAATCAGCAAATCTAGATGCTCTAAACCGATTCGCACATCATCCGGATGCGCCTTCAGCAATTCGGGCACAAACGTTACCTCAATGAATTCAGATGCGACAGCGCCATTTTCATTGTGGTGCGTGACCCACCACACCCCCGGACAAATTGTCTCGCTCAAGGTGGATTCTCCTTCAGCCTCAAGCGTCGCGGCAACCTGGCCTTGACCCAGCGCTTCGCGTAACCAGTCGAGATCGGCGGGCGTCAATGGCAGCGCGCGCAAATCAATCGCCGATGACTCACCAGAGTCGAGTAATTTGCGGGTGAGTTCAGCGATTTCGTGCAACAGGACAGGGGCATTGCCGGACAGGACGGCATTATCCCCAATTTGATTCGTGGCGGAATGCACGACTACGACAGGGATGGCATCAAGCGGCATCGTTCCAGGCCTTGATCAATGCATGAATGGCGGCGCAAACGGGGGGAATCGCAGCAGCAACCGCCGGAGTCGCCTGTTCGCCCCAATCAACGATATCGGGTTGTATTGCGAGCATGGCGCGCCTTTCCGGCCAGTGCCCTGCCAGGATGGCAATGGCGCGCAGATCGGTCAAACCGACTTCATGCACGGTGGACTTGCGATTGCCCATCAGGAAGGCATCCATTTCCTCGCCTTGAAACAACTTCCAATCACCGGGAGAACCTTTGATGTTGGCGGCATCGACCACAATCAGCGTCTCGGCTTCCTCGATTGGTCCCGCCAATGTAAAGGACAAGGTACCGCCATCAAGCAGAGTGACATCCGGCGATTCCGCAAGGCTTGGCGCAAGCGCTTGCAAAACGTGGATACCGACGCCTTCATCCGTCAGCAGCGTATTACCTATACCCAAGATCAAGGTTTTCATGGTTTGGCGATGTTAATTTGCAGTTGCAGCAAAAACAACCCAGCAAAAAACTCAAGTTATTGATTCAGCTTGTTTTTTAACTCGCATTCAAGACTATCCTGTCTTCTTTCAATCACTTATACTCATTTTTTTATTTTTTTGGCGGTTTCTTCGACATGTGCCTCGCCATCCCCATGTGCATCACCACCATCGACGGATTGCAAGCGCGATGCGAGGCGCGCGGCGTGTTTCGAGACATCTCCCTGTTCATGCTGCAGGACGATCCACCGGAGATTGGTGAGTTTGTGATGGTCAGCGTGGGACAAGCGGTGCGAAAAATAACCCCCGAGGATGCCCGTCTGTCTTGGGAGTTATATGACCTGATTCTGGCGGAAACACCTAACTGAAGCGCCGAGGGTCGAATAAAAATTGAAGCGCCGCTTCAATTCGGACGTACAGATTCCTGCTGTGCCGTTGAGTCGAATTCAGCTCGAACAGAGTCCAGCGCGTCTTTAAGCGTTTCTTCGCTGAGGGCATTCAGACTTTCCGCCAAAAGCTCTGCGGCATCGATAGTGTCCTGATCTTCTGGCAAGGTTTCGGAATCAAGATTCGCCACCAGCACGGCGGCGGCGCCTGTTACCTGAAGCAATTTCTGCCGCTCGTTCATCAGCAATTCGATTTCTTCGCGCAAAAGGCGAACTTCCTGGTTGTTCAAGGCGTGTACGGTCATTTCGGGGCTCCCAAGGTTGCGTGCATTGCATGATACTCCGGCCTGTTCCAGTTTCTGCTTCGAACTTGCCTTGTTGCGCCCCATTCATCTTGACCCAAGCTTGATCGGACAGCACTTGCCATGCGACCTGTTCAGTGAAACAGGCGTGTTGTTAGCGGGTGCGGGCATGCTGCTGTCTGACGAAGAGCATTTCCTGAAGCTCTCATCAAGACCACTCTACCAACAAGCTCAAGCCGGCGCCGAATCGGTTCAACCGCTGCAACGATTGAACGATCTCGGCGCCTATACGGCAACCTTGCTGACCGGCCCGGAAGAGGGCTTGAGCGAAGAAGAACTACGACTTCTGGCGCGCGCCTTCCTGGCATTATTTCGTCTCGATGCGGATGCCTGTCTCGGCTACCCTCGCCTTTCGCCTGTCGCGCCCGCTTATCTCAACCATTGCCTGCAGACGCTGTTCATCGCCGTCTTGCTGGCTGATCGTCTCGAATTTTCAGAGACCGAGACGGAGAGCCTGGCCGCCGCCGCGTTGACCATGAATATCGCGGCTATTCCATTGCATGAACGTCTGCTCAACCAGAAAGGAAATATCTCGAACGAAGATTGGTTCGCCTTGCGCGGCCATCCCGAAGCATCCGCAACTTTGCTTGAACGGCGTGGAGTGACGGACAAAGATTGGCTGGACAGCGTCCGGCAACATCATGAAAACATGGATGGCAGCGGTTATCCATGTAACCTTGTGGGCGGACAGATATCGCTGTCGGCGCGAATTCTTCACGTTGCGGATTTCTATTGCGGCCGAATTAACGCGCGCTACTTTCGTCCGCCCAAGTCGACGCGGACCGCCTTCAAGGAATTGTTCGAAGATGCGCGCTCTCACCTCGACACCCAGATCGCCACCCTGCTGTTACGCCGTATCGGCTTGTTCCCGTCGGGTACGCTGGTGCGCTTAATGAACCGCGAATATGCCTGCATTTGCCGACTCGGGCGCAGCGGCCGGCATCGTTTCGCGGTCAGTTTCATGGACGCCCGAGGAAATCCACTTGAATCGCCCAAAGACCGTAATCTGGAAACTCATGCCTTTGCCATCCGCAATCTGATCGATTTCGATCCGGCATGGCCCAAAATCAACTGGTCCCGACTCTGGGGCTATTAGCTTATCCGTCTGACAGGATGCCGCATGCCGCTTACCCCTTTCGTCTTCGATGCCACCCTCGATAACTTCGATGCACTGATTCTCGGCAACTCCGCTCGTGGACTAGTTCTGGCGAACTTCTGGTCGCCCAAGGCAGGACCGTGCGGGGTGCTGATGCCTAGACTGGTCAAGCTGGCAGCCGAATATGGCGGCCGCTTTCTGCTGGTCATGGTGAATACCGACGAACTCGGTCAGCGCGCACGCGGCTTGGGTGTAACCAGCGTGCCAACGGTAAAATTTTTTCTGCACGGAGAAGTGGTCCACACCATCCATGGCGCGGAAAACGACGAAACCCTGCGCGCCGCGCTCGGCCAGTTCCTCGCCAACGATCAGGACAGACTTCGCATGCACGCGTTGCAGATGCACCAGGACGGCGATACCGAAGGTGCCATCGAGCTGCTGGCGCGGATTGCGGTTGAAGATCCGGCTGACTTGGCGGTTGCCGTCGACCTGGCGAAATTGCTGACGCTGGCCGGACGTCCGCATCAAGCGCTTGCGCTGCTCGCCGCGCTGCCTGAAGCGGCAAGGAAACAAACCGCCATTGCCTCGCTGATGGTGCATCTTGAAATGATTGAAGCCGCCAACCAGGAACATGCCGACGCCGCCGACACACCGGCTTCCCGTCTGACTCAAGCCGCGCAAGCCTTGTTTGAAGACCAGGCTGAACAGGCGCTCAACCTGCTGTTGCAACTCGCCAGGCAAGACCCGACCTATCGCAACGATATCGGTCGCCGCGCCATGCTGGCGTTGTTTGGCATGTTGGGCGGCGAACATGATTTGACACGGCGATACCGCGCCCTACTGGCCGAACTTTCAATTTGATGGACACTTGGCGCATCGACTTGGCGGGCATGCCCGCTTTTGCCCATTTGACGCCGTGGCTCACCCAGGTCAGCGAACCAGACTGGCCCGATCTGGCTGCGCTGAACATGCTTGCCGAACAACGGGGCCTGCGTAATTCAAGGCAATTGGCGCTGCGATTCGTCGCGCAAACCCGCCGTTGCGGCCAGCACGACTATGAAACAGGCATCTACAACACGGGCCAGGTTCCCAGCCGCGAAAACAACTGGCACGACTTTCTGAACGCCATGATCTGGCTGGCGTTTCCCGCAACCAAGGCGGCATTGAATGCGGTTCATCATGCCAACTTGCCGCGCGGCAGCAATCGCACGACGGCATCGGACGCCGCCACGCTGTTCGACGAAAGCGGCCTGGTGCTGGTGGGCGAGGACGAGTCCCTGGTTAACTTGCTCGCCGCGCGCCGCTGGCAAGAAGCGTTTGTGCAACGTCGCGCCGAATGGCGGCATCTGAAAGTCTATGTCATCGGCCATGCCGTCCTCGAAAAGCTGCTGAGCCCTTGGCCGGGCATCACCGCCAAATGCCTGTTTATCAAAGCCCCTTCAATCATCGAGCTGGATAGCCTGGACGCGCTGATCGCCGAGCGCTGGCGGGAAACGAGTGTTCCTGCCTCCGCCAACCTGTTTCCGTTGCCGGTGGCAGGCATCCCCGGCTGGTGGCCGGCGAATGAGGCGGCGACATTCTATGCCGACGAAAAGGTGTTTCGCCCGCCGCGCACTTCGGTGTAGCGGCAGTTCAGTTGTGCACCGTCACCGGCGGCGTATTGCAGGCTTCGCCAGTTTCAACCGGCACATCCCGAATTTCGAACGTCAATGCAGCCAGATCGATCAGAAGATAGCTGGGTTTAGCGCCAACGCCGCCTACCGTGCCGGGGTTGAGCAAATGCGTGATGCCGCCGCGAATGGTGTCAACCCGTTGAACGCTGGCTTTGTGATCATGCCCGCAGCACACCAGATCGTAGTCGCCGGTCAAAGCCAAGGCCGCAGCGTAATGCGGGTAATGCACCAGAAATATGCTGCGTCCGCCCAGATGCAGCACTGCATCCTGACCGTGATAGCGCACCACGCTGTCCGGCTCATATGACAACTTGGACATCGCATAGAGATCGCCGGTGTTGTTGCCATGAATAACATGTACGGGGAGTTCGAACTTTTTCAACACACGCAGCGTCGTCGGCGCTACTACATCGCCGCAATGCAGCACCGCCAAGGCGCCGCGCGCCTTGGCGTCCTGAACCGCATGTTCGAGCAGACGCCGATTGTCATGGCTATCGGAAAGAAGGCAGATTTTCACAACATATAACTTTTGAATGAGTCACAAGGGCATCACACGCCTCGCATCGGGAAGCAGACGAGACTGCTTTAGAACATCGGCTTTTCCGGGGCCGCTTTGTAGCGATCAACGCCGGAGAGAATTTCCTCTCTGGCGCCCTCGATACCAAGCCAACCTTCCACTTTCACCCATTTTCCGGGTTCCAGATCTTTATAGTGTTCAAAGAAATGCGCTATCTGTTTCAGCAACAGCGGCGGCAAATCGTCCGGGGATTTGATATGCGAATAAAGACTGGTCAACTTGTCCACCGGAACCGCGATGACTTTGGCATCGACGCCCGCTTCATCCGTCATTTTCAACATACCGACCGGCCGGCAGCGCACCACAACTCCGGTAATCAGTGGAATTGGCGTTACTACCAAGACATCGACCGGATCGCCATCTTCGGACAATGTATGCGGCACATAGCCGTAATTGCAGGGGTAATGCATGGCGGTCGACATGAATCGATCGACGAACATTGCGCCGGTATCCTTGTCCAGTTCGTACTTGATGGGCTCGCCATGCGCCGGAATTTCAATAATGACGTTGATGTCGTCCGGCACATCAATGCCGGTGATGACGCGATCGAGGATCATGAAGGTGTCCTTGTGAATTGATGCAACGCGGCATTATAGACACCCCCTCTGCTACACTTTTGCCACTGTCTATCTCAAGCACATGCCATGCTCGAAAATTCTGCTGGAGAAATCGTTATTCGTGGCATCACCCGCCTGGGTCGCACGTTTCGTCCAAGCGACTGGGCCGACCGCCTGGCCAGCGTTCTTTCTCATGTCGGAGGCGATCACCGGTTGGTTTATTCTTCGCAGGTCTATCCGGTAACCCGCGCCGGGGTCCGCTGCGTGGTCATCAATACAGCACTGGAATCACAAGACGCGCGGGTTTTTAAATTTCTGCTGGATTTCGCCCGTGAAAACGATCTGGAAGTTCTTTCTGGACGGCAGACAGAGCGTGAACCTGTAAAACCAATCTGACAGACACAAAAGAAAACGCCCGGCTAGCCGGGCGTTTTCTATTCAATCCAGTTGAATTCAGGCCATTGCCTTGATCGCACCGGACAAACGGCTTTTATGACGGGCTGCCTTGTTCTTGTGAACAATGTTTTTGTCAGCCAGGCTGTCGATGACGCACATATTTTCATTCAACATGGTTTGCGCGGCGGCTTTGTCGCCGGCTTCAATCGCCTTGCGAACTTTCTTCACAGCAGTCCGGTAAGCCGAGCGCTGAGCAATATTATGCGTCCGTAGGACGGCGGACTGACGGGCACGTTTCTTTGCCTGGGCACTGTTGGCCATACAGGAACTCCTTATTGGTCTGGATGCGACGATAAAACGCGGCATCATACTGAACCACCTTGCTCTAAGCAAGCAAACTGTGTGTATTCGCTATCCGGCCATCGGCCCATTCGTTACCATTCAACGACTTTCTCCAACTGATTTGATAAATGAATCTGCTCAAGGCTCTGGCCACGGTCAGTTCGATGACATTGCTGTCTCGAATTCTCGGCTTTGCCCGCGACGCTATCATCGCCCGCGCATTCGGGGCGGGCGCGGCTACCGACGCGTTCTTCGTCGCCTTCAAGCTCCCCAATCTGCTGCGTCGCCTGTTTGCGGAGGGGGCATTTTCACAAGCTTTCGTGCCGATTCTGGCGGAATACAAAAACAAGCGTGGCGAAGAGGCCACTCGCATTCTGGTCAGCCGTGTCGCCACCATCCTGTTCGTCGTGGTGGCCTTGGTCGCCATCCTCGGCATCATCGCCGCGCCGCTGATCGTGCTGGTTTCAGCGCCGGGTTTCAGCGCCAAGCCGGAAAAGTTTGCTTTGACGGTGGAACTGACCCGTATTGTCTTTCCTTATATCCTGTTCATGTCTTTGGTGGCTTTCGCGGGGGGCATTCTCAACACCTTCAGCCGCTTCATGGTGCCGGCATTCACACCTGTCTTATTGAATGTGGCGATGATTCTGGCGGCGGCCGTAGCCGCACCCTACTTTGACCCGCCCGTGCTGGCGCTGGGCTGGGGCGCTTTTATCGGCGGCATGCTGCAACTCTCGCTGCAGATTCCCGCGTTGAAACGGTTGGGATTCCTCCCGCGCTGGGACTGGGCGCCGCGCGACGAAGGCGTTCGGCGGATTCTTTATCTGATGGGCCCGGCGGCTTTCGGCGTATCGATCGCGCAAATTTCACTGCTCATCAACACCATCTTCGCTTCCTTCCTCGCCAGCGGCAGCGTTTCCTGGTTGTATTACGCCGACCGACTGATGGAATTCCCCACTGGCATGCTCGGCGTGGCGCTGGGTACCATCTTGCTGCCATCGCTGGCCAAGCATTACGCCGACAACGACCCGGCACAATATTCGCGCCTGCTCGACTGGGGTTTGCGCATGACGCTGATGCTGGCCGCGCCAGCAGCGGTCGGACTCGGCATACTGGCGGCGCCACTGATCGCCACGCTGTTTCTTTATGGCGAATTCACCCCTCACGATCTGGAAATGACGCGACTCGCGCTGGTGGCCTACAGCATCGGCCTGATCGGAATGATTCTGGTGAAAGTACTCGCCCCCGGTTTCTATGCGCGCCAAAACATCAGAACCCCGGTAAAGATTGCCATCGTCACGCTGCTCGCCACCCAAGCCATGAACCTGGTCTTCATTGGCCCCCTGCAGCATGCCGGCCTGGCGCTATCCATCGGACTCGGCGCATGCCTCAACGCCGGCATCCTGTTTTACAAGCTACGTCAGCAAGGTATTTTTCAGCCGCAACCAGGCTGGTTTAAATATGCGTTTAAGCTTTGCACGGCGCTGGCCGTTATGGGTCTATTACTTTGGTTATGTTCAGGCCCAGCAACACAATGGATTCAATATGACTTTTCGCAACGAATCCTTCATCTCGCGGCACTGGTCGCGGGCGGCGCGGGTGCCTACTTTGCAACCCTTTGGTTACTCGGCTTCCGACTGCACCAGTTCAAACGAAGCGCCGCCTGACCGGCCTCCCTACCGGCAAACAGCATGAATATCGCCTTTATGCTGGGCCGACTCAGACCCTATCGCTGGGTAGTAACCGCCGCTTTACTCGGTGTGTTGCTATCTTCAATCACCTATCAAATCAGTCAACGGCAAGAAAAAGCCCGCCTGCAAGCGCAATTCGAGCATCTCGCGAATGACCGCGCCCTGCGCTTGCAGAACTCGCTGGATCAGGCTTTGCTGGTGCTCACCTCGACACGAGGTCTGTTCGACGCTTCCAAGCAGGTCAGCCGCCAGATGTTCCGATCGATGGTGACGCCATCGCTGGCGCATTATCCGGAGATCATGGCCATCGAGTGGGCGCCCAAGGTGCGCCAAGACCAACGCAGCGCCTTCGAACGCAGCCTGCTTGACGAGGAACTAGGCAACCTGGGCATTTACGATATCCAAGCAGACGCCATTGGCGCGCGCAAGGCGGAGGTTCGGCCGGTCTACTTCCCGCTGCTGTTCATCGAACCAATGCAGCAGAATCTCACCGCCATCGGCATCGACCCCTATGCGCGTCCGCAGAATAAAGTTGCGATGGACACCGCCATGCGCCTCGGTACGCAATCGGCCACACCACCGTTTCGCATCGTTCAAGCCCCGCGCGGGCCATTGGCGGCAGCCATTTATCAGCCCGTCTACCGGCCCGGCTTGCCCTTACTGTCGCCAGAACAGCGGCAGGAAGCACTGCATGGCTTTCTGATCCTTCTGCTGCGTCCGGCGATATCCCTCGATGCGATGCTGGAACGGCAGCCGCCAGTCGGACTCGACACCCGCTTGCTCGACAAAGCACATCACCCAGCGTTGATTCACCACCATCGAGGACGCCTGCCTGGCACAGAAGTTCTACCGCGGGAAAGTCTGCGAGCCGACTTTCCATTGGCTTTACCAGGCCGAAATCTGGTTATGCAGGTCGCGGCAACACGCGGGTTTCGCACCATGGCGGGCAGCAATGAACCAACAACAGTGCTGATTTCAGGCCTCTCCCTGAGCGCATTGTTGTGCCTTTTTCTGTGGTCTCGCGCCCGCCTGTCGATGCAGCGGCAACGCCTGAGCGAAGAATTGCAAGCCAGCGAAAACCGCTTGCGGCAGACCTTCGAGACCAACTCCGCGGTCAAGTTGATCGTCGATCCGAGCGACGGCCATATCGTCGACGCCAACTCTGCGGCCTGCAATTATTATGGCTACCGCCGCGAAGTTTTATTGGGCATGAGCGCGGACCAGATCAATGTTCTGCCAAAGGCCGAAATACTCGCCGAGATGCACCTGGCCGAGGTAGAGAAACGCCTTTATTTCAACTTTCGCCATCGCCTGGCCAGCGGTGAGCTTCGAGATGTCGAGGTCTACAGCGGCCCGATCGAAACCCCAAAAGGTCGCCTGCTGTATTCCATTATTCATGACGTAACTGAACGTAAACGCAGTGAACTCGCCCTGCTGGAAAGTGAAAGCCGATTCCGCCAGTTGGCCGAAAATGTCGATGCGGTATTCTGGATCAACAGCCTGGACTGGCAACAAATGATCTATATCAGCCCAGCCTATGAACGCGTCTGGGGCCGCGGCACAGACAGTCTTTACCAGAACGGCATGGAGTGGTTCGAGGCAGTAGAGGAAGAAGATCGGCAGTCAGTGCTGGAAAAAATACCCGCATTGACCGACGCTGACTGGCAGTCGATCGAATTCCCGCCTTATCGCATTCGTCGACCCGACCACAGCATCCGCTGGATCGCCGCGCGCGCCTTCCCGGTCCGCGACGAACAAGGCCGGATAACACGGATCGCCGGCATCGCCGAGGACATTACCGAGCGCCAGTCCTACCTGCAACGCTTGCAAGACATGGCGCATTTCGACCCGTTGACGCATTTGCCGAATCGTCGATTGCTGGCAGACCGGCTCCAGCAATCCATGGCGCGCAATCATCGCAGCGGCCAGCTTCTGGCCATCTGCATGCTGGATCTGGACAGCTTCAAACCGGTCAACGACACCTTTGGCCACGAAGTAGGCGATCAATTACTGATTGAAGTTGCGCGGCGTTTGCAGGAAAGCTTGCGGGGCGATGACACCGTGGCCAGACTCGGCGGCGACGAGTTCGTGATCCTCCTGGGCGGCCTTGATAGCGTCAAGGAATTAGAGGAAATGATGCGGCGGCTACTGCGCATTCTGGCCTCGCCTTATGTCATCGCGGCCAACACGATCTCGGTTTCGGCCAGCATTGGCGTCACCCTGCAGCCCAACGACAGCGGTGACGCGGACACCCTGTTGCGTCACGCCGATCACGCCATGTATCTGGCCAAAGAAGCCGGCAAGAACCGCTACCACTTGTTCAACCCGGTGCTGGGGGAGCGCGAGCGTGACAACCGCAGCGCGCTGAGTTTCATCAAGACGGCCGTCAACGAAGACCAGTTGCGCTTGTTCTACCAACCTATCGTCGATTGCCGTCGCGGCATGGTGGTCGGGATGGAAGCGTTGCTGCGCTGGGAGCACCCGATCCTCGGGCTGATGGGGCCGGCCGAATTTCTGCCGTTGGTCGAGATCGACGACACGCTGGCGCACAATGTCGGCACTTGGGTGTTACGCAGCGCGTTGCGCCAGGCTGACAGTTGGCGGCAAGCCGGCTGCAATATTCCGGTCAGCGTCAACGTCTTCCTTCAGCAACTGCGCGACGCCGAATTCCCCGATCAATTGCAGGCATTGCTGGCAGAACACCCCGAACTACCCGCCAGTCGGTTATGTATCGAAATTCTGGAAAGCTCGGCGGTCGACGATTTCGCCAGCGTGATCCGCCTGATCAACATTTCCGCCAGCCTGGGCGTACGTTTTGCGCTGGACGATTTCGGCACGGGTTATTCCTCGCTCACCTACTTGCGTCGACTGCCGGTAAACGTCTTGAAAATCGACCAGACCTTCGTCCGCGACATGTTGCGCGACCCGGACGATCTCACCATCGTCGAAGGCGTTGTTGGCCTTGGCACCGCGTTCCACCATGAAGTCATTGCCGAGGGTGTGGAGTCTGCCGACCATGTGCTGATGCTGATGGAAATGGGCTGTTACCGGGTACAAGGCTTCGGCATCGCCAGACCCATGCCCGCCGATCAAACCCTGGCCTGGATCAAGAATTTCGCGCCAGATCCACGCTGGAAGAAAAGCGCCGTTCTCCGCCTGTCACGCGACGATTTCCAACTCGTGCTGGCCGAGGTCAAACATCGCCAATGGCTGGCCAGCCTGCAAGACTGGATGCACCAGTCGCTGGAACAACGCCCCTCGCCCCCGCCGCTAGATGGGCGCGAATGCAACTTCGGTCACTGGTATTACGGCGAAGGCCACACACGCTATCTCCACCTGGCCGAATTCCGTGCAGTTGAAAGCGTACATGAGCGTCTGCACCAACTTGCGCAACAACTGGTTATCCAGACCGAAGCCGGCGAGGTCATTGCCAGCCGCGAGACCGAGACCGAACTGATGGCCAACTCGCAGGCATTTCGCGATAGCCTGGTCAAAATCCGCACTGCTGTAAAACATCCGGATGCCGGCCAATAACTTTTCAGGAGTCCAGCATGATCAGCCACGAACCCATCCTCTGGAACGACAGCTTCCTCACCGGCATCGACCGCATCGACGAGCAACATAAAGTCCTCGTCAATACACTCAACGAAGCCAATGCCCGCCTGGCTGGCAACGTCACCCGCGAACTGCTCGAACAGATCACCCGCGACTTGCTCAGCTATGCCATCTATCACTTCGAAACCGAAGAAACACTGATGCAGGAATATGGCTACGCCGGGCTAGCGACCGGCGACGCAGAAAAACACCGCCAGGAACACCGCAGCTTCTCGCAGCAAGTCGTCGCTCTGCGCGAAGGCCTGCGCGACGGCCGCCTGGTGACGCGGGAAGAACTGCTTTCCTTCCTCAACAACTGGCTGATCAACCATATTCTTTACACCGACAAGCAGCTCGGTGAATTCCTCAACAACCACGGTTACAAAGCTCAGACCTGATTATCTAACGGGCGAGCACGCGGCAACTTCGAACCCGATCACCGATTGGACAAGACCGACTCACGCCCAAGCATCGTTTGCGGGATGATTTGGCAGGTCTATGCATACGCATGGACTGCGCCTCCCGCGAACAGCTAAAATTCGCGCCTTTTCAAAGAGATACCCTCACCATGCTGATGACCCATGGCTGGTTTGGTACGCCAGAGCGTACAGAACAGCGAGCCACTCGCCCGAATGCGGTCACGATCGGCAATTTCGATGGCATTCATCTCGGTCACCAGGCCATGCTGGCGAGGCTGACCGCGCGCGCAACTTCGATCGGCGCAGCGCCAGCGGTGTTGACCTTCGAACCCCACCCACGCGAAATCTTTACGCCCGAATCCGCGCCGACCCGGCTCACCACGTTACGCGAAAAACTGGAGATCTTGCGCAATCTGGGGGTTGCGCATGTGCATGTCTGCCGTTTCAGCAAGCCATTCGCGGCACTGTCGGCGGATGAATTCGTCCAGCGCATTCTGCTCCGCGGCCTCAACGCGCGTTATGTTCTGGTCGGCGACGACTTCCGCTTCGGCGCAAAACGCGCTGGCGATTTCGCGCTGCTGCATCGCCTCGGCCAACTGCATGGCTTCGAAGCCGAAGCGCTGCACACCGTCGAAGCGGCGGGTCAGCGCGCCTCCAGCACCGCGGTGCGCGAGGCGCTGGCAACCGGCGACATGGCAATGGCGGCGCGGCTGCTGGGCAGGACGTATTCCATTTCCGGCCGCGTCGTTGGCGGCAACCAGCTTGGCCGCAAGATTGGCTACCCCACCGCCAATATCCAGTTGAAACACAACAAACCGCCGGTGAATGGCATCTTCGCGGTACGGGTGCAAGGACTTGATCAACCTGATTGGCCAGGCGTCGCCAGCCTGGGCACGCGCCCGACTGTACATGCCAGCGGCCGGCCAACCTTGGAAGTACATCTATTCAACTTCGCCCAAAGCATTTATCGCCGGCATCTGCGGGTGGAATTCCTGCATAAACTGCGCGACGAAGCCAAATTCCCTGATCTCGAAACGCTGATCGCTCAGATCGACCTCGATGCGCAACAGGCACGAGAACTGTTGAATGTTTGATGCCACCCGCAGCCATCGGAAATCTATCCAATGTCGGGTTACGCTTCGCTAACCCGACCCACGAGTCACACGTATATCCACCATGCCCGACTACAAAAACACCCTGAACCTGCCCGACACCCCGTTCCCGATGCGCGGCGACCTCGCCAAACGCGAGCCGGGCTGGGTCAAACAATGGCAAGAGAAAAAACGTTACGAACGGATACGCGAAATCAGCAAAGGCCGGCCCAAGTTCATCCTGCACGACGGCCCGCCCTACGCCAATGGCGACATCCATATCGGCCACGCGGTGAACAAGATTCTGAAGGACATCATCGTCAAGACGAAGACGCTGGACGGCTTCGACGCCCCCTTTGTACCGGGCTGGGATTGCCACGGCCTGCCAATCGAACTGGTGGTGGAGAAAGCGCACGGCAAGGACACCCCCGCGTCCAGGTTCCGCGAACTCTGCCGCGAATACGCCGCCAGCCAAGTCGAACGACAAAAGGCTGATTTCATCCGCCTGGGCGTGTTGGGCGACTGGGACAATCCTTACTTGACGATGGATTTCGAGTTCGAGGCGAACATCATTCGCGAACTTGGCAAGATTCAAGCCAACGGCCATCTATATCTGGGCGCCAAACCGGTGCACTGGTGCGTCGATTGCGGCTCGGCGTTGGCCGAAGCGGAAGTGGAATATGAAGACAAGAATTCGCCCGCCATCGACGTCGCCTTTCCGGTTGCCAACCTGGCCGATCTGGCCAAGCGCCTCAACATCGCCGCGATTGAAGGCCCGGCGTATGCGGTGATCTGGACTACCACGCCATGGACATTACCGGCCAACCGAGCGGTGGCGGTGCATCCTGAATTCGCCTATGACCTGATCCGCACCCCGAAGGGCATCTTGATCGTGGCACGCGATCTGGCTGAATCGGCGATCCAGCGTTATGGCTTCGAGGCGGTGGAAACCGTCGGCCAGATCACCGGCTCAGCGCTGGAGGGCCTGCGCTTGCGGCATCCGTTTTATGACTTCGAAGTGCCGGTAATCCTGGCCGACTTCGTCACCCTGGAAACCGGCGTCGGCCTGGTTCACATCGCGCCCGGCCATGGCCATGACGACTACATCGCCGGCTTGAAGTACGGCCTGGAAGTCGCCAACCCGGTTGGCGACGACGGCAAGTTCTACGCCGACACGCCCATCGTCGGCGGCCTGTCGGTATGGGACGGCAACAAAAAGGTGCTGGAAACCCTGAGCGAAAACGAGCATTTGCTGGCGCAAGCGCGATTGCAGCACAGCTATCCGCATTGCTGGCGGCACAAGACACCGATCATCTTCCGCGCGACACGACAATGGTTCATCGGCATGGACAAAATGGGCCTGCGCGAAAAAGCCATGCATGCCGTCGAGCATACCGAATTCTTCCCGGCCTGGGGTCGCGCCCGCCTGGAAGCCATGATGAAGAGCCGGCCGGACTGGTGCGTCTCGCGCCAACGCAACTGGGGTGTACCAATCGCCTTCTTCATGCACAAGACCACCGGCGAACTGCATCCGCGCTCGGCGGAATTGCTGGAAGAAGTCGCCAAGCGCGTCGAACAGCGCGGTATCGAGGCCTGGTTCAGCCTCGACCCCGTCGAGTTGCTCGGCGCGGATGCCGAGAACTACATCAAAAACAAGGACACGCTGGATGTCTGGTTCGACTCCGGCGTCACCCACGCCTGCGTGCTGAAAAAACGCGCAGACCTGGCTCATCCCGCCGATCTTTACCTGGAAGGCTCCGACCAGCATCGCGGCTGGTTCCAGTCTTCGCTGCTCACGGGCTGCGCCAGCGATGGCCACGCCCCTTACAAAGCCTTGTTGACACATGGTTTTGTGGTCGATGGCAAGGGCAAGAAAATGTCCAAATCGACCGGCAATGTGATTGCGCCTCAGAAGGTGATGGATACCTATGGCGCCGACATTCTCCGCCTGTGGGTTGCCAGCACCGATTACTCGGGCGAGTTGACCATTTCTGATGAAATCCTCAAACGCGCCGTCGATGGCTACCGCCGCATCCGCAACACCTTGCGCTTTCTGCTCGCCAACACAGCCGATTTCGACATCGAAAAACACGCCGTCGCGGCATCGGATTGGCTGGAAATAGATCGCTACGCGCTGGCGCAGACCCGCCAGATGCAAGCCACAGTCCTCGCCGACTACAGCCTCTATAACTACCATGCCGCTATGCAACGCCTGCAAATCTTCTGCTCTGAAGACCTCGGCGCGTTCTATCTGGATGTCCTCAAAGACCGGCTCTACACCAGCGGCGCTGATTCGAAAGTACGCCGCGCGGCGCAGTCGACACTGTGGCACATCCTGCAAACGCTGACCAAGCTGTTGGCACCGGTGTTGTCGTTCACGGCGGAAGAAATCTGGCATCTGGCGGGCAAGGGAGAAAGTGTGTTCCTGACGCTTTGGCACGACCTGCCGCCACAAGCTGACGAAACAGATTTGCTGACGCGTTGGAGTCGTTTACGTGAAATTCGCGCACTGACCACCAAACGCATCGAGGAACTGCGTGTCGCCGGCGCGGTAGGCTCTTCGCTGCAAGCTGAAGTCACCCTGCTGGCGGCCGATGCGGATTACGGCCTGCTGGCCGCGCTTGGCGACGACCTGCGTTTCGTGCTGATCACCTCCGCCGCGCGGCTTGAAAAAGCCGAGGGTGAAACACGCGTCGAAGCCAATGCCTCCGCGCATGAGAAATGCGAGCGTTGCTGGCATTACCGCGACGATGTGGGTGGCGCTGACACAGAACATCCCGGTTTATGCGGCCGCTGCGTCAGCAATCTGCATGGTGATGGCGAGGCGCGCCAACATGCCTGAGCGCAAACACAACACGCTGATCTGGCTCTGGCTGGCCGCCTTGGTGCTGCTGCTCGACCAACTCACCAAACTCGCGGTGATCGACCAACTGACGCCTTATGTCGATGTCATCGCACTCACCAGCTTCTTCAATCTGGTGCATGTGCATAACACCGGCGCGGCGTTCAGCCTGTTCGCCGACCAACCTGGCTGGCAACGCGGCTTCTTTATAACCGTTGCGGTAGTGGCCTCCGGCATCATCCTTTTTCTGTTGAAAAAAACCGCCGGGCGGCGGGTATTCAGCATCGCGCTGGCGTTGATTCTCGGCGGCGCCATCGGCAACGTCATCGACCGCATCTTGTATGGCCATGTCATCGACTTCCTCGATGTCTACGTTGGCAACTGGCATTGGCCTGCATTCAATGTCGCGGATGCGGCAATTACCGTCGGCGCCGGCATGCTGATTTTCGATGGTATGCGCAAGCCCCAAATCGACGAGATCGCATGAGCGCCCACAGATGAACACAGCCCAGAATCTCAGAATCGGCGATCAGGTCACGCTGCATTACCGGCTCGAATGCAAAGGCGAAGAAATCGCCAATACCTTTGCCAGCGGGCCGGAAACATTCCGCCTCGGCGGGGGCGACATCGACCCGCGCCTGGAAGCCTTGCTGCTGGGCATGCGGGTTGATCAGCACGCCACATATGCACTCGAACCCGGAGCGGCATTCGGCAACCATGACGCCCATCTGCTGCACACTTTGCCACGCTCCGAATTTGCGACGGATGCAGCCCTGATACCCGGCCACGAAGTCGAATTCACGTTACCGAATGGACAAACTCTGCACGGCATTATCCGAAGCGCGGGAACGGAAAGCATAGAGGTCGACTTCAATCACCCCCTGGCCGGACTGCCAGTGGAATTTGAAGTCAAAATATTGGCCATTGAATCGCAACCCCAGGCGGACTGATCCATGCAACAAACTATCCTGCTCGCCAACCCACGCGGCTTCTGCGCCGGCGTCGATCGCGCCATCGCCATTGTCGAACAGGCGCTGAAAAAATTCGGCGCGCCGATCTATGTTCGGCATGAAGTCGTGCATAACAAATTCGTCGTTGATAACCTGAAGGCCAAAGGCGCGATCTTCATCGAGGATCTGAAAGAAGCGCCGGTGGGCTCGACACTGATTTACAGCGCCCACGGCGTGCCGCTTTCGGTGCGCAAGGAAGCTGCGGAACGCGGCCTGAATGTGTTCGATGCCACCTGCCCGCTGGTCACCAAAGTGCATGTAGAAGTCAAAAAGATGCGCGAAGCCGGCCAGGAAATCGTCATGATCGGCCACAAGGGACACCCGGAAGTCGAAGGCACCATGGGGCAATCGTCGGACGGCATGTATCTGGTCGATGACGCATCCGAAGTCGCCAGTCTGGAAGTGCGCGACCCTGAAAACCTGGCCTATGTCACGCAAACCACACTCTCAGTCGACGATGCCGCGCGGGTGGTGGCGGCGCTGCGTGCTCGCTTCCCGAATATCCACGGGCCCAAGAAAGACGACATCTGCTACGCCACACAAAACCGGCAGGATGCAGTGAAAAAGCTGGCCGCCGAATGTGACCTGGTGATCGTGGTCGGCTCGCCGAATTCATCGAATTCGAATCGCCTGCGTGAAGTAGCGGCCAATGTCGGCATCGCATCCTACATGCTCGACAACGCCGACGAACTGAATGCCGAATGGCTCCGCGGAAAACACCGGATTGGCGTCACCGCTGGCGCTTCGGCGCCCGATGTCCTAGTGCAAGGGGTGATCGAACGCTTGAAGGCGCTGGGCGCCGGCTCGGTGACACCGCTGGACGGCATCGAGGAAACAGTGAACTTCCCGTTGCCCAAGGCATTACTGGACTGAGCCGGGGTTCAAACTTTCGCGCCGCAAGCGGCGTCAAACCCCACTCAATCCGTTCAAAGCAGGGCCAGATTATCCCGGTGAATCAACTCCGGTTCATCGACATAGCCGAGGATCGACTCGATCTCGCTGCTGGGTTTGCGCATCACCCGGCGCGCTTCTTCGGCGCTATAGTTGACCAGGCCGCGCGCAATGTCGCGGCCTTTTTCATCCAGGCACGCAACGATGGCGCCGCGTTGGAAGTCGCCTTTCACATCGACCACACCGATCGGCAACAAACTTTTGCCCTGCGCTTTCAAGGCATGCGCCGCGCCGGCATCAAGCACCAACTTGCCAACTACTTGCAGGTGATCCGCCAACCACTGTCGACGTGCGGCCATCGGCGCTTGTGTTGCAATCAGTTGCGTACCCAGCGCTTCGCCCTGGCCTAAACGCGCCAGCACATCCGGTTCGCGGCCGCTGACGATGACGGTATGCGCGCCGCTGCGGGCAGCGCGTTTGGCCGCCAGTATCTTGGTCAGCATGCCGCCGGTGCCAACGCTTGAACCCGCGCCACCGGCCATTTCTTCCAGCTTGGGGTCGCCCGCCACCGCTTCATGCACAAATTCGGCATCCGGATGCTTGCGCGGATCAGCGGTGTACAGACCGGGCTGGTCGGTCAGGATGATCAGCGCATCGGCTTCGATCAGGTTGGCGACCAGCGCTCCCAGCGTATCGTTGTCGCCGACCTTGATCTCATCGGTAGTAACAGTGTCGTTCTCGTTGATGATCGGAATCACCTTCAGCGCCAGCAACGTGCGCAACGTCGAACGCGCGTTCAGATATCGCTCGCGGTCGGCAAGATCGGCATGGGTCAGCAAAATCTGCGCCGAAGCCAGTTTGTGGGCGCGGAAGCTGCGTTCATAGGCTTCGATCAGGCCCATCTGGCCAACTGCGGCGGCGGCCTGCAATTCGTTCAAAGCCTTCGGCCGCTTCGCCCAACCGAGTCGGTTGATTCCTTCGGCAATTGCACCGCTGGAAACCAGCACGATTTGCTTGTTCAAAGCAGTCAGTTTGGCAATTTGCTCAGACCACAGTGCCAGACGGGCATGGTCCAGACCGCGACCATCATTGGTGACCAGACTGCTACCCACTTTCACGACCAGACGCTTGGCGCTGGCAATGACTGACGAAGTCATGCTTCTTCATCCCCCCCGGCATCGAGCATTTCCGCTTCAGCCGCAGTTTCATCGGCAGCTGCCAGACGACTCAGCTTGGCGGGCTCCTGATGCGGTTCGGCGGCGCGCATGGCATCGATGTGGTCCATGATCGCGAACACCAGCGGCTTGCACCCTTCACCGGTGATGGCCGAGATCGCAAATACCGGCCCGGTCCAGCCGAAGTCACGGATGAATCCGGCAATCCGGTCGGCACGCTCTGATGCATCGATCAGATCGGTCTTGTTGAGCAGCAACCAGCGCGGTTTTTCTGCTAGCGGATCGACCGGTTGATCAATTTCATCGTATTTGCGCAGTTCTTCGACGATGGCATGCGCTTCCCGCACCGGGTCGACATCGGGCGAAAACGGCGCCAGATCGACGATATGCAGCAACAGCCGGGTGCGTGCCAAATGGCGCAAGAACTGGTGGCCAAGACCCGCGCCTTCGGCCGCCCCCTCGATCAGACCAGGAATGTCGGCCACCACAAAACTGCGCTCATGATCGACGCGCACCACGCCCAGATTGGGATGCAAGGTGGTAAACGGGTAATCGGCCACCTTCGGTCGGGCGGCCGAAATCGAACGGATGAAAGTTGACTTGCCCGCATTCGGCATACCCAGCAGGCCGACGTCGGCCAACACTTTCAACTCCATATGCAAACGACGCTCTTCACCTTCCGTGCCACGTGTCGATTGGCGCGGAGCGCGGTTGGTGCTGGTCTTGAAATGCAGATTCCCCAAGCCGCCATTGCCACCTTTGGCAACCAGGGCGCGCTGACCATCGTGCGCCAGATCCGCCAACAGATCGCCGGTTTCTTCTTCACGCACGACAGTGCCAACCGGCACTCGCAGCAGGATGTCATCGGCGCCACGACCATAGCAATCGGCGCCTCGACCGCCTTCACCGTTGCGGGCACGGAAATGTCGCGTGAAGCGGTATTCGACCAGCGTATTGATATTGCGGTCGGCGACCACCCAGATGCTGCCGCCACGTCCACCATCACCGCCATCCGGGCCGCCCTTGGGAATGAATTTCTCGCGACGAAACGAGACGGCGCCATTGCCGCCATCGCCGGCGGTTACGTCGATACGAACTTCGTCAATAAATTTCATAGGAAACCAGGTTTAAGCGAGGGGATAAATGGATATAAATTGAGGGAAGAAAACAAAAAAGCCCTATCCACGGATAGGGCTTTCTGACCAAACCGACGCAAAATTACGCGGCGGCCGGGGCTTCCGCGACGGGCACGATGCTGACCGTGCGACGCTTGTTCGGGCCTTTGACGGCGAATTCAACCACCCCATCTTTCAGTGCGAACAAGGTGTAATCCTTGCCGACCCCGACATTATGGCCGGGATGAAACTGGGTGCCACGCTGACGGACCAGAATGTTGCCGGCGGGAACAAATTGACCGCCATAACGTTTCACGCCCAGACGCTTTGATTCCGAGTCGCGGCCGTTACGTGAACTACCGCCTGCTTTCTTGTGTGCCATGCTTATCTGCCCCTATCAAGCAACAGAAATACCGTCGATGCGGATTTCCGTGTAGTTCTGACGATGCCCTTGAGTCTTGCGATAGTGTTTACGGCGACGCATCTTGAAGATCATCACCTTTTCGCCACGACCATGTGACAACACTGTGCAACGAACCGAAGCGCCAGCAAGCATCGGCGCACCGATCTTGATGTCGGCGCCATCGGCCACCATAAGCACATCCTTGATTTCTACCTCACTACCGACTTCAACGGGTAAGGTCTCAACTTTAAGTTTGCCGCCAGCGGCAACTTTGTACTGCTTGCCACCGGTCTTGATCACCGCGTACATGCCTGTCTCCAAAACTGGTTCGATCCGGAAAAAAGTGCGTGAAGAGGTTATATTGCATCGACTTCCACTTCCTCTTGCACTGTGGCCACCCCCCAAGAGATTGATACGTTTCTGGCCAGCGTCGAACGACGCGCCTTCAAGCAATCGCTGTTCGCCATCCAGGATCACCATTCGGCGCTGGATGTCGTGCAGAACGCCATGCTGAAACTGGTTGAACGCTATCACGACAAGCCGGTGGCAGAACTTGCGCCGCTGTTCCAGCGCATTCTGCAAAACACGATTCACGATCACTTTCGTCGCAGCAAAGTACGCGAATTCTGGGTCCGACTGGTATCGCCGCTGCGGGACAAGGACGATGAAGAAGGCGAAACACTGGAATCCCTGGCGGCACATTCCGCAGCCACGCATCAGCCCAGCCCGGAAAAAGAGGCATCAGCCAATCAACAACTTGCCGCAATCGAGCAAGCGCTTGCAGAATTGCCGCTGCGTCAACGTGAAGCCTTTCTGTTACGTTATTGGGAGGAGCTTGATGTTGCTGAAACGGCTGAAATCATGCATTGCAGCGAGGGAAGTGTAAAAACTCACTGCTTTCGCGCCACCAACGCACTCGCCGAAAAACTAAGGATCAAAGGCATTACGCTGTGAACCCACAAGATGAATTTGTGCACCGCTTGACCGCGAAGCTTGACCAAGGCTTGACGCAGTTCGACACCCCGACCGCACGGCGCCTTGCCTCGATGCGACGCGCGGCTATCGCTCACCCGCCAGCAGCGCACGGACTGAATACGGCATTGGCCTGGGCATACAAACATGCTCGACACGCTCGCATTGTTGCGGCTTTGACACTCGCCCTGATGATCGCGTTTTGGTGGTTGTCACAACAGCCCGCACCGTCTTATTCAGCCGAAACAGATATTCTTTTACTGACCGGCGACCTCCCTCCTGACGTATATGCAGACAACACTTTCTCGCAATGGCTAGAAGCACGCGCAGCGTTCTGATCGGTTTTTTGCTCCTCGCCGCTTCGGCTTTGTCTTCCGCCCAAAGCGACACGCAAGGCGCGCCGTTGTGGAATGAACTCAGCATCCCTGAACGTACCGCGCTGACGCCCATCGCCTACGACTGGGACCATCTTCCCGCACAGCAACGCCTCAAACTGCTCAAAGTGGTCAAGGAGTTTGCCAAACTGACGCCCACTCAACAACAGATTTTCTACTCCCGTCTGCGGCCGTGGACGCGCATGACGCAGGCGCAACGCGATGCCGCGCGCGACAACTTCAAGAAATTGAAGGAACTGCCAAAATCCGAGCAAGCGCAAATCAAACGCTTGTGGACACAAACGGAAGGTGCCGAATCGCCCCAACCGGCCCCGGCCGCAGCCAGATAAACGCGTGAACGCACCTTCATTCGGTCGGCGATTGGCCTGCAATCTTTATGAAATGCTGCTCCTCGCCGCACTTTTATTTGTATCGATATTTCCCTTCGCCGCGATAACCCAGCCGCTCCCCGCTGAAATCGGCATCGCCTTGCAATGGATTTATCTGTTTCTGATTGGCGGTCTTTATTTCGTCACTTTCTGGCGCAAAGGACAAACTCTGGCAATGAAGACCTGGCGCATTCGATTGGAGACGAAAAACGGCGCCCCCCCCAGCCTGGCCCAGGCTTGGCTGCGCTATGTGCTGGCTTGCATGAATCTGGCTTTGCTCGGCATCGGCTGGTGGGCCGCGCCGTTCAGAACAGATCGCCAGTTTCTGCAAGACTGGCTCGCCGGCACCCGTCTTGTGCGCACTGAAGTCTGAATACTTTCAGCGCCGCTCGACCCACCATAGAGCGACAAAAGCCGCCAAGCCAAAAACCAGAATGGGAACCAACGCTGGCGCAATGGTCGGCCAACGCTCCAGCAATGCAATCTGCCCGGCGAGCCGAGAACTCAAGTGAAAACCAAGTCCGATCAGGATGCCCGCCAACAGGCGCCCCCCCGTTCCACCATGCCGCGGCGGGTGATACGCGAACACCAACGCCAATATCAACATGACTGGCGCGGCCATCGGATAGGCCAGCTTGACCCACAAGGCAATACTGTAACGCCTTGAGTCCTGAAGGTTTTCATCCAGATGCCGAATGTAGGCATACAGCGCTGAAATCGCCATTCGCTCCGGCACCACCATCAGCACGGCAAGCAAATCCGGCGTCACCGCAGAAGTCCAGGCACGATCAGGTTCACGCGCGGTACTGGTGCCCGTTTCATTGATCACGGTCTGCGTCACCTGGTGCAGCATCCAGCGACCGTCTTGCCACTGCGCGCGCTCGGCGCGTCGCATCAACTTGAGATTGAAATCGGCGTCAAACTCATAAAGATGCACACCGACCAGACTGGAATCCGGCCGCAGTTCACGAATATTGATAAAGGTTCGACCATCCTTGGCCCACAGACCGCTGGCGAAATCCTTCGCCACGACGCCACTGGTCGCACGTATCTTTAATTGTTGCGCGGCTCGCGCGCTTACCGGCGTCACATATTCGCCAAACAACAAGGTGGACGAACCGATCAACAGCCCTAAAAACAACATCCACCCCACCAGGGTGGAAGTCGCCAGACCAGCCGTCCGCATGACGCTGAACTCGGAGGACAAAGAGAACCGGTTCCAGGCAAACAATCCACCGATCAGCACCGCCAGTGGCATCAATTCATAAATACGGCCAGGCATATTCATCGCCACGAACAAGCTGGCAATCAACGGCGTGTAAGTTGCGCTGTGCGCGTCAGACAACTCGGCAATAAAGTCGAAAAACGAAAACAAGCTCAGCAACGCCAGCAACGCCAGCAGCGATGCCATCAGCACCTCGCGCGCGACATAGCGAAACAGGATGCTCATGAAGTCCACGGCCCGCGGAAGCGACGCCAGAACATCGCCAGCAAAATCAACAACATGCCACCATGGAGCAGCAGCAAACTTTCCGTTGCGCCCAACTTGCCACGTTCAACCCAACTCTGCGACAGACCGACGAAATTGTTGTAAGCCGCATAAATCAGCACGGTAAACACCACATTCATCGAACGACCCGCGCGCGGATTGGCATAACTCAATGGCACCGCCAACAGGCATAACAACAGGGTAGAAATTGGATATCCGAGCCTTACCACCCACTCACCCATATTCAGCGGGGTGGGATTGCGGAGCAGATCGGCGGACGACATGGAACGCTTGGTCAAGCCGCGCTCTTCCACCGCTTGCACCGGCACCCGCACCGAATAGCGGTTGAATTTCGCCAGCCAGAAATCAGCCTCGCCAGGGACGCCCTCGTATCGTTTGCCTTGTTCCAGCACCAGAAAAGTGTCGCCATTTTCAACCTGCTGGATCGAGCCCTTGCCGGCGATGGTCACACCCATGCGTCCGCGCTCGAATGACTGCACAAAAACATTCTCGACATGGACGCCATCGGGCGAAATTTTCTCTACAAACACCACTCGCTTACCTTGCCGGTCCTCCGAAAAGACACCGGCTGACAACAGGCTGATCTGGTCTTTGGCGGCGAGCATCTGCTCGAACTCGCCTTGTTTCCGCGCCCCCCAAGCAAGCGCTTCCAGACTGACAAAAGCAATGATCAGCACCACCGGGATGACAAACACGATAACCGGCCGAGCCCATCCCCACGGACCGACGCCGCCATTCATCCAGATCACCGCCTCGCTATCTCGCCACAAGCGAGACAGACTCATGAACACCCCGACAAAAAGCCCGAGCGACAAAAGAATCGGCAAAGAGCGCAACAAACCAAAGCCCAGCATCGGTAAAACCGCGTCCACATCGAGATCACCCGTTGCCGCCTTGCCGAGGATGCGCACCAGCAAAACCACGCAGAAAATGGAAATCAGCGCAATGAAAGCGACGCTGGCGCTCTCCGCCATTTCGCGGGTCAGCGTGCGTTCAAATCTACGCATGTTTTGACTAACCGGACGTTAATGAATAACTTGATCATGCGTTTGCCAGTTCAGACTTGCCTTCGTTCAAACCCAACATCCTTTTCAGGAGATTTGCATGGAAATCAGTATCAAAAGTGGCAGCCCGGAAAAACAACGTGGCGCTTGCGTAGTGGTTGGCATATTCGACCAGCGCAAATTGAGCCTCGCGGCGGAACAAATCGACAAGGCCGCCAAGGGCTACTTGACCGACATTCTCCGGCGCGGCGACATGGACGGCAAGCAAGGCGCAAGTTTGATTTTGCACAATGTGCCCGGTATCGCCTCCGAGCGCGTCTTGTTGATCGGCTTGGGCAAAGAACGTGAATTCCGCGACAAACCCTACTTCGACGCCATCCGCGCCGCACTCAAGGCGCTGGCGGACATCGGCGTCGGCGAAGCCAGCCTCTATCTGGCCGAAGTCCCGGTGAAGAAACGCGATCTGAGCTGGAATATCGAACAAGCCGCCTTGCTGGCAAATGAAGCGGTTTATCGATTCGACCAGATGAAGAGCAAGCCGGAAGACAACAAGAAACAACTCGGCAAACTGACGCTGGCCTTGCAGAACCGCGCCGATGTGGCGCAGGCCGAAGCAGCTGCGGCGCGAGGCCAGGCCATTGCCGGCGGCGTGAAAATGGCAAAGGATCTCGGCAACCTGCCAGGCAATGTCTGCACGCCAACTTATCTGGCCGAGCAAGCCAAAACCATGGCCAAGGAATTTGGCCTCGGCATCGAAGTCATGGAGCAGGCCGAAATCGAAAAACTCGGCATGGGTTCATTCCTGTCGGTGGCCAAGGGCAGCGACGAACCGCCTCGATTCATCGTCCTGACACACAAAGGCGCGGACAAGAAGCAAAAACCAGTCGTACTGGTCGGCAAGGGCATCACCTTCGATTCCGGCGGCATCTCACTGAAGCCCGGCGCAGAAATGGACGAGATGAAGTACGACATGTGCGGCGCCGCTGCCGTCCTCGGCGCCATGCGCGCGGCGGCAGAACTGAAACTGCCGTTGAACGTCACCGGCTTGATCGCCACCTGCGAAAACATGCCTAGCGGCCGCGCCAACAAGCCGGGCGACGTGGTCACCTCGATGTCCGGCCAGACCATCGAGATTCTCAACACCGATGCCGAAGGCCGCCTGATTTTGTGTGACGCGCTGACCTACGCGGAAAAGCTCGACCCGGCCTGCGTCGTTGACATCGCCACCCTGACCGGCGCTTGCGTCATCGCACTGGGACATGTCGCCACCGGCTTGCTATCGAATCACGACACGCTGGCGCGCGAACTGTTGCATGCCGGTGAAGCCGCTTCCGACCGTTGCTGGCAAATGCCGTTGTGGGACGAATACCAGGATTTGCTGAAGAGCAACTTCGCCGATATGGCGAATATCGGCGGCCGCGCCGGGGGCACCATTACAGCCGCCTGCTTCCTCTCCAGATTCACCGAGAAGTACGACTGGGCGCACCTCGATATCGCCGGTACCGCCTGGAAATCGGGCAAGGAAAAAGGCGGCACCGGCCGTCCTGTCGGGCTTTTGGTACATTTCCTGAGCAAGCGCGCGGAGTAACAAGAGTACGGTTTCAAGGCGCAATGGGCAGTGACCTCGCCCCTTGCGCCGCCTTCTGCCAAGCAGGCAAGGATGCGAATTGAAACCGGCCTTCTCCAACCGGCAGACCGCGATCAATAACATCACAGTCTGGCACTCAAGTTTTTCCTCATCCTGACGTAAATTGCCATTCATTTATTCATCAATCGACCCGCATGCCCAGTAAGCCGTTCCGCGATCAGCTTTCCAGTGCCATGTCACATTACTTGCTGGTGGGCTTTGCCCTGCTCATCGTG